>JAABUQ010006167.1_pt1 | contig 18423 bp, 18 predicted proteins | sample 5560001 | NCBI WGS metagenome assembly JAABUQ01 (sample SAMN10711888, study PRJNA513371) | rock metagenome | isolation source: Antarctica rocks | place: Antarctica: Victoria Land, Finger Mt nord | collected 2015-12-18
CCTCCCCCCGCCTCCCCATCCCCATCCTCCTCTTCCTCGGCTAGCTCCTCACGCTTCGCCCTCCGCCTCTCCTCCTCAACACGCCACTCCCTCTGCATCCTCTGCATCTTCCTCTCCGTCTTTGTCTGCCTCCCCCCTCCCTCCATCTTCTTCCCCTTCGCCGTCAGCCCGCGCACTGGGAGCGCTGCATCTACTCTGGCTGAGAACGCAGACATGCTTTCGCCTGGGAGGATCTGTGGCTTCGCTGTCTGCCGAGACTCTATATTCTGGGATTCAATGTTAGAAGTCGGCGGGGCTGAGCTCGGAGGATCGCGTTTCCGCTTCTTGTTCGGTGGGGTATGGCCGTCGTCGAGGCCGGAGCGCGGAGGGGGGCGGTAGCTCATGAGGCGGGTGAAGGCTCTGGGGGTGTCGTCGAGTGTGTAGACCTTTGCGTGAGCTGGGGTTTTGGTGGGGCGGTCGGAGGCTGGCTTGGAGGGATTAGTGAGTCTAGCGGGATTGGTGGGTCTGGCGGGATTGGTGGGTCTGGCGGATTTGGTGGGTCCGGCGGATTTGGGGGGTTTGGAGGCTAAGGACGCGGGTTTGATGGCTTTTGGAGTGAAGGTTGGGAGGGGACGGGCGAGGGATGTGGGGGGCAGATCGTAGGCGGTGGGGGAGGTACTGCGGCGGCGGGTGTGTTTGTGGGGCATGGTGGGTGGGTGGGAGGGGGGTGCTTGTGGTGGATGGGATTGCTTTGGGGTAGGTGAAGGTTGGAAAGATAGAGAGAGGTTAAGGTAATCTTGGTAAGAAGCCCTGATATGACCCTAATTGGGCGGTTTTTTGACTTTTTTCTTGACAAGGCCTGAGTATCTAGTGTCCAGACTGGAATTCACTTCCTCTGTGGAAATAAACAATCGATCAGACAAGTATCTTATCATCTGACTCGTCTATTTTATCATTCATGACTGTAGTAGACCACCTCTCTAACATGCATGAATGGCCATCATTCGTCAATGATTACACACGCTATCAGCACGCTAATTCAGGGGCTTGGACCAACAGCCGATCGCTTCGTACTCTGGAGCAATGTACCGACGAGATGACGATGTGCTGAAATCCCAGTGATCCCTGGGCCATTGTAAACCTGGCAGAAGGTTATAGGGTATGAGTAATATAGCCTGTAGACGTCTGCTTTCTTGTCCACAATTCCGGAGCCTGAGCCATTGGGCGTGGACGTCGGGCTTGTGTTGAGCTTGGTCTAGAGCTGGGGGTTGGTTTTGATCTGGTTCTCCAGGGGTTGTTCCACATGATGCACCTGCTCCGTCTCCTCCACTTGTCCCAGCTGCGCTAGGGAATCATGCTTGATGTTTGCAGCCATTCAGGTGTGGACTGATTCCTCCAGTACTAGGGCTATACAATCCCGTCGTCAGCATTTCTTCTTGAAGGTACAGGACTGAAAAATGACCGCGTATCCTTTAAGTGACTGCTGGCTAGGCATCCCTCAGAGCTATTGGAACGCCCAAATGGGGTAGAAAGTGCTCGAAGGATATGACTCACAAAACGGGAATGTAGTCGGCACGACCGCTATGCGTGAGGGCCCCGAAACGTATGCTAGAGCCAGTGAAGCCAACACCTGAAGCCACCAGACCTTGGGGAACCCAGAATGCCGGGTTTATTCCTACTTCGTTGGTATACAGATCCATTGCCCCATCCACAGGATGGACATAGATGTAGTCTGCCCTTCCGTCTCCGCTAAGAAGTTTGAAGTCAGCATTCAGCACAGAGACGATGACTGAACGATGGTGGAGGGGCTGTGCGGATTCATTAAGGTCACAGGGATTTGGCGGATGGGTGGATGAAACAGACAATTGCATGCAGGTGTACTTACTTGATATCGGCGAATCGAATGTCTTGACGAGAGCCACCTAGTCCAGATGCGAGAGGCTGTCCGCCATTGAGAGGAACCCAATTTGCAGGGTTTTCGCCAATGACGTTGATGTAAACTGTTGCAGCACCTTCCTCACTGAGCCAGATATAATCTGCCTTTCCATCTCCACTGGGGATCTCAAAGTCAGCGTGCTTTGAAGGACTACCAGGGTAAAGTACGCATGTTTGGCGGAGGACCAATCATCATCCCAGGCAGAAGAGTCCATAGATTTACAAGGAAGATACGAGCGCCCGGAGAAGCTTACTTTATGTCAGCGAATTTGACTCCAGCTCCATCTCCTATACCCCCAGCGATTGAACCCTGCGGAAGCCAGATCCATCCCGTGGAAGCTGCGACATTTTCTCCGCCATTCAGGTAGGCTGATACTCCGCCGGTCTTGGGGTCGACAATGAGATAATCAGCTCTTCCGTCTCCTATCAGGGTACTTTGTGTCAGCAAATGCCTGCAGCAAAACTACTCAACCTACAAATGCTTTTTTGTGGGAAGAAGTGAGGTCTTGATTCTCACAGCGATACTCAGGGAAAAAAATTGTGGGGATCGTGAGAGGTATTGAAGACTCTCACCATTGATATCTGCAAGGCGAATCTGGTCTCTCTGAGCTCCACCGGTGTTAATTGGTTTGGCATTGTTTAGTGGGATCCATATGCAACGGTTACTGCCGTTTGTTCGAGGACTAGACAATGCAAAAGTCAGCGTTACCTTTCTGTTGAGAAGACTTCCAACGGCTCTCTCCTGCAATTCTTACCCCCCATTGATATAGACCGTCAGAGCGCCATCCGTATCTACCCAAACGTAGTCGTCAACACCATCGCCTGATTGCAAAACGTCAGCAAAGATCTTTTCAAGTCACTGGAAGATGAACTCATTAACCCCGAAAGGCCAAGCGACGTTCTCAGTGTAATGCAGCTTGGAATCGCGGAAACAAGTCGTACAATCGGATCTTACCGTCAATGTCCGCAAACATCGTCCCGTCACCAGGTCCAACACCGGCGGCAATCTGTGCACCACCTTGCGCTGGATACCAAAACAAGCCACTCACGCATTCGTGTTTTACAGCTCCTCCACCAGAGGGATCAGGACCTACAGGAGCTTTAATCCAGCCTTTAGATGCTGCCTCTTGAATGGCGGAAAACCAGATGTCGCCCATCTTTCTATACCCGTCGTCTGTAGGATGGATTGTGTCTATCAGATCGTTGTCTGTTAGAGAATTAAAGTCGACGGTTGCGATGTTTTGATGACCATTGGCGATTCGAGCATCGACTACACTGGGAACTTGAGCATTGAAAGCTTTGATACGCGCCTTCGTAGCAGGGTTCGGATTAGTAATGATTTGGGCCACGAGTACCGTAGCATCAGGACAGGCGGCGATGATCTCATCAATCAAAGCGCCCAATCGATTTGCTGCAGTATCATAGGGATCGACAGGTGGGTCGGAACCCAACTCGTTTGTACCAGCGTGAGTGAGCACTATGTTGGGACGCTCGGGCAATGAAAGCTTTGCAAATCCAGCGATCGTATTTATTGTGGCCGTGGGACTAACGAGGGTCCGAAGTCAGCGTTCGTGGAAGATGACAAGAAATGAGTAGGTAGATATATACGAAGCTAGCGAAACAGTTCTCTACTGTGGAATACATTTCGGGGCTCGTGTTAGCTCCGAAATAGACGAGTATCTGAGGGTACTTACTGGCCTTCATTGAAATTGTCCGCCATATCACCGTTCCGTACCGATCCCACATACACTACCTTACTCCCCGATAAATCATTGAGGAGCTGCAGTCGATAACCATTGTTATCGCTACTTTTGAGTCCATACATAATTAAGTCACCTAAAGGCTAAATACACAGTTCAATACCTAAGGCCACTACCACGCACTTGGAATTCAGAGATTCTGCTTTCTGATTAACTATATTCTTGACTTGAGTATGCCCAGACAACGAAAAATTGGGAACTAAGGTAGTAGACAGTCAGCCTTTCGTCTGGATGACAACAAGATTGCTGGTAGATACTGGTCTATCTTGATGCATGAATGCTGCAGTCAAACTGAAGGGTCTGAGCTGCTGTGCGTTCAACATGACGACAATTCTCTTTTGACGATAGAGGCTGTTCAATGTGCATGTATCTTTTCGTAGTGACTCCGGCCACGCTTGGACAGTAGAAAGCTCACCGAACGCTTCCCCAAGGAACATCAGGCTCAGGACCAGAAGTGCTGCATAGCCAGTTCGGTAAGCCATAGCAGTGAGGCTTTGGTGCTTTGGTAGGATCGACGATAGCGTCAATGCAGATTGGGAAGGGTGAAGCGTTGAACTACGATATATGTTTTGAGAACAGTGACCAATTTTTGGCATGGGTCAACGAGGATTGGGAGAGCATCGGCACCGTGTTCCTCAAGGAACCTTCGAACGTGTCATGAGACTAGAAAATTGGACGACTCCAACAAGGGGTTTTTCTAAACATCGCGAGGACCGGAAACGGCCTAAAAAAACCAGTCTCGATGTAGAGAGACGAGCCTACAGCTCATCAGGAGCGGCGTAGTAAAGGCGAATGACCGCCTTTTCGGTTCTGATATGGCTCTGCATTCCGATGGGCGATTCAACAAGTGATGGGAAGAGGAATCCATCGTCGCGCAAACGGGAGCGCGGAGGATCAATATGCTCGAATTTGGTCCCCCATTAGCTTGAAGAGGGGCTGTCGGATAAACAGGTGAGACTTGGAACGGAAGAAGGGTTTCTACAGTAGCACTACCGACTTGTTGGAGTTTCAGAGATCGTTCCCTTAGTGGTGGTGCCGCGGACCAAAAGTATCATTGAAATATGCGGAAAGCTATCCGAAGCTGTACTAGAGCTGGATTGCGTTATTATTGTCTGAGGATTCAAAAGAAGGAAAGTCGCAGCTAGGCCGGAGCCGAGAGGAACTGCTTTATACATGAACACGCCGCCAGCCTGGGAGGTGATCTGGCACCCAGCACTCAAGGATTGTCCCTTGTTTTCAAGCTTTAGCTCGACTTCTATCTGGACTACGACGAAAATCAGAACATTGGGCCGATAGGGCCGGGAGCAGAATCTTCGCTGGCGGTAACATGTACAACATGATTGTCGTTACTATCATGAATAGGACGTATGACACTGATACTTTCCACCAAATTGCAGGTGATTGGACGGCGAGTTAGGCTGGCATTGGGACTATGGTATTGGGTTTCAGGAGGTTGTTACAATTAGAGCATGGCTCTTGTGTCAGGGCTGGAAATGGAAAGCGATATCTAATTGCAGGTTGGATAGGGGAACGCCTGGCTGCAGGAGGCTCGCACTCGTCAAAGTACCAGAGATTGGTACTAGCATCGCCCACCAGCGACATCGAGTTATCTCTGGTCAACCGTCGAAACACTGTTTCCCTTGATGCACCTCTCATCCCGCACTCCTCTCCGCCTTCTCCCGTTCCAGCGCCTTAGCATACTCCCCCGCCTTCGCCTTCACCCTCTCCTGCCCCCTCCCATCCCCCTCCCTCTCCTCATACTCCAACCACCTCTTAAAAACCCATTTCGCCTTCCTCCCATTCAACCTCCCCTTAACAATCCTTTCAAACACCCCCCTCACTCTTGCTATCTTCTCAGCCCCCTCCCCCTGGCCCATTTCCAGATCCAAGAGCACGTTCCATAGATCCAGCCGCTTAGGCCATTTCGAAAGCAGGCCCTCGAACATCGTCCGCCCCCGCTCCGCATCGCCGTTCGGCGACGTGAATTCTAGCTGTGCGAACTTGGAGGTGATGTCGAGATGCGTGTGCGGGGGTAGGGCTTGCAGTGCTCGAGGGAGGACGGCTCGTGCGCGGTGGGGGGCGTTGAGCGTGGTGAGGAGGAAGGTGGCGTTGTTTAGGTACAGGGCTGGGATTTGGGTGTGTTTCTTGAGGGTCACTTGGAAGAGGTCGTCGGCTTTCTGTGCGGATGTGAGCTTTCTGAGGGGTAGAAAATCGGAGAGCAAGGGGGAGGGGGGGATGCACACTTACCGAGTTGGCGCCGGATTGGATGTAGATGCTGATCAGCCGTTCGTGAATATCTTGACTGTCATTATACTGGCAAGCCCGCTTGAAGACCTCCTCAAGCGACTCTTGGCTCCCGTATGTATTCTCCAGATTGAGTAGGGCCACCCAGACGTTCAGCTTCTCGTCTTGTTCGCGCATGTTGATCGTTTTCAGAGCTCGTTCTGCAATTTCGCGTGCCTGGTCAATCTCGCTCAGTTCTAGCTGGAAGGCCATGTAGCTTAGCCACAATATTGATGAATGGGGCTGCCCCAGCAGAAGACGCTCGAAGTCGGCTATCGATTGTGGTCCGTTGACGTCCAGGTCGCCTGTTCTATCAACCTTTATTTCCGCCTTCTTCTTTCGCTTCTTCTTTGGCTCTGCGATTTCATTGTCTGTTTCAGAATGGGCATCACTAACATCGGCTTCGGCCAAGGTCGCGCCAGTCCAGTCGAAGCCTGCAGAAAGGCCTTTCGTTACACTCGACTTGTGAGGTCCGCCATTTGGCGCCATAGAAACCTCGACACCTCCCTCAATCCTACCGTCTTCGACATCGCTCTCGCTTTCTTGCATGCCATTGATCTCGACTCCATTCATTCCAACTTCCCCGTCGGCTTCACCCTCACTGATGCCAGAGAACTCGTCATCTGCAGCCTCAAGATCTTCCGCTTCGTCGCTCTCTTCCGTTATGAAATATGAGGCTTTTAAGCCGAACGAGATGCGACGGCTGGCAGGGTCGATCTTCAGAACCCTCGCTTGAACTGCGTCACCCTCGTTGTACAGTTTTCTCGGGTCCGCGCCTTTCTGATCAGACAGCTCGGTTCGGTGGCAAAGACCGCTCACATTCTCCGAGCCATCCACAACAACGAAGACACCGAAGTCCTGAATATTCCGAATTTTACCCGTGACTGTCTGACCTACCTTCATGTTAGGGAAAGTGAGTAGTGCCTTGTAGTTCTTATCGAGGTGTGACTGTCTCAAGCTCATCTGAACGTGGTTGAGCTCTGGGTTGACCGCGATGATCCTGCCTTGAACAAGTTGATCAATCTCAAAGTCGGATTTCCAATCTTTCAAGTACGCGTCCGATAGATCCGCAACTCGGACATAAGCTGTGACATTGCTGGAAAGGCTGACGAAGACACCGTTGTCTGCGACGTTCTTGACGAAACCTCTTAAGATATCGTTGACCTTGATCTGCGTATTCGACGAGATATCTCGATCTACCACAGGCAGGGATGAGCTTAGCACCTTCGATGGACGAGCAGAGAGGTAAATCCTCTTGTTCGGGGCGTCTATGGCTTTGATACAGACCCGTATCGTCTGGTTCTTCTGGTATTCGGTGGGGTTCGCTTTTGAGTAGTCGTCTACCAAATCAACCAGCTGTACAGGCCCAGAGATCTCATCACTCAATTGAACCATCAGCTGACGTTCAGTCACCTTGGTTACTCTTCCTGGTAATACCATTCCTACAGATAGATCTTTCAGTGACATAGGCTTCGAAGAGCCACTAGACCTTGCCGAAAGGTCAAGCCTGTTGTTCTCGATATCGACATGGGTGACTTTTGCTTTCAGAGCGGAGCCAATAGGGAAGTTTTTCGGTAGATCTCTGAGTAGGGATACATTATCCGAGGCGTCCATAGCTTTGATGCGACCACGAACATTTGGCGAAAGATTGACCCAAACGCAATCGGCTGTAACGTTGTTGACGAAGACTACATGGTCAGAGCCAACCTTGACCTTATCCAGAGTAAGAACTTCAAGCCCTTCTCCATTAACCTCGCTGCTCTTCGCCGACAGTTCAAATACAGGCGCTCTACCACGATGGGTGATAGGCAGAAAACGATGGTTTCTTGAATCATGCATGCCAAGAACTCGGACTGGAACGATCTGCTGTTTGTGAAAGGCTTTCGTGGGATGCTTGTGATCCTTGATATCGGCCCAAGCGTCAAATAGCTGAGAGACATCAATACGTCCTTGCACACCGTCTGCGAGTTCTACATTGAGCTGAGTATCTTTGACCGACGTGATTCTAGCTTTGGTTCGTTTGCCGAATGAAAAGTCATTCAGGGTTCTCGACTCCGAATCGACGGGATTGGACAGATTAGAATCAGCGTACGACAGAGCTTTAGTTTCACTGTGCTCTTTCGCATCATTGACTGGAGTTTTCGTGGTTAGGAGGAATCTTTGCTGCTGATAGTCAACTGACAGTATCCTCACCTGGATAGATTGATTCCTGCGCAAGCCGAAGTCTGGCGTTTGGACGACCTCATCTGGTAATTGACTTTTCGGTAGCAACCCTGTCATCTCACCGGCGAAGTGGACGAACACCGCTGATGGAGTAATGTTCTTAACGAAGCCCTGGTACTCATTGCCCTCGACAACATCACCGAACTCCTTCAGTAGTGTCCCGTTGGAAGCAGCCTGTAGGAGACTTGGTTTGCTGCTGAGTCTGACAAGATGCTTTGATTCGTCTTTGCTGAGCACAAGAAGTTCGGTCATGGTCTGGTTAACCCGGATTTTTTTGGCAACGGACATACTCTTCTGGGCAGATCCGTCTGCAAGGTGCTCTACGGGCAACAATGCTTTCACAGCGGAAGCCTCCAAATGGAGTACAATGTTCTCGCTAGTCTTTTCCGAAACTGTAGCATTGACAATATCACCTGGTTTGAGTATTCTAAGTGCTTCCTGCTGGGCTTCACTGAAGGCTGTTGGGTCTTTGCATGATACTATCATCCGGCCCTCTAAAGGATCAACAGAGACTATGTTGACATTGACGACTTGACCGTTGCGGAAATGTTGTTTTGGGTCTTGGATGTAGGACTCGCTCATCTCAGAAACCGGTAAGAATCCCCTTACCGAGCCATAGAACTGAATCACTGCACCGGAGGAGATGATATTGATAATTGTGCCGGGGCACTGCATTCCTGGTTTCAACTCATCATATGTCTTCCAACAGCCAGCCTCACTGTTCACAAGGGTCTTCTTGAGCGTCAAGCGCATCTGTCGCTTCTCAAGGTCTGTTGACAGCACTCTTGCAGTGACCTTGCCGCCTTCTTTGAACTTCTTCTCAGGATGCTGTAAAACAACATCAGCGAAATGAACATCAGGCACCAGGCCACTAATCCCCTCTGCGATGCTGACCAAGAGGCCTGTGACACCTGTGGCGCCGACAATGATTCTGTCGATGGTGCCTTGGACGACCTGTCCTACTTCTACATCTTCTAGGCGTAGAAATGGCTGGTCGATTATCTTTTCTTGGAGAGACGCAATGAAAAGGGCGTCCATGGAGTTATAACCTGTTATACGAGCTTTGTGACTCGATCCAAGCTTGTATGGCCCAGTCGATTCTGGAAGAGTTGCAATCATCTTGTCTGAAACGCTCGAAATGTGCACGAACCCGCGGATGCCCTTTACTCCAATGTCGACGAATAGACCAAGTCTTGGATCTACCTTCGCAACTTTGGCTTCTGTAACAATGGTAGAAAGGGGCATGACTTCCGTTGGCGGCAGCTCGTTCGCCGTCTGGGAAGCGATTCTTTTGGGCTTCAGATGTACAATATGGTCCAACAGCGAGATGCCGATCTTCTTCTGTTCAGATGTCGGAAAAGTGCAGATGATCCTTCCTTTGACTTTGCTCCCAATGGGATACTTTTTGTCAAGCCCCTTTCCACTGGCTGCAGCCCCAGAGTGTATCAAATCAACAGTCACGTCTAGCAGCCCCATAGCTTTGCCAACAATGCCATTGTGTGATATTTCGGTAACCAAAATCTCTGTAGCCGTCCCTGGTAGGTAAGAGTCCACAGACGGCGCATCGGTCAAGTATGTTTCTTTCTTCATACTGCCCGCAATCTGGAGGTCCGCACAGAGATTGATGACCTTGCTATTCGTTTTCTGATTTGTGATAAGGCAGAGAAACACTGTGCCTTCCTTGACGCTGGAAAGAACAACATTCTGTCCAAGCTGCTTCGAAGACACGAATCCTCGAACAGCGCCGTCCTCCAGGCCAAGATCCATCACGAGCCCATGATCCTCAACGCTTGCGACAGCAGCCTGGATGATACTGCCAAGAACCAAGTCCGACTTCTTGAGACCTAAGTTGGCCTGACGAGGATTTATTGAAAGCTCGATATGCCTTTTGCTTTTCCCTGCAGCTGCCCTGTCGTCTGTTGTTGAGACGACGTATGCTCTCAAGTATTGGCCAACAGAAAAGTATTTTGTCAGATCCAAGTCGCTAACATCATCGTTGTCTCTCCCTTCGTCGTCTTCTGCCATCGTTGTTTCCAAGCCTTCGGTAAATTTGTCCGATATCGATGTCAAAGGCAAATAACCCGTAAGGTTATTAGGGAGATGGAGCGCAACATCGTTGCGGTTGATTTGTGAGATTTGGCCCAACACCATAGAGCCAGGAACAAGCCGCTGGAGAACTTGTCAGCCGTTGCCCTTCTCCAGTCACCTGCAATAGCGTACCTTGTAGCTCAATGCCTCAATGCGGACAGCGGAGTCCTCTGGGCCTGGCATACTCCAATTGCGCTCCGGCCTTTTCGGATTGCTGCGCTTTGCTTTTGCCAGAGCAGTGGCGGGCTCCGCTATCCCATCTTCCTCATTCTCATCCTCTCCGAACTCAGTGTTCCTAGCCTTTTGCCCAGTGCTCTGTTCGAAGAGAGCATCTCGAGTCGCTTGAACCTGTATTTGCTTCTGCTCCAGCGGTGTGAGGATGCTTGCACCCCCACGCTGGAAAGCTGGTTCTTCTTTCGGGGCTACCAGTCTGGAGACTGGCTTTGATAATGGCTTTGAGGTTTTTGGCTTCTTCTCTGGGCGGTCATTGTCAGGCCTTGTCGCCTCTCTTACTCGCTTTCTCTTTTCTGGAGCCATGAAGGAAATGGGAGGTCCCCTTTCTGCGCGACGAAAGCCACCGAGATACTTCAAAGCGGTATGCAGCCTGTTCTCTAAACTCTACAACTCAAGCAGCCGTCGAAAAAGTTCTGGTGTGCATGGGCAACTTTACACGATAGGGCTGCGCTAGCTGGAAGAACCTCGGTATCACGTCGCGCTTCTCAACGCGATTTCCACTATAAGCGTTATGTTGAAGACTTCAAAAGAAAGGGCGATTGCTTCTGGAGCTTTATGTATAATCCTTATCAACTATGGCATACCCATCGATGCCAGTTGTAATCATGACATTGGTATAAAACATATTCTATACCCTGACAATGGCAGACATGGGGCGATCCGCCACTCAACAGCCACCAAGCAGAAGAAGCCATACACCAGACGAGAACGCAAACTCCCTACCCACACCTACAGCCTCGAGTCAGAAGAGCGCAAGCAAACCTAAGCAGCTTCCCACGGTTACGCCTCGAAGATTTAAACGATTCTTCACGCCACGCTCTTCCCTAAAGCGCAACGTCAAGATTGGTGCATCGCGGCAGGTGCTCCGAGATATCACAGCTGGAGACTCGAATCGCAGAAGCGTCGGTCGGCGCCAATCATTCTCGAAAGATGCGATACAAATTTTCGAGGATCAAAATGAGGGCTTCAACAACGCTTCGAAGAAGAGGAAGCGGGGTATCCCAGTCTCGCCAGACTCGACGCCTGACAATTCATCGCCACTGAAGAGGGTTCGTGGTCTTACTCCTCCGACTGAAGCTAGCCACGATGCGGAGTTCGAGACAGACATTGATGGTGGAATCTCGGATGGAAGACCCTGCCAGGATGAGACCGATTGGGATGATGAGCCAGAGGTTAAGCCAATTGTTCGATGGAGAGAAGATGGTCTGCCTGGCCATCGGCTGCGACGTGAATGTGCTGGTGATATGAGAGATACTCGAAGAAGGATACATGCAGTATGCGGCCCTGGTAAGTCAGAGATTGCAAGGGCGGCAGGCATCGGGGGCCTTCACATAGTGTTCATTAATGCTTATTGAGGTATCAGAATGGCAACATGAGACCGCCAACTTCTTCACAAGACCCGACGACGGTCATTCGTGTGTCAATGTCACACCGACGGAGCCGCAGTTGGCGATACCCTTCTGTACAGCGAGTTGTAATAGTGAGTTCCCCGTCTTTGCCAGCCGTGGTCCAACGTGGCTGACCGTAGTAGCAAACTCTCTTGTAGCAATTGGAGATGAAGAAGGCGGTGTAAGGCTTCTTGACACTGATAGAGACTCCAAAACTCCTTTCTCCCAGGCGTACCTCAGTTTTCGACCTCACAATAATGCCATCCTCAATCTGTCATTCTCTCCTGACGACCTTCTCCTGGCAACAGCTTCTGGCGACCAGACATCCCGGGTCATTGATATGCCAACTCAGACAGCCATCTTCGGGATGGCTGGACATACTTCGTCTGTCAAACAAGTATGCTTCCAGCCTGGCAGCTCGAGTGTCGTTGTCACTTCAAGCCGAGACGGGAGTGTGCTCATGTGGGATCTCCGGTGCAAGGGTTATGATGGCCCAGCTCTGAAGCTCAAAATCTTGCTGGATGCGCATGAAGACGATAGCTCTACTCGAGATAGGCAACGGAGAGTACCCTTTGCTCGCCCTGTCAATGCGATACATGACGCCCATGCGCCTACGTCTCGCCAAGCGTCATCAGCAGCTCTCAAACCAGCTCTCAAGACTGCCTTGACTCGTGATGCCCCTTCAAGGACCGAGCCGCAGAGTAGACGAGGCGATGTATCCATCACGTCCCTCGCATTTCTGCCTCCAGGCCGAGAGCATCTGCTCCTTACCGGATCCGAGGCTAACGCAAGTGTCAAACTATGGGATCTCCGAACGACACAAACCAGTCGACGAGGTCGTGCAATACCATTGTCAAGCACTCGGCAGCCGGACAGCCATAACAGTCACCGCCATTTTGGCCTGACCTCCATGGCCTTGAGTGGCGACGGTGCCCGACTGTATACTGCTTGCAGAGACAATACTGTCTATACCTACTCGACATCCCACTTGATCCTTGGTCATGCCCCGGAGCTTTCATTGTCGACCTCGCGTCCTCGAAGACGCGGTAGCGATGAAAAGGAAGGCTTGGGGCCAATCTACGGCTTCCGACATCCCCAATACCACGCCACGACGTTCTATGTGAAGTCCGCTCTGAGGCCCGCGGCAGCCAATCACAGCGAATTGCTCGCGGTCGGTAGCAGTGACGGGTGTGCAGTGCTATTTCCCACCGACGAGCGATACCTGGGGCGGAATGTGCCAGCTAAGCCTTCCCTACCATCGTTACGGTCCGATCGTTCGAGGCCAAGTCTAAGTAGAACGGACAGTGGCACCAACCTCTTCACCAGGCTCAACGACACCATCCCGATATACCAGGAAGGGACTGCTTTGGTCCGTGGCCACAATCGCGAAGTGACAGACATGACTTGGACACCTAACGGAAAACTTGTTACCGTTGGTGACGATTATACCGCCAGGTGCTGGCGGGAGGGACCTGATGCGCGAGACCTTCGAATGGGAGGTGAGACTGAAGGTCGGAGGTGGGGGTGTGGGTGGGCGGAAGTTGAAGGCGCTTGGGATGACGATGAGTAGCTCCCAGGATAACTGATAGCATAGCGACTCGGAAACATTGCCTGCATATTGGTAGCCTGCCTGACTTCATCCAAATTTCTGGTCATTTTCGGATGCATCTGTCAAAGACGATGCTTTCAATCTCTCGATATCGTCATCAATGACAGCAATCTCTGCCTCCACTTGTAGGAGCTTCCTCCTGAGAACCTTCTCATACTCCTCGTCGGAGAGAACCTTCATGGGACTATACTTGCTGTTTGCTACACGCCGCCAGAAGCTCGTTGTTTGGTTGACCTCGATGGCTGTCTGCTGACTTTGTTCCGTATGGCGAACGTCCAGAAGATTGTATAGTGATTGGCCCAGGTAGCCAAAGAAAGTGAACATAATGGCGCCGGGAATTATGTTACGATGGCCTCTCAAAGCTCCCCCACATAGTCCACCCGTTACAGCCCCGGCAGTCGCGCTCGCTTTGATTCGGTCTTGTGGAGGTGACATTGGACCCACCTCCCAAGCGTAAGATATGCCTCCTCTGGCCAGCCAGAAGGTGGAACCGAGGGCAGCCCATTGTAAGCTTGAGGCCACAGCGAACAGTCTAGGCGTTTCTGACTTGATGGTACCAGCTACACCGCCAAACAGGAGCCCAGCAGTTCCTGCGCAAGAGTCAACAAGTGCCTGAATCAATTCCATGTCGACAAAGTAACGACGGAAACATTGTAAGATGTCGAGATCTGAGTGGTTGTCCTCGCATACCCTGGACCCCGACATAAAGCAGGTAACACAATATATACATAAGCAGGTAGAGATGTCGTCAGCGGATTCACGAGATTGCAAGAGCCTAGAGGACGAGAGTCTTGCTAGGGTTCATGTATTTTTGCGGTGCAGTTCAAGAAAGAGTCTTGAAAGAACAAACATATGGCAACTATGTTGTCAAGAGACCAAAATATTGAATGTAATGCTTACCACTTAGAGCCCCAACTTGCAATGCTGGTAGCAGGACAGTCTTGGCAGGATTGGAAGTGAGGAGGACCTCCCTGAAATCCTTGTCATCTGGCATAGCAACCTGACTCTTTGTACACTTTGTCAGCACAGAAAGAGGAGTACTCTGAGCCCGGAAGTTCCAGTATTTTGTAATTGTTCAAGGGATGCCTTCAATATAGTCATGGAAGATGTTTACGGGTATTCACCTGCAGCGATGACATGGACTAAGAGATGGGATCCGTAGGGCGGCGCTAGTGCGTCTTTCGGCTAAATTAATTTTGATCTGGGCACTGCCGCGAACTCAACCTCACTTCTACGGACCTGTAAGCCTATCTTACTCAAGACGAGAGGAACAGCTTTCCAATTTGGAGTTTACGAATATTCAATAAGGCTGTCTCTGGAATTGTCGCGGCAGATATATAGCGTTCTTCGGGGCGCACATCGCAATCATGGGTACGTCACCCCCATCCCCGGACAGTCCACGGCATCGAGGATTCCTGGCTGTCTGGCTCGCTCACTATGCGTGCTGACATCGATTTCTCAGCTCCGCAAAAGAAGGGCCAGAAGATGGCCTTGGGGGACTTCCTCCAGGATACCTGTATATGTGCCATTTGCCCGAGACGGCAATCGCGGGAAGCTGACGCTCAACACAGCCTTGGGCTCTTGGGCCGATGAGATGGAGGATATGCCACTGCCCAGTAAGTCAACTGTCCATGGAGCGATCCGGATTCTGCATACTAATGCTCAGTCATTGTATAGCTTGTATGTCTTACCAACAAACCATTGCATTTCCTTCTCCTCTAGGGGCTACGACTAATTTGAGCAGCAAGTGGACGCCCTGGCTATGGAGCCGATCGCTCATCCAGTTCAGCGCCTGGCTATGGTAGTGGAGCGAGTTATGCAGGTACCATTTCCTTGCAGACCTGACCTTAGCAGCGATTTCTAAGAACGGCGCAGATCGAGGATATTCGGTGCGCGAACAATTGCCACTTCCGGATAAGCCACCATATACCGTACATCTTGGCAACATGTCCTTCGATGCGACGGAAGGAGACATTCAAGACTTCTTCCAAGCATGTCAAGTCACGAGTGTAAGGATCGTCGAGGACAAAATGGACAGGAAGCCAAAGGGCTTCGGATACGTCGAGTTCGCCACTCTAGATGGGCTAAAACGGGCATTGGACTACAATGGCACACAATTTCAGGGGCGGAACATTCGGGTCAGCGTTGCAGAACCACGTAAGAATTCCCGACTATGCCCGTCTTCCTAATCAGACTCGTGTTTGGAGAGAATGCTGACCGCCACTGTAGAAAAAGACAGACCAGATGCGCGGGAATTTGGTGATTGGACTCGTAAAGGGCCTCTGCCAGATGTTGGTGGCCAGCGTCGAGTCCCAGAACGAGCTGGCTTTGGCTCCGGGGCACGAAACTTCGACAACGTCTCAGAAGCTGGTAGCGAGCGTGGAGGCCGTCGGGGCTATGACAACGGGGAGAGCAAAACCCGTGACTTTGCTGACTGGTCCAGAAAGGGGCCACTTACACCGACCTTACCGACTGGACCGGCGGCGAGAAGCTTTGATCGACCAATGAGCCGAGATGGGCCAAAAGATAGGCGAAATTCGCCGTCTTGGGGAGAAGGTCGTTCTCAAGAGGGATCACGTCCACCGAGGCGCGAATTCGTGGAGAGACCAGTTGCGGACCGTGCACCCACAGCTCCAGAGCTGGATAATCAATGGCGTAGCAAGATGAGGCCAGACCCCCCAGCATCTGTGCCAGCAGCCAAATCTCCTGCTTTATCGAACCGCGAACTTAGCAACCCTCCTTCGCCCGCTGCAGCACCAGCAGCACCTCTTGCGCCTGCTACCCGCCCCAAGCTTAATCTGCAGAAGCGTACAGTATCCGAGTCGCATTCGGACGCAGCTGCGAGTCCAGCTGTCCCCGATGCGAAAGCCAGTCCGTTCGGAGCAGCCAGGCCTATCGATACGGCTGCGAAAGAAAAAGAGATCGAGGAGAAGCGCCAGATCGCTGCTCAAGAGAAGAAAGAGGCGGAAGACAAGGGCCGCGAGGAAAAAAAGATTGCTGAAGACAAGGCTCGCGAAGAGAAGAGACTGGCGAAAGAGGCCGAGAGGGCTGCCAGGGCGGAGAGGGCCGACAAAGAGCCAGCGTCTCCGAAAGGAAAGCCCAACGGTCAACAGCAGGAGAAGGAGAACGGTGTGACATCTCCGACTGTTGGAAAGAACTACGAAATACTACGAAGAAACGCCGATCAAGATACGACCGAAGCCGATGAGGAAGCCGATGAAGGTGATGCCAACGGTACAATTGTTGATGACAAGGCCATTAAGCCGAAGGAAATTGTCAGAGACATGACGGATGGCGAGACCAAGGTCAATGGGACATCGACTGAGCAGACCGGTACCCCAGTGGAAAGCACAGCCGACGCTCTAGAGGACGATGGCTGGAACACCGTTCCATCTAAGGCTCGCACCAACAAAAAGAATGGCAAGCCTGTTGCACGCGCCATTGCCTCTTGAGCAGTCATTGCCACAATTATCTATGCTCGCCCTGCTCTGTGCGCAGGCAACTGCCCCTCCCTCCTCACATAATCTCCCATCTCTTTCGGTACATGGGTGATATTCCTAGGCGTTTGAGGATCAAACTCCGGCATACGGTCTCGCTGCACTCCCGTGCTTAGCAGGGATGTTCTGGATAGGGGGTGCTCCTGCCTACGTCCAGTACATTCCTTTTCCTTTGTCGACTTCGAAGAATTGGCAAAAGTTTGCGGGCAGATTACAAGGCTTTGGTAGAAGCTGGCTGACCTCGCTCCACGCTCAGACTTGCTTTCCGAGTTTCGCAAAAGGTACTTTATCCGCAGATCTACGGCGGAGTAGGGGGACCATATGAATGGTACTTAGACATTGCTGGAGACGACTCTCATGTACATTAGTTTGCACAAATTCAATTCAACAGTGCCTGCCTATTCAACCTTGGAAGCCAAAAATCGTCGTACTATGCCGGCCCTCATGTCGCCCTTTTCCCGTCGCCCATTCAGATTCGGACTTGATACTGGACCCTGATCTTCGCCTCACATCATTGCCGCAGAGCCGCAGCCGATCTGCTGACAGGGACAAAATGCCAAGCCCTCATTGTTTCCTCTCTGACCGCAAACCAGACCCCAAGCACATTGCGCATTGTGCGCAATAAAGACCCTTCTCCCACTCCCAAAATCGCATACCCCTCCTCTCCCCGCCTTCCTCCTCCTACACACACATGTCCTCCCCAAACCTCCTCCCGCGCCCCGCACCACCCCCAACGATGCCGCCCCCCACCCCCATCGCAGGCAACAGCAAGTGCCAAAGATGCGGCACCGATGTCTCCTACCTCACCGCCCAATCCGCCCAACGCACCACCGAACTCGAGCAGCAAGTCCGCCTCCTCACCGACAAAGCCACCGCCGCAGGTAAACACACCCCGCTCCCCATCCCCATCCTCCAGCTCCTCCTCTGCCTGCGCACCCTCCATGAACTGACCCCCCCGCCAGCCGACAAACTCGCCGACTACGAAGACGAGCTCCGCCACCTGAAGTCCACCTCCCAGCCCGCGCCCTCCTCCGAGCCCACGCACACCGACCCCCCCTCGCGGCCCCCCTCGGCTCTGCAATCGCGCCTCTCTGCTCTTCTGCCCTCGTCGTCGAAACGATCACTGTCCCAGCCCCCTACCTCACCCACGCCTTTCCCTACCCCACCAGGGGCTTTCCCCGCCCAAGACCCCACAGACCTCCTGGCCGCCCTAACCCACGAAACAGCACTCCGCCACGCCGCAGAAGCGCGCTTCTCGAAGGCGCAGGAAGAGATGGAAGAGCTTTCGACGCAGCTGTTTACGGAGGCGAATGAGATGGTGGCGGAGGAGCGGAGGGAGAGGAAGAGGTTGGAGGACGAGAGGAGGGGGTTGGAGGATGAGAGGAAGGGTTTACAGGAGAAGGTGGAGGTGTTGGAGAGGAGGGTGG
>JAABUQ010006168.1_pt1 | contig 18422 bp, 18 predicted proteins | sample 5560001 | NCBI WGS metagenome assembly JAABUQ01 (sample SAMN10711888, study PRJNA513371) | rock metagenome | isolation source: Antarctica rocks | place: Antarctica: Victoria Land, Finger Mt nord | collected 2015-12-18
ATTCCCAAACCTATTCAATTGGGTAATGGAACAGATAGGTGAGTTACCTCGACCCAGAATCTCCAAAAAATCAGCAATGGCTAGAACCCTGACGCTGCAAAGTGTCCCGTGTTAAGTTGGTAGCCCTCCTGAATTTGTCTATAAACAACAGGTACTTCATCGGCTTTTAAACAAAATATTTTTTTCCCATTTGGAAGGAGTGTTTCTGAAATCGAATTTTGCATAAAACTGTCCTTGTGCAAGGTAAAAAAGGAAGCGTATAAAAGGGTATCATGTTTCTGCCTGGCTCAATAGGGATTCCAAGGAGCTAAGTGAGAAGGGTCTCTAACAAGGCACGTAAGCATTGCTTTCCCTCGCTTTTTGGTATTGTGGACAAACTCGAAAAAGCCCAAGTACAAGGGTAAATCAGACTACCGGGGGCAATAGTTGCCTTTTTGTGATTGACGAACACGATAACCTACTCTACAGATGAAGCGATTCCCGATCGAGTAACCTGGACAGAAAGGATGTGTGCAATGCCCAGAGCAGCGATTATTCAACCCGATCAATCCTATACCTTTGCCGACTACTTCAAACTCAACTTTGCCCCGCAAGACATCCTGGCATATTTCAACGTCTCTCTCCAACGTTGCTCCTTGAACCTGCCCCGTTATTCTGGCACCCTCGATCGCCTCACCGATCTTAAAACTCGAATTGAAGAAAGTCTGCCTCGCCTCAGCCTCACCAGTGAAATGGCACGGCGAGAATTTCTCATTGCCCCAGTTTTGATCGATGTGTTGCACTATACCCAAGCTACCCTCAATGTTGAGTACCCTGTTGCCGTGAGCAACCAACTCAAAGGTTCCCTAGACTACCTCCTGCAAAATCACCAAACGTTTCTCGTGATTGAAGCCAAAAACGAAGATCTAGAACGAGGCTTTGTGCAGCTAGCGATCGAACTTATTGCCCTCGATCAATGGATTGAGTCAGAACAAACTATCCTGCAAGGTGCGATTTCAACGGGAAGTATCTGGCAGTTCGGTCAGTTCGAGCGGCAATCTCGTGAAGTAACCCAAGACCTCGATCTTTACCGTGTTCCGGCTGATCTAGACGATCTGTTACGGATTCTCGTCAAAATTCTTGAACCCCCGCTACTCAACAGCAAAGCAAAAGCGATTTAGGTATCTAGCCATGTGTCGGTTACGCTATAAGCTGAGCTTTCGAGATATTGCAGGATTCTTCCAGTTGCGAGGCTTTGAGTTTACGCATGAAAAAGTTGCTTAACAAAAGAGAGAAGAAGGAAAAGCTTTGTTGATGAAAAAGCCGAAATCTGAGTACCCATATCTGACAATTTCGATATGTTCTCCTCTTGCTGATGCATATTTCTAAACAACTCGTACTCATGGATCACGACGGTGGTGTGGATGATTATCTAGCAACTATGCTGTTGCTGACGATGGAACATGTCCAGCCATTGGGCGTCGTTGTCACTCCAGCTGATTGCTATGCTCAGCCAGCTGTCAGCGCGACGCGCAAAATTCTGGATTTGATAGGTGGTGATGTCCCAGTTGCCGAAAGCACTGTGCGCGGTCTCAACCCCTTCCCGCGCCTCTACCGCCGCGATTCGTTTATCGTCGACCATCTCCCGATTCTCAACCAGAGCGAAACGATTCGCACAACTCTGGTTCCAGAAACAGGCCAAGACTTCATGGTGCGCGTGTTGCTTGAGGCTCCTCGACCGATAACGCTGCTCGTAACTGGTCCCTTGACGACATTAGCAGTTGCTTTGGACACAGCACCAGAGATTGAATCAAAAATTGAACAGCTTATTTGGATGGGGGGTGCGCTCAACGTCCCTGGGAACGTGGAAAAAAGTCTTGAAGCAGGACAGGACGGTTCAGCAGAATGGAATGCTTATTGGGACCCTGTTTCAGCCGAGCGCGTGTGGCAGACGCAGATTCCCATAGTACTTTGCCCGTTGGATCTGACTAACAATGTGCCAGTGACATCCGAGTTGGTGTATGAGCTGGGGCGATCGCGCCACTATCCCTTATCCGATTTGGCGGGACAATGCTATGCGCTAGTCATCCCGCAAGATTATTATTTCTGGGATGTGCTAGCGACGGCTTATCTCGCCCACCCAGAGTTCTATCAGTTGCGCGAGTGGGAAACGGTAATTGTGACAACTGGTCTGAGCCAGGGGCGGACTAAAGTGGTACCCGGCGGTCGTAAAATTTTAGCAATGGATCGGGTAGACAAATCGAGCTTCTACACCTACATTTTGCAGCAATGGGCGCGTTAGCTCATGGTTCGTCTAGATTAATCACCATGCATATTGGCGTTGAGATCTTCAAGGTACAAAAGCGGTTCCCGTTGACCATTAGTCGCGGCACGACAGCCCAGACAACGAATCTGTGGTTGCGGGTGGAGCAGGATGGAATTGAGGGGTGGGGGGAAGCATCACCGTTTTTTCTGGGAAATCATCGGCAATCCACCGAGACACTTAGGGACGTATTACAACAACTAGCGCCGGTATTGGAGGCATTTAGCCCCTTGGAGCAGCAGCGGATTTCGCAAGTTTTACAAGAGGCACAAGTGCCCTCCTCTGCACGAGCAGCGCTGGATGTGGCGCTGCACGACTGGTTGGGGAAGCGAGTCGGACTACCACTATGGCAGTTGTGGGGACTGGATCGCAGCCGCATTGTGCCGACTTCGGTCACGATTGGAATTAATTCGCCGGAGATGGCAAGGGCTAGGGTGCGGGACTGGCTCCAACCTACTGATGTGCGTATACTCAACGTTCCGCCGGAGCCGCCTCCGGCGCGCTCCCGCAAGCTCAAGGTGAAGCTGGGCAGTCCATCTGGGATTGAGGCGGATCAGGCGATGTTGATCGCGGTGCAGCAGGAGGCTCCAGCGCTAGAACTATACGTTGATGCTAATGGGGGTTGGAGTCTGGATGATGCGATTGTGATGTGTAGTTGGCTAGCAGAGCGGGGCGTGAAGTATGTGGAACAGCCGCTGGCAGCAGGGGAGGAGGCTTTACTCGCAAAGCTAAAAGCCCAATCTCCTCTCCCGATTTTTGTCGATGAAAGTTGCCTCACCAGTCGCGATATCCCTCATCTAGCAGACAGCGTACATGGGATTAATATCAAATTAATGAAAGCTGGGGGGTTAACTGAGGTAATGCGGATGGTGCATACAGCGCGAGCCTACGGGTTACAAGTGATGTTCGGTTGCTATTCTGATAGTTCGCTGGCTAATACAGCGATGGCACACCTTTCGCCATTGGCTGACTATCTAGATTTGGATAGCCATCTCAACTTGCTCGATGACCCCTTTACAGGCGCAGCAATACAAGCAGGACGGCTGCTACCGAACGAACAACCGGGTTTGGGGGTGCAACGCAGTGCAGCTTACGGCTAACCAACGCTTAGCGATCCTGCTCCATGGGGGAATTCGCGGGACTTATGGTAAGACGGGGTTGTCACTTTTACGCTACAGTGAAACCCCGATTGTGGCGGTGATCGACGGGCAATGTGCTGGTGAATCTTTACCGCTCTTGACTGGTATTGCCCGTGAGATACCAGTGGTAGCAACGGTAGAGGCAGCGCTAGCTTACGCACCGGATGTGTTGGCAATTGGCATAGCGCCGTCTGGGGGAGCGTTGCCCGAGCAGTGTTGGCAGGAAGTGAAGCAGGCAGTGGCAGCTGGGTTGTCGGTGGTAAACGGTTTACACACGCCAATGGCAACGCTGCCAGAGTTTAGGGACTTGCGCGCAGGGCAATGGATTTGGGATGTGCGTCAAGAGCCACCTAACTTACCTATCGCTAGTGCTCAAGCGCGATCGCTTCCGTGTCGTCGGGTTTTGACTGTGGACACCGATATGGGAGTCGGTAAGATGTCAACCAGTCTGGAACTCAATTGGGCAGGGCAACGGCGAGGCTTGCGTTCAAAGTTCCTAGCTACAGGTCAAGCTGGTCTAATGCTGGCAGGCGATGGAGTGGCACTGGATGCGGTGCGGGTAGATTTCGCCGCTGGTGCCGTGGAGCAGATGGTGATGAGCTTTGGTAATAATTATGACATCCTTCAGATTGAAGGACAAGGGTCACTGCTGCACCCAGGTTCCACGGCAACCCTGCCGCTACTGCGGGGCTCACAGCCGACTCAGTTGATTCTGGTACACCGGGCACGACAGACTCACGTCCGCAATCATCCTCATGTACCAATTCCACCTCTGGGAGAGGTAATTCGACTTTATGAAACTGTTGCTGGTGCAGCCGGTGCCTTAGCGCCGGTGAGTGTGGTCGCGATCGCCCTCAATACTGCTCACCTAGACGCCTCAGATGCAGAACTTGCGATCGAGCAGACAAAGGCAGAAACCGGGTTACCTGGCACCGATCCAGTCCGTTTTGGGGCTGAAGTGCTATTGGATGCAGTGATGCAGAATTAGGCTCAAAGGAATTAATGGCTTCAAATTGCCAGGTGTTCATCTAGCCATGCCAGTCCAGCACCGGCAGCTTCAGCGAGAATGCTGACCAGGCGGTATAGAGCGCTCGCACTAATGACTAAAGCAGGAGAGAAGCTTTGAGCTAAAAGTGCGAGCGCCGTAGCCTCAAAGACACCTAGCCCCCCAGGGATCGGAACAATCGTACCCAACAGCCAGGCAAGACTATAAGCCCGCAAAAGCAAAGGGATTTGACTCAGCTCTAACGGTTCAAGGGCTAGCAGGGTCAATAAAAACCCAGTACTACGCAGTCCTAAAAAGCCCACTTCTCCTAACAAAGGCCAAAGAGGATAGCAGACAAGCCCAAAGCTACCTGACTCAATGGCGCTAGAGCCAGTAGCTTTTGCCTTCAAGCGACCTAGAGAGTGAATCACCAAGTTCAAAAACCGCGGATGAAGTCCCATCAGCACCATAACCAAACCTAGCATTGGCAATCCCTTAAGGATTACAGGGCTATGTGCCGCGCTTGCCAGGGTAGCAAACATTGCCATGACTAGGGCAGCAGCTGCCATGAGTAGCGGTTCTAACAATACGCTTAGAGTTGCGGCACTGGGAGAGATCCCAGCGGTTTTAGCCGCCATAATCCGACCGTAATAATGCCAGACATTACCTGGTAGATATTTAGCAATGTTAGTTTTCAGGTAAACCTGGATGAACTGGGACCTGGGGACAGGTTGATTCAGCCCCTGGAGAATCCAAGTCCACACCCACCCAGACCAAATGTGGGCTAGTAAGGTAACACCCAAAGCGATCGCCAGAGTGGCCCATCCTGTGGCGTTAATCCGGATAGCGGTGACTTCTTGCCAATGCTCCTTCAGGGTTTTTGCCAAAAAAAACAGTGTCCCGCCCAGGATCGCCCAGCGAGTGTAAGGCTTCAAGCGCGACCAAACTTGTTTCAACGATTTAGCCTCCCCTGCTCTAGAAAGAACTTCCCCTGCTTCCCCTGCTTCTTCTGCTCCCCCTCTCCCCCCATCCCCAGAGGGGACCACGCCAGTTCCCTCAAGCGGGGGAACCCCGCCACGGGACTGGCTCCCGACCCCCCCCTGCTCCAATCGAGGACGATGGGATCTCCCTAGAGTTAGACAACTTACAGTGGAAATTACCCGTGTGAATGTGACCTTTGCTAGAGGCAGCGATCACACAGTTCTTCGTACTATTAGAAGCTGGTTAAATACATAGCCAACCAAAACAATAGCGTTTACTTGCTCTTTTGCCCAGGTGTCACGTTGACGGGAACATGACTCCCACCCAAGAGATGGTGAACAAAGCTCAAGGGTTCAGGTAAAAAGTGCAGAGCAAAAAATTTGGCTGGCTCAAAGTTAGAAGGAGGACTTTAGTGAACAAGTTTACGGCTTTCTTTAAAAAACTACGACTGCGTCAGATCTTGACCGTGTTTTTGGCTGGTGTGTTGCTGATTGCTAGCACTGCTTGTAGTGGTGCAAATGCCCAAGGCGCAAACCCAAATAATCCGGCAGTGCAAGCTGGCGGTGCAAATAACCCTTACAAGAGCGGCGGAGATAACTACACGAACTTGAAGATGTCCACTGACCCTAAAGTCAATACCACGAAAGCTAACTCTCAGCGCGACCAAGCCAACCTAGAGTTATTTTCCCAGCAGGCAATTGCTACCAATAAAGATTCGGGAAAACTTTATCCTGGGGCTGAGACACCAGCAGGTAGAGCTGAGAAGGAGGCAGAACTCCCAAGAAAAACTCTAGAAGAATTGCAGGAACCTGAAGCCGGTGGGCTAAACCAGCGTAACCCAGATCTAGGTGAGCGGATTGAAAATCGGATTGAGGCAGTTAAGGGTGCCTTCCAAGATGCCTCTAGCTTTGTGAAAGATAAGGCAGATGAGGCTGGTCAAAGACCTGAGTTGCAGCCGAATCCTGCTTTACGGAAATAAACATCAACTTTTTGCCCTAATTCCTGTAAATTCGAATGGGAAACGTTTTCCTCAATCTCAATAGCAAACAAGTGATTGCAGGATTAGGGGCAAGCTAAACGGTTAGCTTACATAAAAGCGGTCAGCAGGCTGAAAGCTGATAGCTGACTGCTTCGGTAAACCTACCTCTACAGCTTCCGTGGCAGTTCGTGTTTCACATTTAAATCATTCAAACAATGGCATGGAGTATTGCTATGAACAAAATCGCTGCTTTGCTTAAAAGGATTAGACCGAGCCAAATCTTAATGGCTTTTATAGCGGGGATGTTTCTACTTGTTAGCACGGCTTGCAGCAGCGATAAAGTGCAAGCACAAACACCTGATGGCAGCAGACAGCAAGTTCCTGCTGGATTGGAAGCAGTGCCAGGGAAGCGGAATCCTAGACCGGAAGTTCCCGAGCGAGCTGTGACTAATACCTTCGAAGGGTCGTCGATGAATGAGTTCAGTGATACAGACCCTAGAAGCAAGGACATTGGGAGCGGCAAGGCTAAAGCCCTTGTGGAAAATGCTGAGAGGAACCTCAATAAGTCGGTTGACAATCCTGACAATTATATTCGAAATTATCAGCAGGGTACACCTCTTGGTGAGAGAGTCCGACGGATTGGTGAGGATGTGGGCAGTTCAGCTCAAGAACTCACGGAAGGTGTATCTAAGGGGACTCAGCGAGGAGTTGAAAATGTCAAGGATAACACTCTGGATGCAGTTACAGGCTTGAAGAAAGGTACTGACCGGACAGCTGAAGATGTGAAGCAAAATATTAAGGCAAACACACCCGATGCTGAAGACTTAACCAGGGGCACTAAGCAAGCAGCTAGGAATGCAGCCGAAAATACTAGAGCTGCAGGTAGAGATGCAGCCGAAAAAACTCAGCGGGCAACTCAAGACACTTCTGAAGCGGTTCAGGATCGGGCAAATCGAGCAGGTAAAAGCACCACTAATTTTATCCAAGACAAGGTGAATCAATTTGTTAAGGGTACAGAGGAAGCTACGAAAAAGGCAAACAACGCCATTGATGATACCGTTGATTAATTTCCCTGGCTCCAAGCGTTAATACTCTTGAACTTCAGGGCTGAGGAGGAGTAACAAACACTTGTTACTCCTCCTCTTTTGTTATATCCACTCTTGACCACTCCCTACTCCCTACGCGCAAAGCTATCGATACTGCATAAGTTTTACAGGGACGTGAAATAGAGTAGCTGCCAGTGCAGACAAGCTAAACTTCAACTTGAGCGATCGTGGTAGATCCTGCCAGTTAACCGGCACAAAGCCGAAACGGGCGTAAAAAATTGCTAGCCTGCCGCCCAGACACTCTAGATAAAGTGGCGTCTTCGCCGACTGGACTAAATGCTGCACTAAATACGTACCCAAGCCTCGACCACGCCAACCAGGGGCAACTACCACACTACCAAGTTCTTGCACCCCAGGGAAGGAACGCAACTGTCCACAAGCCACCAAACGCCCATCAGATTCGATGACCCAAAACTGTTGCCAGCGTAACTGGGTCGGATCGAGTTTTGCTGCTAGCACTAAGAGCCGAATTGCCCATTGGTCTTTGGCTCGGGCGGGGCGGAGAATACAGCCTAGTGGCAATGAACAATTCTTAGTCATTGGTGAATTTGCTTATCAAACAGCGAATCACAGTTCAATATTTAGGATGCAATATAACCTGATTAATTAATTAAGTGTACGGAATGTTAGGGCTAATTAAATACGCGGTGTCAGCAAAATTTTTCGTCTATAAGATTGTTATTCATTAAAATTTCTATCATTATGTTGAGATTTCGGGTCTTAATAAGCTATTCATTTTAACAATTGCAAGACTATAGATATCAGAAGCTATTCGGAACAAAACTCATACCACACTTGGCTGCTGCACAATAAGTGTGCTCTGACAAAGGTCGAAGGAGGAAAAAATGGTTTTAGGTCAATCTGGACATGCTGTTGGTAAGTTTTCCAACCGCCAGAGTGCGGAACAGATATTTAACGAGTTTAATAGTGTTGGGTTCCCAATAACAACTCATGTTTCTGTCGTTAGCAAAGACGCAGACTTTAATCAGCAAGGGCTTCGCCCTACACCTGTTGGGGATCAACCTCAAGCAAGAGCAGCACATTGTGCAACGATCACAGGTAGCCTGCTAGGTGCTATTGCTGGTTGCTTAGTGGGTATGGGGATTTTAGCAGTGCCTAGAGTCGTCCCTCTATTAGCAGTTGGGACTTCTGAAACCGCTGTAGTAATTACCCTCACTGGCGCTGGGATTGGCTTAGCTGGTGGCGGTTTGATTTCAGCTTTAGCTGTTTCAGGGATGCCCGAAGACTGAATTATGTTGTGAATACCATCTGTGTAGTGCTAGACGGTGGACTTCACGCCAGGATACATTGTGTCGCCGGGCTAAATCGGCGCAATCTTCATATTCTGGCTGCACATTAGTGATCAGCCTGTCAGGATTCTCACTGCGATCGCTCACCTGCTCCCTATTACTTCCCATCCAAGCAACCTTCACTCGCACTACACCATATTCAGTTTCAACTTGTTGAATCTCACGCTCTAAAATAGAGCGTTGCTGGGTAGAGCGACGAATTCCCAGCGTACTAGTTTCCCGAAATAGAACTGTCTCACAACTAGGCAACTGCTCGGAATGGCAAATAACGGTAAGCAAAATCCCTGGACGGGACTTTTTCATGCCGATCGCCTGGGTAAAGACATCCACAGCCCCAGCGGCAAATAACGCCTCAAACACATAACCAATGGCTTGAGGACTCAAGTCATCAATTTGGGTTTCTAGTACCGAAATAGTTTCCAACCCTCCCTCAGCTCCCTCAGCTCCCTCAGCTCCCTCAGCTCTCTTCCCCGCTTCCCCCAGCCAAAGTCGCAAAATATTAGGAATCGGGAGCTCGCGGGAACCAGCCCCTAGTCCCACCCGCTGGAGGGTCATGGCTGGGGGAGAACCGAAGTCCGTGGCTAGGGTAGTGGCGATCGCTGCCCCGGTTGGGGTCACCAGTTCCCGTTCAATGCCATTACTGTAAACCGGACAGCCGCGCATTTCCCACAATTTCAATACTGCTGGTACTGGTACTGCAAGACAGCCATGGGCTGCCCGAATCGTGCCGCCGCCAGTTGGTAGCGCCGAGCAGTAGAGTTGCTCAATTCCCAACCAATCCAAGCCTAGACAAGTGCCGACGATATCCACAATGGCATCTACAGCACCCACTTCATGGAAGTGAACCTGTTCTGGGGGAATGCCATGCACCGCTCCTTCTGCTGCTGCCAGTTGCCGGAATACCGCTAGACTCCAGGCTTCTGCCCGTGGAGGCAACCCAGCTGCTGTAATCAGGGATTCTATTTCTGGCAGGTGGCGTTCGTGGTTGTGGGTATGATCATTGTGGTGATGATGGCTGCCTGATAAATCCACATGGACTTTAGTAGCCAGTTGACCGTTGCGGTGGACAGACTCTGTTCGGAGTTGGTATTCTCCAGCCAACGAGAGCGCTTTGAGCTTTTCAATTAGGTACTCTAGGGGAACACCGGCATCGACAATAGCTCCCAGGCACATATCACCGGCAATGCCAGTCGGACAGTCTAGATACGCGAGCTTGGTCATAGGAGAGGAAGCGCGAGAAAATTTTATGGCAACGATTTATACTGTTCATCCTGATACACCCCAAGTCCGCAGCATAAAACAGATCGGGGACGCCCTACAGGATGGCGCGGTCATGCTGTATCCTACAGATACAGTTTATGCGATTGGCTGTGATTTGAATGTGAAATCGGCAGTAGAACGAGTCCGAAGGATCAAGCAGTTTTCGAACGATAAGCCATTAACGTTTCTGTGTCCCTCTCTTTCTGATGTAGGAACCTATGCTCGAGTGAGCGACACAGCCTATCGGACAATGAAACACCTGATTCCGGGACCTTATACTTTCCTGCTGCCTGCTACGAAGTTAGTGCCGCGGCTAGTTCAGAACCCTAAGCGCAAAACCACTGGGATTCGAGTGCCAAAGCATACTGTATGTTCAGCTCTATTGACAGCCTTGGGAAATCCAATTATTTCTACCTCAGCACACCTGCCTCAAGGGAACGCCTGTGGAAGCTCCGGCACGGCGGATAAAGGGGAGGGATGTGGGGACGGGTTCCCCGTCCCCTTTAAATCCCGTGTCGGTGCGACCGACCCCAACCGCCTCGACTCAAGAGCGCAAGCTCAATATTCCGCCGGAGGTAGCTCCGGGGGGACGAAGAGCGCGCAAGCTCAAGATGAGATAGATACGATAGCGGTGGAAACAGAGATGAACATTTCGCGAGTGGAACTGTTTGACCGTTTGGATAAGTTAGTAGATGTGATTGTGGACAATGGCGAAGAGCCGAGAGCTACGGTTTCCACCATTGTGGACTTGATCGGAGATGAACCAATCATTGTTCGGCGGGGGCTTGGGTGGGAAGAAGTAGGGAGTAGAAGAGAGCTGAGGGAGCTGAGGGAGTAGGGAGCAGGGGGGAAGTAGAGCTGAGGGAGCTGAGGGAGCTCTTTCTGGAGTAGGGGACAGGGGAAGCAAGTAGTCCCTTCATATAGTGCATAACGCAACATTTTTAAATTAGAATTAACATAATGAAAACTTTAGTCCGCGATGCCTTGGATTGCTGGGCAGCTCACGGCGGTGTGTTAAAGCTAGTAGACGAACGTACTTTCGTTCAGAGGCGGTTATGACTGTCAATTTTGCCCAGACTTCTGCTTCATCCCAAGGGTTGAAACAAGTCTTTCAAACCATTGAGGCAGAGAGTTGTCCTCTGTCTTTCAACTTCCACATGCATACTGTCTACTCTGATGGCAGGTTCCGTCCGGAGGCGTTGATCCAGCAGGCGATCGCTCTTGGTCTTAAAGAACTTGCCATTACAGATCACCACACTCTCGGTGGCTACCGAGTTGCCCACCGTTGGTTAGAAAACTGGAAGTTGAGCCAGGAAGGACAGGAGGGAAGCACCCCCTACCTCTGGAGTGGGATTGAAATCAACGCTGCCCTGTTGAACACTGAAGTCCACATCTTAGGCTATGCTTTCGAACCAGGACATCCAAGCCTTGCGCCCTACATCCAAAGACATGCTGCTAACGGCGATGATTATCAGGCAGCTAATGCGATCGCTGCCCTTCATCAAGCAGGGGGACTGGCGGTACTAGCCCACCCGGCTCGTTACAAGCGATCGCACTTTGAACTGGTTCCTGCAATTGCGCAACTGGGAATCGATGGTGTTGAAACCTACTATGCCTACAACAACCCTAGCCCCTGGCAACCGAGCCCTAGAGAAACCCTACAAGTGCAACAGCTAGCCGCTACTTATGGATTATTGAACACCTGTGGCACTGATACCCACGGTCTCAGTTTGCTCCAGCGTCTATAAAGGGAGACGGCTCTTAACGCCTTTATTACAGGTTTTTAGACCGCGCTGTTAACAGCAACGGCCTGGTTTTGGCATTACCATCTCAGTTTTGAGCTAGCAACGTAAAGTTATTTAAACAAAATAAAAGCTGCTTACATTAAAGCACCGCTATGCATTTTCATTAGGGCAATGATGCCAACACTTGTCAGCAGTAGTAGAGTTCCCATAAGGATTGACTGGCCTAGATGATTGGGGGATTTTACAGCTTTCATAGCTCTTGTTTATTCAGTTTATTAAGGATTTGTTAAATCTAACATCTCTATTGCATCTCTAAACAAAACGCGAGGAAATCTTAAAGTAATGTAAACTTTCTTAAGAAAGACGACAGCATGCACCTTAAATCGCACTGAATAATCTCCCTCAGCTCCCTCAGCTCCCTCAGCTCTCTTCACTTAGCCAGACCATGTTCAAGTGCGAATCGCACTAACTCGGTACGGCTATTTGTGCCCGTCTTACTGAACAAGCGACTGACATACTTTTCCACATTGCGGACACTGGTTTCCAAGCGACGGGCGATTTCTTTGTTCATTAGCCCTGTCGCTACCAAGTCCAAAACACTCTGTTCTCTAGGCGTCAAATCGATTTTGATTGGTGACGGGGTTTGAGTGATCGCACTACGCTGGGTTAAAAGTGCCTTAATTTGAGCAATCTGATTTGCTAAATCGGCAATATCAGTCGGCTCGCCACTCTCGCCGTTACCCTGAACTGTCGCTGCCCGACGTTCTAGCAAGTTTTCGACAATTGCTACTAACTCATCTGGATCGAACGGTTTAGGGAGATAGGCATCGCAACGGGCTTGATAGCCTTGGATGCGATCGCCCGTCATCCCTTTAGCAGTTAATAACACTACCGGCAGCGCCTTGAAGCGGGGGTCTTCCCGCAGTTGCTTGAGGAACTGATAGCCATCCGTTACCGGCATCATAATGTCAGAGATCACCAAGTCAGGAGTATTTTGCTGCATTAACTCCCAGCCATCACGGGCGTTACTGGCAACTTGAACAGTGAAACCACTCTCCTGCAAATAGTCTTTGACGGCTTCACGCAATCCGGGTTCGTCGTCAACCAATAACAATCGTGCTGACATCTCAGGTTTCCTTTCCGCTACTTTATTTCCAATCTAGCGAAATTGACGCTTCACTGGTTGCACGTCTGGATACTCGGCGAAGGAATTGCTGCCTAAGACTGCAACCGCTCGTGCATATTGAGGATCGTCCTGAGTTGCCACCAAAGATGGGTTAGCTGCCAATTGCTGCTGCTGGGCTTCTGTCAGGTCAATCTTGATATTCGGCGTAATCCCCTTGTGGTTGATATCCGTGCCAGCTGGCGTGAAGTAATGGGCAATTGTCACGGCTAAGCCGGAACCATCTGAGAGCGAATGTACCGACTGGACTAACGCCTTACCAAAGGTTTGACTGCCGACAAGGATGCCACGGCGGTTATCCTGAAGAGCACCAGAGAGAATCTCACTGGCACTGGCTGAATTGCCATCTACCAGCACCACCAACGGCAGTTTTGTCAACTGCGTCTGATTGGCTTTGAGTTCCTCACTGTCCCCGACCCGGTCGACTGTCCGGACGATCGCACCGTTATCCAGCCACATCCGGGCGATCGCCACACCCGAATCCAACAGCCCACCTGGATCGCCGCGCAAATCTAACACATACCCATCAACCTGCTTAGCTTGGAGCGCCGCGATCGCCCGCCGCATTTCGTCAGGTGCCGGGGCACTGAACTCTGCCAACCGGATATAGCCAATCCGCTTCGAGCCTTCCTGCTTGAGGTTGTAACTCACTGTTGACACCTCAATATTCGCCCGTGTCAGTTTCACGTCAAAGTTACTCTGTCCCTGCCGCCCAATTTGCAGAGTAACTGGTGTCTCGGCCTTGCCGCGAATTAACCTCGAAGCGTCCTCGATTTTCATCCCTTGAGTTGACCGACCATCAATTGCCAAAATCTGATCCCCAGACCGAATGCCCGCTTTGAGTGCCGGGGAGTTTTCCAGCGCTTCCACGACAGTCAGGTGCTTCGTCTTTGCGTTGAGTTCCATCCGAATCCCAATCCCAGAAAGTTCTCCTGATGTTTGGTCAGTCAATGATTGGTACTGTTTGGGGTCAAGAAACCGCGTGTAAGGATCGTTCAGTTGTTTGAGAGCCGCCCGGATGGAGGTATAAGCCTGTTCCCGGGAGGTGTAGTTGCGGCTCAACAAGCTCTGTCTGGTGGCTTGCCAGTTAATGTGATTGAATGTGCCATCGACATACTCGCGGTTGACCAGTTGCCAGACTTCATCGACCACTGCTTTGGGACTATCCTGGAGGGCGGCGCGGACAGAGTGACACCAGATGGGGACTAACAGAGACGAAGTCGCAGTTGTAGCGAACACTCCTCCAACGAAGGCAATTTGGAGTAGTGAGAAGCGTCTTGAAGATTGAAACATTGAGATGGGGGCGAGGGTAGGGGAAAAGTTAACGGTTAATTTACTTAGACAAGAATACAGCTTGGGAGGTTCATCTCTACTGATGCTACACTCTGCTAGTCATTGTTTGCTGTGAATCAAGTCACTGAGCGAATCCTGTAATAATATAGTCTTAAATTATTCAGATCGCTCCACTAAACTCTAGCAATTTTGTGACAGTTCCCCTAGTGTCCCGCTTACCTGGGGGATAACAAAGCCTTTTGGAGCACTACAAATCCGTTTGCCGGTATTACGACATAAATCTGGCCGTGCAAGGAAGGGATAGTCGCTCCCAAGTTCCCGACATTGTCCCCCCTACAGCCCGGCGTCACTGTTGAATATTTCTCTCCAGTGACCATCTCCTAGTCGTGAAGTTTCAATCGTGTATCCCGACTCGAAGGAGTGATTATTCAAACTCGCTACAACCAACAACTCCTCAGTTTCATCCCAGCGCCTGAAAGCAATTACCCGGTTGGCATCATGTAATATGGATGATATCAATTTCATGTGATCGCAGTCCCGAATGACTGAGCCGAAACTGGATCGAGTCTTGGTAAAACCTGAACAGTCGCTGACCATTGTTTTGTCGTTCGCCCAGCAGGTCCTCCTTGTTTTGGAAGAAGTCCTGATACCTGTACGGCTTTTGAACGCCGCTCTTGCACTTAGCATAATCAACCTCTTCAGGTTCAGTGTTTGCGATCGCTCAACCAGTCACGTCATCTGGGTCAATCCCCATTGCTCTCAGTCGTTCTGCCAATTGTTCTGCCCGCAGCCGTTCTTGTGCTGCCAAAGACTCTGCCTGTTCTGCTCTCAACCGTTCCTGTTCCATAAGGGACTCTGCCTGTTCTGCCCGTTCTTCACCAGTCAGAAGCAGGTTTCCCTGTCCATCCCACCAGCGTAGCCAGGGCAGGGTGGCGTATTTGTAGTGCCCCTGCCAGATCCCCAGTTCCACCCCCAGGGGTGGAATAGGATAGTGACCTCGTTCATTGGCTGGCAGCAGTTGATAATGATCTTCGATCAAGTGATAAACTTCGATGCTGGCTTTGGTGACTTCGTAGATGCCATAGAAGGGCACCCGAATGGCTCGCTCATAGACCCAAAACTTGCCTTTGTAAGGAGTTTGATCTCGCTCCTCCTGCCCATCTCCAGAGACAAACTCCAGCACAATTAGAGGAGCAACAATCTCCTGCCACATGACATAAGACCGCCGGAGTTGTCCATCCAGGGTGGGGGGAACGTTCGGGACATAGAACCAATCGGGCGCTTCTGCACCCTTTTCTGGTGGCTCGGTCAAGCGCCAGTAGATGCCAGAGTCCTGTCCAATGCAGTATTGTCCATCCGGGTGGAGTTGTTGCAAGACGGGGCTAATAGAGTCGGTGAGCAGAAGACTCTGGGGATGTTCCTGGAAGTTTTTCACAAATGTGCCATCTGACTCCGGGAGCTGGGTGTGGTCAGGCAGAGTTTTGGGTAACTCTGGTAAAACGGTTGAAATTTCAGTTGTGGTCATGGCATTCCCGCTCTGAATCAATATCATCAGTCTATCCCTCCCATTCCCCTGCCCGAATGACTACCCCGTGTTTCGCCATCTCCCGTTGTGCCGCAGAAAAATGTGCCGCATCGTATGTTTGGGACTGCCCAATAAGAATTAGAAATTGAGGAAGATTGCCTGTCCTCAAATCGTTTTTGCGACACAACCTTCTGATAGGCACAACACTGCTAGGAGTAAGAAAGGTCAGAAAATTGAAGGCTCAATTCAGCTCTAAGTCAATATGACTCTACATTCAGTTGATAACTAGCATGTTATCCGTGTTATTATGCTAACATGATCCAGTCGTTCAAGGATGCTGGAACTGAAGCTATATTCAACGGAGAGGATACAAAGATCGCTCGTAAAACCTGTCCACACAGCGTTTGGTCGGTTGCAAGACGAAAGTTAGACTTATTGGAGGCTTTCGTTGGAAACAGGGAAGGTCAACATAGCATCCGAATTAACGACCGCTATCGAATTTGTTTTGTATGGACAGCTTCAGGTCCTGACCAAGTTGAGATTGTTGATTACCACTAGAGAAGTATCGCTATGGTTAGAATACCGACTCATCGCCCACCAACTCACCCAGGCGAGATTTTGCAAGAAGAATTTCTTAACCCAATGGGAATCACTCAGCAGCAGCTAGCTAACAGTATCAGCGTTCCCTACCAAAGGGTTAATGAGATTGTCAATGGCCGTAGGGGGATTACACCCAGCACGGCGCTGAGATTGGCTAAATTCTTTGGCAACTCCCCTGATTTTTGGGCGAACTTGCAACTTAAATGCGATCTGTACCAGTCCTTACAGAAGGAAGCTAAAGACATCGAGCGCATCCAGCCAGTGACGCGGCACGACCCACTCCCACCACTTTCGACCTTCACTCCTACGTCAGCAGATTGAGGATTCAATCCAGCTCTGAGCTGCCTTCTCCCCAGTCTGGAGCTTATTTATCAATCGCCAAAATCTCTGTCTTTCACACCCCCTCATCTGCACAAAGGCTTTCCCTCCCTAAAAATCTATCTTAAAACTCCAAGGTGCCAGCATCTGCGGTACCAGAGCAAGGCACAGGCATACGTCTATGCCAAGTGGCGCTATGAGTACCAAGGAACTATGGCTTCGTTTGCTTTACCTTCCCTGATTCTCTGCTTCAAAGACTTGCGCTGCCATTACGTTCAGTTCTTTAAACTGAGGTGATAGCACTTTCTCATTCCCTAAGAAGTTGCCAACCTCGGTGTAAGTATTCCCAGTAAATTTTAATACCAGTACAGTTTGAGCCTCAGGGTCTATAATCCAATATTCAGGAATGCCGCAATCCTGATACTGCAATCGTTTTGCAATGTAATCTCTATCCCGCTGTAGTTCTCCGGGACTCACGACTTCAACAACAAGTAAGGGAGGAGCCATTGAAAGGCGAATAGTATTGCGCTTCGCTAACTGCTGAATCTGTTCTTCCCGGATGATCGTAAGGTCGGGGTAACGGTTTCTCGGTTCTCCTCTCACTTCGAGTTCTAACCCATGTCCCCGAACTCGATCAGTGCCAATCAGCAGAGCAAAAAACAGGAAAAGACGATTCGCAATCTGAACATTTTTTCCTGACTCTGGTGGCACTTCAACCAACTCTCCATTGAACAACTCATACAGATTATCTGTGCCATCGTCATAGACGATATATTCTTCAAAGCTTTGAAACTGATGTTTAACCTGAATCATGGCGCTAACCTGTGGTGCCTACCGCCTCTACCTTGCCTTTATTCTACGCGACATGCAGCCACACCAAACCTGGCTTCCAGAGGTAACAATGCCCGTGAGGAATAAACCGGAAGGGGGACGCCAGTAAAGTAAAATTTCTTCACATCCGGAATTTGCTAACCTGTCAACCCCATGCATTCTGACTACCTGGAACGAATCCTAACTGCCCGTGTATATGATGTGGCGCAGGAAACACCACTGGATTATGCCCCAAATCTGTCTGCGCGGCTAAATAATAAACTCCTGCTTAAGCGGGAGGATATGCAGTCAGTCTTTTCCTTCAAGCTGCGGGGTGCCTACAACAAGATGGCGAAACTACCGCTGGATATGCTGGCACAGGGAGTGATCGCAGCCTCCGCTGGGAACCATGCCCAGGGAGTCGCCCTTGCTGCTCGTCGGCTAGGAACGCGAGCCGTTATCGTCATGCCGGTAACTACACCCCGAGTCAAGGTGGATGCAGTCAAAGCCCATGGGGGAGAGGTTGTGTTGCACGGAGATACCTACGACGATGCCTATGCCTATGCCCGTCAACTGGAGGCAGAAAAAGGGTTGACCTTTATTCACCCCTTTGACGATCCAGATGTGATAGCCGGACAGGGAACGATCGGGATGGAAATTCTGCGGCAATACCAGCAACCCATCCATGCCATCTTTGTGGCAATTGGGGGTGGTGGATTGATCTCTGGTATTGCCGCATATGTGAAACGGTTGCGTCCAGAAATCAAGCTGATTGGCGTTGAGCCAGTGGATGCCGATGCCATGTATCAATCGCTGAAAGTTGGACATCGGGTGCGATTGTCCCAGGTAGGCTTATTTGCCGATGGGGTTGCGGTGCGTGAGGTAG
>JAABUQ010006169.1_pt1 | contig 18419 bp, 17 predicted proteins | sample 5560001 | NCBI WGS metagenome assembly JAABUQ01 (sample SAMN10711888, study PRJNA513371) | rock metagenome | isolation source: Antarctica rocks | place: Antarctica: Victoria Land, Finger Mt nord | collected 2015-12-18
GTTGCGTGGGGTTTGTGTTGGCCCAGTAGAGGAGGACGAGGAGGGTGGGGGAAGTGAAGAGTTGGGTGGCTACTAGCCAGCGGTTCCAGGATTTGGGGGAAGGGGCGGCTTGGTTGGTTTGAGGGGGGGTGGGAAGGGGTGGGATTGGAGGAGGGGTGTGGTCGTGGGGCGAGGTTACGTTGATTGCTGGGGAGGTGAAAGGGGGGTGGCCGTTGGTTGCGCTTTTTGGTGGTGAGCCTGCTCTGGGCGTGGAGGTTTGGGGGGGGGTGTCAGGTGGGAGGACCGCAAGCGTTGAGCGGCGAGAACGGGAGAGGCTGGCCTCAGGGGGTAGGAGGGCTGGGTCTGGGTTGAGTGTTTCTGGCTCTTCGTCGTCTTTGTCGATTTCGACTATGGGTAAAGTGATGGCTAGGAGGAAGACGCTCGGTGCAGCGACGACACCGAGCATTTTCTCCCAGATGGTCTTGTCATCCCAAGAGTAGAGGGTCGGAAAGAGGGTGGATATTAGGACTTGGGGTGTTGGTAGGATCTTGTAGGGCCACCAACGCAGGGGCTTCTCTTCGGGCTCCGCAAAATAGGTTATGGATTCGGATACTAGGCTTGGAGGTGGTAATCGGATGCTTGGGGTGCGTGAGGAGGAAGGTACAAAGTTTGGATCATTTTGGTACGCTGGGAATGGCGAGGAGGGGCTTGATCTCTGGGACGACATGGAGCCGTGAGGTATGTGAAGTCTAAGCTTTCTGGGTTGCACACTCAGCTTGGGGGATTCGTGGGGCGAAGTCGGAGTCAGAAACTGAGTGGGAGAGCGGTCCTGCCCTGAACGGTCTGAGCTTACTGGCAGCCCACCTGGTGGTGCCAAAAGCCCAGCTGATGGGCGACGCTCTGTGGGGGACAGTGCTGGAGACATCGGCAGAGGACTTGAAGAAAGGTGTCCATAATCACCTGGCTGCGGTGTGACAAGACTCGGTAAGCCCGGAGATTGCGCCGCAATCCCATCTCCGGCGTCTGTAGCCCCTGGTGGTGGCATTTTGGAGCTTGCTGGTGGTGTTACTCTAAAAAGGTCTATCTGAGGCACGCGATACTTCTGCAAAGCACTTGGGTCCAGACGAAGTCCATCGATATCACTGGTAGATACAGCACGGATACGATTTGGCCCAGTCGAGTCAGCATCTTTGCGAGTTTCAGAATTCGATGCAAGGTCATGAGCATCCATGTCGCTGTAATGCGTTTCCGGGTCCGAGCTCAAAGAAATGGCATCCTGCTGCTGCGCTGCCGTGTATGTTGGATCATCCGAATATCGGCGAAGATTTATTGGAGTGGTTTGAAGGTGACTCGACTTGTGTAAGGACGACAACACCGCTCGGAATTCCAAAGCTCCCACTAAACTGGGCCGAATTGGATTAAGAGTATTCCTTCGCCCTCCGCGTCGAGGTCGGCTAAGCCGCATGTTATTACTGATCTCGGCCATGTATCTGTCACGAGTCTCGTTATCTTCATCGACTTCTTCGTCTATTGATATAGGAGCTGGGCTGCCTGCTCTCTCCAGATTGGCAAAGTCGTCAGCCGAGATCGTTCTGGTCGATCGTCGACTTCTCGCCCCTACGCCCTCGTCTTCTTCATCTTGATAAGGTTCAGGTGTGTTTTCTTCCGCCCCAGAAATAAGAAAGTGACTTCGAGCCGCAATGCCTTCAAGCTTCCGACGCGATCGACGCCGGAGGTACCAGTGCCAAACGACGACTATGATGACGTAGAAAACGTAGAACGCAACCATTACCACACACTCCCAAAGCTGTAGACGCCCATCGGCCAGAAATACCATGCTGAAGCTTGCCGCGACGATGAAAAACCCCACATCCCTGACAAAGCTCTTCCTCGCGACCTTGAAAGGTCTCACCAAAGCCATTGATCCGGCCACGACCGCGGTGATGAAGCCGGCTGCACCGATAAGCTCTCCAACCGCGAGGCTCCCACTGTGTGTTTTCATGGCCGCAAATGTGGAGAAGACGTCAGGGCTGCCATTTCCAAATGCCAAGAAAGTGACCCCTGCCATGCTCTCGCTCATGCCGAGAACACTGGCGAGGGTGCTGAGGTTGATGCAGAAAAAGTCACTCGCTGCGATACCGATGGTGCTAAATAGGAGACCAAGCCATAGTACCATGATGATAAAGGCGACGGGTTTCGCATTGTGTAGGTTACAGTAATATAGCTGTAGGTAAGAGAAGAGGCCTGCTTCTTCGTCTGGGCAATTTGCGCGGACGTGGGCGCATTGATCTTCAGCGGAGTGTACGAGGCGGCACTGGTGATCGGAGGTCAGAATTCAACTGACAATATCGGGCGGGCTGCATTTTACTTACATGTGCGGCCTTTGGTCCATGTTTTTCAACTTGGTACGAATATCCATCACTGGGTGAGATGGCGTTCCTGCGTAGGCGCAGTCCAGAATCCGCTTGGAATGTTTGCGCCCCTTCCCCAGAAACACAGCATCGCCATAGCGTAAATGCCGATATTATGAGTATTGTAAGATAAAAAGCCCTAGCCGCAGCATATTTCTTTCCCGGAGATAGTCCCGAAGAATTGCGTCGCATAATCGGCGCTGGAATTGTTTGTGAGTGCATGCCAGATGCATTATGGAGGAGAGCTGTAGAGAGATGTGAGTTGGAGGGAGTGATGGCGATTTCAGCTTGATGAAAGAATAGGAGAATGCAGAGAGCAGGCAGACAATCAATTGAAATCACGCTTTCTAACGAACAGAAGCTTCAAGTTCGTCAATGGCTTGTTATTTGTGCCACAGTGGCTCGTACTTGAGAGCGTGGGTGCGTGGCTAAGGGTGGGTGTGTGGCAGTGCATTCTTTACGGTCGCCAGGGTATACAGTAGTGCAAATAGCTTATCGTCATGAGACCAGTCGACACTCAACATGTCATCGACTTCTGTTGCCTGTGGCTATTTTGATGTGCAAGAAGTCTCATGTCTTCAGAGACAGATCCGCTCTTGCCCAAGGGTAATCATGCCCCTGAGATCACAGGAGATGGCTTCTCCAAATCGTCCAAAAGCCAATACCGGTCCGAAGACGAAGTCGCAGCTGATGACGACGACGATGACATCGCCAACATAAGAGATGACGAGTCAATAGGCCAAGGCGTATCTCCATTGCGTACATTGATTGCCTTGTTCTTCATTGTTGTCGGTCTCGCTTTCATCATTACGTTGTTTATTCCCGGGGCTTTGGATGGTCCACTGGGTAGATCGAAACCGAAGCCTGCCATCTCGCTGGAAGCGAGAGTAGATAAGATCTTGGACGAGACCCCGTTGATAGGTTGATGGCTGTTTCGTTCTCTTACTTGAGAGATCGTCGTCTTCTAACATCATGTTCAGATGGTCACGATGACCTTGCCATCTTAATTCGATTCGTCTACCACAACAACATATATAGCAAAGACTTTGCTTCGCACTTTGAGAGTGGTGGTATGCCACGGCATGTGGACCTGCCTCGTTTGAAGGCTGGGAAAATTGGAGGGACTTTCTGGTCTGCCTTCACGCTTTGTCCGGCCAATGGCACAGATTTCTCTGATGCCAATTATGCTGAATGTATGTGCTTTTCCATTTGTCCGGTTCATCGTATTTTACACCGTGACGAGGCCCCTGCGGCTTGCTGTTCTATCAGTCAAATACTAACATACGTAGCAATCACAATGACATTATCCCAACTGGACCTTATCCAAAGGATGACAAAGGCGTACCCTTCCATCTTCTCTACCCCACAATTCAACAGCTCTTCCGCCTTGGCCGCTTTCACGAATAACAAACGTATAATATCCCCAATCGGCATAGAAGGCCTCCACCAAATCGGCAACTCCTTCTCCAACCTCCGCCTCTACCATTCCCTCGGTGTCAAATACGCAACCTTGACGCACAACTGCCACAACGCCTTCGCTGATGCCGCGCTGATCGAAAACTCCTCGGGCGTAATCGCCGCTCCCCCTCACTGGGATGGCCTCTCTCCGGCTGGCGAGAGACTTGTTCAGGAAATGAACCGCATAGGCATGCTGATCGACCTCTCCCACGTCTCCAAAGCCACAATGCTCGATGTGCTCGGCGGCCGGTCCGAAAAAACCCAGGGAAGTATCAGCCCCGTGATGTTCAGCCACAGCTCAGCCTACGCGTTGTGCGCCCATCCACGAAATGTCCAGGACGATATCCTTCAACTCGTGAAGAAAACGAGCTCGATCGTGATGGTGAACTTTTCTCCAGACTTCATCTCCTGCCGCCCCTCAGAGGCAGAAAACGGGATACCCGATCTCTATCCCCCGAACTCGACACTGCATCAGGTGGCAAGGCATATCGTCTACATTGGTAACCTAATTGGGTATGATCATGTCGGCTTAGGCAGCGATTTCGATGGCATCCCTACTACGCCTAAGGGCTTAGATGATGTCAGCAAATTTCCCAATCTAATCGCAGAGCTTTTACGCATGGACGTCTCGGACAGCGATGTGGCGAAAGTAGTTGGAAAGAATGTTTTGAGGGTTTGGGGGAAGGCGGAGGAAGTCTCATTAGAGACGCAGAAGGATGGTGTTTTGCCAATCGAGGATAGTGTTGGGAACATGATGATATAGATGCTAAAGGTGCAGGCAAAACTGGGGCTCCTCTTAGCATGGTAAAGAAGGCAGTGAGAGAACAGTACCTTTTTTTTAAAGCTGTCATTTGATCAATGATTTGTATTTACATTTCACAAAGCATACAGACATTTGCCCTTCATTAATCCGAGTAGATAATGATGCTAACTATATTGATCTTAGCGCGTTATCAAAGCGCCTTCGGGCAATGAAACGCGTACCCATATCTGCCTACCACGAACTTCAATACACATAGACACGTTGCTTTGTCTTCTAAACTTTTCGTACATCCTATATGCCATGATTCTGACGCTTCGCCAAAATGTCAAGTGTAGAGAATCCAGAGGCCAGAGAATTGAGTCTAGTGGGCAAGGTCGAGATGAAAATCGCCCTGACACAGTCTGACACGTCTTTGCAATCAATATTGAAGATTTACCTGCCTCCTTTGCTTCTCAAGTTGGCCTCAGAATATGCTAGCGTCCGCAATAAAGTCGTCTCCGTTTGTCAGCACATTAACACGAGAATAAAGCCACCGTATGTGTGTCTTTGATACTGTCTACCTGGCTAAAGAAGTCTACATGTCACTGATGGGGCTTTAGATCGATCAAGTTGCCTGTAGCTGCGTTGCTGAAGCAGTACAACGAGAATCATAATGGGCTGATCCGCCACTTTGATCTTCTGTACATACAGCAGGGTGTAGATAGATTGCCGGGCGACGAAGGCTTAGACCTACTTCCGACGCTTCTCCATGGCTTGTCAGCCAACGTCGAGGAATCTGCAAAATCAGCCGCTTCCCTTTTCAACATGTTTCTGAAACTTCTTCACAGCATGAAATTACCGCCTCGCGGAACCAAAGAAGACCTCGACCTCCGGGCGAAATTCGGCCTGGCTGATCGAACTGATGATGCACGCTTTGTTGCCAGTTCGCTAGGTAAGCTCATTCTATTCGGTATCAGCCAACAGGGTACAAATCGCTGTCCTGGTCTAAGCGTAGAGGACTGCAACTTCTGGCAACTGTACGGCAAGAAGGATACTTGGACGCCCACTGCAAGTGGGGGTCTGAGCCTTGTCGAAACCAAAGTCGTCGCTGCCAAATTCCTGGCAAGTGGAGCATTTGTGGATTCGGAAAGATTTTTGCCCGCACTTTTTGCGTCCGCCGATCCCAATTCACGAATATCTGATATTGGGGAGGACATGCTGAAGCGAGCTACATCCGCTGTTTCGTTCGAAGACGAGGTCTTGGTGAGGCAACTATACGATATATACTTGGGTACTCGAGGTACAGAGGGTTCACTCCCTGCACGCCCACCTCTTCGGACAAAGATCTTGGCTCTGCTTTGCAAGTCTAAATTAGCCTCTTCGTTTGTCTCCAAGAGCATCCAAATTATTCAGGAGGGTCTTGCCCCTCAAGAAAGCCTCCAGCAGGACCGAAGCACCCAGAGCTCCACTCAGAATCTTAACCATATTTCCACCCAGACTCTTCGCCAGCTTTCCACTCAGACTTCCAACCAAACCTCGAAAGGAGGCTTGGAAACTTCTAAGCTTCGTGGTCAGATCTTCGCCTTTGCCAATTGGCTTGCCCGGATCAGCTCACCCGAGGACATCAGCAGCTTTGCGCCGAAATTGGTAGGCCAATTGCGAAGCTACATCGGAGACCAGGGATGGCCTCCTCCGAACACAACTGAGCAACTCACGTCTGGGGAGCTATCATCTCGAGCGTATGGATACGAGAGCATAGGTCTTCTAGCTGCCGCTTGCCCAGGAAAGCTATTGCTGGAGCCAAACATGGATCTGCTTCGATGGCTGTTCACTTCACTGAGCGAAGATTCTTCCGGAAGCGATATACTTATCAGCATCGAGCAAGCGTTAAGTAGCATCCTAGGAGCCTTTGGGGGAGAGTTGGACTCTGAGCTCGAATTGTCACTCACGGCGTTATTACTACACTATATGAGTCTAAGTCCAGGGGACAAGACTTCCAATGGTGTCGTCGTCCGCAGTACCAGATTTGTAGTCGTACGCTTCACAAATCGCTGCCTCAGGTTTGGAAGTATTGCAGGTAGATGGATCAACGTCCTCGCTTTGTGCAGTGATACTACAGAGAGAAGCGGACTCTTCGAAGAAGCCAAAAAGGGTCTTGATCCCTATTGGTACCGATTGCTCAATCCGCCTAAAATTATAGCTTCCGGTGGTGACAGATCATACGACTCTGGCATATACTCTTTTCCCACCTTCCCGGATCTCGTGGAGCGATTCTTTGGCCCAAATACGGGGTGGAACCCAATCAGATTCCAAAATGCACAGATTGGGAATGCCTATCTATTGGCTCTCAGTTTTTGTCGCTGCATCCTACTGCATCAAGCCTTGTCGTATGTGAAAGCACCACCCATCGTTGATGCAACTTGGGATCGAAATATCGATGCGCTAGTAGCAAATGATGAGGACTCCAGATTTAAGCTCAAACAGTTCTTTCGTTCCTTTTCCAAGGACGAAGGTGCAGCGAGAGCACTGAAGATCTTGTTGCTGTCATGTTTCAACGGCATGATATCGCAAGGTGGTGGTGACTTGAGCAAAGCCGGTGACTTCTTGCTCGAACTATGCTCGCTCTTGCCTGCTTCTATGTACGCCGAACTATCTACGAGGATTTCGGGGCTCCAAGAACCAATTTATTCCAGTAATAAAGCGCTACGGATAACGGCATCGCATCTGTTTGGTCTGTTGGGGTCGCTCGAGGAATTTTCCAGAGTCGAGTCCTCCAAGATGATGACTGGCTTTGATTCGCAGATCCAGTCATGGCAGGAAGCCATTGGCAGTGAGGTTCTTCAAGTTCATGGGGCACTCCTTGCGATTGCTTTCTATTTCAGTAGATCTCGCGGTCGCAGCACGCTTCCTCCTGCGGATACTGAACGACAGTCCATGACTGTGGACATCTATTTCAAAGTGTTGAGTGAAAGCAGGGACAGACTGCTGTTGCATGCTGTTTTTATTGCCATTTCTGAATGGGCGCTCTATGGCGTCCTTACACTAGGGACAGTCTCGCCGTCGAACCAGGAGATTATCATGGCAAAGCTGACTGATAAATGTAAGGATGGAGATGAACCTGCAATCACTGCTTTGGGCAACTATGCAATGCAATGCGAAGAAGAAGGTTTGGAAGACTCCACATTGAGCAAAATTATTGATCGACTTTACGAGCTGCATACTGTTCGGCAAGCTGAAGTGCAATTCGCCGTAGGAGCAGCCTTGGCTTGTGCCGCTGTCGGGTGGCGTTCCAAGTCTCTAATCGCTGCTTTGGACATCGATATGGCTTTGCCCAAGTCTGCAGTCCGAACACAAACGTTGTCATTGATCCTTGAAAGAGTGCTGGTGGATTGCAAAACTTCAAAGCCAGCGTTGAGGCAAGCTGTAGTAATCTGGCTCCTGTGTCTTGTACAATATTGTGGTCATCTTCCAGAAGTACAAGGACGCCTGCGAGAATGTCAGGTGGCCTTCAAGGGCTTTTTAGCAGACCGAGAATCGTTAAATCAGGAGTCTGCATCGCGCGGCTTGACTCTTGTGTATGAAAAGGGGGGGAAAGCCCTGAAAGATGACTTAATACGGGATCTAGTCGGATCTTTCACAGGCACCAATACAGGGCTTGCAGGAAAAGTGTCGGGAGACACAGAGCTCTTCGACGCTGGAGCCTTGCCAACGGGCGATGGCTCGATCACAACATACAAAGATATCATGAGTCTGGCTTCGGAAGTCGGTGACTCAAGCCTGGTGTACCGATTCATGTCATTGGCCTCCAACAACGCCATATGGTCCAGTCGAGCAGCATTTGGACGTTTCGGCCTTAGCAGCATACTGAACGATGCAAGTTTAGATGGATACCTGGCACATAATCCAAAATTGTATCCTGCGCTCTACCGCTACCGCTTCGACCCGAATACCAATGTGCGCAACTCAATGAATGATATCTGGTCTGCTCTTGTCAAAAACTCTGCAACAACCATTAGTACGTATTTTGACAGCATCATGGACGAATTACTCAAGAACATACTGGGAAAAGAATGGCGTGTGCGCCAAGCCAGCTGCGCGGCCATAGCAGACCTTGTCCAGGGCCGACCTTTGGAGAAGTATGAAAAGTACCTGACTGAGATCTGGACTCTCACCTTCAAGGTCTGTGACGACATCAAAGAGTCGGTTCGCACCGCTGCGATGGCATTGGCTCAGGTCTTGACAGGCATATTGACTCGTGGTCTTGAAGCTGGAGACTCGTCAGCTCAGAATGCAAATAAGATGTTGACACAGGTGCTGCCTTTCTTACTCGGCCCATCAGGTCTCGAATCCGGCGCGCCAGAGGTGCAGGAATTCTCCCGGAATACTCTTCTGCAAATCATCAAGAAGAGCAACGGGAAGACCTTGCTACCGTTTGTGCCAGAGCTCGTTGGCCGCTTGCTTGCATTACTTAGCTCCATCGAGCCTGAGATGGTTAACTACCTCCACCTCAATGCTGAGAAGTATGGAATGACAGCGCAAGAGTTGGATGATGCCCGTTTGAAGCACATAAGAGGATCATCAATGTTGGAGGCTATCGAGCGATGCCTTGACTTTCTGGACGAGGAGTCGATGCCCGAACTTCAACGCCACTTGGTGAACGCCATAAAAACAGTGATCGGGCTTCCGTCCAAGGTGGGCTGCAGTCGTGTGCTCGTATCGCTATCCACTCGACAGAACTTTATCTTTAAACCCTATGCCGATGCTTTCATGCCACTTGCTCGCAAACAAGTTTTTGATCGCAATGACACCATCTCTTCTTCCTACGCAACAGCGTGTGGGTACATGGCAAGGCTGGCAAGTGACGACTCGCTCTTAAAGCTGGTAGAAGGTTGCCGGACGCTTTACTTTGACTCTGACGACGACCGGCAGCGGATGATATCTGGCGATATTGTATATGCTGTATCCAAGCACGCGACCGATCGATTCAACTCTCTTGCTGGAGAGATTCTTCCGTTCGTCTTTGTGGCGAAGCATGACACGTATGAAAGGGCCAAAAGTCTTTTCAGCGATACCTGGAACGAGAACGTAGGAGGTTCGCGCGCCGTGCTATTGTATCTCAAGGAAATTGTCCAACACACTTTGCACTATCTGGACTCTCCACGATGGTCCCTAAAGCATACGTCGGCGTTTGCGATCGCTGATGTTGTCACTTCAGCTGGCACTTCTATCAGTGATGAGAATGCAAAAGCGATATGGCCAGCACTCGAGAAGGCCTTGTCTGGCAAGACGTGGGAAGGCAAAGAGAAAGTCCTCAGAGCCTTCGTTCAATTCTCCAAGAACAGCAATTTGTTGGAAAAAGATCTAACGGTGAAGCGAAAAATGGAGAAGATCATAATTCGCGAGAGCAAGAGGAACAACCCCAGCTACCGGCAGCATGCTATAGAATGCCTTGGAGATTTTATCAATCTTCGAGACGATGTGAATATGTATGATCAAGTCTACGATATTACAAAGCCTATAATTGAGGAGCTTGCTCGAAACACCGAGAAGATGGACGTAGATTCGCCATCCGGCGGACCCTCCTCCAAAGCTGTCACGGAATTAACACTGGCTCATTCATTGACGGCCCTACTACGATCGATCGGTCCTCCGACAGGTGGCGTTGAGGTACTCAATACCAGGCTCTCGCAAGCGTACGAACTGCTGACAACAACCAATCGCTTCGAAAGTGGCAGCAAGATTGTACAGAATGCCATGTACGAAGCACTTGGCTCGCTGTTTCAAAATTTGCAGAAATTAGACCAACAAACACTGCCAGGTTCATTAGAAAACACTCTCGTCGAGTATGCGAACCAGATATTTGCCTCGACTGATCAGGTGGAGCATATTCGACTCAAGGCAGCCGAGGCGGCTGTTGCACTGGCGTCCGTTTCTCGCAGTGGGGATCGGCTGAGGGAAGCTTTCGCCGATGGTCTAGCCAACGCCCGACGTCAAGAACGCTCTACTTTGGTGCAGCACAGCCTCGATCGGGCTCTGAAAATCTCCAAGGAACGATAAGTGCGGTCAATTGAGACTATCAAAGCCTTAGTGAATCATTCGAGGCAGTCTAGGCAACTGAGGTGTTCGATGTTAGAGAGCAGGGGCACGCAAAACGAATCGTTGTCCACCTCGGGTTGGATGAGGTCTCGGCTAGCCTTGCACACGCTCAAGTTACAAAAGAGTTTCAAGGAGACTCTATCAATCAAGGGAAATCACATATGCTGGGCAGAGCATATCCTACAACTCCAAATCTGTTCACGCTACACATGTACTTGGAGGTCATCAAGTCCTCTTTGCAACAAACTTTCACAAGGATGGTAAGGCTTTACGAACGGGAGCTGGTTGGCCGGTACAATTTGAAAAGCTAGTTGGATTTGTTCATTTGTTGAGATGTATGTATCTTAACACATTACAGAATATTGCAATGAGGAATGGAGCAAATCCCTGGGAAAGAGATGTGATTGTATACGGATTGTATACGGACATTAGTCAATTCTTCCCGAGCCCATTCTCAGCGTAGCAGGCGGCTTCAAACATGATTGGTTGTTTAGCAACAAAATCCCAGACAGTCGTCGGTCCTTCGCCACTCTCCTTTCCCGGGCATCTCGAATCGTGAATTTGGAGATGCTCCGGAGCAACCAACGGCGAAGTTGAGGAATGAGAATGTTGTTCTCCGCAATTACCTGTCTTCCGCTCGCCTCTGCTCAAGGCATGCATCTCTTCGCGGAGGAGACGCGATTCAATCCATAACAGCAAGATTAAAGAAAACGTGATTGAAACACTCAATAAGGTGGATGAAGACATGTGTTTCGAGATGTAGATAGGTCGATGATAGATGTTAGAGAAATCCGGCTGATCGGTAGACATTAAGCTAGAAATGAAGGCGCAACTGTATCTCTAGACGCAAGCAGACAGATGAGACAGCAGCCACAGCACGCTATTACCGGATTAAGTTTGAGCAGTCTCCCCAATTCCAATGCTCGTAAATTGGACGAGGATGGTATTTCCAGACGACACTCACACGCTCGATTGGGGCGGTGCTGATTGAGTTGCGCGACGGCCATGTATTCCTCCCACATTAGGAGAGTATCGAACGATGAGGATCAGAATGTGTGCTGTGGTGGTTGATCATCTTCAAATATCAGACTCTTCTTCTGTCATTGATTGGACGGACCAAGGCTCTTAAGGCGCCGCGGAGGATGATCAAGCGGAGGCTAGCTGACTAAACAATACGCCTCTTTAATACCAACAGGCCTTATTGGTTTGTACAAGCAGGGGGTGTGAGGGGTGTGAGGGGTGTGAGGGGTGTTCACTGGCCAGACAATGGTCCCTGCTCAGATTCGATTTTCATCTTTGGCAATTTGGAGCGATGAGATTGCGACAGCTGATTGGTGAAAGAACGATACTGTAATTGCAAATTCGACGTCTCAGCCAACGCCCATGTTTTGTGCGCGTCAGACAAAATGACACAGTGAGATCCAGGCCTGAATTATTAGATTCGGTTACCAGTACTACCTATACGAAAAAGCATGAGCCTATCCCAGCACGATGGTCGCGGGAGCCTCTAAAAAGACTCTAGCATCTCTTTCAACCATATCTAAGGTAAGGTACTATCATTCTTACCTCTCAGCCCAAGCCCAATGTGCAGCCACCCTAGTGGATAAAACCTGCATATCCACCACATGGCAACCCAAAATCCTCAAACACATGACGACAGCTCTTCATCCACGTTTCAGCTCTATCGTACTTCATCATTCTGATGTCTTCGTTGGTCATGACTAGCATTAGCCTCACACAGCTTTAATCCTTCTACACTGCCTTCCTCACCCACTTGGAAATTGGAACAACCCTCTTTCAGCCTCTCAAAGTTGTACCTTTCCGCGGATTGCCAAGGCGGTTTGACGACATGCCTGCATAACTCACTGGGCCCTGCGCAATAGGATACGCAAACAGTTGTTTTGTACAGGGTTTCTCCCTCATCCAAAACATCCGCCGTCCGTATTCACACTCTTGCTTCGCCGCTCCCTCTCCTAGGCGACTACTTTAGACCCCCATGCGGGCACTATAGTCCAGTACCCTTCGTGCCATCCTAGTGCCAGACCGTAATCCGGATCCCATCTAAGGTTATTACGGGGCATAACAGCATTGCCCCTCTGCGTTCTTCGACGCCGATGGACGTTTGACTGTTTCTGTAACGCTTTTCGTCTCCGTGGCATTTCAGACATAGGGCATGCGTGTACGCCTCAGTTGTGCGTCTCATGAACCGTAGGATCCAGCCTCCGTTTATATATGTGTTGGGATCCATGACTGTACGCACCCCGCGTGATTGAATATTCAATTCTTGCAAGGTGTCACAAGCATTGACCATTCATGCTCCCAATCTTGAATCAAATCAAAGTTCTTACCTCGATACAACTCATTTCACAAGCCAAAACCTGATCTAGCCTCATCCGATTGTACAGGGTCTTCCCACCTGATACGAGACAATCAAAACCCTCTTCTTCGCGAAAAGCAGAACAACCAAAGTGTTCATCTCAACGTCCTCGTCGAGCATATTTACCCAAATTTTGCCAGAAACGCCCAATCGGACTGGTCAATTCGTTCTTTGGAAATTTTCAACCACCGTCCAGCGGACATCTCAACTTTCGAAGCGAAGCATCTCCAATGACAGCAGCAGTCTTGCACATGATGCAGGGAAGACGTAGTACATCTTTTGGCAGACCTCAGAAGCAGATGAAACCCGCCAAAGGACGTTTGGCAAATCTTGCTCCGCGGTACCAAGTCTGGTCGGACCCAGATGCTTTGGATAAAGTCGACTTGAACCTCAACACTAGCGTCAACGTCCCAAGGACACGTCTACCACCGAGATCACGCTTTGGTTGCTGGTAAGTTTCCTCTTATCGTATGTAGAGATATACGCTGACACTCGACGGCAGGACATGCCGGGTATTTAATTTTCGCTCAATTTTTATAATGTATTTACATGCTAACTTTTTACAGACACGCAAAGTCAAGTTTGTTTCCCTCCCGACATAGTCATTGGTTTGATACAACACTCACCATCCCCCTCTAGATGTGACGAAGCAAGACCCGAGTGCACAGTGAGTGCAATGTGGATGTTTGAGACAACAAAAGCTTTGCTAATATCACGTGTCCCAGCCGTGCGCACGTCTAGGTCATACCTGTGACTACAATCCACGACTATCATTCAAAGATGATACTCCACGCGTCGTCGAGAAGATGTCCGCTGCCTTCGGCGGTTCAGGGCCCGTGTGGCAGCGTAAGTTTTCTCATTCATATTGGGGGCGGAAAACAAGCTTAGATGAGGTAGCATCCGCCAAACCTTGGAAGCGTCAACGCCTCAGTCCACCCCAAGATGACCATCTACCGCCGTTCTCGCTCCTCACTAACGATGATGACCGTGAGAGAAAAGCCGAGTTCAGGAAACCAGGCACATACAACGTCGTCGTTAATCCTGCCAGCTTTGCCGAGCTTGAGGAATACAAGGATACCTACGAAGACAGTTACTCGAGATCTCCCTCCAGGAGATTAGGAAGCGTACAAAGTGACCAATTCGGAAGCGATTTCGGTCACTACAACGACCCACTCTGTGCCAGCATAGGTGGTCCTGAGATCGTCGACGACCCCGACGTGGTGATCCTAAAAGTGTTCGAGGATGATTCGAGGAAAGTGGTCGTTTCACCGGCCGGCCCGGCGGTCAATCAACGCATTGGCCGAGCTTCAAGAACGCCAACAATCTCGTCAACTTCGTCGTCTACCTCTAGAACCCGCCCCGACTACTTCCGGTTTTCGTCTGAGAACACACCGTTGATGAGAATGGCAGCTCAAGATGGCAGGGATCATCAACTGGTTTACTATTATAAGACTTTTGTCCACCGTCATCTTGCTCAAGTACATCGTGACTCTCTAGGAACTTCGATGGAGACAGGGGTCCTCTCCGCACCGGACGTTTTCGAGAAACATGCGGCTAACTTTTTACCTGTATGTGACCTAACCATGGCAGTATCCAAGATTACGAAAGGCATCTTCTCGACCATACATGCTGACTATGATGATACTATAGCTCTATCACGCGCTCATGGCTTTCTCTGCGTTGTCCATGTCACAGGACCAGCCAGGTACCAATCTTGACGCCCTTCAACACTACCAAAAAGCCCTGCCATCTCTTCAGGCCTCCCTCCGCAGCGACCAGGATTTGGCTTCCGATGGAGTGTTCATGACCCACTTCATATTGCTTCTTTATGAAATCGCCGCTGGCGAGCCTCGCGGTCTTTCTCTTTGGTCCCAGCACATATCGCAATTACTGAGGATTATTCTGCTGCGCAGAGAGATGTACGAGAATGAACCGTACGGCTTCATCATATGGTGGGTCGCCAGCATCGATACGCACGTGGTCCTTTCCGGAATGGGTAATGGAGAGTTTGTGGAACAAATGCTACGACATAATTTGCTGCCTACTGGTATCGGATCAGACGCTCATTACCATCCTTCTCGCCGGCCACTGTCCCCTGACCCGCATCAAGCTCTCCCGTCGGCGCTGTCTTTTCATCGCAGGATCTCGATTCTTGCAGCACAGCTTGGTCTGCTGGCGAGGGATCTGAGAAAAGAAGCGAAGAAGTACAACAACTTTCCCAGTGTAGCTGTTGTACGAGGATGGACGGAACGGATCTGCGTCCTACAAGATACGCTACGGCGGGCATGGAATGTACAAATGCCGGCCAGCATCGCGAGTGGATATTGCAACCAGATACTCCCAGTTGGAGCGCGAGGAATCTTTGAGCATGTAAGTCCTCTACCATGTCCATGCGATCAAGCACAAACTAAACATCCTCAAGTCCTTCGCACTCTACCGCGCCCTCATAATTTACTCTCACACCTCCATGTACCCCACCCAACGCTCCCACAACCCCTCCCATTACATACACGAAGTATCCCAATGCGGCGGCGAAATCCTCCGCCTAGGCCGCGAAATCGTGTCCACTCAGCACTTGGAGCGCAAATTCGTCGTCTTCCCCCTCTTCATGTCGGCTTTCGTCTCGAAGTCTCGTGACGATAGGGAAGAGACTCTGGAACTGATCAGGAAATTGGAGCAGGATAGCGTGGGGCGCAATGTTATTGCTGCGAGGCAGCTGCTGGAGATTGTGTTTGAGAGGCAGGAGCGGAGGAGACAGGAGTTGAGGTTCCTAAGGGGGGTCCAGGAGGGAAGGGCTGAAGGGTGGGGAGGGCAGATGGGGCAGGGGTGGGAGGAGGCGGAGGATGTGGATTGGGTGGGTATGATTGGGGAGCTGGGGTTGCAGGTTGTGAATTGTCGGCTTTGAGGGTATTTGTCGGGAAGGGGTGTTTGTGTATGCATTCCTTTGGAGGATTCGAGATGTTCATTCTTGCACGCTTTTAGTTGGAGAGGACATTGACTGGGAACAAGACAACAATGACTACGGCTCCTATTCTCGTTTGCACATCTCAAGCCGGTCATTCGAGAATCCTCATCACGCGCCATAATACCTTGGTTTCCCTTTCCAAAACTTATTCAACAATCATCCAATTCCCCTCCATAGAGACGTCGTTTCCGAAACACAGACCCCTCTCCGCATAATTCCTGTATCAGCCTCGCACACCGTATCAGCCAGCACTTGAAACTTGCTTCATCCCCATGCCGACAACATCTCCAAACCCTTGGACCCGCACGCTGCACCCCCCAATCCTCCAGCGCGCCTAAAACCCACTCCAAGCCCAGCTCTTCGCTTTCGACGGCCGCATCCCATCCGATCATCCAACCCTTACAGTTTTACCCCTTCGCTCAGCAGAGTGCTGCGATGATCTGGCATTAGAGCCCGGCGCTCATGATAGAAGATGTAAGACATCGCCGGGGAGCCTCCCACGGCGGCGAGGGTATCTGTGATTATTATAACTGCAGCCAATTGGAACTTACATTGATCAACCCTGCCCAGAGTGCGAATACTAATCTTGCGACGAGAAGATCCAGCCTCAACGCCAGTCGGTACTGGTAATCACCATCCAAACACTCCGCACACCAAAGCCCGCAACAGCGCAAGCTGTAGCGTCCTCCGTAGATTACATTCAGACATACGGTTTCAGGCGACGTGAAACTGAAACTGAACCAACATTGAAAGCCAGCGCGCTGTTGCAACCACGCGGCCGTTTCACGGCCCTGGCGGGTTACAAAACAAATGAAACCTCGCGAGTCCAAGACACGAGTCGACCCGATCGCGCAAAGGCTTATAAGCACCCTGTCTTGCGTCGTTGCCTTGGTGCAGGGTCGCTTGCGAGACTGGATTTGGTAGAGTATTGGTATTGGAATGGCATGGCGCGATGATGGCGCGTCCTGCAATCCAAAGCTGGAGAGTTCTTGCCATCGGTCTTTGAAGGCTCATGTGAGCAAGGCTGAGCCCACGCGACCTAAGGGTTCTTGTCGTTACCAATGAACCCCTAAATCATGGGAGTCGCATGGGTGCTGCAACTGCCATGTGGCATACTCGGGATGCGGAAATTTAGAGGCTTGGAATGCAAGGTACTGTACCTAGCTCCGTACCTCATGGTAGGTACGTACCTGTAACCCGACGGGCAGGTACTCACAACTCGAATGGGTACAAGCCACAATCAGCCACCAACATTATTATGCAAGTAGCGGCTGGTTGCATCCCGCGGAGGATTGTATTCCGCGAGACGTCCGGGGTTCCATGCGCTGATATCTTCCGTTCGAAATTTCGAGCGCTTGGGGGGATTGTAAGCTGATGTGGGTCGCTTGATGGGTTGTCTATTCTCATTCTGTTTCTTCTGAGGTGCTGTCCAACTATTCCCTCACGTTTGAGGAGCCTGTTGTTTTCCTCTTCTACTACTTTGGAAAAATTGTGGCTGGCGAGGACATTGGGCTAGTATTCATAATGTCCTCAGGTGGTGACACATGAGAAGAGATGGGTGATCAGTCAAAATGGAGAAAGGTTCGTGATTTGAAGTTCTCATACAGTGCTAGCACACTCTACAGAGTAAAGGAGGGGACAAAGCAGGAAGGCGAGAAGAATAATGGCTGGATGAAGAAGTCGTTGGAAAAATCAGGACTAGGAGCGCGAATCGTCCTCCCTCTTCTACTAAAGAAGTGGGAGAGACAACCTAACCGCAAGACAGCTGCGCGGTCGAAACCCTGGAGATTGCCGGAAAAGAACATGTGTCTGGGGCACACAAGGACGCAAAACGGCGACAAGATGCTGGGGGGCGAAGGAATCCCAAAAGAAAAAGAAACGCCCAGCATGCAATCTTCCCCGCTCTTCCCTTTCGAACCCTGTCCGCCACCATCTTCCTCTCTCCACTCTTTCAGCGACGATACTGAACACACCCACATCCACCGCACATACAACCTCCACCTCCAATCACCCATCCCATACCTCTCCACCACCCCACTCACCAATCCCTCCCCCTACCCCACACCCACTCAATTCCCACATCCCCCCCTCAAGCACGCCTCCCCCCCTCCCTTCCAAATCCTCCTAAAACCCCCCCTGACCCCCCTCCCCATCCCCCACTCTCAACCCTCCCCTCCCTCCTCCTCCATCCTCACCCTACTCCCCCCTTCACCGCCCTCACCGCATATCACTCCACCCCTCAATCAAAACACAAACACAAAAACAAAGCCCACGCCCGTCATCACCACAACCCCCAGTTCCACTGCGCAAGCTCCTTACCGCTCGCGTCCCCATACCCGTGGTCGGCCCGGCTGAGGTCTGGGGGGCTGGTGGTGGGGTGGGTGCTGTCAT
>JAABUQ010006170.1_pt1 | contig 18418 bp, 12 predicted proteins | sample 5560001 | NCBI WGS metagenome assembly JAABUQ01 (sample SAMN10711888, study PRJNA513371) | rock metagenome | isolation source: Antarctica rocks | place: Antarctica: Victoria Land, Finger Mt nord | collected 2015-12-18
ACAGAACCGCGCACGCGTGTGGGAATCGACTCCGGCTCGCCGCTACGCGGCTCGCCTGCGTCGATCCCACACGCGTCTCTACGCGCTACCAGCCTGGGGAATTCTTGTCGTCGGAAGTGAAGAGAATCTCATCGTCGCGCGCATGACGCTCGAGGCGCTGTCGGTCGACGCCGCCGCCGCCCCCTACCTGGGCTATTTCAACCACAAGCTCAACCGCGAGCGGTTTATACCGATCACCCCGCGCCTAGCCGACCAGATCGCCCGCCAGCAGGCCTGGGTGCGCGAGCGCTTCGCCGCAGGCGAGCCGTGCCTGCTGCCGCGCCAGCGGCGCAACCCCACAGGCGAGCACCCCTACTGCTACGACACGCTCGTCCTCAGGCTGCGCGCCTGGGCCGCGGAACTGGACCTGCGCGACGCCAACGGCCAGCCGGTGGCGGTCACCCCACATCGCTTCCGTCACACACTGGCGACGCGGATGATCAACCAGCAGGTCCCCCAGATCGTCGTGCAGCAGATGCTCGATCACAACTCGCCCCGGATGACAAACGTCTACGCGCACCTGCACGACCAAACGCTGCGGGCCGAGTTCGACCGCTTCCAGGCGCGAGTGAACATCCGCGGCGACGTGATCTCCGTCGCTGCCGAGCTGGCCGACGCCGCCTGGGCCAAGGAGAACCTCGCGCGCGCCAAGCAGGCGCTGCCCAACGGCTTCTGCGGATTGCCGCTGCAGCAGAGCTGCCCACATCCCAACGCCTGTTTGAGCTGCGATCACTTCCTCACCAGCCAGGAGTTCCTGCCCGTCCATCGCGACCAGCTCGACCAGACCCGCCGCCTGCTCGGCGAGGCGCGCGAACGCGGCCAGCAGCGCCTGATCGAGATGAACCAGCCAGTCGAGCTGAACCTCGTGCGCATCATCGAAGGCCTCCAACGCCTCGCCGACCCCAAGGACACCGCCGATGCCGCCTGACCACGCCAGCGCCCTGACCGCAGCCGCGCAGCGCAAACACCACACAACGCTGACCCGCGCCCGCGCCGCCCTGGCCGATCTCGATCAGCAGGCCCAGCCGATCACCTTCCAAGGCGTCGCGCGCCGCGCGGGCGTCTCGCGCCAGTGGCTCTACCAACAGCCCGAGCTGCGCGCCGAGATCGAACGGCTGCGCGACCGTCACCCCGGCCCGCACGCGGCCCGACTCCCGGCCGCCGACCGCGCCGGCGAGGGCTCACTGCGCCAGCGCAACAGCCTCCTACTGGCCGACAATCGCCGGCTACGCGAAGAGAACGCCGCGCTGCGCGACGAGCTGGCAATCCTCTACGGCGAGAGCCGCCAAGCCCGCCGGCGCTGACGACGACCCCTCAGCGACCCCAGCACGACACCGCATGCGATGGCCTCATCAGGCGCCGGATCCCGACGTGGGACGCGTCTACGATCGACGATGTCTACGGTCTGGGCGGCGACACGGGCGTTGTCCCGCTAGGCTTTACAACGGCCCGCCAGTACGTCGGCACTGAGATACAAAACGGAAGCCCCACGATAATCGCCGACGCCTCTGCCGTGGATACGAACTACGGCACAGGGGGCAACAGCACGATCCTCGGGCCAGACTGGTACGTCTACAGGCACGCCTACGACCTCAACACGCTTGGGAACCCGCTACTCATGTCGCGCTCGACTCCGACCGCATCGATGCTCCACTCGAACCCCGGAACCATGGGTCCGGTAGGGACGTGGATGATCCCAACGCCTCCCACGCCGTTTCGCATTTGTCATGCGCCCTGATCCCCTTCCCGACCGAGGTGCACGATCATGACCCGAAGGCTTGGCCTGCTGATTCTTGCCGTCGTCCTCGGTGTGGCAAGCGTTATCGCCGTCGCATCGGGTGCCGGCGGTTCCCCGGCGCGTCCAACAAGCGCGGAGCAGGCTGACGTCAACGCTCGCATTGGTGAAGCGCTGCCCGGATCGACCGTGCGCTTCATCTCGAGAGGAAGCGCATTCACGCTCAGCATTACAACCCCCGCAAGCGCCCAGACGCTGCCGGGTGCTAACGACCCTGGCTTCGCTGCCTTGCCGAGCCCGCCCGCGAATGGGGATCTCTTTGCTGCGGCTAGCCTTGGCTGGAGAGCGCAGCTAGCCGGTGGCGTGATCGCTGCGCGTAACCCGAAGATCCTGCGGTACACGCTGACGCCAAGCGGCCCAGTGCCGACTCTCGAGCAAGGTCCCTATCTCCGAGCCAACCTGCGGAGAGCAATCGACTCGCCGCTGAACGCACCGTATCAACGGATCGGAAGTGTCACCGAGGCTCAAGCCCGTGCCCAGCTTGAGAGCAACCTCCAAGTCCTCGTATCTGCGCTTCCCCCCGCGACCATCCGCAGCACACGCATCCTGACAGTCCCCGTCGACGCAGCCCAGCACGTCTTCGGGCTTGAGGTTGACGTGAAGGTCAGCAACATCACGCTTCTGACGCCGCACCTCGGCGACGTCATCGACGGTCTCGCGACCGGCCTTATCGGCAGTCCGGCTGCCGTCGTTGAAGGGTTGGCGATCAATGTCGCCGACTCCACCGGACGCCGCGCCGGGTGGTGGCGCGCCGCTCATGCTGGGATAGGGATGGGTATCCCGGACGCTGCTTTCGCAAATGTCTCCATCCCTCCGCTGGATAAGCCGTTTCCCAACCTCACCGGTGGCCCAGGCACGATTCAGTCGGCTGCCAGTAGCCCGGCACCCACTCGATGACGGCGACAACACCTCTTGCGCTTCAGACGTCCGCCCTCGAACCCCGCTGCGCACTCCCGACTCTACGCGACGAGCACAAGTCGTAGCTCGTTACTGGCATGAGGGTGAGAGGGCCGCATACCTTTGTCATCCTCTTGGGGATCGGGGTTGCCCTGGCCCCCCCAACGCATCTCCGAGAGCATTTTCGCGCTGATAATGCTCTCTTGGATGCGTGGGGTGCCGATTTGACGGTCAGCGAAGGGACGCAACGCCGCGGGCATCGACGATCGCCCGGCGGTCGATGCCGGGGCGGCCTTGGTTGGACTCAAGCGACGCGCGGATGAGGTGCGTGTAGGCGTGAACGTCGTCCTGGCGGTTGGCGTGCATCTGCATGAGCATCAGCATCCGGTTGGTGCGCTGGCGGTTCTTCAGCCCGTACGCGCGCGGCTGGATCGCGGCGCGGATCGGGTTGATGAACCCGTCCAGCGGGGACGTGGTCAGCGGCGTGTCCGCGGGCCGGGCGGAGCGCGGTCCGCGCCGGCGGAACTGGTCCTCGACGATCCGTGCGGTGGTGTTCAGCCAGTCGCTCAGGCGCGGGATGCCGGCGGCGTGCGCACGCTCGAGGAACGGCGCCCAAAACGACGGGCCGGTGAAGGCGGCCTCGACCTGGGGCAGCAGCTCGTCGATCGCGGCTCGGTGACCGTCGTCGGCGCGGATCTTGCTCATCAGCCGCTCCAGCGCGTGGCGTAGGTGCCACTCGCACAGGTACAGCTCGGCGTTGGGGAAGCGAGCACGAACTGCGTTCGTGAGGCCGCCGTCGTTGTCGCACACGACCCGTTGCGGGGTGCCGCCGAGCGCGCCCAGGAACGCCTCCCAGTCGGGCTGCGACTTGCTCGTGAACGCCTCCAGCCGCCACAGCTTGGGGCGCGCGCCCTCATAGCCCATCGCGCTCAAGATGCGAAACGCGGTCCGGTGTCGGCCGCTGTCCGGATCGCGCACCCTGAACGGCAAGTCGTCGAGCAGCAGCGAGCCGCTGGCCGGCCACTTGCGCGGGCGATGCGCCTCGAACACGACCGGCGCGAACACCTCCACCCAGTCCATCACCAGCGACCCGTGGCGCGTGAAGCGCAACTGGCCGCTGCTCGGGTCGACCCGCAGCCGCTTCGCCCGCTCGCGTGCCACCAGCGCCGCATCACGGTAGGTCGAGCCCGCCCCGACCGCTGCCAAGGACTCGGCGATCCCGCGCGCGACGAACTGGTAGCGCCGCGCCGTGTGCGGCCCCTCGTGGAACTCGACATCGCGCTCGCACAGCTCGCACGCGTCCCCCCCACGACTCCTCGCGCGGGAGAACCTCGGTGAAGCGATGCGGACGACCGCCATCGGCCGGGACGCACTTGTAGTACTGGCGTCGATGCCCCGGCGCGCCGTAATGACCGTCGAACCGAATCCGCGAGCCGGCGTGCTCCGGATTCGGACACACGGCCTCAGCCTTGCTCCAGCTCTTCCCCAACGGCGCCATCCCCGCCAACATAGGCGCGCCCCCGGACGACTAACGCATCTACGAGAGCAACTTCCAGTTCAAAATGCTCTCGGAGATGCGTTGGGGGGGCCCTGGCTAGTAGCGCCGCCTCAGAGGGCCTTTCAGCTGTCTCTCGTCCCAAACGAGAAGCTATCGTGCCGAACAGAGCAATCGGGGCGGCGCGCCTGGGGCAGTCCTTGAGCCAGATTCGCCACGAACTCGGTAGAGGGTATGGCGGAGGTCCGGATAGCCGCATGTACCGGATCGGAAGGATCACGATCGCAGTCTCATTCGACGCCCATCAGCGCGTGGGCGAAATTCTGACAACGTCGTCGGCCACGACCCTCTACGGGCACAGTCTTGCAGAGCCATACCGGCGGATCGTCCGGCTGCTCCGAGACCGGGGTTGGACGGTGGGAACCTGCGGCTCAGGCCAATTCGCCGATCTCGGTGGAACCGGCTGGGCAACGGGCGTCATCTGGACAAGCCACCGATTCGACCGCGCTGCGGTCTCGAACAACGGTCCGATCAATCCGTGTCCTCTGTCCTCGCCGGGCCGGCGTCCCGGGTCGACTCCTGCTAACCACGGGTAGGTAATACCGCGCTCCCCGTCCGACCAGACCCTCGACCCAGAGTCCTGAAGGTCCGGAATGTGGGACTCAGGGCCCCTCGCCGCCGACATGTCAGAACGCGAGACCGCCCGTCCTACAACAACGAAGACAGTGGGCACTCAAGATAATCGCCGCTCCCTGGAGATGGGCAGCCTGCCGATGGTTCGCCTGCACGCGGCCGAGCTGGCCCACGTCGCCTTGGGCGACGCCCTTGGGGTCTGCCTGCTCTTCGCGCGCTCTGAGCCCGCGTCGTTTGACCGCGCGGCGACGCGCTGGCTGGGCCGGTTGTGTGTCGAGGCGCCGATCGGCCTCGCCGACGCCCAGCTCGCGGCCGCCGCGCTGGATTCGGTGGGGCGTGGGGGGGAGGAGGGCGCCGCCGCGCTGCTGGCGCTGTGTGGGCGTGTCGGCGTGCGCGAGGCGTCCCCGTGGTTGGACCGTTGGGTCGAACGTCCGGCGCATCGCGATGGCGCCGGTCACGACGTCGAGCCCGGCCCCTGATCCGCGGGCCCGGGCGGGTCAGGGGTGAGGTGTACCCAGATGGCCTCCAGCCCGGGGGCTGCTCGGGGTCGATCGGATCAACGAGTCCATAGCCCGCCCCGGCCAGGTCCTCGGCGACGAGTTCGTCCGCGCCATCGCCACCGGCGCCAGTACGCCGCGGCGCAGGGCTCGCCGAGTGCCCTGCAGCGCGAAACGGCAGCAGCCGCTGTGGCGGCAGACAGCATGAGGCGCTGTGGCGGCTTGTTTGCCGCCCCCGCCTTGACGGTTCAGGGGGCGCGGGTAAGCGCGCCGCGACGTCCGAGGCGGAGCGACTCGACCGTTCGCTCCAGAGCCGCGACGCTCTCTGACGCTTGCTGAACCGCCATCTGGGATGCTCGGCGCTGTTCCGTGGCGATCATCTGGTCGCGTCCGGTGCGAGCCACAATGTCCGCCTCAAGTGCATGTGCTTCTCGCACGAGATCCTCATCCATACCCGAACATTCTACTCTCGTCGTCCGAGCTCTGCCGATGCCGACGCCCGTTGGTCGACAGGGCGAGCTCGTTCGACCACCTTCGTGAGCAGCCCGGACAGCTTTACGAATTCGGCGTCGCCCGCGGCAAGACGATCATTGACCGTCTTGTTCTCCGTCTCGAGGCGAGCCACGGCCGTCGTGAGGTCCTGCGTGGCCTTTTGCACGTCCTCCGAGAATGTCAGCCCGTCGCGGCCAACACCGGACGCCACCTCGCCGCGGAGTCCCCGCACGACGAGCGCTATCGCGGCGGACCATCCGACGAACATCGCGGCGCTCCGTTCGAGCAGATACAGCGGCTCAGACCCCAGCGCGACACCCGGCAGATGACCCGGGTGTCCCCCTAAGACGGCGAGCGCCAAGGCTCCAAGAACCCCCGCCACCGTGGCTGTCTGGACGGCGCCAATTTCGAGGCGATGCCGCCGATCAATGGCGCGCCTCCCGAGACTCGCAGGCTGACGAGCCGGCAGGAGCTCGGGCGAGCCGCTCGCCTCGTTGTGATCGTCTTGGTCCTTGCGTCGGTCTGTGAGTTCCTCATCCATCGTCGCGGTGATCCTATTTCCTAGCCGGCCCGACGTGGCCGGCTCGTCCTGCGCCGCAGTCAGGGATCGGGCTGGCCGTGAGCTTCTACAGCTCAGGGGACCAAGCTGGCCTGACCGCCGGCGCACCACGTGCGATAACTGACGTTATGTCAAGTCGACAGGGTTTGTCCCCGTAAACGCGCTACTTCCATCCCGAGCTGGTAGCGCCGACGCGCCACGCTGCTGCCCGCCCGCTGCCCCGCCCGCCGTTACGCGCGGGCACGGCGCCGGTTCACGCGGCTTAGCGCCTTGGCGGTCTGGACCGTTTCTACGTCGCGGACCAGCTGGGCGTCCGCCAGGGCCATGTACCGCATGAGCGCGGCGGCGTGCAGATCGCCTACGTTCACGCGCAGGCGGTCGGCGCGAATTCGGACGTCTTCGGCGACTTGGTCAGGGAGCCGCACGCTGACGACTGCGCTGGTGTTGATCCATTCGCCCTGGAGCTGAGCCGCTGGAAGACCACCGGAGCTTTGCGCGTGCGCGTCTTCATCGCGCTCCGCCGCCTTCCTGTCGTGTGTGGTCCCCCCGACCGGTCGGGCCTCTCGCAACTTCCTGCTGGGCGACGGCAGATCGGTCCGCGCGTCAGGCTCGTCGAGTTGTAGGGGGCTCATGCGGTGACCTCCGTGTGCTTGTTGGATCGCCCGATGACGACCGCGTCGCCCGCGGGTCGGCAGGCGTCGAGCGTCGTGACCAGCGCGCCGTAGGCCTGGGCGATCACGTTGCCGGGGCGCTGATGAGCGACCGGAACGCCTGCTACTGCGGCCTGGTGGGCTAAGGCGCGCTCGGGAATGGGCCAAGGGCTGATGATGGCGTCGTAGCGAGCAATCGCCTCGCGGATGTCGCGCGATACCCGCCGTCGGGGATCGTGGCGACAGAACACGACGACGAGGGGCGGCGTGGCAGCCCATTCCAGTGCTCGAGCGAGGCGTGTAAGGGTGGCGCGCAGCTCGACAAACCCTTGCGCTGCTCCCTCGTCTTGCACGTTGATCGGCACGACCACTACGTCTGCTGCAACGAGGGCATTGACGCTGAGCAATCCGAGGTTTGCCGGCGTGTCGATCACGACGTCGCGGTACTCGCCGATCTGGCCGCGCAGCGCGTTGCGCAGGGTGCGCTCACGCCCGACCTCTGCGACCAACGCCGTTTCGACGGCGTCCAGCTCCCGCCGAGCGGGCACCAGCGACAGGAATGGCAGGACGTCATGTATCGCGACCTCCCCCACCCCGCGTCCGTTAGCGATGACATCGGTGACGGTGCGTGGGAGCTCGCTTGCCCGAATTCCCAGATGACGGGTAAGCGAGAAGCGCGGGTCGAAGTCGATGGCCAGGGTTGGGTCACCGCGCTGGCCTAGCAAGGTGGCCAGGTTCGCTGCGGTCGTGGTCTTCGCGGACCCGCCCTTGCCGTTGGCGACAGTGATGATCATGGCCCCGTGGTTCTAGGCGCGCGCGCCGGTTCCTTCCCGCCACGGCCGGGCCGCTTCCTCGCGGGCTCATCTCCGGGGAAGCGCGCCGATCAGGCGCTCGGCCTCGAAGCACGTCGATCCGCCGGCGGCCGCTGGTCTCGGCTCGCCTGCGACCGAGTCCGGCGATCAGACCAGTGGTTGCCTTCCTGATCGGCCGGCCGGCTGCGGCCTGTGGCGGCCGTCCGTCGCGAGAGATGGCCCCCCTGCAACACTCGCCGAGCAACAGGCCGCCGCGGAGACACTTCAGACCGCGAGCGTGCGCGGCCGCCGGCTGGCCGACACGTAAGCTGACATGTATACGCTCCCGCTTCGCAGGCTGCTCAGCGTGGGGCCGGTTGCTGGGTCTAGAGCCAGCTGTGCCGGGGGACGTTGAGGTCGTAGGCGATCCGGGTGCCGTCGGCCTGGATGCAGGTCGCGGTGGGCTCGCCGAAGCGGTATTCGGTGCCGAGATCGGCCCAGTTGGCCAGCGTGAAGGTCCCGACGGCGGTCCGCAGCCGTGCGGCGTGCGCAACGGCTTTCATCCAGTCGGAGATCTCGTCGAGGTTGCGCTCGGTCTTGGCCCAGCGCGCCGCGTACGCGCCGGCAGCGGCCGGACCAGCGTGTCAGACCGAACCCGGTACGGTCGACTCCTGATGGCCCGTGTCCAAACTTGAGGATCTCCAGCCCGGTCTACGTCTCGCTGGCGTGATCCCGGGGCAGAGCATCTCCGTCGTCGCCGTGCAGCCGCACGGGGCCGACGCGATGGAGCTCACCTACAAGACTGCCGATGGCGAGCTCGGCCAGCGCGTCCTTGGCCGTGACGCCGAGGAGAAGCTCGCGATCGCCAACGTCGAGACGCGACCCCTCGACGCTGTCGCGGCGGACTTCAAGCTTGTGGCCGAGTGTCAGCGGATCAAGCTTGCTGGTCTGTTTGACCCCATGCTCGCGGTGACTACGTCGGACATCGAGCCGCTGCCTCACCAGCTGCGCGCAGTGTACGGGGAGCTGCTGCCGCGAACGCCGCTGCGCTTCCTGCTCGCCGACGACCCGGGTGCCGGCAAGACGATCATGGCCGGGCTGTACATCAAGGAGCTGATCCTGCGCGAGGACGTCAAGCGATGCCTGATCGTGGCGCCTGGGGGGCTCGTCGATCAGTGGCAGGACGAGCTCTACCTCAAGTTCGGTCTCGCCTTCGAGATCCTCGCTCCGCAGTTCAGCGAGACCGTGTTCGGCGCGTCGGCTTTCGAGCAGCACCATCTGCTGATCGCGCGCATGGATCAACTTGCCCGGAACGACGATCTGCTGGCCCAGCTTGCCGCGTCGGAGTGGGACCTCGTGGTGGTCGACGAGGCGCACCGCATGGGCGCGCACTACTTCGGTGGCAAGCTCGAAAAGACCAAGCGCTTCCAACTCGGCGAGCGGCTCGGTGACATCGCCCGGCACCTGCTGCTGATGACGGCCACGCCGCACAGCGGCAAGGAAGAGGACTTCCAGCTCTTCCTGACGCTGCTGGACCGGGATCGCTTCGAGGGCAAGTACCAGGCGAAGGTCCACGCCGCCGACACGTCGGGCGTGATGCGCCGGATGGTCAAGGAGGACCTGCTCACGTTTGATGGCAAGCCGCTGTTCCCCGAGCGGATCGCCGAGACGGTGCCGTACGAGCTCACGCCGCTCGAGCAGGATCTCTACGAGCAGGTGACGACGTACGTTCGCGAGGGGATGAACCGCGCCGCCAAGCTCGACGGCAAGCGCCGCAACACGGTTGGGTTCGCGCTCACCGTCCTGCAGCGGCGGCTGGCTTCGAGCCCGGAGGCGATCTATCGCTCGCTGGAACGCCGCGCTGCGAGGCTGGAGCGTCGCAAGCAGGAGGTGCTCGCCGGCAGCACGATCGTGGAATCCAAGGCGTCGGATGCAATCGGCGACCTCGACGAGTTCGACGACGACGAGTTCTCCGCCGAGGAGATGGAGGAGTTCGAGGAGGAGCTCGTCGACGCCGCGACGGCGGCGCGGACCGTCGAGGAGCTCGACGCCGAGCTGCTTGAGCTCCAGGATCTGATCAAGGCGGCTGTGCGCGTGAGGGCGTCGGACACCGACAAGAAGTGGTCGGAGTTGCGGACGATCCTCGAGGACAACACGCTTGCAACCTCCGACGCCGATGACGAGCGGCGCAAGCTGATCGTCTTCACCGAGCACCGGGACACGCTCGAGTACCTCGCGCGGCGGATCGGGTCGCTCCTCGGCCGGCCAGAGGCGGTCAAGGCAATCCACGGCGGCGTGCGCCGCGCTGACCGGCGGCAGATCACGGCAGAGTTCACCCACAACCCTGGCGTGCAGGTGTTGCTCGCCACCGACGCTGCCGGGGAGGGCCTCAACCCTCCAGGTCGCCCACCTGATGGTCAACTACGACCTCCCGTGGAACCCGAACCGGATCGAGCAGCGCTTCGGCCGGATTCATCGCATCGGCCAGCGCGAGGTCTGTCGCCTGTGGAACCTCGTCGCGGATAACACGCGCGAGGGCGATGTGTTCACGCGCCTGCTCGCGAAGATCGAGGAGCAACGCAAGGCCTACGGAGGCAAGGTGTTCGACGTGCTCGGCACAGCGTTCACCGAGACGCCCCTACGCACGCTGCTGGTCGACGCGATCCGCTACGGCGAGCTCCCCGAGACGAAGGCGAAGCTAGAAGAGGTCATCGACGCCGGCGTGGCTCGCGGCATCGAGGAACTCCTCGCCGAGCGCGCGCTGGCGAGCGACACGATGCGGCACGCCGATCTCGCGCAGCTGCGCGCGCTGATGGATGAGGCGCGCGCGCGGAGGCTGCAGCCGCACTACATCGAGGGTGCGTTCCGGGCGGCGTTCACCCGGCTCGGCGGAAAGATCCGCCGCCGCGAGCAGGGCCGCTTCGAAATCACGCACGTCCCGGCGCAGCTGCGCACGATCGGACGCGGGCCGATCGCCACTCGGTACGACCGCGTCACATTCGACATCGAGCACGTGCTCGATGCGACGGGCGCCCGAGCGGAGCTGCTCGCCCCGGGCCACCCGCTGCATGACGCCGTCACCGACGAGACAGTTGTTCAGGGGCGCCGCACGCTCCAGCGCGGCACCGTCCTTGTCTCGCCGACCGTTGAAGCGCCGCGCCTGCTCGTGGGCGTCATCGAAGAGGTCGCCGACGCCACCGAGACCGCGGTCGCCCGGCGCTTCAGCTACGCGTTCATCGACGAACACGGCGCCGTCGAGGCCGCGGGCCCGGCGCCCTACCTCGACTGCGTAGCGGCGCCGCTGACGAACGAGGTCATCGCGACTCGGGCGATGCCCTGGCTCGCACAAGCCGAGGAGCGGGCAGCGAGCTGGATCATCGCCAACCAGCTCCCCGTGTTCCTGAACGAGGTCAAGCTGCGACGTGACGCTGAGCTGCACAAGCTGCGCGACCAGGTGGGCAGACGCCTGGACCAGGAGAGCAACCGGCTCGTGCTCGAGTCGATGGTCGCCCAGGAGGCCGAGCAAGCCGGCAAGAAGCCCAAAGAGAGCCACACGAGCCTCATGTACAAGGCATCCGACCTCGAGGGCCGGCGCAGTGCGCGCCTGGCGCTGCTGGACCGCCAGCTCGAGATGCAGGCCAAGCCGCCGCGTGTTGTGACCGCGGCTCTGGTGCTGCCGGTGACCGCGGTGGCCACCCAGATTCCCGAGGAAGCACCGATGCACGCAGTGGAGACGAAGGACGTCGAGCGCCGCGGCGTCGATCTCGTGCTGGCGACCGAGCGCGCGCTCGGCCGGACGCCCGTTGAGCAGGCCTTCACCAATCCCGGCTTCGACGTCCTGTCCGCGCTTGACGGCGAGGATCCGATTCGGATCGAGGTCAAGGCGCGCATCGCGGGCGCCGAGGACTTCTTCGTCACTCACAACGAGGTGCTGACAGCGCTCAACAGTGCGCCGCGCTACCGCTTGGCGCTCGTGCGCGTCGACCCGCGGGGTGCGGAGCACGATGACGTCCGGTATCTCGAGAACCCGTTCAGCGGCTTCGACGCCGGCGGCTTCGACGCGACCGGGCATCGCGGCAAATGGGACACGACGTGGGCACGGGGCCGGGAGCCGTTCTGAGCCCCTTGACGACCGAACAAAGGGACGGCGGGCGCCCTCCGAAGCGCAAGCTCATCGAGGTGGCGCTACCGCTGGAGACGATCAACCGCGAGTCCGCCCGCGAGAAATCGATCCGTCACGGCCACCCTTCGACGCTGCACCTGTGGTGGGCGCGCCGGCCACTAGCGGCGGCCCGGGCCGTCCTGTTCGCCCAGCTCGTGGACGATCCGTCGTCGCATCCCGATCGATTTCCAACGGAGGATGCTCAGCGCGCTGAGCGCAAGCGGCTGCATGGGATCATCGAGCGGCTAGTCGTCTGGGAGAACACGCGCGACCAGGCGTTACTTGCCCAGGCGCATGCGGAGATCCTGAAGTCGACGGACGGCAGCCCGCCGCCGATCCTCGATCCGTTCGCCGGGGGCGGCACGATCCCGCTCGAGGCCCAGCGCCTCGGTTTGGAGGCGCACGCCTCCGACCTCAACCCGGTCGCCGTGCTCATCAACAAGGCGCTGATCGAGATCCCCCCGAAGTTCGCCGGGCGGCCACCCGTGTTCTCGGGCCTGGCCGACCGCCGGATCGGCGGCTGGGAGGGCGCGACCGGACTGGCCGCCGACGTGCGCGCGTACGGCGAGTGGATGCGCCACGAGGCGCAGAAGCGCATCGGCATGCACTACCCGCAGGCGACGCTTCCCGATGGAACCAAGGCGACCGTCATCGCCTGGATCTGGGCGCGCACGGTGACCTGCCTGAACCCGGCATGCGCGATGGAGATGCCGCTCGTGCGCTCGTGGTGGCTGAGCAAGAAGAACGGTAGGGAGGCATGGGTTCAGCCAGTAGTCGCGGTTGATCCGGACCATCCGAGTGGGAAGCGAGTGGAGTTCGAGATACGGCCAGGGAACGTCGGAGCGCCGACCGCAGATGGTGACGGTACGGTCGGCCGCCGAGGAGCCCGGTGTGTCGCCTGTGACAGTGCCGCCTCGCTGGCCTACATCCGGACTGAGGGCCGCGCGTTACGGCTCGGACAGCGAATGATGGCAACGGTGGCCGAGGGGCAAAGGCGACGCCATTACCTGGCTGTGAGCCCAGAGCACTTGCGTGCCGCGGATGTTGAGCGGCCGCCGGGCGTACCGGCCGGGGCCATGGGTTACTACCCCCGAGACATCAAGGCGCCGACGTATGGTCTGACCGAGTGGGCGGACCTGTTCACGAATCGCCAGCTTCTGGCCCTGACGACGTTCAGCGATCTAGTCATCGAGGCCCGCGAGCGCGTGCTTCGCGATGCGCTCGCGACAGGCGCCCCCAGCGGTCGCCGCATCGAAGAGGGCGGCACTGACGCCGAGGCCTACGCCGATGCCGTCGCAACGTATCTAGGGCTCGTGGTATCGCGCTGCTGCGACTACTCCTCCTCGCTTTGCTCTTGGCACGTCAACCGTGAGCTCATTCGGAATGTATTTGGGCGTCAAGCGATCGCGATGAATTGGGACTTTGCTGAGACGATGATCTTGTCGACGTCTGCAGGCGGGTTTGCGGGTCAGGTCAACTGGGTCGCAAAGGCCGTTGAAGTCGTTCCGATGGGCCCAGTGTCCGTGGCGATACAGGGGGATGCGGCCCAAGCTCACATGGAATCCGCTCTCATATCCACTGATCCTCCCTACTACGACAACATCGGTTACTCCGATTTGTCTGATTTCTTCTACGTGTGGCTGCGTCGGTCGCTGCGCGACGTACACCCTGAGCTCCTGAGCACGATCCTGGTCCCAAAGGCCGAGGAGCTTGTTGCCAACCCCTACCGTCACGACGGCCAGGAGGGCGCGAAGAGATTCTTCGAGGATGGTTTTCGGGGGGTCTTCGAGCGTGCACGAAGAAACGCGCTCGTCGACTACCCAATCACCGTCTACTACGCGTTCAAGCAGTCTGAGTCTGGTGAAGACGGAACCGCCTCGACGGGGTGGGAGACGCTGCTGGACGGCATGATCCGCGCGGGGTGGGCGATCACGGCGACCTGGCCCATGCGGAGCGAGCTGTCGAACAGGATGCTTAGCCAGGTTAAGAACGCCCTCGCCTCGTCGATCGTCCTCGCCATGCGTCCGCGCCCGGACGACGCGCCGACGATCGATCGCCGCGGCTTTATCACCGCACTCCACAACGAGCTGCCTGACGCGCTGCGCAGACTCCAGCAAGGAACGATTGCGCCAGTCGACTTGCCCCAGGCTGTGATCGGTCCGGGGATGGCGGTGTTCTCGAGGTACGCGAAGATCATCGAGAACGACGGCACGATGATGACCGTGCGCTCGGCGCTTGCGCGTATCAACGAGATCCTCGATCAGGTACTGAGCGAGATGGAGGGCGACTTTGATGCCGCTACGCGCTTCGCGATCGCCTGGTATCGCCAGCACGGGTACGCGACGGGCAAGTTCGGGGTTGCCGACGGCCTCGCCCGCGCCCGCAACACGGCGGTTGAGACGGTGGTCCGCGATGGGATCCTCACGAGCGCCGCCGGCAAGGTCACACTCCTATCGCCGGCCAACATGCCCGCGGGCTATGACGCCCTTGCCGATGACCGCGTAGGCGCGTGGGAGGTGCTCCACCATCTCATCGCGATCTTGGAGCGGGACGGCCTGCCAGCGGCCGGTGCGTTCCTTGCAAGCGCTCGGGAGCGCCCCGACCGTGCGATCGACACTGAGCTCGTGAAGGAGCTGGCGTTCCTGCTGTTCTCGATCGCGGAGAAGAATGGTTGGACCCAGGACGCGGTCGCGTTCAACACCGTCGCGACCGCGTGGCCAGACGTCGTGCAGGCCGCGCGCATATCGCAGACCCGCACGGGCGAGCAGGCAGCGTTCGACTTCGAGGAGGATTGATCGATGGCGACGTCCAACCGCGACCGCATCGGCAGAATGTTTGAGCTGCTCGCGCCGGCGCTTGACGACTTCATCGCGCGCTCGGTCGCGCCGCAGCTTCCCGAGGGCGCGGTCTGGCCGGCGCTCGTAGCGATGAAGGACAAGAAGAAGGGGATCGAGGGCAAGGAGTACGAGCGCCTCGACCCGCAGGTCCAGCTGCGGATGCTCACCGAGAACATCCCGCACAACCTCAAGCCTGGCTGGTACCCGTTCGACGACGCGATCGGCCGAGTCGGGCAGGGCTACTCGAAGGAGCTGCGGGAGGCCCGCAACGACTGGGCCCACAACAAGTCTTTCACCGACGACGACGCCTACCGCTGCCTGGACACCGCGGAGCGGTTGCTCGTCGCGATCGGCGCGCCGTCGGTAGCGGATGAGGTCAAGGCGATCCGGCTGGGTCTTCGCCGTCTCACCGCTGACAAAGACGATCGGAAGGTGCTGAGGTCCGCGGCGGTCACCCCCGAGTCGGCTGGGCTGCGTCCGTGGCGGGAGGTTCTGGCCCCCCACGATGACGTCGCGACGGGCAACTTCCAGGCCGCCGAATTTGCCGCCGACCTCTACAAGGTCGCTGCCACCGAGGACGCCGGCACGGACTACGCCGAGCCGGTGCAGTTCTTCGCGCGCACTTACCTCACCGAAGGTCTCCGCGACCTCATTGACCGCGCAGTGCGGCGCTTGGCCGGGGATCAGAACGCTTCGCCGGTCATCAACCTGCAGACCAACTTCGGCGGTGGCAAGACGCACTCGATGCTCGCGCTGTGGCACCTGGCGTCGGGCACGCCGCTGGGCGACTACCCGCAGGACGTCCAGGAGATGCTCTCCGGCACGCGCTTCGGCGAGCTGTCCGCGGGCGTGCGCCGTGTCGCGCTCGTCGGCAACCACATTTCGCCCTCGGGCTCGGTGAAGCCCGACGGAACCCAAGTCAACACGATCTGGGGCGAGCTGGCCTGGCAGCTCGGTGGCAAGCAGGCGTTCGCGAAGGTCGCGACGGCGGACGCCGGCCGCACCCCGCCTGGGAAGGCGCTGCACGACCTGTTGGCCGCTTACGCCCCGGCCGTGATTCTGATTGACGAGTGGGTCGCGTACGCGCGCAGCCTGGTCGCGCGCGACGACCTCGCAGGCGGGACGTTCGACGACCAGTTCACCTTCGCGCAGGCCCTCACCGAAGCCGTCAAGGGCACGCCGGGGGTGCTGCTCGCCATATCGATCCCCGCGTCCGAGAGCGGCGACGACGCCCGACCGGTGGCCGGCAATGCCGAGGAGGTCGGCGGCGCCCATGGCCTCGAGGCGCTCAAGCGCCTGCAGAACGTCGTGCGCCGCGTCGCCGATCAGTGGCGACCGGCATCCCCGAACGAGGCCTACCACATCGTCCGCCAGCGACTGTTCGTCGCTCCGAGTGCCGAGGCACTCGCGTCGATCAACGCGACCGCCCGCGGATTCGTCGAGATGTACCACCGCCACGCCGACGACTTCCCCCGCGAGTCGCGCGACGGCGCTTACGAGGACCGCATCAAGCAGACCTACCCGATCCATCCCGAGCTGTTCGACCGCCTCTACGAGGACTGGTCAAGCCTCGAGCGCTTCCAGCGCACCCGCGGCGTCCTGCGCCTGATGAACACCGTCATCCACGCGCTGTGGGTCGGGGAGGACCAGTCGCCGCTGATCATGCCCGCGTCGATCCCGATCGGGACCGCGGCGGTGAATTCCGAGCTGACGCAGTACCTGCAGGACTCGTGGAAGGCCGTCATCGACGCCGACGTTGACGGCCCAAACGCAGAGCCCGTGAAGATCGACGCCGGCAAGCCCCTGTTCGGACAGCGCTCGCTCACCCGCCGCCTAGCGCGCACCGTGTTCTTCGGCGCTGCGCCGACGATCGGCTCCGCCCACAAGGGCCTCGAGACCCAACGCGTGTTTCTCGGAACCGCTGCCCCGGGCGACGTGCCGGGCAACTTCCACTCCGCGCTCGCTGCCCTGGCCGACCGCGCGACGTACTTCTACAGCGCGGGCGGCCGCTACTGGTACGACATACAGGCCAACATCTCGCGACGCGCGAAGGACCTGGCCGAGCGCATGCACGCTGAGGACGTCTACGCCGAGATCGCACGGCGCCTGGGCGGCCAGGCTAAGACCCGCGGAGCGTTCGCCGGAGTCCACGTCTGCCCAGAGGACGCGGCCGACATCCCCGACATCGACGAAGCGCGCCTGGTCATCCTGCACCCCAAGCTCACGCACAAGCGCGGCGTCGGCGACTCCGAAGCGATCGCGTTCGCCCAGGGCGCGACCGAGCATCGCGGCGCCGCGAACCGGACGCACCGCAACATGGTGGTGTATCTCGCCGGCGACGTCGACCGCATCGAGGAGTTGGAGCGCTCGGTGCGCGAGTACCTCGGCTGGTCGGAGATCCTCGCCAAGGAGGACGACCTCAACCTCACCACGAGCCAGCGCAACCAGGCCACCGAGCGTCGGACAAAGGCCGGCGAGACGGCCGACGCACGGCTGCTAGGCGCCTACCAGTGGGCGCTGGTCCCGACCGGCCAGCCAATCGAGATCACGGCCACGAAGGTCGAAGGCCAAGCGGCATCGCTGGCCGAGCGCGTCAGCCGGCGCCTAGGCAACGATGGCGCGCTCACCGTCCAGCATGCGGCGCCTGCTATCCGCCACCAGCTCGACACGACCGCGGCCAAGCTGTGGGCGGACGGCCACGTGACCGTGGGAGCGCTCTGGCGGCTCTACGCGGAGTACCCGTACATGCCGCGGCTGCGCGACCGCGCGGTGCTCGACGCGGGCCTCACCGGGCCGCAGCTGTTGTGGGAGCAGGAGGGTTTCGCGCTTGCCGACGGCTACGACGAGGCGAAAGCGAAGTACCGCGCGCTCGTCCTGCCGACCGACGAGGTATCAGTCGGCGTCACCGACGCGACGCTGATCGTGCGCCCCGAGCCAGCCAAGGCGCAGCGGACCGCTGAGCTGCACGACGAGGCTCCGGACGGGCCGGGCTCAGGTCCTGGGCCGGACCCTGGCGCCGGCCCGCAGCCCGACCCGGCCCCGGAGCCGCCTGGCAAGACGCGGTTCTTCGGCAGCAAGCGTCTGCAGGCCGATCGCTACGCGTCGGACTTCAAGAAGCTCGCCGACGAGGTCCTGGGCCCGCTCGGGGCGACGCTGGGCGTGACGCTGAACGTCACGATCGAAGTCGAGGCCATGACGGATGAGGGGTTCGACGACGCGAAGGTTCGGACGGTGTCCGAGAACGCTGCGACGCTCAAGTTCGAGCAGAGCGGGTTCGAGGAGGGATGAGGTAATCGCCGCGCAAGTGGATTACTATGTCTACGACCACGTGATGCCGCTCGCGTGCCCCAAGTGCGGATGGAGCGGCTGTATTACGGCGCGCGGCAAATAGTGCGGTGTAACACAGTGTTAACTGTGTTTGGTGGCGTGCGCGGTATCATGGTAGTGTGAGTGAGTCTGGTGATGGGCGAAACTTGTCGGGCTCGGCGCAGGCGGTGCTGCGTCAGCGGGGCGCGCGGCTGCTGACGACCGGGCGCACGCATGCTCAGGTCGCTGAGACGCTGGCGGTCGG
>JAABUQ010006172.1_pt1 | contig 18413 bp, 14 predicted proteins | sample 5560001 | NCBI WGS metagenome assembly JAABUQ01 (sample SAMN10711888, study PRJNA513371) | rock metagenome | isolation source: Antarctica rocks | place: Antarctica: Victoria Land, Finger Mt nord | collected 2015-12-18
CCAGACCTGCACGTCGCCGTCGCCGACCGGGCACGTGACACCGTCGGTCAGTAACTGCCGAGCGAAGGTCCACTCGACGACCTCCTCGGTACCCGTCCGGAAGCCGACGTGCACCGCGTAGGGGTCAGTGGCCTCGTAGCGCAAGGTTGCGGTCACAGCGAGTGACGTTCCGCCGGGTACGACAAGACGCAGCGACAGGTCGGTGGTGATGAGTTCATGCCGGGCGTTCATGTCATCCCTTTCGCTGTACGAGGTACTTCCGGGTGCAACGTGGAACGGGAGTCGCCTGGTCGACCTCGTGGATCCCGCAGTGGTGCCTGCCTGCTGTGTAACCGTGTGTGCCCCCCTAGTGTGACGGTGACGCGTGGTTGTCATCGCAATCACGCGCGGGCCGACCCGGACTCCACCTAGTGGTACGACCCAGCGCGGACCACGGGTGGCACGGCGCCTACCTCGGCTGGTCCACGTCCCGCGTCACCCGCTACGTCACCCGCTGCGTCACCTGCCGCGTCACCAGGCGCGTCGACCACGGCCTGCACGAGGACCGGTGGCCGGCCCCGACGGACCAGCAGGGCGCGACCGGGCGGCAGTGGCTGCGGGCGCACCGATCCCAGCACCGGCCCTTCCGCGGGGTCGCCGTCCAGCAGCAGGCTGCATGCGCTGAGCTCGAGCAGGCGCTGCAGCAGCGGGTCGAAGCAAGCGCGGGCGAAGCCGCCGACCCGTCGCGCGAGAACGAGTGTCACCCCTTGAGCGGGCGGAGCTGGCGCATCCAGCAGGTCGGCCAGGGCGGCCAGGGGGCTGGCCAGACCGCGGGCCAGCAGGTCGTAGTCGTCCACTACGACAACAGGCCCTGGGCTCGACCTGCTCCCGGGCCGGTCATGGCCGGGGGCGCCGCCCCCGAGCGCGCCGGCGAGGGTCTCAGCGCCCGCGGCCGAGGTCGTGTAGGAGGCCACCTCGGGCCGCAAGCCACCAGATGTCCCCCGCGGGTCGATGAGGTGCACCCGCGACCCGGCCTCCAGATGCTGGCGGATGGCGGCGCCCAGCACCGACGTCCGGCCCGACCCGGCGTCACCAAGCACGAGCAGGTGCCGACCGTCGCGCGGCGTCAGGTACTGCTGCGCCAGCCCGGACTCGGCGACGCCGAGCAGCAGGCCCGGCCCCCGCTCGCACTGCGGGGGCAAGGGCAGGCGAGCCGGGAGCAGGCGGACCGGCGCGGCCTTGCTGGAACTGCCGCGTCCGGCCTGGCGAACCAGTGCGGGGTCCAGACCCGTCGCGGCTGCAAGCTCGGGGCCAGCAGCCGCGGCGTGAACTGCCGGCAGGGCCAGCTGGCCGACAAGCCCGCCGGGTAGGACGACCCGGCCGGGCACGTCGGCGGGAAGCCGGGCCGCTGCCTTGCGGTCGATCTCGGACTCGTACGGATCCTGCAGCCGCAGCTCGAGGCGGCTGCCGAAGGCCGACCGAACGGGGCCGCGCAGCTCTGCCCAGGAGCGCACCGAGACCAGCAGGTGCACGCCCACGCCGAGGCCGTTCGTCGCGATCTCCGTGGCGGCGGCAGCGAGCTCGTCGTCCTGCTGCAGACCAGCCCAGCCGTCGACGACGAGGAACAGCTCGCCCCGCCCATCGGCGGTCGGCCGGCCGGCTGCCCGCCACTGCAGGACGGACGCGAGGTTCGCGGCGCCGAACGCCTCAGCCCGAGCGCGGACGACGTCACGGGTGTCGAGCACCGTGCGCCGTACCAGCGCGGGCTGGCCGGGCCCGGCCACGCTCCCGACGTGCGGCAGGTCTCGCAGCGACGCAAGGCCTGAGCCAGCGGCCGATACGGCGAGGACCTGCAGCTGCTGGGAATCGTGCCGCAGTGCCAGGGCGCAGACCACGGTCTGCAGGGCGGTCGTCGTCCCGCTCAGCGGTGCGCCGGCGACGGCGAGGTGCCCTCCCGCCCCCGCAAGATCTACCGTCAGGGGAGATTGGTCCTGCTGGCGCGGCCGGTCGACCAGGCCGAGTACCGGGCACAGCCGGTTAGCTGCTGGACCCGCTGCGCCCGAGTTCGGCAGCGCAACCCGGTGCGGCAGCGGCGGCTGCCACACGGCGCGTGCCTGCTGCGCCGGGCCGTCCACCTTCCGGTACGCATCAGGCCGGTACGCATCAGGCCGCAGCGCTTGGGCCAGGTCGGTGTCGCTGCACCGCGCCACCTGCAGCCGGCGCAGGCGGCCGTCGACGGCCAGCAGCGCGGCCCCCGGACGGGCGGGCAGGGTTGCCGCGTCGTCGACGCCCAGCACCACGCGGGACTCCCCAGGCGAGCCGGTCCGCAGGCACAGCCGGTACCGCAAGTGCCCGTCGAGGCCGGCGAGCCTGCCCTCGTCGAGCCGCTGCGTGGCAAGGAGCAGGTGCACTCCCAGGCTTCTTCCGACCCGGCAGGTGCGGACCATGACGGCCAGGAGGTCGGGAGCCGCCTCCAGGAGCTCGGCGAACTCGTCGATGACGACCAGCAGTGGCGGCGGGGCGTCGGTGGAGCTCCCGTGTCGCCGCCATGTGTCGAGGTCGGGCTGGCCGGCATCGCGCAGCAGGCGCTGCCGCCGGTCGAGCTCCCCGCCGAGGGCATCGGCGAAGCGAGCCGTCATGTCCTCGGAGTCGAGGTTGGTGACGGAGCCGGCCACCTGCGGCAGGTGCTCCATCCCGCGGAAGGTGGCGCCCCCTTTGAAGTCGACGAGCACGACGGCAAGCTGCCGATGCCCCCGGGTGGCCAGCAACCCTCCCACGAGGGTGCGCAGCAGCTCGCTCTTGCCCGAGCCCGTAGCTCCGACGATGAGCCCGTGCGGGCCGTCACCGCCGCGCGCGGGCTCGTCGAGATCGAGCACGACGGGCCGGCCGTCGTCGTCGAGCCCGAGCGGGACGCGCAACCCCGACAGGGCGCCCTCTTGCTTGCGGGCCACATCGAGGAGCGCCGGCATGGAGGTGGACGGCGCGGCTGCGCCGTCGGCCGGGCACTGCCACCGGCCGAGGGCGGCGGCCACCCGAGCGGCGAAGGCGGCGGTGACCGCGTCCGGCCGGGCGACGCAACGGTCGGCGACACCGGGCTCGCTCCCGCGTACCCAGGCCGTACCGCTGCCCTCGACCGACATCACGACATGCATCCCCGGCGGCGCGTGCTGCCCGCGCTGCACCCAGACGATGACGACCCCGCCCGCGGCCATGACCTCTTCTGCCAGGCGGGAGACGGCCTCCGGCTGCGGTGGGTCCTCGTCGGTGCCGTCGGAGCCGTCGGCTCCCCCAGGTACGCCTGGGTGTGGGGGGTCGCCGCAGTGCGCCAGGAGCATGGGGACAGGCGCCGCCCCGGCAGCGAGCATCGGCCGGAGCAGCTGCCGAGCGGCGGCGAGGTCAGCGGAGGTGCCTCGGGTGTGCGGCAGCGCGTCGAGCCAGGACACCTCGACGGCGGGCAGGCCCAGACCGACGACAGCCAGCTCGCCGGGCGGCCGCGCACACGCAAGCTCGAGCACGAGGCCACGGACGAGGTCGGCGGCTGCGGTCCCGCCCACGACGACGACGGAGGAGCCGGCGAGGTCGAGCACCACCGGGTGGTGCTCGATGCTCGTGGTGTCGGCGACGACGCTGCGAGCCGCAGCGTCGAGCTCCTGGTCGGGCTCCTGCGGACCTGCGTCCGCGGCGTCGTAGCGCACCTCGAACGCGAGCGGCACCCGACCCCGGCCCAGGCGGACCCGCAGTGCGTCGGGGTCGCGCGGGCGGCGCTCCCACAGCCGCGCGCCCGTTGCGGCGCGCGCCGCCAGGGACGGGGCGTCCGGGTGGGCGTCCTCTGCCGCCTCACGCTGGCGCCGGCCCGCCTCCAGGAGGGTGAGCGCAGCGCCGGTCAGGTGCTCGCGGTAGCGCTCCTTTCGCTGCGCGGTCTTCCGAGCGGCCGCTCGCCGGCTGTTGCGCCGCATCAGCAGCCCTGCTCCGAGCATCAGGACCACCATGGCGACGCCCAGCCACAGCAGCACGCGGGGACCGCCGGTCACGGCCCACGCGAGGATGCCGAGCCCGGACAGCGCCGGCAGCAGCGCGGCCAGCAGGCCGCCGCGGTCGGGATCCTCGGAAGGGGGTGGCGCGGCCAGGACGACGGGCTCACGACGCAGCGGTGGCGGCCAGGCGCGAGGCGGGCGCGGTAGCGGGCGACAACCGTCGTCCCGCGTCATTGGAGCTGCCGTCACAGCGAGCAACCGTAGGTCGGCTGGGCGTCAGGCGCGGGAGTTATCCACAACTGCTCGTGGTCGCGGCCAAGGTCCGTCGGCTGCGGTGCCCCGGACGCCCGGCTAGTAGGGTGGCGCCAGCGTCTCGGGCGATTAGCTCAGCGGGAGAGCACTGCCTTCACACGGCAGGGGTCGCAGGTTCGAAACCTGCATCGCCCACCCGGTACCACCTGCTACCGGCACCACCTCCTCGGGGCCGCGGCGGCCGGCTCCCGTGCCGCGAAGGCGTGCGGCTCCGTTTTTTTGTCGGCGCCCGGTGGTAGTCATCTCAGCGTGACTACCGACACTTCTGCACCCTCCGCCACTTCGCCTGACCCGACCGCTAGCGATTCCCCGAGCCGGGCCTTCGCCACCGTCAACCCGGCGACGGGCGAGACCGTCAAGGAGTTCCCTTCTGTCGATACCGACGACGTGCTGGCTGCGGTGGAGCAGGCGCACCAGGCCTTCCTGTCCTGGCGGGACCGTCCCGTGGCTGAGCGCGCCCGGGTCGTGCGGCGCGCCGGCGAGCTGATGCGGGAGCGCGAGGACGAGCTGGCCGGGCTCGTCACGCTCGAGATGGGCAAGCTCATCGCTGAGGCCCACTTCGAGGTCGGCCTCGCGGCCAGCATCCTCGAGTACTACGGCGACAAGGGGCCTGGGTTCCTCGAGCCCGAGCCGCTGACCGTCGAGCAGGGCGAGGCCGCCGTGCTCAACGCGCCGATCGGGGTACTGCTCGGCATCGAGCCGTGGAACTTCCCGCTCTACCAGGTCGCCCGCTTCGCCGGCCCCAACATCGTCGTCGGCAACACCATCCTGCTCAAGCACGCCGAGATCACCCCCCAGTGCGCACTGGCGCTCGAGGCGCTGTTCCGTGACGCCGGGGCGCCAGAGGGTGTCTACACCAACCTGTTCATGCGCATCTCCGACGTGCCCAAGGTCGTCGAGCACCCAGCCGTGCAGGGTGTCTCGCTGACGGGCAGCGAGCGCGCAGGCGTCGCCGTGGGTGAGCTGGCAGGCCGCAACCTGAAGAAGTGCGTGCTCGAGCTCGGCGGCAGCGACGCGTTCATCGTGCTCGACGCCGCCGACCTCGATGCCACCATCGGCGCTGCTGTGGCGGGGCGGCTGGGCAACACCGGGCAGAGCTGTGTGGCGGCCAAGCGGATGATCGTCGTTGACTCGCTCTACGACGACTTCGTCAAGCGGCTGGGCGCCACCTTCTCCTCGTTGCAGCCCGGCGACCCCACCGACCCGACGACGACGCTCGGGCCTGTCTCGTCCGAGCGGGCGGCGCAGGACCTGGCCGAGCAGGTGCAGGACGCCATCGACAAGGGCGCGACCATCGTTGCCGGCGGTGGCCGGCCCGAGCGGCCGGGTGCGTTCGTCGACGCCACCGTGCTGACCGACGTCACTCCTGAGATGCGGGCGTACTCCGAGGAGCTGTTCGGCCCGGCCGCGGTCGTCTACCGCGTGGCCAACGAGGACGAAGCCGTTGCGCTGGCCAACTCCTCCCCCTACGGCCTTGGGGGGTCGGTCTTCTCCAGCGACGTCGAGCGCGCCCGTAAGGTGGCCGACCGCCTCGACACCGGCATGGTGTGGATCAACCACCCGACCTCGTCCCAGGCCGACCTGCCGTTCGGTGGGGTCAAACGCTCCGGCTTCGGGCGGGAGCTGTCGCACCTGGGGATGTTCGAGTTCACCAACCGCAAGCTGGTGCGCACGTTCCCGACCGAGAAGGCCGAGGCGCTCGCCGGCTGAGCTGGACGTGTCGGCTGGAGATGACGACCGGGGCGGGCTGCACGACGGGGGGCAGCCCGCCGCCACCTCACGCGCTGGCCGCCGGCTGGTGTTCGTCGGCTGCTGCGTCGTCGTGTTCGTGCTCGGGAGCGTTCTTATCCACCTCGCCGGCCGGTCGCCCGGCGCCACACGTCGTGCGGGGACTGGCGCGGCCACCCGAGCCGGGCCCGCGTCCCCTGCCGGAGCCACGCTCGATGCCACTGCCGATGCCGAGGTCGTGTCGTGCGGCACCAGCGCGCTCGGCTACGCCGCAGCTCGGCTCGCCGTGACCAACCATGGCGCCGCGGCGATGAGCTACCTGGTCACGGTCGCGTTCCGGTCGCCGGACGGGCGCGAGAAGATCACCTCGGCGACCACGGCGATCGAGCGGGTACCGCCGGGCCGGCGCTCGGCAACGGTGACGGCTAACAGCGTCGACATGGTGAGCCGCGCGTTCGTCTGCCGCGTCTCCAGCGCCCGGGCCTACGCCCCGCAGACACCCTGACCGTGCACAGTGGCGGCCTCAGCGAGTAGACACACCAGAAAGCCCCTTGAGCAGAAGGTCGGTATCCCGTGCCTGTCCAGGTCCGCGAAGTCCGTCTCGCCGCCCGTCCCTCCGGCTGGCCCGACGCGGGCACGTTCGAGCTCGCCGAGACCACGTTGGCCGACCCGGCCGACGGGGAGTTGCTGGTACGGACCGACTTCATGTCCGTCGACCCCTACATGCGCGGCCGGATGAACGACACGAAGTCCTACGTACCGCCATTCCAGGTCGGTCAGCCGCTCGATGGTGGCGCCGTCGGACACGTCGTCGCGTCCCGGGCCGAGGGCTTCGCGGAGGGCGACGTCGTCCTGCACGGTCTGGGCTGGCGCGAGCACGCCGTGGTCGCCGCCAGGGCCGCCCGCCGCCTCGACCCTGCTCCCGGCGTGCCGCTGTCGGCTTACCTCGGCGTGCTCGGGATGCCCGGGCTGACCGCCTACGTCGGGTTGCTCGACATCGCGGCGATGAAGGAGGGCGACGCGGTGTTCGTCTCCGGCGCCGCCGGGGCGGTCGGCAGCCTCGTCGGGCAGCTCGCCCGGCTCAAGGGGGCATCGCGGGTGGTGGGCAGCGCAGGGAGCCCCGCGAAGGTGCAGTACCTGACCGAGCTCGGCTTCGACGCCGCGTTCGACTACCACGACGGCCCGGTCACCGAGCAGTTGAAGGCGGCCGCACCCGAGGGCATCGACGTCTACTTCGACAACGTCGGCGGCGACCACCTCGAAGCTGCGCTGGAGGCCTTGCTGCCCTACGGCCGGGTGGCGATGTGCGGCGCGATCTCGCAGTACAACGCCACGGAGCCCGCCCCCGGTCCGCGCAACATGTTCCAGGCCATCGGCAAGCGGCTGACGCTGCGGGGCTTCATCGTCAGCGACCACTCCCAGCGCACGCCCGACCTGATCCGCGAGGTTGGCGGGTGGGTGCAAGACGGCAGCATCCGCTTCCAGGAGACTGTCGTCGACGGTCTGGAGCACGCTCCCGAGGCGTTCCTCGGGCTGCTGCGGGGCGAGAACACCGGCAAGATGGTGGTGCGGCTGAGCGGCTGAGCCACCCCGGCGCAGCCGCTGAGCCACCCCGGCGCAGCCGCTGAGCCCCCCCGGCGCAGCCGCTGAGCCCCCCCGGCGCAGCCGCTACGCTCGCAGGACCGCCCATCCGGGCCTCATCCGCCACCGCCAGGAGTCCCGTGTGCCAGACGTCCGGCTGACCGTCGACGGCTCACCGCTTGTCGTGCCGGCCGGGACGACCGTGGCGCAGGCGTTTGCGGCGGCGCGGGAGCAGCCCGGCACGCTGGCCGCGGCCGATGCCGTGGCCGTCAGGATCGGGCACGAGACGGTGCGCGACCTGTCCTGCGTCGTCGACGACGGCGACGTGCTCGAGGCGGTGCCAGCCGCCTCCGACGAGGGCCGCGCCATCATCCGGCACTCGACCGCCCACGTGATGGCGCAAGCGGTCCAGGATCTGTTCCCCGGCGCGAAGCTCGGCATCGGACCGCCGATCGCCAACGGCTTCTACTACGACTTCGACGTGACGGATCCCTTCACTCCCGACGATGTCGAGCGCATCGAGACGCGGATGCGCGCCATCCTCAAGGAGAAGCAGCGCTTCTCCCGGAGGGTCGTCGCCGACGCCGACGCCCGGGCCGAGCTCGCGAACGAGCCGTACAAGCTCGAGCTCATCGGCCTCAAGGGCGCCGGCGACGCCGTCACCGGCGACGAGGCGGTCGAAACCGGGGGCGCCGAGCTGACGATGTACGACAACCTGCGCGGGCGGGGCGACGATGTCACGCTGGCCTGGACCGACCTGTGCCGTGGCCCGCACGTCCCGCACACGGGCCGCATCCCGGCCTTCAAGCTGCTACGCACGGCGGCGGCCTACTGGCGCGGCAGCGAGCACAACCCCCAGCTGCAGCGCATCTACGGCACAGCCTGGGAGTCCAAGGACGCGCTGGCCGCGCACCTGACCCAGCTCGAGGAGGCCGAGAAGCGCGACCACCGGCGCCTGGGCACCGAGCTCGACCTGTTCTCGTTCCCCTCGGAGATCGGCGGCGGGCTCGCTGTCTGGCACCCGAAGGGCGGCCTGGTCCGCCGGGTGATGGAGGAGTACTCACGGCGCCGGCACGAGCGGGCGGGCTACTCCTTCGTCAGCACCCCGCACCTGGCCAAGGAGCAGCTGTTCCAGACCTCGGGCCACCTGCAGTGGTACGCCGACGGCATGTACCCGCCCATGGAGATGGACGGCGCGACGTACTACCCCAAGCCGATGAACTGTCCGATGCACATCCTGATCTACCGTTCGCGCGGCCGGTCCTATCGCGAGCTGCCGCAGCGGCTGTTCGAGTTCGGGACGGTCTACCGGTTCGAGAAGTCGGGCGTGCTGCACGGGCTCACCCGCGCCCGCGGCTTCACCCAGGACGACGCGCACATCTTCTGCACGCCCGAGCAGCTCCAGGGCGAGCTGACCAGCCTGCTGGAGTTCGTGCTGTCCCTGCTGCGCGACTACGGGCTGACCGAGTTCGAGGCCGAGCTTGCGACCCGCCCCGAGAAGTACGTCGGCGAGCCGCACGAGTGGGAGACGGCGACCGAGGCGCTGCGGGTGGCGCTGGAGGTCGTCGGCCTGCCGTACGTGGTCGCCGAGGGGGAGGGCGCCTTCTACGCCCCGAAGATCGACGTGCACGTGCGCGACGCCATCGGGCGCCGGTGGCAGATGAGCACCCTGCAGGTCGACCTGCAGCTGCCGGAGCGCTTCGACATCGAGTACCAGGCTGCCGACGGGAGCCGTAAGCGGCCGTACATGATTCACCGGGCGCTGTTCGGCAGCGTGGAGCGTTTCTTCGCCATCCTGCTCGAGCACTACGCCGGCGCGCTCCCCCCGTGGCTGTCGCCGACCCAGGTCACCTGCATCCCGATCGCGGAGCGGCACGTGCCCTACCTGGAGGACATCGCGGCCCGGTTGCGGGCGGCGGGCGTGCGGGTCGAGGTCGACAGCTCGTCCGAGCGGATGCAGAAGAAGATCGTGCGGGCGCAGCAGCTCAAGGTGCCGTTCATGCTGCTCGCCGGGGACCGTGACGTGGACAGCGGCGCCGTCTCGTTCCGCTACCGCAGCGGGGAGGAGCGGCGCGGGGTGCCGGCCGACGAGGTGGTCGCCGAGATCCTCGGGGCCGTCGGCGAACCCGCGGCGGGCGCGGGCCTGGCGCAGGGCATCGCGTGACCGGCCCCGTGGGGGGCGAGGCCAGCCCGGAGGTCGAGGCGCAGGACGGCGCGGGCCTGGCCGACGCGTTCCGGCGGCTCTACACGCCGCACCGGATGGCCTACATCCGGGGCGAGAACAAGCCCGCCGGCGACAGCTGCCCGTTCTGCGACATCCCCGAGCAGCCCGACGACACGGCGCTCATCGTCGCCCGCGGCTCGCTGGCCTACGCGGTGCTCAACCTCTACCCCTACAACGCCGGGCACCTGATGCTGGTCCCGTACCGGCACGTGGCCGACTACGCCGAGCTCAGCACCGCCGAGACCGAAGAGATCGCCTCCCTGACCCAGCAAGCGGTGCGGGTGCTGCGGCACGCGTCGGGCGCGCAGGGGTTCAACGTGGGGATGAACCTGGGCAGCATCGCCGGGGCCGGCATCGCCGCGCACTTGCACCAGCACGTGGTGCCGCGCTGGGGTGGTGACACCAACTTCATGCCGATCGTGGGCCAGACGCGGGTGTTGCCCGAGCTGTTGAGCGCGACCCGCGAGCTGGTGGCGAAGGGCTGGAAGCAGGTCGGCTGATGGCATGCCGTTGGCCGCCGACACTCCGGGACGCCAGCTTCGGTATATCGGTCCGATACATCACTTAGACTGGTCGGCAGGACCACCGACGACGGCCGCCCGCCCTGACCAGGACAGGACCCGACATGCTGGCATCCCACGCCCGGCCCCAGATCGCCCGCGTGCTCGAGCCGCTCGGGCAGCGCCTCGCGCGGACCGGCCTGTCACCCGACGTCATCACTGTGGTCGGCACGCTGGGGGTCACCGCGGGCGCGCTGGCCTTCTACCCCGTGGGCCGGTTGTTCTGGGGCACCATCGCGATCACCCTGTTCGTGTTCTCCGACATGCTCGACGGACTGCTCGCCCGTGCCCGCGGTGTGTCCAGCCCTTGGGGAGCCTTCCTCGACTCCAGCAGCGACCGCGTCGGCGACGCCGCCATCTTCGGCGGTCTGGTCCTCTGGTTCGCCGGCGGCGGCCACTCCATGACCATGGTGGCCGTCACGCTCTACTGCCTCGCCGCGGGCGCCACCATCAGCTATGTCAAGGCGCGGGCCGAAGGCCTGGGCTTCACCTGCAACGTCGGGATCGCCGAGCGTGGTGAGCGGCTCGTCATCGTGCTCGCCGCCGCCGGCCTGTCGGGGCTGGGCGTGCCCTACCTGCTGCCGGCCGCGCTGTGGCTGCTCGCCGCGCTGACCACCATCACCGTCATCCAGCGTCTCGTGCACGTGTACCGCCAGACGATTTCCACCCCGGCACCGCGCCCGCGCAGCGCGCCCCTTCGCCGCCGGGCTGTGGACCGCCCGAGCGCTGCCGCCGGAGTTCGCTGATACTGATAGGCGTGCCGTCCGCCGTCCCCGCGCCGCCTGCTGCCCCAGCCGCCGGGGCGCCACCCCAGGCGCGCGGCGGTCTGCACGGCCTGCTGACGCGCTCGCAGGGGCTCGTCTATGCCGCCGGATGGGGCGGCGTGCGCGCTCTGCCCGAGCCCGTCGCCGCCCGGCTGTTCCAGGCCGCGGCCGACGCTGCTTGGCGGCGTGACGGCAAGGGGGTGCGCCGGCTGCGCAGCAACCTCGCCCGGGTCGTCCCGGCCGGCACAGACCTCGACGCGCTGACCCGCGAGGGGATGCGCTCCTACGCCCGGTACTGGCTGGAGGTCTTCCGCCTGCCCGTCACGCCGCGCGAGCGCATCGTGTCGGCGATGCACACCGCTGACGAGCATCTGCTCCGCGGCTCGCACGCCGCGGGCCGCGGCACGGTGCTCGCCCTGCCGCACATGGGCAACTGGGACCACGCTGGGGCCTGGCTGGCTGCGACAGGAGTGCCGTTCACGACAGTCGCGGAACGGCTCGAGCCGGCGTCGCTGTACGACAGGTTCGTCGCGTTCCGGCAGAGCCTGGGGATGGAGGTGCTGGCGCTGACCGGGGGGGAGCGGCCGCCGTTCGACGTCCTTAGCGAGCGCTTGCTCTCCGGCGGGGCACTGTGCCTGCTGGCCGACCGCGACCTCACCCCGCATGGTGTGCCGGTCAGCCTCTTCGGCGCCCGGGCGACGATGCCGGCCGGGCCCGCCGCGCTCGCCCTGCGGACCGGGGCGACGCTGCTGCCGGTGACGCTGTGGTACGACGGGCCGCAGTGGCACGTGCGCATCCATCCGGCGGTGCCGCCCTCGGACGTCGCGACGATGACCCAGGCCCTGGCCGACGCCTTCGCCCACGGCGTCGACGGCATCGCGGCCCACCCGCAGGACTGGCACATGCTGCAGCGGCTGTGGACCGACGACCTCGACCCGCGCGCCGACCGTGCCGGCGGCGGCTGAGGTGCGCGTCGGGCTGGCCTGCCCCTACACCTGGGACGTCCCGGGCGGGGTGCAGGCGCACGTGCGCGACCTCGCCGAGGCGCTGCTGCGCCTCGGGCACGAGGTCTCGGTCATCACCCCCGCCGACGACCCCGACACGCTGCCCGACTACGCCGTCTGGGCGGGCCGCGCGCTTCCCGTGCCCTACAACGGCTCGGTCGCCCGGCTGCTGATGGGACCGATGTCCGCCGGGCGCGTGCGCCGCTGGCTGCGCGCGGGCCGGTTCGACGTGCTGCATGCCCACGAGCCGACCGCCCCCTCGGTCGGCCTGCTGGCCTGCCTGTTCGCGACCGGCCCGGTCGTCGCCACCTTCCACACCAGCAACCCGCACTCGAAGATCCTTGGCGCTGCCGGCAGCGCCCTGCAGCCCGCCTTCGAGAAGATCGGGGCGCGGATCGCCGTGTCCGAAGCCGCGCGCCGCACGGTTGTCGAGCACCTCGGGGTGGATGCGGTGCTGATCCCCAACGGGGTCGACGTCGCCGCGTTCGCTGATGCGCAGCCGCTCGACGAGTGGGGGCCGGACGGGCACACCCTGACGTTCGTGGGACGCATCGACGAGCCGCGCAAAGGTCTGTCGCTGCTGCTGGAGGCGCTGCCGCAGCTGCGAGAGAGCGTTCCGGGCGCACGTCTGCTGGTCGCCGGTCCGGGCGACGTCGAGCAGGTGCGCAAGCGGCTGCCGCCCGAGCTGCGCCCCGTGGTGCACCTGCTGGGGCTGGTCAGCGAGGCCGACAAGCGCAGCGTCTACTCCTCCGGCGACGTCTACGTCGCGCCCAACACCGGCCAGGAGAGCTTCGGCATCGTCCTGCTCGAGGCCATGGCCGCCGGCACCGCCGTCGTGGCCAGCGACATCGAGGCGTTCTCCCGCGTGCTCGACCACGGCCGCGCCGGCAGGCTGTTCCCGAACGGGGACCCGGTGGCACTGGCGAAGACCCTGGCGGAGGTGCTCGGTGACGACGAGGAGCGTCGTGCCCTGGTGCAGCGTGGCGGCGCCGTGGTGCAGGCGTACGACTGGCCTGCCGTGGCATCGGCCATCGTCCTGGTCTACGACTCCGTGGCCGAGGCCTTCACCGACGCAGCAGCGGCCCCCGGCTGGCGCTAGGCCATCGGGCGCCGGCGAAGGCAGGTCGCCCGTAGCGTGCGGGCGTGCTCGTCGTGGTGTCGGTGGTTGCCGTCGTCGTGTGCGTGGCCAGCTACCTGACCTGGCTGGCGCAGCGGCTCGACCGCCTTGCGGTGCGCGTCGAGGCGGCGCGGTCGGCACTCGATGCCCAGCTGGTGCGCCGAGCCGCCATCGCCCACGACCTCGCCCATGACGCGACCGGCATCGGGTCGCCGGAGGTCCACCGCGTGGCGCGCGCGGCGATGGCGGTGCGCGACACCGGCGACGGCGACCGGGCAACCGCCGAGAACGCCCTCACGCGAGCACTGCGCAGCGAGCTCGAGAGCGGCACCACCCCCTTGGCGGACGCCGATGAGCTCAGGGCAGCCGCCGAGCGGGTGGTGCTGGCGCGCCAGATCCACAACGACGGCGTCCGGGACCTGCTGGCCCTGCGCCAGCGCCGTCTCGTCCGCTGGCTGCACCTGTACGGATATGCGACCGCGCCTTCCTACCTGGAGTTCGACGTCGCCATGCCGGTGCCTCCCGCGCCGTAGAATCACCTCAGGACGGGCTTGCTGCCGCGCATCCGGCGCGCATCGACCGTCCGCATCGCTCGCGAGGAGACGCCGCCATGGTCCACGGTCCCGCCGGAACCGAGAGCACGGGCAACGCGGCGGCCGCGCAGACCGGCACCGCCCGGGTCAAGCGCGGCATGGCTGAGATGCTCAAGGGCGGCGTCATCATGGATGTCGTCACCCCCGAGCAGGCCCGGATCGCCGAGGACGCCGGCGCCGTCGCGGTGATGGCGCTCGAGCGTGTGCCGGCCGACATCCGGCGCGAGGGTGGCGTCGCCCGGATGAGCGACCCCGACATGATCAGCAGCATCATCGAGACAGTGTCGATCCCGGTCATGGCCAAGGCCCGCATCGGGCACTTCGTCGAGGCGCAGGTGCTGCAGTCGCTCGGCGTCGACTACGTCGACGAGTCCGAGGTGCTCACCCCCGCCGACGAGGCGCACCACATCGACAAGTGGGCCTTCACGGTTCCCTTCGTCTGCGGCGCGACCGACCTCGGGGAAGCCCTTCGCCGCCTCGGTGAGGGCGCCGCGATGATCCGTAGCAAGGGTGAGGCCGGCACCGGCAACGTCGTCGAGGCCGTCCGGCACATGCGCTCGATCCGGGCGGGCATCCGACGGCTCGCCACGCTGGAGGCCGACGAGCTGTACGCGGCGGCCAAGGAGCTGCGGGCGCCGGTCGAACTGGTCCGCGAGGTGGCCGAGGCGGGCAGCCTGCCTACGGTGCTATTCACGGCAGGCGGGATCGCCACCCCGGCCGACGCCGCGCTGATGATGCAGCTGGGCGCCGACGGCGTGTTCGTAGGCAGCGGCATCTTCAAGTCCGGCGACCCGGCGCGGCGGGCGCGCGCCATCGTCGAGGCCACCACCATGTTCGAGGACGCCGGGCTGGTCGCCAAGGTCTCGCGGGGCCTGGGTGAGGCGATGGTGGGCATCGAGATCCCCACTCTGCCGGCCGACCAGCGCTACTCCAACCGCGGCTGGTAGCCGTCCGCCCGTGACCCGACGGCTGTGAGCACACCGCTCATCGGCGTGCTCGCCCTGCAGGGCGACGTGCGCGAGCACCGGCACGCGCTCGAGGCGGCCGGTGCGCAGGTCATCGCGGTCCGCCGTCCCGAGCAGCTGGCCTCCATCGACGCGTTGGTGCTGCCCGGTGGGGAGTCGACGACCATCGGCCGCCTGCTCGAGGTCTTCGACGTGCTCAGTCCCCTGCGCGAGGCGGTGGCTGGTGGCATGCCGGTCTACGGCTCGTGTGCCGGGATGATCCTGCTGGCCCGCGAGGTCCGTGACGGCCGGCCAGACCAGGCACTCGTCGGCGGCCTCGACGTCGTGGTGCGCCGCAACGCCTTCGGCCGGCAGGTGGAGTCGTTTGAGGCCGACCTCGATGTCGCCGGGCTCGAGGGTGGCCCGGTGCACGCCGTGTTCATCCGCGCGCCCTACGTGGAGGCGGCGGGCCCCGGGGTCGAGGTGCTCGCCGCCGTCGGGGATGATCCAGTGGCGGTGCGCCAGGGTCCGCTGCTTGCCACCTCGTTCCACCCCGAGCTCGGGGGCGACGGGCGCGTCCACGAGCTGTTCGTCCGCCAGGTCAAGGAGGCAGCCGCGTGAGCGGTCACAGCAAGTGGGCGACGACCAAGCACAAGAAGGCCGTCGTCGACGCCAAGCGCGGCAAGCTGTTCGCCAAGCTGGTCAAGTCGGTCGAGGTCGCGGCCAGGACCGGCGGCGGCGACCCGTCCGGCAACCCCACGCTGGCAGATGCGATCGCCAAGGCCAAGTCGCAGTCGGTGCCCAACGAGAACATCGACCGCGCGGTCAAGCGCGGCTCCGGCGCCCTCGGCGACGGCGTGTCCTACGAGACGATCACGTACGAGGCCTACGCCCCCGAGGGTGTCGCCGTGCTGGTCGAGTGCCTGACCGACAACCGCAACCGCGCCGCGTCCGATGTCCGGGTCGCGATCACCCGCAACGGCGGCCGAGTGGCCGACCCGGGCTCGGTCGCTTACCTGTTCCAGCGCAAGGGCGTGCTGCTCGTCGACAAGACCGCCGGGCTCGACGAGGACGACGTGCTGCTCGCCGTGCTGGACGCCGGCGCCGAGGAGGTCAACGACCTCGGGGAGGCGTTCGAGGTCGTCAGCGAGGCGACCGACCTGCACGCGGTGCGCACAGCGGTGACGACGGCCGGACTGCCGCTGCAGACCGCCGACGTGGCCTGGATGCCGACGTTGTCGGTCCCGCTGGCCGAAGAGCCCGCCCGCAAGGTGCTGCGGCTGGTCGACGCGCTCGAGGACCTCGACGACGTGCAGAACGTCTGGTTCAACGCGGACATCTCCGACGACGTGATGGAGAGCGTGTCGTCCTGACCACCGCTCATCCCAACGCCGGTAGCCGCGACACGTAGGCCTGCACCGGGCCGAAGCGGGCGAGCACCTGCTGGCCGCGTGCCGGCGGAGCCGAGCTGCCGTCGGTGAGAGCGACCACGATCAACCAGCGGGCGTGCTGGACCCCGGCGCTCGCTGACGGACCGAGGATGGGGTCCCATGCGGCGGGGACCCGAACCGGTACCTTCGCCCGCTCGAGCCGGACGAACAGGCCAACCATCGGGTAGGTGGCGCCGACGAGGCCGGTGCTCGGTGCTGCATCCAGCTTGACCAGCTCGCCCGGACGCTGCGCGCTCCAGCGCAGGACGGTCTCGGTCAGCGGACGAAGCTCGGGCATGGCGACCGATGTCGGTGTGGTGGTCCGCAGGGCGACGGGCACGAAGGCGAGCAGCAGGCCGACGGCAGCCACCAGGACAGCCACAGGCTGCAGGCGAACCGGCAGCCGTGCCCATGGGTGCCGGCGCAGCTCGAGCGAGACGGTGACGCCGACCAGCATCCAGGCGAGCACCCCGGCCGCCCAGGTGAAGGGGACGAGGTAGGTAAACAGCATTCCGACGACGCGTTGCACGGCGACCACGACGGCTGCGCAGAGCACGGCGACAAGCCCGGCGAACAGGACTGCGCCGCGGTGGCGTAGCGCGATGAGCAGGGCCGCGCCGACTGCGGCCACCGCGCCTACGACTCCGGTCCAGGTGGGTAGCTCTGCAGGGGTGAGGAACCCGGGTTGCGAAGCCGTGCCGGTGACCAGCGCGGGCAGCCACCCGACGGAGGTCGACAGCTCGCGGACCCCCTGCGCGTAGGTCCAGCTTGGTCGGGTCCGGCCGAAGTAGTCCGCGAGCTGCGTGAGGTTGCCGGGATGGCCCGTCAGCTGCTGCAGGACGACCGGTGCCCACAGGAAAACGGTCACGCTGCAAGCGACGACCAGCGGCCATCGCCACGCGCCGGCCGCGAGCGGAGGGTTCGGGTCACGCCGCGCCGCCAGAGTGAGCAGCAGGAGCCCCACCGCCGTCGCCCCACCGACCGCAGCGACGCCGATGCCGTACCCGACGTGGCTCTGCACGCACAGCGTCGCGACGGCCAGGCAGACAGGCAGCGGCCGGCGCTCACCGGCGAGCAGCGACCAGCAGAGCAGCACCCCGAGACAGAACGGCAGCATCGGCAGGTAGGGGTTCCAGTCGTCGACCAGGAAGCCGGAGTTCTGCGCGTGCAGGTAGCCGGCGAGGACGAGCAGGCCCCACACCATGGCAACCGTCCCGGCCCGCCGGCGCAGGACCGCAGCGATGCCGGCAACGCACACCAGGTTCAGGACGAGGGTCGCGAGCGGCAGTGCCACGCTGGCCTGTCCGAGCAGCCGGTAAGGCGCGGCGAGCAGGTAGAACAGGGCCGGCCCGGGGTGGTGCCACCCGAACCGCGAGTAGGGGCCGAGCAGCACCGCCCGCGAGCCGATCAGCCGCACCGAGCGCTCGATGATTGCTTGGTCGCCGGTCGGTGTGTAGGTCGCGGCCTGACCGAGCAGCACGGCGAGCGAACCGAGCAGCGGCGCGAGTGCCGCTGCCAGCAGCAGCCGCGGGATGGTCACAGCGCGGCGAGGGGACGGGTTGCGCCGTGCTGCTGTCATCGCGGTGACGCTATGGCGAGGCACAGCTGTAGGGGCGGCACGACACCGCACCGGTCAGTGCCCGACGCGCAGGAATGCCACGAGCGGCTCGCAGTAGCGCAGGCGGTGCGACCGGACGACTCGAAGTGAAGGACCGACTACCTGGCGGGGCGGTTCTCCGAAGGAGGGGTAACGCCAGGGGGCTGCGATGCGGAGTTGGCGCCGCGGCCAGGTCAGGGGGCGGGTCCAGCACGGGGGCTGTGCGGCGGCCCGCCACCGTGTCAGGCTCGACCCGATCGCTCCGCCCATCGCCCGTCCGCCCACGGACCCATCGCCGCAGTACCAGGGAGACGTCACTGCCATCGCATCGACACCCGTCAGCACGGCCGCCGGTCCCGACCTCGAGGAGTTCCAGCTGTTCATCGGCGGCAAGGCCACGGCTGCCCGCTCCGGCCGAACCTTCGAGTCCCAGGATCCCTACCGGGGGGCACCCTGGGCGCGCCTCGCCGACGGTGGCCCGGACGACATCGACGACGCGGTCGTCGCCGCGCGGGCCGCGTTCGAGGGTGAGTGGGGGCAGTTGACCGGCTTTCAGCGCGCGGCCATCATGCGCTCGGTCGGTGACGCGATTGGCGCCAACGTGGA
>JAABUQ010006173.1_pt1 | contig 18411 bp, 12 predicted proteins | sample 5560001 | NCBI WGS metagenome assembly JAABUQ01 (sample SAMN10711888, study PRJNA513371) | rock metagenome | isolation source: Antarctica rocks | place: Antarctica: Victoria Land, Finger Mt nord | collected 2015-12-18
ACGTGTATAGTAGGGACGCCCCTTGCGGGCGTCCGTTGTCTGTATTACCGCGTTATTTTGTTAATGTGCATCATTACACCCGTACAGATGGATTTGTTTTCGTGGTATCGAGATAGTGGTTCGGTGCTACAATACTTAGAGTAGACATTGCAAATAGCATATTGGAAGGATTGATACGGTTCATGACACACCTTTACCTTATTCGGCATGGAGAGGCTACCACTCAGATGGGGGAGTCGCTACATGACTATGGTTTAACCCCCATTGGCGTTCGACAGGCCGAGCGATTGCGTGACCGTTTAGCGGCGACAGGCGAGATTGTGCCTGATGTGTTTATTGCTAGCACCCTCCCACGTGCGCGTCAAACAGCACAAATTATCGCTCCCGCGTTTAAAGAGATGCCTATTATGTTTGATGATGAGGTGCAGGAGTTGCATCCAGGCGAAGCCGAAAACATGACCGTGAGCGAATTTCGCGCGAAGTTTGGCGGCTACAATCTGGATGAAGAGCCATTCCGTCCTGTCTCTCCTGGCGGTGAGACGTGGGGTCAATTTGTGCTACGCGGGGGAACCGCGCTTCATCGTATCATTACAGAGTACGAGGGGAAAACCATTGTCGTGGTGTGTCATGGCGGTATTATTGATATCTCGTTCATCTATTTCTTAGGGATGGAGACATTGCGCCCACCAGAAACGCGCTTCGATACCCGTAACGCCTCAATCACTTATTGGAACAGGACCGCGCCATTCGAGAACCGAAAACCACGCTGGCGACTTATACGTTACAACGATGACATGCATGTACGCGGCCTCGAAGAAGCATTTGAAATTCCCTGGCGCGAGATGCCTGTTCCTCCCTATCAAAAATGGTCACAAGTGGGACGCCCGCAACCCACGAAGCCCCCCACAGAGCAATAAATGCAGCGTGAGAGAATAAAAAAGGTGTGTCTGTGTGCGATACATCGCACACAGACACACCTTTTTTATTCCACGCCCACCTTCGCGACTGCAATAGCAGGCACATGTACCGTCATGTCCTGCATATCGTCGTCGTCGTCGTCGTTATGTTCAGGCTGTTCCTGACTTACGACTTTTGGCCCCTCTACAACGGGCAGGTTACTTTCGACGATGCTACCATTGTCCATAGAGATATGGTAGGGGAAGAGGGCGGGGTCAAACGCACTGCTATGTGAGATGAGCAACACTTGCTCAAAATGCTGGCTCAAGATATCTCCAGTCACAACATCCATTAACGCTTTTGTGCGGCCTCGGTCAAACGAACTCAGCGGTTCGTCGAGAAAGAGGAAACCCGGTGCTGCTCCCACTTCTTTGGGCAAGGTTGCAAGCGCGAACGCTAAACGCAGAGCCAGCGAGAGTTGATCAGCGGCACCACCCGAAAGCGCGGATTTAGAGACGTATTCACCAGCACTAGAGTCCCACACTTTGAGGTGAAGTGGGCCACCACTGATTGTACCCTCTTCCTCATAGGTGGTGACGTGTACATCATGATAGCGACCACTAGTAAGCAAGGGCAGGATGTGCTGCATATAATATTCTGTTCGCGGTACAATCTTGTGCATCAAGCGGTCATGCACGGCTTTAATCAGGAGACCACTACGTTTTTTCACCTGATATGAACGGTCCTGCTGCTCCATACGTGTACGAGCAAGTGCTAGATCGAGGGTAACGCTACCTGTTTGTAGCTGTGTACCAAGTGCAAGTTCTTCCTGTTCCAGACTTTCCAGGTCGCGCTCGGTGCTTTCGCGTTCCTGTTCCAAACGCGAACGGTCCTCGACGGAGTAGTCGGCGAACTGGGGCCAGACTGCTACGATATCTGTAAAGGTATAGTGCTGAACCGCCGAGCGTTTGCGCTGTACGAGCATGGTGGCGATACGCTCCTGTGCTTCCTCCATCTCCTGGCGGCAGAGGGCGATCTTCGCTTTAGACGCGCCTTCTTGTGCTTGCAGGTTGTCGAGTTCCATAACAAGCGCATCCTCGTTGGCCTCTTGCAGTTCTTTCTGACAACGTGTACGCAACGCGACGAGAGCTTCAGCAAAGGGATTGGGCGGCACAATCCAGCTTCCCAACGAATTACTGAATTTCGCCAGTTGCTTATAATGCTCTGCCAGCGACTCCTGCCGCTCTTTGAGCAATGTTGTATACGTCGTGTGTTGGGTTTGTAGCGCGAATTTGTTGCCGAGGACGACGTTCAGCTCTTCCAACTGTTTGCGGGTTGTAGCCTCCGCGTTGTTGATGGCAGTCTGTCCAAACACGACGCCGAGTGGCTTGACGCGCTGGCGTAGCGACTCTTGCAATGATTGTAACGCGCTACGTAACGCGTTCTGTTGTTCACGGGCACGTTGAATTTGTTGTAGAGGGCTGTTTACCTGGTAACGGGCGTTGCGTTCTTCGACGATGTGCTTGCGTGTCAGCATCACGTCCAACCCATTCTGATGTATTCCAACCTGATTTGTAAGCTCCGCTACGAGATCGCTCTGGCTGTCGAGAGAGGCCAGCTCATGTTCAGTCGCCTTGATCGTACTTTCAATCAGTGCTTTGAGGTCAGGGACGCCACTGGTACTCTCCTCATGGTTCCACAGCACAGGCGTTATCGGTACCGAGGCATAGGCATCGAAGGCGGCACCACGTTGCAGGCGTTCATTGATGCTAGATTGCGGCAGACCTTCCTGACCCGCGAGCAGAGTGATTTCTTGATGCATACGACTCAGTACCATCTGGTCATCATGCAATTGTTCATCAAGTGTGCTGAGTCTCTTACGCTGGTCTTCCAGTTGTGTGCTTTGCTTACGCAGGTTTGCGACGGCTTCCATTGTCACATTCACCTGATTGCGTGCCGCGTTCGACGCATCGCGCCTCTCTTTGATCTGGTCCTGTAGATTGGCGATACTCTCATCCTCTTGTGGCTGTGGTTGTTGTAAGAGTGCTTGTGCCTCTTCGATGGAATGTGGAATGGTGCCGGTGAGATCACGCAATTCACGTTCGACTTGATCGAGTGCTTCTCGGCTGCCGCCCATGCGCATAGCTGTTTCGCGTGCCGTGACCATCATGCGTACTCGGCTGATGGCTTCCTGTACCTGTTTATCAATGACCTGCTCTTCCGCACGTGCTTTTGTGTAATTCTGAAAGGAGAGTCCCGCGCCTGCTCCTAGCACGAGTGCCAGGATGCCAAGAACGGCACCGATAATGGGTGCGCCCTTCGCGAACTCGACAACTGCTCCACCCGCGCAAAAGAGACAGAGGAGAGCACAAACAATGACGAAGCCTAGAAACTTTGTGGAGTTCCGACGTGCCGCTAATGCGACTGTTGTCAAGCGTTCCTGTTGGTCATGGGCCGCGCGAACGTGTTGTTCCGCGTCACTCAAGCCCTGCGCAAGTCCTTTGAGACGTTGCCATTCTTCCAATTGGCGGCGCACACTCAGTTGGCGGCCACGCTTCTCCAGGGCTTCGGCTTGCTGTTGTACCTGCTTTGCTTCAGCCTCGACCAGCGTCAATTCCTGCTCCGTGTCGTGCAGGTCACGCTGTATCTTTTTGAGTCGCGGCTCGCTCTCATCCACCTGTTTTTTGTCCATGCTATGCGCGACATACAGTTCTTCAAGACGACGCAACTCCACAAGGCGACTTGCGAGCATCTGCATACTCGCAAGACGGGCCTCTAGCATTGGACGCTCTTCTCGCTGACGCTCCGTCAGGTCTGCTAAAGCTTTTTGTGCTTGTAGAACGTGGCTACGCGCATGTTCGACCTCCGCCTCGATACTTTTGAGATCGCCCTCTACCTCATCCTGCTGCTTGAGTTCTTGTTCCAGGTCCTTAATGGTGTCCACCGCCGTGAGCAGATCGTTCGACATGCGTTGCAAGGTGCCGAAGGATTTGGTCAGTTCAACCAGTTCGTTGACGCGCTTTTCGAGCACAGGCAGTTCTTCTTGCTCACGTCGCTCTAGTTCGTCAATCTGTCGTTCGAGCTTTGGCAATTCGCGTCGTGCCTCTGCCATCTCATCATATGAACCGATAATCTCGCCCAGCGTTGCATCGGCCCTTTTCAATTGTTGGATGCGTCCCTGCCGACTCTTGAGTTCTGCCCGATGCGTATGAACATGCTCAAGCGCGAGTTCCTGTTCCGTGATATCGGCCTCTTGCGTGGCAATCTCTGCGAGGTCTTCGGCAACCTCGACCACATCGAGCGCGGCTTCAAGGGTGTCCAGTTGCTTGCTTAATACAGGGATACGTTCTTGAATTTCGGCGAGGCGTAGACGCTGTGTGGTGTCTTCCATGAGATGTTCGTCCTGTGGGGTAAGCTTGAACTGCTCCCCTATGCGACTCATGCGTTCCAGGCCAAGCAGCTTACGGACGGTTGTCTCGCGCTCAGTGCCACGTAGATGTTCCAGGCGGTCAAGCCCTTTTTGCTCTACCAGACAGGAATTGCGTAATGCGCTCCCATCCATGCGTCCTAACTCTGAGATAATGTGTTCGTTGGCGGACCCCAAATGGGTGATTGGCGGCTCCTCTTCGGTGCTCTCCTGATCCTGTGTGCGTAACGTAATGTGTTGTCCCTGCCCGCGCTCGATGACACGCGTGATGGTGAGTTCGGTTGTGTTGACTGCAAGCGTGAGCGTAACGGTTGCGGTAGAAGCCCCATACGAGATGAGGTCGTCAAGCGAACGTTTGTCCTGGTCGAACAGCAGCGACTCGCCATAGAGCGCGAAATAGATACTTTCAAGCAGAGCCGACTTGCCCGCTTCGTTTGGACCCTGGATGAGAATACTCCCACGCTGTGGAAAGTGCAGGTCCATCTGGCGTAGCAGTCTGAACTGTTCAACCGTTAAATGTTTTAGGATTATCATCCAAAGTCCTTTCGGGAAACCCCTGCATTCGATGCATGGGGAGGAACGAAAGGCACCCGCAGGTGCGAATTGCCTTTGTTGCTAGAAACGCTCAGTTCCCCTAAGGGAGACCGCTTTTGAAAGGAGCGGCCCAACCCACACCGCTTGCGCGGGTCATGGGTGCCTCGACAAAGTTGGAAGCGGTTTGACGATACAAGCACTGGGTTGAACCCCGTCTCCCTGCTTCACCTGTACCCGTAGAGCAGTGAGCTGGCATGTACCCACTGGTACCTATTTCGCAACCAACGTAGCCCCGTCAACCTTGCGCAGACTGGTGGCTGGGTCTGGTCAGGTCCGAGCTTGCAACAGCCTGAGCTAACGCGCTCAACAGTTTACAAGCCTCTGCGTTCTACGTATGGGGTACCTGACAGTAAAATACTCCGTTCGCTTCCCTCTGTAGGAACCGATGTTACCGTTTACCTCTGCTATCGTCTAACGCCAGTAAGAGTTCTTCTTTCGTGTTGCGCAACGCTTGTTTCTCTTGCTCGTCGCTGGTATCGGCAATCCACTCTTCCGTCACCGCGATGAGTTCTTCGCGTGGTGAAAAGCGTTCGCCTGTCTCGACTGCTATCGTGTCCTGCTCTGATACAAGTAAAACATTGCTATCGTCGATGGCGAGGGAGAAGCAGTGTTCCTCACCGTAACGCCGTATGGTGTTCAGGTCCAGTTGATGATACTGCCTGCGCGTGAGTTCACCTTCGAGACGCAGTTGGATTGTTGACTCGGCATCACACAGCGGCTCCAAACGCTCAAGAATACGCTTGGTCGGTGTGGTGGTATCCGCGTCATCTGACCACAGGTCTTGTGTCGCGATATGTAAACGTTTTGTCTGTAGGGCATCGACTACAATATGATTGCACCAGCGTAAGCCATCTGCGGCAAGGCCCATAAAGACGAAGCCCGGCTGTTGCTCATCCGTGTGTGTCTGTATACTATTTATGCTATGGGTCGCGCCCGCGACGATAACCTCTGTCTGTCCAATGTGCTGGTGGCTATAGGTATGATAATAGCCCACGAGAATGTAGCGGAATGTATGTTGCTGTTTGATGGTGGCGCGGCTCACTTGAGCGCGTGGAGTGGAGGTCGTGGTGCTCTCGGTCAGTCCTTCGAGCGGCGCATGAAGCACCAGGATTGGGAGCGTGGCACGTTCAATAGCACTCTGTACCCGCAATTGTGCTAACGGGTCGCCTTCTTGCTCTCCAACACTGCCAAGCCCACATATGCCGACCATAACGCCGTGTGCGTCGATGAGGAGCGGTTCGACCTCTTCATCTGTGTGGAGCGGAGAGAGATACTGTAACGCACCCAGTTGGGCATAGCTCATCTGCGGTGCTGGTGCTGTATGCTCACCCGGCGTTTCTGCTGGCGTATCATGTATGCCACCAAGCGCGATGACATGTACTCCGGCTTGCTTTAACTGGGCGAGCCGTGCGGCAACAAAATTACGATCTCGTTCGGTGGGCATCGTTGTATCAAAGAGGTCGCCAGCCTGAATAAAGAAGTCGGCTTTCTGTCCAATGGCGAATGTGACCGCTTGTTGAAATGCATCGCGAAGACGTTGCTGTCGCTCTTCGCGTTTGTGTTGCCCAAAGGCATCATAGCCCAGGTGGTTGTCCGCGGTCAAAACCACTGTCACAACATCGCTCTGAGCTTCATAATAGCCATGTTCTTGCTCGTGCGTCGTATTATTTTCTTGTTCTGTCATTTCACAAACATTTCAATACATTCTATGCTGACGATGAACACCACAAAGTTACACTCTCCGTATAAACGGAAGTTTATCACAAACTGTGACATTCATTATAATTGCTAAGCAAAATAAGGACTATTTGGGGGATATGAAAAAATATATGTGGGCTATGGGGTGATGTTGCGCCGCAACATCACCCCATAATCACACATAATTACACAACTTCGGTACGCCAGATACGCACTGCTCCATCTTCGGCACTATTGGCAAGCAGGCCGTTGGCACCAAAGACGACGCCATAGACCTCGATACGATGATTGATGGTTTGTAGTTCGCGCCCCTGTGATACGTCCCACAATTTGAGTGAGCCATCCTCTGAACCGGAGACGAGCAGACGACCATCAGCAGAGAAATCTACCGTCCATACCGCGCCATCATGTCCTGTCAATGTCTGCACAATCTGGCCCGTCGCGGGGTCCCATAGACAGATCGCGCCATCGGCAGAGCAGGAGGCGAGTAGATTGCCCTGCGGCGACCATGCAACACCGTACACAATATCGCTATAGCGTAGGCGTCTCTGCACCGTTCCTGTGTTGACATCCCATACACAGATGCTTTTATCGAACGAACAGGAGGCGAGATAGCGGCTATCATAGGAGAAGTCAACACCGACGACAACATTATGATGGCCTTGCAGGGTCGCCAGTGCTTCGCCTGTTGTCGGATTCCACAGGCGTACCGTCTCATCATTGGAGCAGGAGGCGAGGTACTGGTTATCGAGCGAGTAGGCAACCGTCCAGACCGCGCTATTATGCCCTGCTAAGGTCTGCTGTAGTTGACCCGTTGTGGTGTCCCACAGACGAATGGTCTTATCTTCTGAGCAGGAGGCAACGGTTTTGCCATCGGGTGCGATATCGACGCCCATCACGGCTCCCTCATGTCCCGTGAGCGTATGTAGCAGGGTTCCCGCTTCTGTAGACCATAGACGCACCGTCATATCTTCGCCACATGACGCGACAAGCAGACCGTCAGGCGAGAAGACGACATCATCGACATGCCCACGATGGCCCGTTAAAATGTGCAGTGGAATAACATCGACCGCCGAAACGCCGCGCCCCTTTGCCAGGGGTTGCGGAGCCGACGCTGTGCGCCATTCAGCCCATTCAATCAATGTCATCGCGCCATGCTCATAGCCAAACTTTTGCGGATATTGCTCCTCGTCGTCCTGTAACTGTTCGTCCAGGTAATCGTACAGCGTACCGAGCGTGATACGCCCTGTACGCGGGTTCGCGGCCTCACCTTCCAGGCCGCTTAGCAGGTGCGACATAAAGACGCCATAGCCTTGCTCCATCTGCTCCTGCGAGACCTCGGCTAGACGGTGTGAAGTGAGAATGACGCGCCCCTTGTCTTTTGGCAAGTCGAGTAGCGATTGACCAAAGAGGGGATAGGCGTCCTCCTGATCGCGCCGTTGTCGCCAGTTCGTGCCAGCATGGGAGATGTCGAGCAGTGTCAGTATATTGCCCGCCTTTGAATCATATAAATAGTGGTCAACAAAAGTTGGTACATGTAGCCCTGTGACGGGTCGGTCCGCGTGTGTCGTATGTAACGCGAGATAGCCATCCTGTGTCGCTGGGTCGAGAAAGGCGTGGCCCGCGAAATAAAATAAGACGAGATCATCGGCCTGTGCGCGAACCAGGAAGAGGTCGCGCAACTGGCTCTCTAGCTCGTCGCGGTTCGCGTCCGCGCCCTCCAGATACACAACATCCTCTGGTCGCCAGCCGCCGCGCTCCGGGTCTATTAACAGGTCATACAACGCGTGTGCATCGGTCTGTGCGAACGGCAATTGCACAAAATGCTCTCCATCTGTGTAGTCATCTATGCCAACAATCAACGCGTAACGATGTTCCATATGGTATCCTCAATTTCGTTTTGTACGTAGGTAGGTAGGTAGGTAGGTTTACTCTGAGGAAATTATACGATATTGTTGATGCTTCATAGATAATCTCATAATCTCACGGACGCCCACAAGGGGCAAGACTGTTTAAATAAGAATACATTGACGGTGGGGACTCACGGACGCCCACAAGGGGCGTCCCTACTATATACGCCGCCGCCGCAGCGTTCCTCGTTGTATAGTAGGGACGCCCCTTGTGGGCGTCCGTGTTCCCACGCGTCCGTGTTCCCACGCGTCCGTGTTCCCCCCCTCTCTCCGTGTTCCCCATCAATCAGCGTCCGTTGTGCAACAATGGGCGTCCATCGGCGTCTACAACTCGCCTACGCCGATTTCGCCTTCTTCATATACCTGTCGAACAGGATATCGTAGAACACTTTTTGAAATTCGGGGTTGTCGTTGGCCTGTTTGTAAAATTTGATGTTGCTATCAAGCATACCCTGTAGGACGCACTCCGCCTCTTGTAGAAAGGTGAGGCGCACATTTTCGCGCGAGGTGTTGGCACGAACACTGGCTTTGAGGGCCTCACTCTCATCCAATCAGCCCTCAAGGTCGCGGATACTGACCTTATCCTCATCCGTCAAGTTTAGCCCGAAATGATCGTTGAGCATTTTGACAATCTGCGACAATAACTCCACGTCATGATATACGACAATTGACAAATTTGCATCTTTATATGCATAGAAACGTTCTGTAGGAACCGATGTAGCACGTCCCTACAAAAATATGTGCGTATCTTGCGAACATTGCGGATTGCAAACAGTGTGTAGTGATTTCATCACACCCATACACGAATCGTCTCTCTACAGCGTCTCTATAGCACACATCCTTTCGCGTAACTTTTAGTGATCTAAAACGTATCTATTACGTATTCCAATATATGTACGGGAGACCGCACAGGTCCTCCTTTGGCTCATCTATAGAGCAAGACGTAGACGAACTATCGCCTCTACGTGTAAAATAGAAGTAATCGGTATATCGTAGGGGCCTAATTCATTACGCCCATCCTAAACTGTACGGGCCTAATTCATTACGCCCCCTATGCATCGCACAAATTCACGAGTTTTCTGTACACCTTCTCTCTGTACAGACAAGAAAGAGCAGGTCTGACAATATGGATGCTCAGGCTATATATATGTACCAGAACCCAAATGAGCAAGGGCCACGTGGTACACAACGCCCAAATCCTAATGGCGGCGGCGGCGGCGCGAATGGTAACAACGGTGGGAAGCGCGATGGCACATCACTTCTCATCCGAGGTGTGTTGCTCGTCGTCGTCTCGTTGCTGGGTTACTGGGTATTTACCTACTTCACTAGTAACAACAATAACGTCAATAGCGGCCCTAACGTCGTTGAGGTTCCCTACAGTACCTACTATCAACAGGTTCAAAACGACAACGTGAAAAACGCTGTCTTCCAGGGCCAGGATGTGACTGGTAGCTTCAAGACAGCTGTCCCAGTCACTGACGCTAACGGCAACACAAAAGTTGGTACACAATACCACTTTACACAGTTACCCAATGGCGACCAGAACTTAATCAAGTTGCTGAACGCGCACCATGTGCAGTATTATTCAAAGCCAGTCAGCGATAACAATGTATGGCAGGGCATTATCTTCGGTCTCTTGCCGTGGGTGCTCGTGTTTGGCGTCTTTATCCTGATCGCGCGTCGCGCCACACAGAGCCAGCAAAACATCTTCAGCTTTGGCAAAAGCAAGGCGAAGGTCATCCTTGAAGACAAGCCAACAACAACCTTTGCCGATGTCGCGGGTGTCGATGAAGCTAAAAACGACCTCGTAGAAGTTGTGGACTTCCTGAAAACACCAGGGAAGTTTCAACGACTCGGCGGCAAAATTCCGCGTGGTGTGTTGCTGGTGGGACCTCCGGGAACAGGTAAAACTCTGCTGGCACGTGCTGTCGCAGGTGAGGCAAGTGTTCCCTTCTTCTCGATGAGTGGTTCCGAGTTTGTCGAAGTGCTGGTCGGTGTTGGTGCCAGTCGTGTGCGTGACCTGTTCGACCAGGCCAAGAAAGCTGCGCCGAGCATCATCTTTATCGACGAAATCGACGCCGTTGGCAAGCAGCGAGGCTCGAACATTAATAGCAACGACGAGCGCGAACAGACGCTCAATCAGTTGCTGGTCGAGATGGACGGTTTCGACGCCCGTCAAGCTGTTGTCGTTATCGCGGCGACCAACCGACCTGATGGACTGGACAAAGCCTTGCTGCGCCCAGGTCGTTTTGACCGTCGTGTCACCGTTGATCGTCCCGACTGGAATGGTCGTCTCGCTATTCTAAAAATTCATGCGAAAGACGTACCAATGGCAAGCGATGTGGACCTTATCACCATCGCGCGTGGTACGACTGGTATGGTTGGTGCCGACCTTGCGAACCTGATTAACGAGGCCGCACTGCTTGCCGCTCGGCGCAACCTCGATGCCGTCAACCAGTCGTGTTTCGATGAGGCACTGGACAAAATCCTGCTTGGTGCGGAGCGTCCACTGATTCTGAGCGAAGAGGACCTGAATGTCGTGGCCTATCACGAAGGTGGACACGCCCTCACAGGTCTGCTACAAGACCTCGTTGACCCTGTAACAAAGGTGACGATTGTTCCACGCGGTCAAGCACTCGGTGTCACCATGTATACACCTGTCGATGATCGCTACAACTATACGCAGGACTACCTTGAGTCTCAGCTTGTCACCGCGCTTGGTGGACGTGCGGCGGAAGAGGTCGCGATTGGACGCATCACTACTGGTGCTGAGAACGACCTGCAACGCGTAACCGCGATTGCACGGCAGATGGTGACAAAGTGGGGCATGAGTGAGCGACTCGGCACCATCTCATTCAGTGAACGTGAGGACCCCTTCGCGGGTACATCACTGGCGAGCAACTCGCGCGAGTACAGCGAACGCACGGCGGCGGTCATTGATGAAGAGGTCAACCGCCTGGTCAAGCATGCACACGAACGAGCGGTGAGCCTGCTCACACAGCATCGTGCGACCCTTGATCGTGTTGCCAAAGCTCTACGACTGCACGAAACCATCGACGCCAAGCAGTTGCGCGACATCATGGTTGAAACGGGTGCTATCGAATCAGCCCCCGCGTCGTACCGCTAACATATCGGGCGTAATAAATTAGGCCCGTACCAACCATGACACGATTAAATCGCCAGGTTGTACGGGCCTAATTTATTACGCCCCAGGACGAGCGAAGCAATGTCCTGTCCTTTCCCCACGTCTCCCAGGGGCGTAATAAATTAGGCCCGTACAATTGAGGGCGTAATAAATTAGGCCCGTACAATTACAACAACTTCTCTATCGTTTCCAGCAGCACATCGGGGGGGCATGGTTTCGTCAAGTATGCATGCGCACCCAAATCCATCGCGCGTTGCTTATGCTTCTCGGTTGCGCGTGAGGTGAGGATGATAACCTTTACATCGTTCAGTTCGGGGTAGATGTGCATGATGCCAAGCAGGTCATAGCCACTCAGGTTCGGCATCTCCATATCTAACAGAAATACATCAGGAGGATTTTGTGTAAGTTGATCTAACGCCTCTAAGCCATCACATGCTTCAAATGTATCATAATGCGCACGTGTGAGCGTCTGGGCGAGCGATTTTCTTAGCAGCATCGAATCATCAGCGATAAGGGCCAGTCGTTGCGTCTTCTGTGTTCTTACTATATTTTTTTCTTCAGCAAGTGTATGACGCTGTATCTTTGTGTAGTGTTTGAGTAAGGCTGGAATGTCGAGTAGCAACAGCACTTGTCCTTTGCCGTCAAGCACGGTGCCAGCGATACCGGGTCGCTGTAAATAACTGGCAAGAGGTTTGACAATGACATTGACATCGCTCACCACTTCATCGACGAGGATACCCGCGGTCAAGCGCGAGTGACCCTGTGGTAGTACAACGATGGGAGTAACACGGCGATTTGGGATTGGCTCATAGGGAAAATCCAGGAGTTTGTACAGGTGATATACAATGTCTGGCTTTTCGTGCTGCTCGTCGCTGACGCGCTGCACTTGTAAGAAGGGAATGACAATGTGCTGATCGCCAACACGTACAAGCAGACCACGCACCGCTCCCTGTGAACGGGGGAAGTGGAGAAAAAAACTCACACCATCCTTGCTATTGCGTTGCAAGGCAACCGTTCCCCCAAGCTGCTGTATGACCGGTTGCACCATAGCCAACGCGCCGCCCTGAACCGTCATGGAAAAGCCTATCTCTAGCGTGACCTCGTTTCCAAGCACGTTGGCATGGAGCCAGACACGTTGCGCCTCATGCTCCTGTATAGTACTCGTATCAGTAACGCATGTATGGAGCAAGTCTGTGAGCGGTGCAGCTAGCATGTCAAGAATATCCTGGTCAACCTCTGTCGTCTCACCAACGATCTCAAGTTGTACCGACGGTGCGTTCTTCATCAGCACACCTTGCAGACGTGGCAAAAGTGTACTAAGCGGTGTCAGGCGCAACAGGTTCAACTGTGTATGTACATCTGTCGCGCATTGTACATAGCGTTGGGTCACTTCATGAAGATGGTCGTAAGCACTCTGCGTATGCATGTACGCGACTGTTACCTGCGCCATCGTATCACGTATCGCACGAACTGTTCGCGCGCGTTCGTTATCGCGATCAAATTCTAATTCGTCCCATTCTGTCTTCTTGTCTGCTTTCAGCAGACGTGGACGTTGTTTGAGTGTGCGTCCATATATGCTGTGTACGGTATTGCTGGGTGGGGCAGCGTCTTTCAACATACGCTCAACAAGCGATGAAGCGGGAAGGATGGGCATACGTCGTGGTGAGCGTGGTGGGAGTGCGAGGTCCACAAGAGAACGCTCAAGCTGTTGCAATCGCCCCTGTGCCACATACAACTCGCGTAGCGCAACGTCTACTTGCTCCTGTGCATTTTCTAGCGGAGTATGTATTTCCGCAAGCCCGCCAGCTTGATAGAGAAGCCGTCCAAACCGTTGTGCCTCAATGTGGATACTCGGTGGCAATGGTGGGTACGCTTGCGTGTCCATATGCAGGGATCGCTTCATCGCGTCCTCGTCACCATTCGCGCTGCCAAAAGGACGTGATACATCGGTCCCTACAGGAATATTGAACTGCTCAAGTTCGTGTTCCAGCGCGCGTAGTTGCGCGTTGCTCTCTTGCCCAGTGTTTAAAAGGTCTTGTAGTGTTACCTCTAGCGCAAGAACGGCTTGTACAAGTGCATTCAAGCCAACCAACACAAGAAGTGAACGATTGTTGATTTGTGCCACCACGTCTTCAATGTGACGCGCGATAGCGACCATCGCATGGCACTCCATCGCCCCTGCTGTGCCACGTATCTTGTGTGCCACACGCAGGAGTATGGTAAAACGTGTCGTGTCGAGCGTATCACCCTGCTCCAACAGGCTCAGCGCATGCTTCATTTGTCCGATATCTTCGTCTACCTCCGCGGCAAACAGCAGGAGCATATCTTCGTCACTGAACTCGGCATCATGATCTTGCATAAGGGGGGATACAGGAGCATCGGTATGTTGCCATGTATCCACTGCGTCAAAGGCTTGCAGAACAGCTAAATCATCGGCAGACATAGGCTCTTCTGTATTCTCGTATTCGGGGTCGAAGAGGTCCTCATTCATAACGGGCCTGCCTATCTATACACCCCATCACGTCCTTGAAGAGTGTGGGCATGTCAAGCACAAGTGTCTTTTCTTGCCCTGCATTCTCCTGTTCCAGGGTACCAGCCAACCCTGTAAAAACCTCATGCCCCGCGATAGTGAGTGGGAATGTAAGCGGAGTGATTTGGCTTGTGTTGATAATGGACAAAGCAGAAGTAATAGAGAGGACGCATAAGGCCAAAGAGAGATTTTGATGCTGCACAACCAGGATGACGCGTTCTCGTAAGGGAGGCGACTCGCTCTGTGTCAGATAGGAACAGAGGTCGATAGCTGCTACTATCTCATTACGCCAGGAGAGAATGCCAAGCATCCAGAAGGGGATATCAGGCAAAAGGGTGAGACGTTGCGAGGTAGGGAGTATTTCGCGAATACTTGTAAGTGGTAGAATGCACTGTGCGGCACGAAGCTGGCAGGTGACACAGGTTAAGGTGTCCTCAGGCTTCTCAACTCTTGTAACAAGAGTTTGTGTAGGATGTGTCGAGTGTGAGACATGCGCCTTCTCATACGCGTGTTCCCAGAACTCGGCATCGCTCAACTGTTCCAGGTACTCCGCGTAGGCTTCGGGAGACACGGAGAAGAGCATGGAATCTTCCTTCATTATGGCAGCCTCAATCATTCATTACATTGTAGTACACGCTAATTCGTTGTAGCAGGAACGTTTAGCTGCTCCTGAATGATAGAGACAATCTCCTGTGTTTTAAACGGTTTTGTGATGTAGTCTTTGGCCCCTGCTAGCCGACCTTTAAGACGGTCAATCACGCTATCGCGTCGTGACAGCATAATAATGATGGTGTTGTTAAAGACGGATTTTGTTTTGAAGCGCCGTGCAACCTCATAGCCATCCATTTTGGGCAGATTGATATCGAGCAAGACAAGATCAGGAATACGTGATCCTGGATCATTTGTGATCCAGCGCATCGCCTCAACACCATCCGCAAAACTGAGAACATCGAAGTCTTCTCGTCTCAGACATGTCTCAATAATTTTACGCACGGTTGGTGAATCATCAATCACCATAATGAATTTATTCATGCCACTATTTCCTTCTTGTCTTATCCATTCACACTACCACTTCCCTACTCATTGTACTCAATAGACGCGGGCTTATACAAGAGCCAAAACCAGGACACCCACCAGGGGATGCCATTGATTCGGTAAACGCAGATGAGTTTCTTGCGAACGATGTTACCATACAATAATACAACATTGCAACATTTTTTGTACTTAAATTGTACAAATATTACGCATGTGGAAGTTCTTTAAGATATTTATCAAGTGTCTTGGTCCGGTACTGTTGCGCGAAATCGACGATATTAGAACGCTCACTTACGGGTTGCTTCTGAAGTTCTCCCTGTATCAAACCGCGTAAGAGGGCAACATCTTCACCCCACGCGACATTAAGCAAAATCTCCGGTACATTCTCTTCAATATGATGTGCATCTAAACGTCGCAACCACAACACGAACAGCCGTACTAGCCACTCTTGCCGTATCTCTGTTGTCAGCAGTGGCGCGAGCGTAGACGTTTCAAACAAAATACTGCTACTCGCCTCACTCAAAAGTGTTTCCAGGATAGGCATGATGTCGTCGATTGCTTTGTCAAATAGTGAGATGAGCCTCTCGTCACGTTCCGCGAGGCGTTCATCAAGTACAAGCGCATAGACATCCATCGCTCCACCAAAGTCGTGATGCTCGGCGCGTGTCTCTGCTTCATCTAAAAGAGCATCCAGGTCCTCCACGAGTGTCTGCAACGACTCCCCTTGTTGCAACCGTGTGAGGTATCCCTCGATGCGTTGGCGACACAGCTCACGGTCAAGAGGTACCAAGACAGGCGAAGAAACGGGATGTAACGCTGCTAGCACGTCACCACCGAAATTCCAGTCCTCATCACTATTCTCCTCATCAAGATCACTATCACTTGCTAGCTCCTCCTCTACGTGAAGTGCCGCAAGTTGTTTGGATACGTCCTCGTCCAAAAATGTTGCAATCTCTGCCTGTAAGAGTGGATAACGTAGCACAAGTTCCTGAATGAGTTGCAGAAGGTGTTCCTTATCTGTGCGTCGCAAACGGCCTTGTAGTTCTTGCTCCATGTAGCATCCTTCTGGCTAAATCTTTCTGTATAAGATGTAATACTACCACAAAAAAGATGCAACATGACAGGGGCAAGACTGTTCAAATGAGGGTAATTGGGTCGGAGGACACACGGACGCTCACAAGGGGCATCCATGGTCTCCACTATTCCACAATAGGCACAGGCAACGTAAAGAGGAATGTGCTGCCATGACCGAGAACGCTTTCGACGGTGATGCGTCCCCCATGCGCCTCTACAACATGACGCGCGATGGCAAGCCCTAGCCCAGTTCCTCCACCACCAGGACCCAAATAATCTGCTTTTGAACGAGCACGATCTGTTTTATAAAAACGCTCAAAGACGCGTGGTAGCTCCTCGCTACGGATGCCAACCCCTGTGTCACGCACAAAAAAACGTTGCATATTCTGCCCAGGAAGTTGGCTTGTTCCCATCGTGATGGTGCCACCGGAAGGCGTAAACTTGATGGCGTTGTGGACAAGATTGACGAGTACACGCGTAATTTGTCTACTATCCACTGCGACAAGGGTCTTCCCCTGTTGAATATCTGTGCGGAGCGAGACGCGGTGGCGTTGCGCAAGAGGCAACATACGAGCCATCACTTCGCGTACTAAACGTTCTGCCTCTATCGGCTCAATCGTCATTGCCGCTTGCCCCGACTCGATGCGCGATAGGTCAAGCAATTCCGATACCATATCGTTAAGATATTGAGCCTCAACCTCGATTTTTTCTACAAACTCCTGGGCTTTATCTGGGTCGGTGTCAACAATATCCTCTAGTGTTTCCGCGATGAGACGTATGGAGGTTAACGGAGTACGCAATTCATGCGAAATATTGGCGATGAAGTCGCGCTGTACCTGTTCCAAACGCTGCATTTCAGCGATATCCTCGATTGTCACCAGGAAAAATTGATACGCGTGGATTGCCTCTGCTGAGTCATGTAGTGGCGTAACCGCGACATTCCACGTTGTTGCAAGGCCACCTCTGCTGTATCCACCTCTTTTGACACTTCCCGTCCGCACACTGGTTTGTGCGAGGTTGGTGATACCGACATCGTTGAATGCTTGCTGTAGGGTTTGTCCTTCGAGCTTCCCCTGTATGTCAGAAACGTGAAGCGCGGCCTCGTTCGCATGCAAGATAATCAATGTGTTGTCAATAATGAGGATAGGTGATGGCAACGCTTGTATAAGACTTTTGAATAGAAGAGGGTACATCTGCGTCATTCGTTCGTCTCCGCCGTGTTTTGGGTAGATGGTGCTGATGTAGCAGAGGAGGATGCTACAGGCAGTTGCGTCATGGTTTCGGCATAGCCGTATTGCCCCTGTGGACGAAGCCGCCCCATGAGATAACTATCAATATACTTGCCATTGCGGTAACTACTGGCACGTATGCGCCCCTCGATCTCGAAATCGAAGTTTTTGTGGAGGCGCATGGCACGCTCGTTGTCCGTATACACATCCAAAGAGAGACGCACGAGGTTGAGCCAGTTATCCGCGAGGTCAATCACGGTGAGCATCAACATTTTGCCAATGCCCTGCCCTTGATGCTTGTCATGTACCGCCATTGCGAGGTCGCCAATATGCCTTGCGCGTCCCTGTCCAATGCGCACGCGCACGATACCCACAACCTTATTTTGAACATCCGCGACGAAGACATGCATACGTTCGTCGTGTATCCACTGCTCAACCGTCTGCCGCCACTCTTCCGCCGTCGTGGATGGGAGCCGTGAGGAGCCCCAGAGAACATTGGGCATATGCATCAATTCATGGATATCGTCGGCGTCGGTGAGCCGTAGGGGTCGAATGGTGATGCGCGTCATAGCCATATGCCTGTGTTCTCCGTAGATAGAACGAAAGGCCACCAACAGTGGTGGCCTTTTTTGAGAGGCTCCTCGAACTGGATTCGAACCAGTAACACCTCGGTTAACAGCCGAGCGCTCTACCGTTGAGCTATCGAGGAATATTGCTCTTACGAACATGAACAGTATAGTACATGTCATGCTATTTCGTCAATACCTTTTTTCGGGAAATTTGGAAATTCCTCGAAAGGTGTGAAAGTGTCTAAAAGTAGCTGAGCAATGATTAAATAATGTCGTAGAATAGCTTTAATACCAAACTGCATT
>JAABUQ010006175.1_pt1 | contig 18408 bp, 20 predicted proteins | sample 5560001 | NCBI WGS metagenome assembly JAABUQ01 (sample SAMN10711888, study PRJNA513371) | rock metagenome | isolation source: Antarctica rocks | place: Antarctica: Victoria Land, Finger Mt nord | collected 2015-12-18
CTTTCTTCGGCATCCAGGCCATGCTGCTGGCCGAGGGACCGGGCCATGCGATGCCGTCCGACGCCGCTTACCGCACCGCCGAGGGCGGCCTCGAATGGCTCGACCTGTATCGCACGCGCAACCTGCCGGCCGCGCTGGCCGCCATGGAGCCGCATTACCGCACCGTGGCCGCCAGCCTGAGCCCCGGCGCCGGCAAGCTGGCCGACCTGCCGCGCGACCGCCCGACGGCGCTGGTGCTGGGCCACGAGGAGACCGGCGTCTCGCCCGCCGCGTTGGCCGCCTGCCGGCGCCAGGTCCGCATCGCGGGGTCGGGCCGGTTGCAAAGCCTCAACGTGGCGCAGGCCGCCGCTGTGCTGCTGCATGGCCTGTGCGCCAGGAATTAGCGAGAAAGCGTTAGCGCTCCTCCTCGCCCGCTTCCGGCTCCACCTCGGCGATCTCCGCGCCGTCCTCCAGGTCGGAGGTGTCTTCGAGGACGTCCTCCTCGGCCTCCTCCTCGGCGGGTTCGGCGCCTTCGGGCTCCGCGTCGTCCAGGCCCGGCACCGGCACCACCTTGGTGCGACGCTTCTCCTCCAGCACGTTGCCGCCGGTGCGGCGCGCGCGCGGCTGCTCGGGCGGCTGCTCGGTGCCGCATTTCGGGCACACCGCCGGGGTCTTGGTCAGGTCGTAGAATCTCGATGCGCAGGAGACGCAGACGCGCTTGGTGCCTAGCTCGGGCTTCGCCATCGGTGCCTCAAAAACAGGGGGTGCGGCGGGTTTAGCCGGAGGGCCGGCCCCATGCCACCTGCGGCGCACCCTGTCAAATAACGACGCCACCTGCCAAACCGCGCCCCTTCCAAACCGCGCCCCCTGCCAAACTGCAGCGGCTGTGCTAAGCGGCCCGACATCATGCAAGCAGCCATCCGACCGTTCCAGGCCGCCCGCCCGTCGAACCCGCTGCGCGGCACGCTGCGGGTGCCCGGCGACAAGTCGATCTCGCACCGCGCCTTGATGTTCGGCGCCATGGCGGTGGGCGAGACCCGCATCACCGGCCTGCTGGAGGGCGAGGACGTGCTGCGCACCGCCGCCGCGATGCGGGCGCTGGGCGCCGAAATTATACGCCAGGATGCTGCCACCTGGCTGGTCGCCGGGCGCGGTGTCGGCGGCCTGTCGGAGCCCGAGGACGTGCTGGACATGGGCAATTCCGGGACTGCCGCGCGGTTGCTGGCCGGCATCCTCGCCAGCCACCCGTTCTTCTCGGTGCTGACCGGCGACGCCAGCCTGCGCCGCCGCCCGATGCGCCGCGTCACCGACCCGTTGGCGGCCTGCGGCGCGCGGTTCACCGGCCGCGATGGCGGGCGCCTGCCGCTGGCGATCGAGGGCGCCCACGACGCGCTGCCGCTCGACTACGCGCTGCCGGTGGCCTCGGCGCAGGTGAAGAGCGCCGTGCTGCTGTGCGGCCTGAACGCGCCGGGCGTGACGCAGGTGACCGAGCCGGCCGCCACCCGCGACCACAGCGAGAACATGCTGCGCCATTTCGGCGCCGAGGTTGCGGTCGAGCGCACCCGCGACGGCGCCGGCCGGGTGATCCGCTTGGTCGGCCAGCCGCATCTGCGCGCCGCCGACATCGTGGTGCCGGGCGACCCGTCCTCCGCCGCCTTCCCGATCGTGGCCGCGCTGCTGGTGCCTGGCTCGTCGCTGGTGATCGAGGGCGTCGGCCTCAACCCGCTGCGCACCGGGCTGCTGGAAACGTTGCGCGAGATGGGCGGCGCGATCCGCGTGGCGAACGCCCGCGTCGAGGGCGGCGAGCCGGTCGGCGACCTGCATGTGGAGTACGGCGCGCTGCATGGCGTGGACATCCCGGCCGGCCGGGCGCCGAGCATGATCGACGAGTACCCGGTGCTTGCGGTGGCCGCCGCCGGCGCGCGCGGCACCACGCGGATGCGCGGCCTGCACGAGTTGCGGGTCAAGGAGAGCGACCGCCTCGCCGCCACCGCCGCCCTGCTCGCCGCCAATGGCGTGCGGGTCGAGATCGCTGGCGACGACCTGCTGGTTCACGGCACCGGGGCTGCCCCCATTGGCGGCGGCCTGGTGGCGACGCACATGGATCATCGCCTGGCGATGAGCGCCCTGGTGCTTGGCCTCGCCACGACCACGGCGGTCCGCATCGACGACGCCAGCTTCATCGACACCAGCTTTCCCGGGTTTGTGGCGCTGCTGAACGGCCTGACCGCCGGGGCGCCTGCCCTCACGCCCGCATGATTATCGCCATCGACGGCCCGGCGGCGGCGGGCAAGGGCACGCTCGCGAAGCGGCTGGCCGTGCATTTCGGCTTGCCGCACCTGGACACCGGCTTGCTGTACCGTGCGGTCGGCCGCCGCGTGCTCGACACCGGCGCCGACCCTGCCGAGGCCGCCCGCGGACTGGCAGCGGCCGATCTCGACCGCGCCGACCTGCGCGGGCCGGATGCCGACGCGGCCGCGGCGCGGGTCGCCGCGGTGCCGGCGGTGCGCGCGGCGCTGATCGACTTCCAGCGCAGCTTCGGACGCGCTGCCGGCGCGGTGCTCGACGGCCGCGACATCGGCACGGTGATCTTCCCCGAAGCCCACGCCAAGTTCTTCGTCACCGCCAGCGCTACGGCGAGGGGCGAGCGGCGCTGGCGGGAGTTGCGCGGGCGGGGCATCGCCGCCGACCTCGCCCAGGTCACCGACGAGGTCCGCGCCCGCGACGCCGCCGATGCGGTGCGCTTGGCGCCGGCAGCGGACGCCATGCTGCTCGACACCACGGCATTCGACGCCGACGCCGCCTTTGCGCAAGCCCTCGCGATGTTGGCCGGCAGACCGATGTTGGCCGGCAGACCGGGGTTGTCCGCCGATCTTCCTTGACTCCGCCGCCTGTCCGCGTATCTCTCCGCCCCATCATCAACCCAGCCTGTGCCCTGCCAGGGCGCGGGCCAGCCGTGTTCCCGACCGGGGCGCGCACATGCTGCGGCGCCGGCCTGCTGCCGAGCCGCCCAAGGACAAACCTGACCCTATGGCCTCCAGTGCTCTGGCTTACGCAGACGACAACACCCACGGCGGCGAGGATTTTGCCTCCCTCCTCGACGAGACCCTCGGCCGCGACAGCGGCTTCGAAGGCTCCGTCGTCACCGGGCGCGTGCTGCGCCTCACCGACGAATACGCCATCGTCGACGTCGGCCTCAAAAGCGAAGGCCGCGTGGCGCTCAAGGAGTTCGGCGCGCCCGGCAGCAACGTCGAGGTAAAGCCTGGCGACCACATCGAGCTGTATGTGGAGCGCTACGAGGACCGCGACGGCACCATCGTCCTGTCGCGCGAGAAGGCGCGGCGCGAGGAAGCCTGGACCAACCTGGAAAAGGCGTTCGAGCAGCAGCTCCGCGTCAACGGCACAATTTATGGCCGGGTCAAGGGCGGCTTCACCGTCGACCTCGGCGGCGCGGTGGCGTTCCTGCCCGGCAGCCAGGTCGACATCCGCCCGGTGCGCGATGTCGGTCCGCTGATGGGCACCCCGCAGCCGTTCCAGATCCTCAAGATGGACCGCGCCCGCGGCAACATCGTGGTGTCGCGCCGCGCGGTGCTGGAGGAGACGCGCGCCGAGCAGCGCAGCGAGCTGATCCAGGGCCTCAAGGAGGGCATGATCCTCGACGGCGTGGTGAAGAACATCACCGACTACGGCGCCTTCGTGGACCTCGGCGGCGTCGATGGCCTGCTGCACGTGACCGACATCGCCTGGCGCCGCATCAACCATCCGAGCGAGGCGCTGCAGATCGGCCAGGCCGTGAAGGTGCAGGTGATCCGCTTCAACAGCGAAACCCAGCGCATCAGCCTCGGCATGAAGCAGCTTGAGGCCGATCCCTGGGAAGGCGTGGCGGCGAAGTACCCGCCCGGCGCGAAATACTCCGGCCGCGTCACCAACATCACCGACTACGGCGCCTTCGTGGAGCTGGAGCCGGGCGTCGAAGGCCTGGTGCACGTCAGCGAGATGTCGTGGACCAAGAAGAACGTCCACCCCGGCAAGATCGTGGCGACCAGCCAGGAAGTCGAGGTCATGGTGCTCGACGTCGACAGCTCCAAGCGCCGCATCTCGCTCGGCCTCAAGCAGGTGCAGCGCAACCCGTGGGAAGAGTTCCTCGACCTGCATCCGGTCGGCAGCACGGTCGAAGGCGAGATCCGCAACATCACCGAGTTCGGCCTGTTCATCGGCATCGGCCCGGATATCGACGGCATGGTCCACATGTCCGACCTGTCCTGGGACGAGCCGGGCGAGGTGGCGATGGCCAAGTTCGAGAAGGGCCAGATCGTCGGCGCCAAGGTGCTCGACGTCGACGTGGAGAAGGAGCGCATCAGCCTCGGCGTGAAGCAGTTGCACGACGACCCGGCGGCCAACGTGCTGGACCGTGTCCACAAGGGCGACGTGGTGACCTGCATCGTGACGGCGGTGCAGTCGAATGGCATTGAGGTCAAGGTCGACGACGTGCTGACCGGCTTCATCCGCCGCGCCGAGCTGTCGCGTGACAAGTCCGACCAGCGACCCGACCGCTTCGCCGTGGGCGAGAAGGTCGACGCGCTGGTGCAGTCGGTGGACCGCCCCGCCCGCAAGCTCTCGCTGACGATCAAGGGCAAGGAAGTCTCCGAGGACAAGCAGGCGATCCAGGAGTTCGGCACCTCGGACAGCGGCGCTTCGCTGGGCGACATCCTGGGTGCGGCGATCCGCCGCCGCAACCAGCAGTCCGATACCTGACCGTCCGATGAGTTTGGAGACCGACTTGCTGCTCGACAGGCGGCGTCTCAAGCGTCGCCTGTCGGTGTGGCAGATCGTTGCGGTCGTGGCGGTGTTGGCGGCGGTTGCCGCCGGCATCGGCCGCGGCGCCCGCGTGGCTGCGCTGGAAGGCCCGCACGTGGCGCGGCTCAGCGTCAGCGGCATCATCACCGACGACCGCAAGCTGACCGACCGCATTGCCGGACTGGCCGACAACGCCAGCATACGCGCGGTCATCGTCTATATCGACAGTCCCGGCGGCAGCGTTTCCGGCGGCGAGTCCATCCACGATGCCCTGGCGCTGGTTGCCGCCAAAAAGCCGGTGGTGGCGGTCATGGCCGGCACCGCCGCTTCGGCCGGCTACATGATCGCCATGCCCGCCGCCCGCGTGTTCGCGCGCGAGGCGACGATCACCGGCTCGATCGGCGTCATCCTGGAGACCGGCGAGGTGTCCGGCCTGCTTGGCAAGATCGGCGTCTCGGCCGACGCGATCACCTCCGGCCCGCTCAAGGACCAGCCAAGCTTCACCCATCCGCTGACGCCGCAGGGCCGCGATGTGCTGCATAGCTTGGTCATGGATCTGTATGACCAGTTCGTCGGCATGGTCGCCACTGGCCGGCATATGACGCCTGACCAAGTGCGGGCGCTGGCCGATGGGCGCGCCTACACCGGGCGTCAGGCGCTGAAGCTGGGCCTGATCGACCAGATCGGCGACGAGCGCGATGCCCGCGCCTGGCTGGCCGCCAACCGCCATGTCGACGCCAAGCTGCCGGTCGACGATCTCGAGCGTCGCGGCTGGCTGCGGCAGAACCTTGGCGCCACGTTGGGCGACTGGCTTGGCCTGGTTGCCGGAACGGCCGTCAAAACCGTGTTGTCTCAAGGTGTTACGCTTGACGGCGCGGTATCACTCTGGCAACCTTCGATCAGCGCGCAGTAGCGCACCAGCCGAAGGCCGCGCCCCGTGACGAAATCCGAGCTGATCGCCGATCTTTCCGCCGCCAACCCGCATCTGCTGGGCCGCGACGTCGAGGTCATCGTCGCCACCATCTTCAACGAGATCACCGCCGCGCTGGCGCGGGGCGAGCGGGTCGAGTTGCGTGGCTTCGGCGCCTTCACCGTGAAGCGCCGCGACGCCCGCACGGGCCGCAACCCGCGCACCGGGCAGGCGGTGCCGGTGGACGAAAAGGCGGTGCCGTTCTTCAAGGCCGGCAAGGAGTTGCGCGAGCGGGTCAATCGCGGCAAGCCAGCGCGTGCCGCCAAGTCCGAATCCGCGGCTTCCAGCCGGGTGCGCGCGTGATGTGGCGGCTCATCCTCATCCTGCCGCTGCTGCTCGTCCTGGTGTTGTTCGCACTGTCCAACACGCAGCACGTGCAACTCGGATTCTGGCCGACCGACCTCTCGATCACCGTACCGTTGTCGCTGGCGGTGCTGGCCGCCATGGCGGTGACGTTCTTCCTGGGCGCGTTGCTGGTGTGGGGGCGCATCCTCGGCGCCCGCGCGCGTGCGCGCCGCGCCGAGCGCGCCAACCGGCTGCTGGAGGCGCAGGTGGCCGAACTCAAGGCCGAGCTGGTTCCGCTGCGCGAGGCGGCAGTGGCGCGGCCGACGCCGTTGCCCACCAGCCAGCGCGCGTTGACCCTGAACTGAGGCTGACATGACCGGGCTGATCGCGGCCCTGGACACCGCCGATCTGGCCCAGGCAGCCCATTGGGCCGGGCAGTTGGCCCCGCATTGCGGGATGCTCAAGGTCGGGCTTGAGTTCTTCTGCGGCCATGGCGCGCCCGGCGTCCTGGCCGTGGCGCAACGCCCGGTGTTCCTCGACCTCAAGCTGCATGATATTCCCAACACCGTCGCTGGCGCGGTGCGCGCGGTGCTGCCGCTGCGGCCGCACATGCTGACGCTGCACGCGGCCGGAGGAGCAGCCATGCTCGCGGCGGGCCGCAAGGCGGCGGACGACGCGCCCGACCGGCCGCTGTTGCTGGCGGTAACTGTGCTGACGAGCCTGGGCGCCGAGGCGCTGCACGCGACCGGCGTGGCTGGCGGCCCACGGCAGCAGGTGCTGCGGTTGGCTCGCCTCGCCCTCGACTGCGGCGTCGATGGGTTAGTGTGCAGCCCGCACGAGATTTCTCTGTTACGCGACGCGCTGGGCGCCGGGCCGCTGCTGGTGGTGCCGGGCATCAGGCCGGCCGGGTTCGCGCCGGACGATCAGGCCCGCACCATGACGCCTCAGGAAGCCGCGGCGGCCGGAGCCGATTGGCTGGTGGTCGGCCGCCCGATCACCGCCGCCGCCGATCCCGCCGCCGCCGCCGCCGCGATTGCGCAGGAGCTTGCCGGTTGAGCGTGCGGGTTAAAATTTGCGGCATCAACGACCCGCGCGCGTTCGATGCCGCCGTTGCCGCCGGGGCCGACTGGCTCGGCCTCGTGTTCTATCCGCCCTCGCCGCGCGCTGTAACGCCGGAGCAGGCGGCGTCGCTGTCGGCGCGTCATGCCGGCGGCCCGTTGCGGGTCGGGCTGTTTGTTGATCCCACCGACGATGCGGTTGCCGCGGCGCTGGATGCCCTGCCGCTGGACGCGCTGCAGCTTTATGCCGCCCCGGCGCGGGTCACGGCGCTGCGCCAGCGGTTCGCGGTGCCGATGTGGCGGGCCGCCGGGGTCGCAGCCGCCGCCGACCTGCCGCGCGAGATGGCCGGCGCCGATGCCTTGCTGGTCGAGCCCAAGCCACCGCCGGGCGCCACCAGGCCTGGCGGCAACGCGGTGCGGCTCGATTGGAGCCTGCTGGCCGGCTGGCGGGCGCCGGGGCCTTGGCTGCTGGGCGGCGGCCTGACCCCGGAGACGGTGGCTGAAGCGGTGCGCATCACCGGCGCCCTGGCGGTCGACGTGTCCTCGGGCGTGGAGTGCAGCCGCGGCGTCAAGGATCCGGCGTTGATCGCGGCATTCGTGACCGCGGCGCGCGGAGCGGCATCGATTGAGCATTTGCACGCGGCGCCGGATCATGCTTGAATCCTCGTATCAACAACCGAAAGGAGGTGATCCAGTGTCTAGCTTCACCATGCTGCCGCCGATGGCCACTGTGATTGCTGCCTCGTTGGATGCGACTCAGTCGGTCTGAAGCGCCTGTCGGGTAACCGGCAGGCACGCGGCCTGTCGAGGCGAGGGCCACCTTCGGGTGGCCCTTTTCGTTTGCCCGCTTTCAAATGATGGTCGCCTTCAAATGGCCTAATTTCGTTTCAGGAACCAAGTCCCCAACGCCGCGCTAATTGTAGCAGCAACAGGAAGGTCTGCTCTCGGTGGCACCGCTCGATGGCGACGTCCGCTCAACGCAGGCAACCGGCTCGCGCACGAAGCCGCACCGCCGCCGCTTTCCGCGTTGGCTCGTGGCGCTTGGTGTTCTGGCGCTGGCAATCGTGTTGCTTGTCGTGTTCTGGGACTGGAACTGGTTCCGCCCGCTGGTCGAGGCACAGGCTTCTTCGTACCTCGGCCGCAAGGTTACGGTCCGCAACCTCGACGTGAAGCTTGGTTGGTCGTCGCAGATCATCCTCGACGGCGTGACCGTCGCCAATCCCGACGGCTTCCCGGCGGACAGCCACCTCGCCACCGCCGACCGCTTGGCGGTGACGCTCGATGCCAAGGCATACCTGCACAACCGGCAAATCGTCATCCCGAGCATCGCCATCGCCAAGCCGGTGATCGATGCCGAACAACTGGCGGACGGCCGCGCCACCTGGGACCTGAAGCTGCCGCAATCCTCCGGCAACGCGGGACCACCGCCCAAGATTGGCGACCTGGAGATCACCGATGGCCACGCGCATGTCGTGGTCCCGAAGCTGAAAGCCGATTTCCAACTCGCCATCGCGACCCAGCCGGCAGCGGACGGCCACGACTCGCAAATCGTCGTCGACGCGAACGGCAGCTATGCACAACAGCCGGTGGCCGGGCGGCTGATCGGCGGCGCCGTGCTTTCGCTGCGTGACAAGGGCAAGCCGTACCCGGTCAACATGCAGCTCGCCAACGGCCCGACTCACGTCAAGCTGGACGGCACCATCCAGGACCCGCTGGCGTTCAGCGGCGCCAACATCAAACTCGATCTCAGCGGCCCGGACATGGCGTTGCTGAAGCCATTGACCGGCATCCCGCTGCCGAGCACGCCCTCCTACAACGTGGCCGGCAACCTCGATTACGCCGACAAGCAAATCCGCTTCCACGAGTTCAAGGGCCGGGTCGGGTCGAGCGACATCGGCGGCACCATCGGCGTGGACCCCGGCGGCGTGGGTTCCAGCCCGGCGCGGCAGGTGGTGAACGCCGACCTCACTTCGCACAAGGTCGATCTCGCCGACCTCGGCGGCTTCATCGGCTCCCAGCCCGGCCGCCTGAACACGCCCGGCCAAACCCCGGCGCAGCGTGCGGCGGTCGCGCACGCCGAGGCCAGCACGCAGTTGCTGCCCACCAAGCAGATCAGCCTGCCGACGCTGAAGGCCGCCGACATCCATTTGCGCTACCACGCCGACAGTATCGCCGGCCGCTCGATCCCGCTCGACAACCTGACCGCCAAGCTCGACATCGTCGATGGGCGGATCACCGTGTCGCCGCTCAATTTCGGCATCGGCCACGGGCAGATCGCCTCCGACATCGACCTTACCCCTACCAGCGCCACCGAGTTCCACACCAAAGCCGACATCAAGGTGCAACGGGTTGACCTGGGCCGGGTGCTGGCGGCCACCCATCTGGTTCGCGGCGGCGGCCTGATCGGCGGCCAGGCCGACATCGACAGCACCGGCAGTTCCGTCTCGACCATCGTCGGCCACGGCAACGGCAACTTGAAGCTGTTCATGTCCGGCGGCAACTTGTCGGCGCTGCTGGTCGACCTAGTCGGGCTCCAGGTTGGCAACGCCGTGCTCTCGGCGCTCGGCATCCCGCAGCGGGCGACGCTGCAATGCTTCGTCACCGACTTCGCGTTGCGCCGCGGCGTGCTGGAAAGCCGCACCATGATCCTCGACACCAGCGAGGCGGTGGTGAACGGCGCCGGCAGCATCGACCTCGGGCGCGAGTCGCTGGACTACACGCTGCGCACCGAGGCCAAGCACTTCACGGTCGGCTCGCTGCCGACGCCCATCAACATCCGCGGCAGCTTCAAGAACCCGAGCATCCGGCCCGCCGTCGGGCCGCTTGCGGCGCGGACCGGCGCCGCGATCGGGCTCGGCATCCTGTTCCCGCCGGCGGCGCTGCTGCCGACCATCCAGTTCGGCGTCGGCAACAACACCGGATGCACCCAGATAGCCCGCATCGACGGCGCCCGCGTCGCGGCGAGCAAGGCCAACGCCGGCGCCGCGCCGAAAGCCGCGGCGGCCGGCAAGTAGGTGCCGAGGCCGCCTCGGCTGGTATGCTAGATCGGCGCCAAGCGCTCAACGTCCGACGGCTCCATCTGCACCAGCTTGGCGTAGTCGGCGAGCAGCGTCTGGGTTATCGGTTCCAGCGTGTAGTGGTGCTGCCCGATCTGGCGCACCGGGGTGACTTCGGCGGCGGTGCCGGCCAGGAACACCTCGCTTGCCCGCGCCAGTTCCTCGACCGCGATGGTGCGCTCGACCACCTTCATCTGATGGTTGCGGGCCAGCGCCATGACCGTGCGCCGGGTGATGCCGTCCAGGAAGCAGGTCGGGGTCGGCGTGTGCAGGTCGCCGTCGATGACCATGAACATGTTGGCGCCGGTGGCCTCGGCGAGGTTGCCCTCCCAGTCCAGCATCAGCGCGTCGTTGTAGCCGGCCTCCTCCGCCGCGTGCTTGGCCATGGTGCCGATCATGTACAAGCCCGCCGCCTTCGAGGCGGTCGGCGCGGTCTGCGGATGCGGGCGGCGCCAATAAGCGATGTCGAGGCTCACGCCCTGCATCCGCGCATCGCCGAACAGGTTCGGCCACGCCCAAGTGGCGACGATGAGATGCACCGTGGTCTGCTGCGCCGAGACCGAAAGCTGCTCCGAGCCGCGCCAGGCCAGCGGGCGCACATAGGCGTCGTTCAGGCCGTTGGCCACCACCACCTCGCGGCAGGCGGCATCGATCTGCTCGGCGCTGTATGGGATCTCCATGCCGAGGATGCGCGCCGAGTTGATGAGCCGGTCGGTGTGCGCACGCAGCTTGAAGATGTTGCCGGCATAGGCGCGTTCGCCCTCGAACACGCCGCTGGCGTAATGCAGGCCGTGTGACAGAACATGCAGGCTGGCATCCCGCCAGGGCACCATGCGGCCGTCGTACCAGATCAGGCCGTCGCGGTCGTCGAAAGGAATGAGCGCCATGGACGGTTTCTCCGCACGATCGTTACTGTAAGCTAGGCAAAACTAACGGCGCTGGCCGGATTGGTCAACATCCCTGCCATATTGACGAGGTATGCCACCCATGCCCGAATCGAAGGGCGCCCGGACCAAGCCGGATCATGCCAAGCCGGATCACGCCAAACCGGATCACACCAAGCCGGCGGGCAGCAACCTGCTGTTCCTGCGCGAGGAGGATATCCGCGCGGCGCAGGATCTGCTGTTCTTCGCCTACCGCGACTTCACCGCCGCCGCTGACGCGATCCTGGATGAACTCGGGCTGGGCCGCGCGCACCACCGCGCGCTGCACTTCATCGGCCGCAACCCGGGCATCAGCGTCACCGACCTGCTCGGCATCCTGCGCATCACCAAGCAGAGCCTGTCGCGGGTGCTGGTCGACCTGGTCGCCAAGGGCCTGGTGGCGCAGGCGCAGGGCCGTGCCGACCGCCGCCAGCGGCTGCTGACGCTGGCGCAACCCGGCCTGGCACTGGAGCGGCGGCTGTTCGAGCGCCAGCGGGAGCGGTTGTCGGCCGCCTACCGGGAGGCCGGCGGCACCGCCGTGGACGGCTTCCGCCGAGTGATGCGGGGCATCATGGACGCTGCCGCGCGCGACTACATGGACCGCGCCGAAGACGCCGGACGCCATGGCCGGCAACGCAGCGCATGAACGAGGATGCGCTGATCCTGGTGGTCGACGACGACGCCCGCCTGCGCGGCTTGTTGCAACGCTACCTCGGCGACAACGGCTTCCGCGTCAGCGTCGCCGGCGATGCGGCGCAGGCGCGCGACCAGTTGCGCTTCCTCGAACCCGACCTGGTGGTGCTTGACGTGATGATGCCCGGGGAGAGCGGCATCGACCTTACCGAAGCGTTGCGCCGCGACGCTTCGGGGGCGCGGCGCGATCTGCCGGTGCTGATGCTGACCGCCCGCGGCGCGCCGGAGGACCGCATCGCCGGGTTCGAGGCCGGCGCCGACGATTACCTGCAGAAGCCGTTCGACCCGCGCGAACTGCTGCTGCGCATCCGCGCCATGCTGCGCCGCATGACGCCGCCCGCGCCGACGCTGGTTCCGAGCAGCGGCCCGGTGCCGTTGGGCGAGATGGTGTTCGACGCCGAGCGACAGGAACTGCGCGGCCCCGAGGGGACGGTGCGGCTGACCGGCAGCGAGGCGGCGCTGCTGGCGGTGCTGGCGCAGCGGCCGGGCGAGGTGCTGTCCCGTGAGGAAATCGGCCAGGTGCTGCATATGGATGAGGCCGGCGAGCGGGCGATCGACGTCCAGGTAACCCGCCTGCGCCGCAAGATCGAGGCCGACCCGCGCGACCCGCGCTTCCTGCACACCGTCCGCGGGCGAGGCTACGTGCTGAAGCCGGGCACATGACGATGCAGGCCGGTCCATCGTGAGAGTGGCGCTGCCGGGACAGAGCCGCATGGTGCGCAAGGTGCTGCCGCGCACCCTGCTGGGCCGCAGCCTGCTCATCATCCTGGTGCCGCTGGTCATCACGCTGGCCGTGGCGCTGCAGATCTTCTACGGCATCCACCTCAACATCGTTTCCCGCCGCTTCGCCTCCGCGGTCGCCGGCGAGGTCGGGCAGACTGTCGACATGCTGAACCACTACCCGGCCATGGAAGACCGGCTGTGGACGCTGCGCCAGGCGTGGGAGCAGTTCGACTTCACCGCCCGGATCGAGACAGGGGCAAAGCTGCCCGGCTCCGTCGTACGGCCGAGCTATCTCTCGGACATCTTCGGATCGGTGGACGAGGACCTTTCGGGGGCGATGCGCGAGCGGGTTGGGCTGCCGTTCACGCTCGACTGGTCGTCCAACCCGCAGTCGGTGCTGATCCGGGTGCAGCTGGCCTATGGCGTGCTCGACATCGAGGCGCCGCGCAAACGGCTGACCACCAACACCGTGACCATCTTCGTGCTATGGCTGAGCGGCACGGCGCTGCTGCTGTTCGGCATCGCCGCGCTGTTCATGCGCAACCAGGTGCGCGCGATCCGTCGCCTCGCCCGCGCCGCCGAGGCGTTCGGCATGGGCCGCGATCCCGGCCCGATCCGGCCCGAGGGCGCGGTGGAGGTGCGCCAGGCGGCCAGCGCCTTCAACCGGATGCAGGAACGCATCCGCCGCTTCTTGCAGCAGCGCACCGAGATGCTGGCCGGCGTGTCGCACGACTTGCGCACGCCGCTGACCCGGCTGCGCTTGGCGCTGGCGATGGTGCCCGCCGACGTGGCGGCCGAGCACGATGTGCCGGGCATGAACGCCGATGTCGACGAGATGGACCGCATGATCGGCACTTACCTGGCGTTTGCCCGCGGCGAGGGGGTCGAGCAGGCGCGCGAAACCGACCTGATGGCGCTGCTAAGCGAGATCGTCGCGGCGGCGGGCCGTTCGGGCGGCAGGTTGCACCTGGGTCCGACCGATCCCCTGATGCTGCCGCTGCGCGCCGATGCGATGCGCCGGGCGATCACCAACCTGACCGACAACGCCAGCCGCCATGCCGGCGAGGTGGTGCTCGCCGCCCAGCGCCGGGGCGTCAACGCGATCCACATCACCGTTGACGACGATGGCCCAGGGATTCCATCGGATCGGCGTGAAAGCGTGTTCCGCGCCTTCGCCAGCGGCGCCCATGGCGGCACTGGCCTTGGGCTTACCATCGCGCGTGACATCATCCGCGCCCATGGCGGCGAGATCGTGCTGGAAGACAGCCTGCTCGGCGGCCTGCGGGCGCGGGTGGTGCTGCCGATCTAGCTTCTACTCGGGCTTTGGAGCCTCGAGCGCCGACTTGGCCATCAAGCTCTTCACCTCGCCCATCGCCTCGACGAAGCGGCCGTTGAGCAGGCCAAGCGCCTCGCCGTTGGAATGCTGGATGAGATCGCTCAGTTCCTTGGTGTTGGCCACCGCGCGCTCGTAGGCCTGTTTCAGCATGTCGGCCTGCTTGGTGGCGCGGGCTTGCGGCGACTCGGGAGAACCCAACGAGCGCATCGTCTCGCTGATTTCGGCCATGGTCTGCTGCATGATCTCGACATGCCGCTTGGCCACCGCCTGCGCACCCTCCATCGCCGCCCGGTTGGCGGCGGTGATGGTGTCCATGTTGCGCTTGTGCGCGGTGAGCAGCGCCTCGGTGTCGATCATCGGCGGCATCTTGAATTCGGCGAACATCCGCGAGAACTCGTCGGCGGCGCTCTTGGCCTGACCCATGGCGGTGCCCATGGCTTGCGTGAACGCTTGCGGCCCGGCCGGCACGGAATCACTGGGCATTGTCGCTGCTCCTTCTGATTACAAGCAAACCTTAGTGCGGGACGCGCCGTTGCGACAATCCGCTACGGCGGCGGGGGCAATGAACTGGCTGTGCGTGGAACGTCAGACCGGCGGCGAACTGGGCGGCTCGGCCGGCGACGGCACCGGCGGCATCTCCGTTGGCGGGTCGGGAAGATCCAGGTCCATGTCCAAAGGCTCGGTCATCGACACGTCGCCCATCGGAAAGTCGTCGGTCGCCATGTCGCCCATGACGTCGGTTGCCGGCATGTCGCTCATCGGCACATCCGCCATCAGGGGATCGTCGTCGAACGGGGGCTCGTCGTCGAGCGGGTCGGCGGTGCGGCCGAAACGCAGCCACGGCTCGGCCTGCACAGCGCGGTCCAGCGACTTGTCCAATGCGGCCATGGTGGCGGACAGATCCTCGCTCTCGTCCGACTGCCAGGCCCGCAGCGTGTAAAGCCACACCGCGACCATCCCCTGCACGCGCAAACCGCCGCGCAGGCCGCCGGCGGGAACGCCCGCAGCTTCGAGCAACCACGCCATGCTGCCGGCGGTGGCCAGTCCGAGCGTCATCGCGAGGCCGGGCCGGAGCGGCAGGTACTCGCGCAAGGCGAGCACGCCGGCGCGATGCGCCTGCAGCACGTCGATGCGGCGCATCACCAGATCGAACAGGCGGTCGCGGTTGTCGCCTTCGGACGCCGCGTGGGCGAGCGCCGCCTGGTCAGCAATCCGCCCGAACCGCATCAGGATGGCGTCGCGCCCAGGGAGACGCGCCCGCGCGCGGTCCAGCGGGAGGTCGGCGGCACGCGCCGCCACGGTGACGCTGACCGCCTTCCAGCCGCGCTCGGCCGCCACGGTGAAGGCGCTCGCGACCAAGGCGCGATCGAACTCGGTATCGTCCATGGCATCCATGTGTGGCTCCCGCCGGTAATGTCAGCCCGCCAGATCGCGTGATCTTTGGGTCGCCGCCGCCACGGCACGGGAAATGGCCTGGGGCCACGCCGCCGCATCCGACAACACCGCCAACGCGCGTTCCGTCGTACCGTTCGGGCTGGTCACCGCACGACGCAGCAATGCCGCATCCTCCGGCGAGCCGGCCAGCAGGGCGCCCGACCCCACCACGGTCTGCCGCGCCAGCCGGGCCGCCAGCGCCGGGGCTATGCCCTGCTCCACCGCCGCCTGCGCCAGCAGCTCGACCAGCAGGAACACGTAGGCCGGACCGCCGCCGGACACCGCGGTGACGGGATCGAGCAACGCCTCGTCCTCGACCCAGGCGACCTCGCCCACCGCGGCCAGCAGCGTGTCGCACAGGTCGCGCTGGCCAGCGCCGATGCCGGGCGCGGCGTAGGCTACGGTGATGCCCTGGCGGATTGCGGCCGGAGTGTTGGGCATGGCGCGCACGATGGCGGCGCGGTCGCCCAGCAGTGCGCCCAGGCCGGCGACGCTGCGCCCGGCCATGATCGACAGGAACACCGCGCCGCCGGCGAACCTGGCATAAAGCGGCACCGCAGCGGCGGCGGTTTGCGGCTTCACCGCCAGGATCACCGCAGCGGGCGCAAACCCGTCCGGCAGCGCCGCCAGGTCGGGCAGCACGGTGATCCCGCCGCCGGGGCTGGCCGGCAGCAGCGGGTCGATGGCGAACGAGGCGCTCAGGCCGCGCTCCCGCCAGCCCGCCGCCATCGCCGAACCCATGCGGCCGAACCCCGCCAGCAGCACCGGCGGGATCGCGGCCGCCACGGTCATGCCTCGCCCACGCACTCCAGCATGGCCGCCGCCAACGCCTCGGCCGGCTTCTTGCCGCCCCACAGCACGAATTGGAACGCCGGGTAGAACCGCTCGCATTCGGTGATGGCGATGTCGACCATGTCCTCGAGGCTCTCCGACGACGCGCCGGGCGCCCCGCGCAACAGCACGGAATGGCGGAACACCGGCATCCCCTCGTCGCTGTCCATGCCGAAATGGCCGATCCACAGCTTCTCGTTGGCCAGCGCCAGCAGTTCGTAGAGCGCGCCGCGCGCCTTCTCCGGCACCTTCAGGTCGAAGGTGCAGGTGAAGTGCATGGCGCTGATCTCGCTGGACCAGCTGAAATACAGCCCGTAATCGCACCACTTCCCAGGCGCCTGGATGGCCATTTCGGCATCGTTGCGGCGATCGAAGTGCCAGTCGTTCTCGTTTGCGATCTGCTCCATGACGTCGAGCGGGTTGGCGGAAGGTTCGATCTGTGTGCCGAGGTGGGCTGACATGCGGGGTCTCCCGTGCAAGAGGAAGGCCGGAACCCGGGCAGGCCGCCCGGGCGGATCAACGGTCGGCAGGGCTGGTGCCGAGTCCTGACACGCAAGCCTAGCGGTCGCGCATTGTGCGCCGCAAGACCGGCTGTCAGGGTTCATCTCACCTATGAGCGATGCGGTGCAAGCCGATCCTGGTCCAGGCCTAGTTAAGCGATCATCCCCGGACCCGCCACGGTTGCACCACCTCCCCGCTCCGCCTCCAACGCGCTGACCCGAAGCTCCAACGCCGCGAGGCGCTGTTCGGATGCTTCCTGACCGGCGCGGGCATTGGCGGCCATCTCGTGCACGGCCTCCAGTTCCTCGCGCCGCACCAGGTCGAACTTGCGGATGGCGTCGTCGAGGCGTGCGCGCATCAGCGCCTCGGCCTCGTCGCGCACGCCTGCGAGCGCAGACATGGCGCCGCCGGCAATGCCGGCGATGTCGTCGAACAGGCGGGGGCGGTCGGCCATGGCGATCTCCTGTTGGGGCTGCTTTCGCGGCGCAGCGTTGGACCGTATATCGTGCCGTTATGATCGTGGTCACTGGCGGCGCTGGTTTCATCGGGTCCAACCTGCACGCGGCGTTGGCGGCGCGAGGCCATGAGACCGTCGTGGTCGACCGGCTACGCTCCGGCGCCCCAGGCAAGTGGCGCAACCTGCGCAGCCACCCTCCGGCGCGGCTGATCCCGCCCGAACAGCTCGACGGCTTCCTCGCCGCCCGGCCGCCGGTCCAAATGGTGTTTCATCTGGGGGCGATCAGCAGCACCACCGCGGACGACGGTGACGCGATGTGGGCCAACAACGTCGCCCTGTCGCAGTCGCTGTTCGCCTGGTGCGCGGCGCATGGCGTGCGGATGGCGTACGCCTCGTCGGCCGCGACCTACGGCGACGGGTCGCATGGCTTCGACGACGACGCGGCCGGGTTGCCGGCGTTGCGGCCGCTCAATCTGTACGGCTGGAGCAAGCACGCCTTCGACCTGCAGGTGGGCCGCACGATCGCCGGCGAAGGCGCCCTGCCGCCGCAGTTCGTGGGGCTCAAGTTCTTCAACGTGTATGGCCCGAACGAATATCACAAGGCCGCGATGGTCTCGGTGGTGAAGGTCAAATACGACGAGGTGGCGGCTGGCAAGCGCCCGACGCTGTTCCGCTCCGACCCCGCCGCCGCCGCGGTGCCGGACGCCGGCAGCCATGCGCGCGACTTCATCTGGGTGGGCGATGTCGTCGACGTGCTGCTCTGGCTGCTCGACACGCCGCAGGTGAGCGGCCTGTTCAACCTGGGCACCGGAGTGGCGCGCAGCTACCTCGACCTGGCGCACGCGGTCTGCGCCGCGGCCGGGGCGGCACCCGACATCGATTTCGTCGACATGCCGGCCCGGCTGCACGGCCAATACCAGATGTTCACCCAGGCACCGATGGGCCGCCTGCGCGCCGCCGGCTACAGCGGGCAGTTCACGCCGCTGGAGGCGGGCATCGCCCGCTACGTCACCGACTACCTGAGCCGCCCGGACCCTTATTTGTAATCGGCCCTTATTTATGATGTCGGACCTGTAATGTCGCAGCCGCTGCTGTTCCCCGACTTCGACCCGGTGCTGGTGCGGCTGGGGCCGATCGCCATCCGCTGGTATGCGCTGGCCTACATCGGCAGCCTGGTGCTGGGCTGGCGGCTGGTGCGGCGGCTGGCGGTGCGCGCGCCGCAGGTCGCCAGCCTGCTGCAGGTCGACGATTTCCTGACCTGGGCGACGCTGGGCGTGGTGCTGGGCGGGCGGCTCGGCTACGTGCTGTTCTACCAGCCGGAGAACTTCCTGGCGCACCCGCTGCGGATCGTCGCGGTGTGGGGCG
>JAABUQ010006176.1_pt1 | contig 18406 bp, 17 predicted proteins | sample 5560001 | NCBI WGS metagenome assembly JAABUQ01 (sample SAMN10711888, study PRJNA513371) | rock metagenome | isolation source: Antarctica rocks | place: Antarctica: Victoria Land, Finger Mt nord | collected 2015-12-18
CAGAGAAGTTCGGTACTCAGTTTTCAACACCGTCGGAGGTTGTCGGACTGGAGTTTGACTCCTCCTATAACGTACTCAAGCTTGCTAGTGGTGAGAGTGTCTCTGCCAAGTGTGTCTTGATTGCTACAGGGGTCTATTACCGCAAGCTTAACGTCGAGGGCGGTGAACAATTTGATGGAGCTGGCATCTACTATAGCGCCACCAACGTGGAAGCCCAAATGTGCCGCAATTCAACAGTTGTCGTTGTCGGTGGAGCCAACTCCGCTGGTCAGGCGGCAATATTCCTTTCAGAGTATGCCAAGAAAGTACTGCTGCTTATCCGGGGTGATGATTTAAGCCAGAAAATGTCCCAATATCTGGTCCGACGGCTCAAGCAAACAGACAATATTGAGCTGTTAATCAATTCTGAGATTAGTAAGATGCAGGGCAATGACGTTTTACGCTCAGTAGAGATTAGAAATAACAAAACTCATCAAACCAAGATAGTAGAGACTTCGGCAGTCTTTATCTTCATCGGTGCCATACCGCGTACAGATTGGCTGCCTAGCCAGATAGAAGTCGATGATAAAGGCTTTGTTAAAACTGGCCCTCAGGTGGCAGATTCGAAAGCCTGGCTTGCCGGTCGCCAGCCGTTTCTGCTGGAAACGAGTCGCCCTGGTATCTTTGCGGCGGGTGACGTGCGACTGGGCTCAATGAAACGTGTCGCCTCTGCCGTGGGGGAAGGCTCGATGGCAGTGCAGTTTGTACACCAGATCCTTGACAAATTGTAATTTAACTGTCTTTAAGATTGGGGGCAACAAATATGGTCTAATTGCTTATATAGCCCTAAAACTAAGGAGTCATAACATGAACACAGATAAAACAAACAAAGTTGATAGCACTGAAAATACTTCCGATCAGAATACAGCAACTACTGAAGTTAACATTATTGCTAAACCGTCTTTTGGCGAATCGCAACAAATTACTAAGACAATTGATATAGATGGTCGTCGTCCAGTTGACCCAAGCAATCTTCAGATTCAGGAGACTTTTGATCTAGATGGTCGCCGTCCAATTGTTTCAAGTGATTTTCAAGTTGAGGAAACTTTTGACATAGATGGTCAGCGTCCGATTGCCTCTAGTAATCTTCAGGTTCATGACACACTTAATATAGCTGGTAAACGTCCCATTGACCCAAGTGATTTGGAGGTTAAGGACACCCTTGACATAGATGGTCAACGTCCCATTGCTTCTAGTAATCTACAGGTTCAGGAGACCCTTGATGTAGATGGTCACCGTCCAATCACCTCAAATCACGCTGAAAATCTTGAGGTCACAACGGATTATATAGACTAGAATCGCTCTATCACTGCTAGTGGTGCGAGATGAGAAAATCGAATCTCAAAGATTGGGAAACTAGACGCGTTTGTCCTGAGTGTACTGGGGTATGAGTTTAAGCTATTGTCTTAACTGTCAATACATAAGTCATCTAGACGTATGTCCAAAAAGGCAGTGTTTCTTGACAAGGACGGTACCTTAATTGAAGATGTGCCGTACAATGTTGACCCGGAGCGCATCCAGTTAACACAGGGTGCAACGGAGGGATTGCAGTTACTCAACGCATCTGGGTACCGATTGATTGTGATTACTAATCAGTCCGGTGTAGCGCGGGGCTACTTTCCAGAATTGGCGTTGGTGGCTGTGGAGACTCGATTACGCCAATTGTTGGCAGATGTCGGTGTTCCTCTGGCTGGGTTTTACTACTGCCCTCATCACCCAGGTGGTATCGTTCAAGAATTTGCTAAGAACTGCTCTTGCCGCAAACCTGAACCAGGTCTGCTGCTTTGTGCCGCAGAGCGCCATGGCATCAACCTGACCCAGTCGTGGTTCATCGGCGATATTCTTAATGATGTGGAGGCCGGTCGTCGTGCCGGGTGCAAGACAGTGCTGATTGACAACGGCAATGAGACAGAGTGGCAGATGTCCTGGCAGCGATCGCCACACTACACAGTTGCTGACCTCACTGAGGCAGCGCTAGTGATTACATCGGAGGATGCTGGTGAAAACTGACCTGGTGAAGCTACTAGATGCGATCGCCAATCTCAAGGTTGTGGCAATCGGTGAAGCGATGCTCGATTGCTACCTGGAAGGGTTTAGCGATCGGCTCTGCCCTGAAGCTCCGGTGCCGCTTGTCACTGTAACTGACCGGAAGGATATGACTGGCGGCGCTGCAAATACCGCTGTTAATCTCCACAGTCTCGGTGCCAAGGTAACGTTCCTTTCAGTGATTGGTGATGACTGGGATGGGGTCTTACTCCAACAAGTTCTCCAACAGGGTGTCTCGAACCAGCACGTTCTAACTCACCCAGGTAGGCGGACGCTTACCAAGCAAAGGATCATAGCGGCGTCTCAGATGTTGGTGCGGTTTGACCAAGGCACCACCACTCCCATTGACTCGGAGACAGAACAGACGCTCATTGATCAACTTGAGCGTTGTTTTCCAGAGTGTGATGCTGTTGTTGTCTCTGATTACGGCTATGGTATTTTGACGGCAAGGGTAATTCAAGCGATCGCTAAACTCCAGCAAAGTCAGCCTCGCATCCTGGTAGTTGACTCTAAAGACCTTACCGCCTACCGTCATGTTGGTGTGACAGCAGTTAAACCCAACTATTACCAAGCTATTCAGTTGTTGGGTATTCCGAGCGCCGAACCTGCGGCTCGCGCCGACCAAATTGCTGCCCACCAAGGGCAACTTCTCGACCTGACTGGAGCGCGAATTGCTGCCGTCACTCTTGATGCGGAGGGAGCGTTGATCTTTGAGGGCGATCACTCCCCGCACCGCACCTACACGCGAAGAGCAAACCAATATCATGCCATTGGTGCGGGTGATACGTTTGTGAGTGCCCTGACTCTTGCTCTTGCCGCTGGTGCCCCAACATCAACTGCCGCAGACTTTGCTGCCTCTGCCGCAGCGGTAGTCGTGGGGAAAGCAGGTACCTCAGTCTGCTCTGCCCAGGAATTGCGGGAGTCCTTTTTTAGAGCAGGGGGAGCAGGGGGAGCAGGGGGAGCAGAGGAGAAGGATTCTTCCTTTTCCCCCTCACCCCCTCACCCCCTCACCCCCTCTACCGATAAACACTTACCTGACTCCAGGTCATTTGTTACCCGTATAGCCTCCTACCGAGACCGTGGATATCGTATTGTCTTCACGAACGGCTGCTTTGATATCCTCCATGCTGGACATGTCTCTTACCTCAACCGCGCTAAGGCACTGGGGGACATTCTTATCATCGGTGTTAACTCGGATGCTAGTGTCAGCCGCCTTAAGGGACCAAGTCGCCCGATCAATCCATTGGAAGACCGACTTCAGATTCTCGCTGCCCTCAGCTGTGTGGATCTCCTGGTTGCTTTCAATGAAGACACCCCTAGCAACCTGCTCCAACTGATCTGTCCGGATGTCTATGTTAAGGGCGGCGACTATACCAAACAGACGCTGCCGGAAGCGTTGCTGGTAGAACAATTGGGGGGTGTTGTTCAGATTCTGCCGTTCGTGGAGAACCGTTCCACCACTGGCATCATTGAACGGCTCTCTGGTAAACGATGACTCTAAGCCCTGTTCGGGAAACAAGTATGACGACAGATGACTGGAACTTGGTTAAGAATGTCCTGTGCATTCGATTGGACACAATTGGTGATGTGGTGATGACTACACCGGCAATCCGAGCCTTGAGAGAATCTCATCCTAGCCGCCGCATCACACTGCTGACATCTTCTGCTAGTGCTGCAACTGCATCGCTGGTACCAGAAGTTGATGAAGTTATTGTCTACGATGCCCCCTGGTTAAAGGCAACTGCGCCGCGAATTGATAGTACTCCTGAGTACGAAATGGCAGAGCAGTTGCGCCGATCGCGCTTCGATGCGGCTGTGATTTTTACTGTATATAGTCAAAGCCCACTGCCATCGGCGTTTCTGTGCTACCTTGCTGACATTCCCCTCCGGCTAGCCCATTGTCACGAAAATCCTTACCAGTTGTTGACACATTGGGTGAAAGACCCGGAGCCAGAGAATTTTGTCCGCCACGAGGTCCGTCGCCAGCTAGATTTAGTTGCCACAGTCGGTTGTCAGACTCACAATGAAGGCATGTCACTCTTGGTGCCAGAGCTAGCTCGTTGCCGAGTGCAGGATATTCTCCAAAAACTGGGCTTTGACCAACCACATCCCTGGGTGGTTATCCATCCTGGTGCTACAGCTCCATCGCGCCGTTACCCACCAGAAGGCTTCGCTGAGGTTGCCCGACGCCTAGTACTGGACTTAGGCATTCCAGTAATCTTTACGGGGACTGAGCCGGAACGGGAACTGGTTGAGGGTATTCAGACGGCAGTCGGTGTTGCCACACACTCACTTGTGGGCAGCCTTGACTTGGGTGAACTGGTAGCATTACTGGCGATCGCACCCGTTCTAATTGCTAACAACACTGGTCCCGTCCACATTGCCGCAGCCGTGGGCACACCAGTTGTTGATTTATACGCCCTCACCAACCCTCAACACACACCTTGGGGTGTAGCTCACCGCGTCCTGTTCCACGATGTTCCCTGCAAATACTGTTACAAGAGCATCTGTCCTCAGGGACACCACAACTGCCTACAGCTAGTGACCCCAGAATCTATAATACGTGCCACTTGCGAATTGCTCTATTTAAGAGAATCCTGTTTAATCTAATTTGTCACCATTTGCAGAGAACAGCTTCTGACAGTTTCCCCCAAAAGGTTAATCCATCCGTTTTTCCAAATACTGACCAATCATCAGTTGCTCATCAGCCCGTGAGATAATTGTCTGCCGCGTACGATAGTTGTTGCCAATAAGTTTTAATTCTTCTTCAAACACCGAGCCGTTATACTCAGTTCGTAAGCACAAAGTCTTGGGATTTGCAAAGTAATACTCAGCAGTGACTGGCTTAGGTGTAGCAAAACCGCGATCGCGGTACAGCGTCCTTCCCCTGGCTCCAAACAGCGTTGAACCTTTAGACTCCTTCCGACCGGACACTGAATTCTGACTTTCCCAGCTAACTTCAGCACCGCAAATCATCAGATTTGGGTCATTCAGTTCATGCAACTGAGCTAGCTGTTGTAATTCAGTACCTCCTTGCTCCAAAAACCGGATGGCGAGTAGAGTAACCATTTCTTTTGTTTCACCATCTGGCAGCGTGTAGTAGCGCCGTTCCGAGCGCCACAGACCCGACGAAAGTTGGAAAAATTCTGCGATCAGGAATTCGTCAGCTGTTTGGGCAAGTTGTATGCTTAATGTCACTAGTAGCCGTCCTTAGAGAAAGTGGAATTGGATAAATGGGTAATACCCAATAAAGTCAAGCATTTGTTACCTTTCTTAAGATAGCGGATTTACTTACATTAGCTTAAATTGTTTTAACTGTGGCCATCCCCTCCCTCGCCAGCTTGGAATACATCCCTTACATTAACGCCAGTGGTCAATTACCTGACCAGTGGCAGGGAAAAGTTGGAGTTTACGCCATTTTCAATCAACAAAAAGTGCTCCAATTTGTGGGCTATTCCCGCGATGTCGATCTCAGCCTCAAGCAACACCTCGTGCGTCAGCCTCAACTCTGTTATTGGCTCAAAGTCCAAACCATTGATCGCCCCAGTCGTACCGTCCTAGAAAGCATTCGGGATGCTTGGAATACAGAGAATGGGTCGATCCCAGTAGGCAATGGGCTTGAAGAGGCGAAATGGACTCAGCCGATTGATGCCAAAGCTGCTATGACCACTGATGAACAAGCCAACTTTTCATTGAGTGATGAACTGACACAAGCCAAACTGCTAAAAAACGCAGCCCGACGAGTTGAGGGACAAATCTCATCACAGCTAGAATCCCGTGGGGTAAAGATGCAAATTCGCTTCAATCCCAAGCTTAAAGAAAAGGGCTTATTAGATTTGAAGTAGTCACCACGCTAATGCTAGTCCATCGGCACGAGGTTCTGAAGCCGCTACCAAGACCCCTCCTTGACGCCGGATAACCTGACCCTTACCAAATAATCCTGCTTGTTCATCGATCCGGACATTATGACCTAGCTCAGCTAGTGCCAGCGCTACAGACTGCGGTACACTTGGCTCCAAGAGCACAGTATTACCAGAGACAAACTGCCATCTAGGTGCATCAAGAGCAGCTTGGGGGTTCATTCCATAGTCCGCCTGGTTGATCACCACTTGAAGATGTCCCTGGGGTTGCATTGGTCCTCCCATAACGCCAAATGGCCCCAAGGGTTGACCATCTTGTGTGAGAAAACCAGGAATAATCGTGTGGAAAGGACGCTTTCCTGGCCCCATCTGGTTGGGATGCCCCTCTTCTAATGTGAAACCATAGCCTCGATTATGCAGTGCAATGCCTGTACCGGGAACCAGAAGACCACTGCCAAAACCCATGTAGTTAGATTGAATGAAGGAAACCATCAGTTCTTGGTCAGCTGCCGCCAAATAGACAGTTCCCCCTTGAGGCAAACCAGGCTCAGCCAGGGTAATAGCAGTTTCACCAATCATCTGCCGTCGCACAGCCGCATAGGCTTTGTCTAAGAATAGCGACTCAGATACCTCTAGAAATCGGGGATCGCAGATGTATCTGTGGGCGTCGGCGAAGGCAAGCTTCATTGCTTCAATCTGGAGGTGATAACTCTGAGCTGATTCCCGGGGATACTTAGCAAGGTCAAAGCCTTCGAGGATATTTAAGGCGATCAGAGTTGCGATTCCTTGAGTGTTGGGGGGCAGTTCCCAAACGGTAGTCTGGCGATAATTCGTCGCAATTGGCTCTACCCAGTCTGCCTGGTGTGCTGCCAGATCAGCTGTTGTTAACATGCCACCAGTTGAGGCAGCAAAGTTAGCCAGTTGTTCAGCCAGCTGACCTCGGTAAAAGCTCTCAACCCCGTCTTGGGCGATCGCTCGCAGTGTTTTAGCATGAGACTGACTTTGCCAAATTTCGCCAGCTGCTGGTGATCGGTCATGTGGGAAAAAGACTTCCTTGAATGGCTGGAACTCCGAACCAGTCAGGGGAAGGTAGACTGACTCGGCTCGCTTCCAATCTTGCGCTGTAACTGGTGACACAGGGAACCCGGTAGTAGCGTACCGAATTGCTGGTTCAAATAGCTGCTCAAACGGCAACTTCCCCCACCGCTCCCACAAAGAGTGCCAAGCTGATACGGCTCCCGGCACAGTCACGGTTAGCCAGCCGGTTATGGGCAATTGCTCGTACTTTGCCAACTGCTCAGGCGTCAAGCTTTGGGCACTTCTGCCAGAGCCGTTCAGTCCGTGTAACTTCCCATCCCACACTAGAGCAAAGGCATCTGAGCCGATGCCGTTCATAGTTGGTTCGACTACAGTCAGAGCGATCGCTGTGGCTAGGGCAGCATCCACCGCGTTCCCACCAGCCCAGAACATCTCCATTCCCGCTAGAGCCGCTAACGGTTGGCTTGTCGCAACAGCGCCCCGTTGCCCCATCACCACTCGTCGGCCACTAGGGTAGGGATAATGAGTTAAAAAATTTGACGGCATCAAGTTTTTACAGCTAGCGTATTGCTCAGTTTACTGGATTTATCATTTCAGCCTATGCCTTCTACCTCAAAAATTGAACCCGCCTACGAGATCGCGAATGCTCAACTGCCAATTATTGGCGTGGCAGTGGTGGGAACTGGGTTTGGTCAAAAAGTCCATATCCCTGGATTCCAGGCTCACCCTGGTACCCAGCTGGTCGCTGTTTATCACCGAGACTTGGAGCGGGCGAGAGCGATCGCATCTACTCATAACATTCCCTATGCTTGTGACACGATCGCAGACCTTGTGGCATTGCCCCAAGTGCAAGCAATCAGCGTCTCGACGCCGCCATTTCTGCACTACGAAATGGCAAAGACAGTGCTGCAAGCCGGGAAGCACCTATTACTAGAAAAACCCACAGCCCTCTGCGCTGCTGAGGCAAAGGAGCTGTACCAGATGGCATTAGCTAACAAAGTTATTGCCACGCTAGACTTCGAGTTTCGCTTGATCCCAGCATGGCAGCGCCTAGCAGAATTACTGTCCGAGGGATATGTCGGGCAGAAGCGCCTAGTTAAAATCGATTGGTTGGTCTCAAGTCGGGCTAATGCCTCACGTCCTTGGAACTGGTATTCCAGAAAAGATCAGGGAGGCGGCGCACTAGGAGCATTAGGTTCCCACGCCTTCGACTATATCAGCTGGTTGTTTGGACCAGTGCAGCGCTTATGCGCCCGTTTAAGCACCGCCATTCCCACACGACCCGATCCAGCCACAGGTGAAATGAAACCTGTAAGTGCAGATGATACCTGTATGCTGATGCTGGAGTTAGCAGATGGGACGCCCTGTCATGTTTGCATCAGTGCTGCTGTCCATGCACCCCGCTCTCACTGGTTGGAAGTTTACGGCGATCGCGGCACGCTAGTCTTGGGCAGTCACAATCAGAAAGATTACGTTCATGGTTTCCACCTTTGGGCGGCATCAACTGGTCAACCACTGACTGAGGTAGAAATTCCGAAGCATCTAGCATTTCCTCAAACCTATACAGATGGTCGCATTGCACCGTTCATCCGAGTGGTGGATCGGTGGGTACAAGGAATTGACCGAGGGGAGGCACTGACACCCTCTTTACGGGAAGGTGTTTATTCTCAGTTATTGATGGACCTTACCCAAACTTCCCACGAACAGAGTACCTGGGTAAATGTACCGGAGTTAGATATTTTCCTCAATGAATAATTTATAGATAACTCTAGTACATTTTTCCTTAGCATAAATACTCTGCTGCCATATATTTGAAAAGTCCCTAAAATCTCTCCTGCTGGGAGTATAAAGCTATATTATCGGTTGCAGTCGTCGTATGTTTTGGCTGGATTATGTCAGTTTGTCTACACGAGTTTGGTCATGCGGTGGTTGCCTCAACCTAGACCTAGGTTTGCCGCTGCCACTCCTATTTTTGCTGATAGGTGGAATTGCTCTAACTGGTGCCGCCGTATATATCGATCAGGGAAGATTACGTAGACCTATTGAAACAACTCGCGTTGAAATGTAATTTTAGCTTGACCCATCAGTGAAATTTCGTAATGACATAAATTAAGTGAAATTTCCCATGACATAAATAATAGCTGAAGTTAAGTTTACTTTGTAAAGTTGTTGTACTAACCTACGTAGAGCTATGCTCCTGAAATCAATAAAAGATAGCACAGGAAAAATCTTGGAGCAGGAAAATTTACTGTCAAAATCATCAGATTTATTGCTAATTCAATTTTGCGTAATAGGGGTTTTACGACTCCAATAAGTGTTCGTAGCAGCATTTTTTTATCCCGTAACTGACACGCAGAGGCTTTGCCATTTTAACTCAATCAGTCAGGTACTTCAAAGTTGTCTAAACCGGCAGGCAATCTGCTTGGTGGTAGTCGATCCACGAACTCAACGCAAATATGCAATCACTCCATGTTGTCCATAAATTTTGGAGCCAATTCTATGCAGTTACGCCAAGGCTGTATTCAAAAACAACCTCATGTTTCGCTGACCAAAATTAGTGTCAGCAACGCCTTTTTCAGATTCGCGCTTGCGATTGCGGTCACGGGTGCTGCTGCCCAACTGCCCGCCCGAGCGCAGGAACAAGCTAAAAGCGCCGATAGCTTCGTCGATAGCATCGGTATTGACCAATTCCAGCCAGACTATGACGCCAGTTTCTTTGACACTGCTAACGCCTACGGTTTCCGCCATGTACGCGCCGCCATTTTGAGTTTTCAAGCTGTCAACCATGCCGCCATTGCTAGTCAGGCTTACTCTAAGTACGGCATTAAGCTAGATGCAGTGGTAAACCAGGCATCCAGCGTCAGCGACAACCTCTCCTGGCTCAAAAACGTTAACCTCTCCGCTGTCGAAGCGATTGAAGGACCCAACGAAGTGGACGGTGGCTATGGCATTGGCAATACAGCAGCACCGATTTACCAAAGCAACCTGTACAACGCTGTTAAGGGTGACTCTAGTCTTACAGCGATTTTCAGATTAGTAAGCCACAGGTATAGTACCACACAGTGGCTTTCTCTGACAGATTGCGTGGCTTATTCGAGCGGCAACCGCTGTAACTCTATCTCAGTGTTGAATTTTACGGTAATCAATGATTACCAAACCGCGTCGGATGCCAATGACTACGCCAACGTCCACTTATACGGCTTTGAAGACAGCAACAACCCTTTCCTGCCACCCGCCCAAAGCCCTTATGGTACCAATGCCTATGGTAGTATCGGCTTTGACATCAGCAAGGCAGAATCGGGTATCGCCAATGGCGCTCAGAAGCCAGTTGTCTTTACAGAAGCGGGCTATTTCACCAGCGCTGGTCACAGCAACCAGATTTCGCGCTTGGACCAGGCTAAGTATGAGCCAATGCTGCTGGCGACCAACTTTAACCGTGGCGTAAAGCGCACCTACATCTACTCGCTGTTCGACAGCAGTGAGGGGACCGATATCAATAACCAGCCTGCTGGTACTGCAATCAAAAACTTGATCGCCACCCTCTCCGACTCCAGTTGGAATCCGAACACGCAGACGCGCAATATTTCAAACTTCACACCCGGCCAGCTCGACTACATTATCCAGACTAGCAGTGGTAATATCCAGCACACTCTGCTGCAGAAGCAGAACGGGGACTTTTATCTGTTGCTTTGGAACGAGGTGCCGGTCTACGACGTCCGCAATGGTACCGGCGATATCAATAACACACCAGTTTCGGTAACGTTGAATTTCTCGACACCTCTGACCAACACTGCTACTGTCTACACCCAGAACAGCGATGGCACTTACTCGTCATCTAATGCCGATTTGAGCAGTGGCAGTCTGAACGTAAACGTCCCCGACAGCGTCATGCTCGTACGCCTGTCGCCAGCCGCTGCGGCTACTATGCCTTTAGACCGTTCAAGCTGGACAGCGACAGCGTCATCGAATGCCGGTTCTGGTCAAATGCCTGCTCAGGCGATTGATGGAAACCCTAGTACTCGCTGATCAACAGGGACAAATCAAAAGCCTGGGCAGTACTTCCAGGTAGATATAGGCAGCACTCAGTCCTTTAGCAAGCTCGTACTGGACGCGAGTGGATCTCCCAATGACTATCCCAGAAAATATGCCGTCTACGTCTCCAATGACGGACAAAATTGGGGCAATGCGATTGTTACGGGTTTCGGCAGTAGCGCGATCACTACGATTTCCTTCCCGACTCAATCGGCACGCTACTTCAAAATTGTCCAGACCGGCAGCCAACCTACCTGGTGGTGGTCGATCCACGAACTCAATGCATATAGGTAATTACCCCATCTACTCTCTGATAACGCATCCCTGGCAGTTGAGACACCAAGCCCATGAGTTCCAACTGCAAGAGCGCACTAGAGACAGACCCAGTTACCAAGCCGGTTTGTTGCACAATCAAGTCGAAGGGCATAGACTCCAGCGCGATCGCTGTCAACACCTGCTTGAGTTCTGGTGCTAAATTCGGCAAAGCCAACTGCTCCAGGAAGCGTAACAAAAAGTTTGCTAACGCTAAATATGCCTTAAAGAAGTGTGCTTATTGAGAATAGATTACTACAAGTCAACCGCTTCAGCTTACACTATTCTCAATAATCAATTGGTTGCAAAGGGAAACAGCAACAGCAAACTTTTTGGGCTCTACAGTATCTAGTATGCTAACTTAACTAGAAAATACCAGGTTAACAAGCTTCTTAGTCTAAAGTTACCAAAATTTCTAAAGCCATATGCTGCTCTTTTAATTAGCTTAAGTTTATGATTAATACCCTCGACTATACCGTTGGTTGTTCTCTGGTCAAAATAGCTGACAATCTCTCCAAACCATTTGATTATTGTCGACCGAGACTTCGGAAAGTCTAGAGCTGCAACTTGTAACCAATCCAGCAACTTCCATAACCCATCTTTCCAATTATCGGCACTTTCAAAGATAGCTCTTAAATCTTCTTTATGACGATGCATTTTTGCCAAATGAGGGACTAAGTTTTTAATTGACTCTAGTTTTGATTTTTGCTGTTCATTTAGGTCGTGTTCATTCTTTAACAACGAATACTTACTGTCTTTCAATACCGCAAGTATTCTGGCTTTTTCTATCGGATTTTCCAGAGTCTCTGCTTGAGTTTTGGCGGCTTTTCTCTGAGCATCTAGCTCTTGATTAACTAACTTCATTACATGAAATCTGTCAGCGACTACCTGAGCAGATGGCATCAACTTTTCTACTAAACTTTTATATGGTTTCCATAAATCTATACTCACCTCTTTGATTTGATTCAGAATCTCGTCCCCCCAGCTCTGAAACACTCTCCACAATTCTGACTGCCTCCTTGATTCCAGAATGAAGATCGGTTTCTTGCTGTCTAAGTCTACCAGTACAGCACAGTAATTTCCTTGTCCTTTTACCAGAGCTATTTCATCAATTCCTAGTCTTTTGATCTCTGTAGGCTTTTCTTTTAAGAAGTTAGTTCCTACATCTTTTAGCATTGTTTGAATTTCTGATTCGCTCAAATCATTTCTTTCAGCTACACTGCGAATATCACTGTCTAACACTTGCCCCACAATCTCCTGAACCAATCTTTTAGTATAATTCCGCTTGGGACTCACATAATTTAGTAATTCACTAAAAGGTTTTTTACACTGGTCGCATTTAAACTGCCGCCGATTTACCCGTAAGTAGGCTGGCTGACCACTTAGAGGTAAGTCTTTGGTTAGGTGCCAATGATTCTGATAGAGTTTTTGACTTTGCCGTCCACAACGAGGACAAGTTGCTTGCTGCTGTTCTGGTTCTATATGTAGAAGGATTCCTACAGCTTCAAGTAACTGGTAGCTACTCACGAAGTTACCGGGAATATTTAGGATCTCTGTTAGGAGTTTGTGATGAGATTTACGCGGCACCATTCGAAAATTGACTTTTTAGACAAGCTTGTTGACTACATATCTATTATAGACTTGTCACGAATCCGCTTCAAAGCCGCTGGCTGCAAGGCTTTCACTATCTCATTCCTTAGATTTTTTTCCTGCTTAATCTTAAAATTCTAATTTTTTAGCATACTAAACCCTGTAGAGCCCAATTATCTTATCAAGATATTGCTATTCTAGTTGCGCCTTAACTTTTATTGAGCATTTCGACAAAGGGCAGGGTCGCTATCCCTTCCTACACCCGACACCCGTTCTTGGACATGCTAAATTCTTAGGAAAGTGACAGGTCAACCGAGATGGCGATTAACATCAGTATTCCTGAAGCTGCTAACCAGTTTGTTGAGCTTTTGGATCGCGTCAAGCATGGTGAGGAAGTTGCCATCTTAGAAGCAGGAGTAGTGATCGCACGGCTGGTGCCTGCACCCAAGCAGCGATCATTTAGAGTTCCTGGACAGGACCGGGGAAAAGTCCTCATCGCTCCTGACTTCAATGCGCCCTTACCGGAAGATATCTTAAACGATTTTCTCAATCCTGGTTTGCTGTAAGTATGCGTGTCTTGCTTGATACCCATGCTTTCATCTGGTGGGTCATAGACGATTCTCAACTGTCGAATGCAGCAAGAGAATGTATTGCCAACCCTGACAACGATGTGTTTCTCAGCGTTGCCAGCGCGTGGGAGATTGTCATCAAAGTCAACATTGGAAAACTCATCCTGCCAGAGCCGCCCTTAGTGTATATTCCATCTCGACTATCTTCTAACCAGTTTGAAAGTTTGCCGATTCAGCTAAATCATGTGTTGCAAGTCGCTGCTCTGCCAAATCATCACCGTGACCCATTTGATCGGATCTTGGTTGCCCAGAGCCAAGTCGAGCAAATGCCCATTCTGACAATAGACAACCTAATTGCTCAGTACTCAGTAAGCATTGTGTGGTAGCGTTGGCAGCTACTACATAAAGCGGGACAGCTGAACAGATCTCAGCGGTGCCTCTTCAACGAATCCAAAAACTCTTTGATAATCCGCTGTCTCTGCTCAGGCAGGATTGCCTTTGACTTGTCTATTCGTAGCAGATAACAGAGGCTTTTGGTCCCTTTATTACAAGTGCTGAAGTCTGCCAGATTGTTACCGAGCGCTACCCCTAGCCCAAGAAAAATGATCGGCGTTGCTGATTTTGCAGTTGGTTCAGCAGGAATTACCAAGCTTTTGGGTTCATAAGCAACTGCTTATTCAGCAACGCCAACCGGAGAGGGAACCTGTCTGACGAAATAATGCCAGAAAAATACAACAGCGCCACCCACAAAGGCGGTGATCGCGTATCGCCGATCGCGAATAGACGTAGGGGGAACCTCACCAATCAGTAAATCGCGAATGATTCCGCCTCCAGACGCTGTAGCAAATGACAACACCATAACGCCAAAAAAATCTAGATGACCTTCGATTGCTGCTGTTGCCCCCTCGACGGCAAAAACAACAGTGCCGAGTAAATCTATCGCGAACAGTAGCTTATCAGAGGCATATTTGATTAAGCCTTCCGTCCTCGTACGACCTGGGGAAGCTGATTGATTGCGTTGACCTTTAGCCACTACGTTCCTCCGGTCGTGTTCTAGATCGGTTGTTTTACTCTTAAACAGGTAAACAAACTTGTAACGGTTGATGAATAACCCAATGACTAAATCGTGCATTTCCTCCGTTTTGGAAAAGCAAATAGTCTTGGGAGCTAGTCGCTTAATTCTTGTTCTTAATCTCAGATGGTTTGGAGAGATTATCGGCTATTTTGAGCAGAGAACAACCAATGGTACAGTCGAAGGAATCAATGATAAACTCAAGCTAATTAAAAGAGCAGCATATGGCTTTAGAAACTTCAACAATTTTAGATTAAGAAGCCTGCTATCTTGGCATTTCCCAGTTAATCTAGCATAATGAGTACGGTAGAGCCAAAGTGCTCTACTTACCTAAAAGTAAAACTAGCGAAAAATGCGAATTCTGTAGAATGGATGCCTCAGTCATGCAACGGGCGATAGCTTGTCTTGCTCAAAAGCAGGAATTCAGTCCCACCTGTGCGATTCCCCAAGTGCTTGAACATATTGGGATGGGAGCAAGTGTGCGATGTTAAAGGGGTTGGAGCTGGACATGGTGACGGGAGCATACGGCTACAGTTTCCCACCTTACCACCTGTCGCCCCAGTTTTTGCAACACAACGCTTTCACGCGCCGCTGAGCTGTGTCGTTAGGCTGATGACCTAAATGTGCCACTCTTGACAAGACAATGCATTTGCATTACTTTTGAGATAGAGTTTAACCAACAGGTTTAAAGGTCGCTATGGCTGTAACACTAGCCTTATACTCAGAATCTACTCTTACTGATCGTTATCAGACTACAGTCCCTGAACCTGTTCGCAAAGTCCTTGGCTTGAATAAGCGTGATAAAATCTACTACGCCATCCAGTCTGATGGTCAGGTAGTGATTTCTCGTGTCAACCAGACGGAGAGCGATCATATACTTGGGCAGTTTCTAAATTTTCTTGCACGAGATATCGAAAAGAATCCTCAGCACTTACAAGCAATTAGCTCTGATTTAGTCAGCCATGTTCAATCTTTGGTAGCTGGAGTTGGTCTTGAGCTTGACGCACCACTCTCTGACGAGGATGAATAAATTTGCCCGTAAATCAGCCGCTAGTGATTAATGGGTGGAACGTATTTGCCCATTCTCTCTTCCTCAACCAGTTTGAAGAACTTCTGGCGCAAGTTGAGCATTTGCGTCAGAAGTATCCCAAAGACTACAAGAGAAAAAACACCACAAAGCGTCTAGCTGCCATAGCAAAGCTGGCATTTGATATTATTCCTCAAGATCCAACACGTAGTGATTATCGCCAAGGCACTACGCTTGGTGATGATTACAAGCACTGGTTTAGAGCTAAATTTTTTCAGCAGTACCGACTTTTTTTTCGATATCATCAAGAGAGCAAAATCATTGTTTACGTTTGGGTTAACGATGAAAACTCTAAGCGAACCTATGAAAGTAACACAGATGCTTATCAAGTTTTTAAGAAAATGCTTGAAAGTGGTTACCCTCCAGACGACTGGAATGCCTTACTCAAAGAGGTAAAAGGTGAAACTAATCGTTTAGAGAAAGCAGTCAAAGCAGAAATTTAACTAGCTAGGAATAACTTTCACTATCTTGCCAATTTTTTAGCAGTCGAGTAATGTGTTTTGGTGATTTGCCCGTAACTGATGAGCTGCGTCTCTCTTCCCGATGGTTCTTTGATTAACTGAACCTGAAAAATTTGCAAGTCGTTGACGGTTTGACAGGTTCAGTCCCATAGCCTACGTTTACCTGAACATTCAAGGCTCTCCCAACGCAATGGCACTCCTCGTAGCTCGCCAGTTTTGGTGTCAATCATGGAAAATTTTCTCGATTTTGGATTCAGATCACAACTTTTAAGTGATCCTAGTCATTACAGAAATACTAGTACTTCTGTATAGTAGTAATTTGGGTGAGGCAGAAGAGGCTCTATAACAATTAATGTTTTTATTGGTAATTTTTATGTGCTGAACTAGTATTTATTTAGAAGAAATTTGTAGCTTAAATGCCGAGCTGGCATAACTTTTATCCCAATAATTATTATCTTTTTCCTGAAAAGCATTAATTGAGCAACAGTAAACAAAACATCTTCTCTAAACGGATCAACAACCGTTAAGATTTTAATCTTAATCGGGTCTATCGGCTTTGCTATGCTAATGTAACAAGAGACGCAAATTAGGGTTATGCAGCCACTTCTGACTGAGTTACTTAATTTGCCCGGAATTGAGGTTGAGGACTATACCCACTGTGGAGAGCAATTAATTCTAGAAGTTGAAGGGGAGCATCCCACTTTTTATTTAGCCAACAGAAAGTAAGCGATTCAGGTAAGCACAGCGATGAGCCAGAACTTGAGGCATTACATGCTTCTGCATCTGACTGCGCACTGCTTGTTCAATTCCCGCCAAACTCGTCAACTGCTCCGGTGGCGTCTCGTCATACAGAATTTTCGATACGGCTTTGATATGCTCCTGCAGCTCTTGTTGTTGTTCGGGAGTCACTGTGCGGCACCAGATGACAGGTCTATCTCCCTTATTATCCCTTGCTCAAAAAAAACTGGGATGCTCCCATCAGGACAAAGCTTAGAAGGCACTATCGACTGCCTCCCAAAAGGATGTAAAGTGTTCAATTCGGGAGCATCAGATGTTTAAGCAGTTGATGAATTCATATTGATTAACATCTCTGATAACGCATCCCTGGCAGTTGAGACACCAAGCCCATGAGTTCCAACTGCAAGAGCGCACTAGAGACAGACCCAGTTACCAAGCCGGTTTGTTGCACAATCAAGTCGAAGGACATAGACTCCAGCGCGATCGCTGTCAACACCTGCTTGAGTTCTGGTGCTAAATTCGGCAAAGCCAACTGCTCCACTAACTGGGGCGGCTCAACTGGATCGAGTTGTGGCATTGCTCCCAGCATTTCCAACAGATGACCTTCACTCTCGATCACCTGCGCTCCTTTGCTTAATAGTCCCAAACAACCGAGCGCTCGCGGGTTATCCAGCGAACCAGGCAGGACATAAACATCTCGACAAAAATCATTGGCATACCGCGCTGTGATCAAAGCACCCGATCTTATGGGAGCTTCCATTACCAACACCGCACGGCTCAGCCCAGCGATAATGCGATTGCGGGGGGGAAGTGGGCGCGATCAGGTGGCGTTCCCGCTGGATACTCACTCAAAACTAATCCCTGTTTGAGAATCTCTTTGTAAAGCTCCCGATTACGCGGGGGATAGACCACATCAACACCAGTTCCTAAAACTGCCAGTGTCCGTCCACCAGCTTCCAAACAGCTTTGATGCGCTTCTGTGTCTATACCGTCTGCTAAGCCAGATACAACCGTAAAGCCATTTCGTGCCAGCACCGCGCTAAGTTTACGAGTCCAACGTCTGCCATACTCTGAAGGGTTACGGGTGCCGACAATGCCGACTAGCGGTGTAACGCCTTGAATCTCTTTGGGTTGAACTTCACCGCAATAGTATAGAAGTGGGGGTGGGCTAGAAATCTCTAGCAGTAAACGGGGATACTCGGCTTCATCTGGTGTCCAGAAGTTGGGGTTTTCCTGCTCGTGCTGCTGGAGAAGTTGTTCGGGATGGAGGCGCGATCGCTCCGTTGCTACCACTTCAACTGTCTGAGGACCAAAGCCTTCCACTCGCCCTAGTTGAGCTGGAGCAGCTTCCCATGCCGTCGCTAAGGTGCCAAAGTGCTGTTGCAGGCGTCCCAGCAAGATCGGACCAATGCCAGGTATTTGCGACCAGGCTAGCCAATACAGCGGTTCTCAATTGGATGGAGTATAGCAACAGCAGGGAGTGAACCAGCCAATAATATCCTTGGTGGTCACTGCAGCAAGAGCATCCGTAATCGCTTGGTCTAACTGAGCATAGGTGCGTG
>JAABUQ010006177.1_pt1 | contig 18406 bp, 14 predicted proteins | sample 5560001 | NCBI WGS metagenome assembly JAABUQ01 (sample SAMN10711888, study PRJNA513371) | rock metagenome | isolation source: Antarctica rocks | place: Antarctica: Victoria Land, Finger Mt nord | collected 2015-12-18
ATTTCATCGTCTCGGGCGACGATCTCGACTGGATCGTCCACCTGCAGATGGGCGTGCTCAAGCGCCGCAGCACCAATCCTGACTGCGGCGCCATTGCCCCATTGCGCTACCTTGCCCGACCTAATCAGAAAATCAGCCATGTAGCCTCCGAGATGTTATAGACACGGTATCTACAACATCGCAGCTTCTATGGCTTTTAGCAAAGCCTACCGGCTTTATGCCACCTGCTCTGCGGCCATCTCCAAGGCGCGCGTGGCGAGTGCGACGGTGCGCGGGACCGGCTTATTGCCCTGTTCGTAGTAGGCCACCATGCGGCGGCTCAACCCGAGTGCTTTTGCCGCGCCTTCAAGCGTGTAGGCCTTGCGAAGCCGCCAAGCGTGAAACGCCTCCGCCGTCAACGTTTCACCAGATTGCTCCTGGTCCAGCCGCCACAGGGTGTCAGCCGCCATATCAATCTCGTTGCTCCAAACCACGTCCGTTCCGTATTCACCAACCTGTACCTGCCCGAACAGCGCCGGGTCATCGCGTAACGGCGCATATAGGCGAAACGTGCCGATTACCCCGGCCACGTCCACGATGCTCGTGCCACCAGCCTGCCAAGTCACCTGCAAGGTCAGCCACGTCTGGCCTGGCACCACAGCGGCGATACGCGGCAGCGGCTTTTTCGGCATGGTCACGTCCTCGATTACCCGCGCTCGTTCAGCTCATCCCACTTCGCGACCAAAATCTCGATGCGGCCGGCGGCCCATGTGAGAGCCGCATCGATTTGGGCTGGCCGAGCCTCACCGGCAATTACCGCCAAGTCTGAAATCCTGACCAACACCTCAAAGTCCGCGCCAACCACATGGAAATGCGGCGGCCGATGATCGTCGGCATACATGCACAACTTTGCAGCGCCGAAACGCTGCAAAGTCGGCATCAGCTAGGACGACAGGTGATAGTGCAACCATTGCACTTCAAGGTGCCGCTCAGTTCCGCGTCTTGTCGACCAGCTTGCTCTTGGCGATCCATGGCATCATGGCGCGCAACTGCTCGCCGACCTTCTCGATCGGGTGCTCGGCGTTGCGGCGGCGGGTGGCCTTAAAGCTGGACTGGTTGACCTTGTTCTCCAGCATCCAGTCGCGGGCGAAACGGCCGCTCTGGATGTCTTCCAGCACGCGCTTCATCTCTGCCCTGGTCTCGGCGGTGATGATGCGCGGGCCGCTGACGTATTCGCCGTATTCGGCGGTGTTGCTGATCGAGTAGTTCATGTTGCTGATGCCGCCCTCGTAGATCAGGTCGACGATCAGCTTCACCTCGTGCAGGCACTCGAAATATGCCATTTCCGGCGCGTAGCCCGCTTCCACCAGCGTGTCGTAGCCAGCGCGGATCAATTCGACCAGGCCGCCGCACAGCACCACCTGCTCACCGAACAAATCGGTCTCGCACTCCTCCTTGAACGTGGTCTCGATGACACCGGCGCGGCCGCCGCCGATGGCGCTGGCGTAGGACAGCGCCACCTCCATGGCGTTGCTCGACGGGTCCTGCGCCACCGCGACCAGGCAAGGCACGCCGCCGCCGCGCTGGTATTCGCTGCGCACGGTGTGGCCGGGGCCTTTCGGCGCGATCATGAAGATGTCGATGTCGGGACGCGGGTCGATCAGGTTGAAGTGGATGTTGAGCCCGTGCGCGAACGCCAGCGCGCTGCCCGGACGCATGTTCGGCGCCAGCTTCTCGCGGTACAGGTCGCCCTGCCCCTCGTCCGGCGTCAGGACCATCACGACATCGGCCCATTTCGCGGCGTCGGCGGGGTCCATGACCTTGAGGCCCGCCGCCTCGGCCTTGGCGACGCCGACGCTGCCAGGGCGCAGGCCGATGACCAGGTCGGCCTGGCCGCTGTCCTTGAGGTTGTTGGCGTGGGCGTGGCCCTGGCTGCCATAGCCGATGATCGCGACCTTCTTGCCCTTGATGAGGTTCACGTCGGCATCGCGATCGTAATAGATGCGCATCTGCATAGCTCCTGGAAGTGTCGGTGAGAGGGTAGTTCAGTAAGAGGGGGCTTAAATGATCCGCGTGCCGCGTGCGATGGCGGCGACGCCGGTGCGGGAAACCTCGGCCAGGCCGAGCGGGCGCATCAGTTCGACGAAGGCGTCCAGCTTCTCGGTGCTGCCGGTCATCTCGAACACGAAGCTCTCGGTGGTGGCGTCGACCACGCGGGCGCGGAACGCATCGGCCAGCCGCAACGCCTCGCTGCGCCGTTCGCCGCCGCCGGCCACGATCTTGATGAGCGCCATCTCGCGGGCGATGAAGGCTCCCTCGCGTGATAAATCGGCAACCCGATGCACTGGCACCAGGCGATCGAGCTGCGCCTTGATCTGCTCGATCACCATTTCGGTGCCGGAGGTCACGACGTTGATGCGGCTGCGGCCACGCTCGTCCTCGACCGGAGCCACCGTCAGGCTGTCGATGTTGTAGCCGCGCCCGCTGAACAGGCCGATCACCCGCGCCAGCACGCCGGCCTCGTTCTCGACCAGTACGGAAATGGTCGCAGTACGCTGCGTCGGGTCGGCGGGCATGTGCGGTCGATCCAGTTCAGGTGCGGAAGGCGGCGGCAGGCTGGCTCAGACCAGGACCAGCCCCTCGTCGGTGATGCCTGCCGCCTGCCGCACCTGCCCGGCGCCCAGCAGCATCTCATTGTGCGCGGCGCCGCTGGGGATCATCGGATAGACGTTCTCCTTCTGCGCCACCGCGATGTCGGCGATGACGGCGCATGGCTCGGCCAGCATGGCGCGGATCACGTCGTCGAGCTGATCGACGCTGGTGGCGCGCATCCCGACGCCGTGGAAGGCATCGGCCAGCTTCACGAAGTCGGGCAGCGCCTCGGAGTAGCTTTGCGAGTAGCGGCTGCCGTGCAGCAGCTCCTGCCACTGGCGGACCATGCCCATGTACTGGTTGTTCAGGATGAACACCTTCACCGGCAGGCGGTACTGCGCCAGCGTCGCCATCTCCTGGATGTTCATCAGGATGCTGGCCTCGCCGGCGATGTCGATGCAGGTCGCCTCGGGGTGGGCGATCTGCACGCCCATCGCCGCCGGCAGGCCGTAGCCCATGGTGCCGAGGCCGCCGCTGGTCATCCACCGGTTCGGCTTGTCGAAGCGGTAGTATTGCGACGCCCACATCTGATGCTGGCCGACCTCGGTGCTCACGTAGGTGTCGCGCCCGGTCGCGCGCTCATGCTCCAGGGTCAGTTCGTACAGCCTTTGCACCGCGTATTGCGGCCGGATCACCGCGCCCGGGGTCATGTCCTGCGTGAAGTCGAGGCACTTGATGCCGCGCCAAGTCTCGATGCGCTGCCACCATTCGGCCAGGCCCGCCGCCTCGGAATACGGCTCGCCCGTGTCCCAGGCGGCCAGGATCGCCTCCAGCGCGCGGCCGGCGTCGCCGATCACCGGCACATCGACGGTGACGTTCTTGTTGATGCTCGACGGGTCGATGTCGATGTGGATCTTCTTGGAGTTCGGGCTGAACGCGTTCAGCCGCCCGGTCACCCGGTCATCGAACCGCGCGCCGACGTTCAGCATCACGTCGCAGTCGTGCATCGCAAGGTTGGCCTCGTAGGTGCCGTGCATCCCCAGCATCCCGAGGAACTGCGGGTCGTTCGACGGATAGGCGCCCAGGCCCATCAGCGTGCTGGTGATCGGGAAGCCGGTCTTGCGGACCAGCCGGATCAGCGCCGCGCTTCCCGCGTCGCCGGCGTTGATGACGCCGCCGCCGCTGTAGATGATCGGCCGCCGCGCCGACTTCAGCAACGCCACCGCGCGCTCGATCTGGGTGGGAGCCGGCGCGGTGATCGGGCGGTAGCTGCGGTGCGCGGCGGCGGGCGGCGGCGTGTACGGCGCGCGGGCGATCAGGATGTCCTTCGGCAGGTCGATCACCACCGGGCCGGGGCGGCCGCTGCGCGCCACGTAGAAGGCGTCGTGAACGGTCTGCGCCAGGTCGACGCCGCGCTTGACGAGGTAGTTGTGCTTGGTCGCCGGGCGGGTGATGCCGGTGGTGTCGGCTTCCTGGAAAGCGTCGTTGCCGATCAGGTGGGTCGGCACCTGGCCGGTCAGGCAGACCACCGGCACGCTGTCCATCAGCGCGTCGAGCAAGCCGGTGACCGCGTTGGTGGCGCCCGGCCCGCTGGTCACCAGCACCACGCCAACCCGCCCGGTGCTGCGCGCGTAGCCCTCGGCCGCGTGGACCGCCGCCTGCTCGTGGCGCACCAGGATATGGCGGATGGCGGTCTGCTGGAAGATCGCGTCGTAGATCGGCAGCACCGCGCCGCCGGGATAGCCGAAGATGACTTCAACGCCCTGATCGGTCAGCGCGCGCAAAAGGACTTCGGCGCCCGACAAGGTGCTGGATGCGGTTTCTATGGTGCGTTCGATTGTCGTGCTCATGCCTGCTGATTAAGGCTGCCAATCACCCCGCGTCAACCGCCGTTGTTAGAAAACGCAGCAAATCGTGGAACTCTCTTTCTGAATATTGCGCGCGATCTGCAAATCGCGCATGGATCGTATGCGTGCGGTTGGGATCGGTCAGTTCGTGGCCGTGAAACCAGGTGGCCTGGCGCTTGGTGTACTGGCTGGTTGCGAGTGTCGCCCGCGCCGCCGCCTGCTCCAGGGCAACGTCGCCGCGCAAATAGGCCGCCAACTCCTGCACGCCGTGCGCCCGCATCAGCGGCAGGGTGGGATCAAGCCGCAACGCCAGCAAAGCCTTCAACTCGTCCAGCGCGCCGGCCGCCAGCATCGCCGCGAACCGTCCGGCGATGGCGGCACGCAGCGACTCGCGCGGCGGATCGAGCAGCACCGCGCTGAACCGCCAGGACGCCGGCTGCCCCGGCCGCGCCTGCCACGCCGCGAGACCCTGCCCGGTGCCGCGCCACACCTCCCAGGCGCGGGCAATGCGCTGGCTGTCGTGCGGCAGCAGGCGGGCGGCGGTTGCGGGGTCGGCTGCCAGCAGCCGGGCGTGCAGCGCCGCCGCGCCGACTTCCGCCAACAGCGCGCGCGCCTCGTCGCGGACCGCTTCGTCGATTGGCGGGATGTCTGCCAGGCCACGGGTCAGGCTGAGGAAATACAGCCCGGTGCCGCCGCACAGGATCGGCAGCTCTCCGGCCTCATGCGCCGCCGCCATCTCCCGCAACGCCGCCGCACGCCACCAGCCGACGCTGCCCGACTCGGCGGCGGCACGGACGCCATACAGGAAATGCGGCGCGGTTGCCTCGTCGGCGATGCTCGGACGGGCGGTCAGCACGCGCAGCTCGCAGTAAACCTGCATCGAATCCGCATTGACGACGACACCGCCCAACGCCTGCGCCAGTTCCAGGGCCAGCGCGGACTTGCCGCTACAGGTCGGCCCGGCGACGATCAGCGCATGAGGCAGCTCAGCCATCGCTTGCTCCCCGCGACGCCGCCCGGCATACGCCCGGCATGGCATATTTCACCACCCTGGTTGCCCCGCGCGGCGGCGACCTCTCCGATGCCCTGATCGCCCGAGTGCGCGAGGCGGTTGGCGGCGGGGCGATAACCGTGCTGTCGCCGGGCGAGGCGGTGGACGTTGCCTGTAAGGGCGCGCCTGACCGCGCGGCACTATCCGCCACCCTGGCCGGCGTTGCCGTGGATGCCATCGTCACGCCTGCCGTGGGACGGCGCAAGCGGCTGTTGCTCGCCGACATGGACAGCACCATCGTCGCCTCCGAGACGCTCGACGAGCTGGCCGCGCACGCCGGACTCAAGGACCGCATCGCGGCCATCACCCTGCGCAGCATGAACGGCGAGATCGATTTCGCGAATGCCTTGCGCGAGCGGGTAGCAATGCTGCGCGGGCTGCCGTTGGCGGCACTGGAGCGGACCTGGGCCAGCACCCGGTTTATGCCGGGCGCCGCCGAACTGGTCGCCACCATGCGGGCGAACGGGGCGGTCACGGCGCTGGTGTCTGGCGGCTTCACGTTCTTCACCGCGAAGGTTGCGGCGGTGATCGGGTTCGACGAGCATCGTGCCAACAACCTGCACGACGACGGCGCGATGCTGCTCGGCACGCTAGCCGAGCCGATCCTGGACCGCGCCGCCAAGCTGGCCACCTTGCACGAACTCGCCACGGCGCACGGCCTGGATTTGTCGCAGGCGCTGGCTGTGGGCGACGGTGCCAACGACCTCGACATGATCCTGGCCGCCGGACTGGGCATCGCCTACCACGCCAAGCCGATCGTGGCCGCAGCGGCCGGCGCGCAGGTAAGGCACGCCGACCTGCGCGCGCTGCTGTTCGCCCAAGGCTACCGCGCCGACGAGTTCGTTTCGCCGTCGCGGTAGCTGCTTAGCCGGGCTGGCGCTGGGTGTCCGGCTTGAGCGACACCGGCACGTAGCGCATCCCGTCCTGCGCTTGCACCAGCAACAGCACGCTTGGCCGGCCAGCCTTGCGCGCCGCCTCGATCTTGGTTTGCGCCTCGGCCGGCGTGGAGACCTCCTCCTGCTGCACCTCGACTACCACGTCGCCCGGCTTCAGGCCACGGTCGGCGGCCGGCGTGCCGTCGGTGACGCCGGTGATGAGCACGCCCTTCTGGTCGGCGCCGATGGAGAACTTCTTGCGCGCGTCCGCCGTCATCGGCGACAGCTCCAACCCGAGCTGCGACAGCTTCAACGGCTGCGGCGTAGCGTCGGGGACTATCACCGGGGCGCTCGCCAGCGCGGCGGCATCTTCCGGCAATTCGCCCACCTTGACCTGCAGCATGACCTGCTTGCCGTCACGCCAGACAGCGATCAGGACCTGCTTGTTGATCTCGGTTTCCGCCACCGTGCGCGGCAGCGACTTCATCTCGTGGATGTCCTGGCCGTTGAAGGTCAGGATGATGTCGCCGTTGCGCAGCTTGGCTTGCGCCGCCGGGCCGTTGTCCTCGACGCCGGCGACCAGCGCGCCCGACGGGGGCTTGAGCCCGAGGCTTTCGGCGATGTCGGGGGTGACCTGCTGGATCTTGACCCCAAGCCAGCCACGGCGCGCATGACCGAAATTGCGCAGCTGCGCCACCACGGTCTTGGCAAGGTTGGACGGGATCGAGAAGCCCAGTCCGATCGAGCCGCCGGAAGGCGAGAAGATCGCCGTGTTGATGCCGATGATCTCACCGGACATGTTGAACAGCGGCCCGCCGGAGTTGCCGCGGTTGATGGCGGCATCGGTCTGGATGAAGTCGTCGTACGGCCCCTGCTGAATGTCGCGGCCACGCGCCGAGACGATGCCGGCGGTGACCGTGCCGCCAAGCCCGAACGGGTTGCCGATCGCCAGCACCCAGTCGCCGACCCGCGACTTGGTGCTGTCGCCAAACGGCAGGTAAGGCAACGGCTTGTCCGACTTCACCTGCAGCACGGCGATATCGGTGCGGTCGTCGTGGCCGATCACCTTCGCCTTCAGGGTCGTGTTGTCCTGCAGCGTGACGGTGATCTCGTCGGCGCCCTTGATGACGTGGTTGTTGGTCACCACGATCCCGGACGGATCGATGATGAACCCCGAACCGAGGCTCTGCACCTTGCGCGCCGGCTCCTGGCCGTTGCCGCCGCCGCCGCCGGGATGGTTGCGATTCATGAAATCGCGGAACAGCTTCTCGAACGGCGAACCCGGCGGGAAGGTCGGCATCTCCGGCCCGGCGCCCGGCCCGCTGTTGGGCGTGTCGCCCTGCTCGTCGCCGCCGTCGCTCTTGGCGGTGAGTGTCTGGGTGGACGAGATGTTGACCACCGCCGGCAACAGCTTCTGCGCCAGGTCGGCAAAGCCGTCCGTCATCGGCATCGCGGCCTGGGCGGGCGACCAGGGCGTCACGGTGACTGGCGCCACCAGTGCCGCCGAGAACGCGAAGGTAGCGGCGCGGAGCAGCCGGCTGCTGTTCATACCCATGGGTGGTTCCTCGTTGCGAGCGGGTTCATCAAGGCGTTGCCGCGCCCGGTGCGGGTGAAGCCGGAGTTGCGGCGGCATCGCTAGGACGCGGAGCCTGGCGCAACAGTTTCAGGAAATCGTTGTCCGGAGACATTACCAGGTGCAGGTTGCCGGCGTTGAAGGCCTCGCGATAGGCCTGCAGCGTACGCCAAGTGCCGAAGAACCCCGGATCGCGCTGGAAGGCATCGGCATACAACGCAATCGCCTGCGCCTCGCCCTTGCCGCGCAACTGGTCAGCGGTGGCACGGGCATTGGCCAGCAACACGGTGCGCTCGCGGTCGGCGTCGGCCCGGATGCGTGCCGAAGCCTCGGCGCCCTCCGCGCGGGCCTGCGCCGCCACCCGCTGCCGCTCGCTTATCATGCGTGACAGGATCGCCTGAGTGTTCTCGGCCGGCAGATCGGCACGGCGGATGCGGACGTCCTGGATGTCGACGCCGAAGCCCTGCATCTCGGTGTTCACCTGCTTGCGGATCATTCCCATGATGCGGTCGCGCTGCGAGGACAGCACGTTGAGCAACTGTTCGTTGCCCAGCACCCGGCGCAATGACGATGAGGCGACGGAGGCCAGCCGCGCCTGGATCGCGTCTTCGGTCGGCCCGACGCTCTGATAGTATTCCAGGGGATTGGTGATGCGGAACCGCGCGAAGCTATCCACGATCAGCCGGCGCTGGTCGGCCAGGATGACCTCCTCCGGCGGCAGCTCGTAGTCGAGCAGCCGGCGGTCGAAGGTGATCGCGGTCTGCACGAACGGCAACTTGAAGTGCAGCCCTGGCTCGGAGATCACCCGCACTGCCTTGCCGAACTGGGTCAGCAGCACCTGTTGAGTCTGATTGACCTCGAACGTCGAGGACAACACCAGCACCAGCGCCACGAACGCGGCGGCGGCAATGGAAATCAGCGAGCGGTTCATTGCGCGATCCCCGCAGTGGGACCCGGAATGGCGGGCGTCGGTTGCGCTGCGCCGGATGGCGGCGGCGGCGGCGCGGCCGTCGGCGAGTTGCCGAGGGGCAGATATGGCAGCACGCCGCGCACCCGGCTGTCGATCACGGTGGTCGGGCTGTGGGTCAACACATCCTGCATGGTCTCAATGTAGAGCCGGGTCAGGGTGATATCCTTGGCTGCGTCATAGGCCTTGAGCACCGACAGGAAGCGCTGCGACTGGCCGGTCGACTCGGCGATCGCCGCCTGGCGTTGGGCGTCGGCCGCCGCGGTGACGGCGGCCGACTCGCCACGGGCGCGTGGCACTATGTCGTTGCGGTAGGCTTCCGCCTCGTTGCGGGCGCGTTCGGCGTCGGTGTTGGCGCGCTGCACGTCGCGGAAGCTCTCGATGACCTCGTTGGGCGGATCGACCTTCTGCAACTGCACCTGCGTCACCTCGACGCCGCTGCCGTAGCTGTCGAGTATCGCCTGCACGTTGGCACGCACCGCGGTCTCGATCTCGGCCCGCGCGGTGGTCAACGCCGGCTGGATCGGAGTGCGGCCGATCACCTCGCGCATCATGCTCTCGGACACGGCGCGCACCGTGTAGTCGGGGTCGCGGGTGGCGAACAAGTAAGCCCCGGCATCGCGGATGCGCCAGAACACCGCGAAGTTGATGTCGATGATGTTCTCGTCGCCGGTCAGCATCAGGCTTTCAGCCAGCACGCCGCGTCCGTTGGTGGCATCCTGCCCGTTCTGGACGTTGCCGCTTGGAGCGGAGCGATAACCGAGTTCGACCCGGTTGATGTGGGTAACCGAGGGTAGGTCGACCGTCTCGATCGGCCATGGGATGTGGTAGTTGAGGCCGGGCAGCGTGGTGCGGTTGAAGGCGCCGAACCGCAGCACCACGCCCTGCTCGTCGGGCTGCACGCGGTAGAAGCCGGTCGCCAGCCAGATCGCCGCGACGGCAATCGCCAGCAGCAGTGCGCCACGCCCGCCGGAGGACCCCCGGCCGCGCGGCCCGCCGCCGCCGCCGCCGCCGCCGCCGAAACGCGGCACCATGCCACGCAACCAAGCCTGCGCCTGCGCGATAGCATCGTCGATGTCGCCGATACCGGAATTGCCGCCGGCCCGGTTGCCGCCACCCCACGGACCCCGGCCAGGCTCGGACCGGCCAGGGCTGGCGCGACCGGGATCGGGACGCGGCCGGTTGTTGCCTGCGCCCGGGAGGCCCCAGGGGTTCGGTGGCGGCACCGGCTTGTCGCCGGGGTCGTCGGAGCCGCCGTTGTTCGTGGCCATGTGGCAGCAAGGCTCCTCAATGGATGCATCAGGTGCGGTGTAGCGCGAACCCGCAGCCGCCGCCACAAGGCGTCGTTGCGAGGCAAGCACGACAAGGCAAGGCGGGCGGATGGGCGGCATTGGCGGATGTGCCCGCCCGCCTCATACAATGCGATATCGCTCACCTTGAAAGGTTTGCAAGACGATGACCGAGCCCACCGAGGCCATGCTGCTGGACGCGCTGCGCGACATCGCCGATCCCACGACCGGACGCGACATCGTGAGCGCTGGACTGATCGAGGGCCTGCAGACGCGCGGCGGCCTGGTGCATCTGAGCCTGCTCACCGACCGCCATCGCGCGCCCGCCATGGAGCCGGTGCGGCGGGCGGCGGAGGCACGGCTGGCAAAGGTGCCGGGCGTGAAGAACGTCGCCGTGGTGCTGACCGCGCACGCCGCCGCCCCGCCGCCGCCAGCTCCTGCCGCCGCACCGGCTCCCGGCGGCGGCCGGCCGATGCTGCTGGCCAACGTCGGCGCGGTGGTGGCGGTGGCGTCGGGCAAGGGCGGGGTCGGCAAATCCACCACCGCGGTCAACCTCGCGGTGGCGCTGGCGCAGTCGGGCCTGCGTGTCGGCCTGCTCGACGCCGACATCTACGGGCCGAGCCTGCCGCGCATGTTGGGCCTGTCGCGCAAGCCGGAACTGGCCGGCCAGCAGATGCTGCCGCTGGAGGCGTGGGGCCTGCGCTGCATGTCGATCGGCTTCCTGGTCGAGGAGGAAACCGCGATGATCTGGCGCGGCCCGATGGTGATGAGCGCGCTGGAACAGATGATGGGCCAGGTGGCATGGGGCGAACTCGACATCATGATCGTCGACATGCCGCCCGGCACCGGCGACGTGGCGCTGACCATGGCGCAGCGCGTCAGCCTCGCCGGCGCGGTGATCGTCTCGACGCCGCAGGACATCGCCCTGTTGGACGCGCGGCGCGGCGTCCGCATGTTCGAGAAGACGCGGGTGCCGGTACTCGGCCTGATCGAGAACATGAGCTATTTCTGCTGCCCCGCCTGCAACCACCGCAGCGAGATCTTCGGCCACGGCGGCGCGCGCACCGAAGCGGCGCGGCTCGGCGCCGAGTTCCTGGGCGAGATCCCGCTGCAGCTCGACATCAGGACCGCGTCGGACGGCGGCACGCCGATCGTCGCCGCCGACCCGTCGAGTGCGGCGGCCCAGGCGTACGCGGCGGTGGCGCGACGGGTCTGGGAGAAGGTGTCGGGCGGCGCCGCGGCCGGGCCGCGCATCGTGATCGACTGACGGTTACTCGCCGGCCACGAGACCCGCCGGCTGCCGGACTTCGGCTGCCGCCTGGTTACGGCGCCCGAGCACCTCGTCGAGCCAATCGGCGCGCATCTCCGGGACGCTGGACAGCAGCAGTTCGGTGTACGGGTGGTAGGGCGGCGCGAACACCGTGGCCGTTTCCCCGCCGGCGACCATGCGGCCCTTGAGCATCACCGCGACCTTGTTGGCGATGCGCTTCACCGTGCCGAGGTCGTGGGTGATGAACAGGTAGGCGACCCCCAGCTCCTCCTGCAGCCGTTTCAGCAGCTGCAGGATCTCCTCGCCGACCAGCTGGTCGAGCGCGCTGGTGACCTCGTCGCAGATGATGATGTCGGGCTCGGCGGCCAGCGCGCGGGCGATGCCGACGCGCTGCTTCTGGCCGCCCGACAGCTCGCCCGGCTTGCGGCCGATGAACTCGGCGGGCAGGTCCATCATTTCCAGCAACTCCAGCACGCGCGCGCGGATCTGGCTGCGGCTGCGGCCGAAGTAGAACTGCACCGGGCGGCCGATGATCTCCAGCAGGGTCTGGTTCGGGTTCAGCGCCACGTCGGGCATCTGGTAGATCATCTGGATGCGCCGCTTCTGGTCGCGCGTGCGCTGCGCCAGTTGCGGCGGCAGCGACTTGCCCTCGAAGGTCACGTCCCCGCTCTCGCGCGCCAGCAGGCCGATGATGACCCGCGCCAGCGTCGATTTGCCGCTGCCGCTCTCGCCCACCACCGCCAGCGTGTCGCCGCGGTACAGCGCGAGGCTCACGTCGTCGATCACCCGCGCCAGGCCGGCGTAGCTGGCGACCGCGTGCGTCACTTCGAGGATCGGCTTCTCGACCGCGCCCGCCGCCAGGAGCACGTCGTGACCCTGCGTCCGTTCGGCGACCAGCCGGCGGGTATATTCCTGTTGCGGCGACTGCAGGATCTGGTTCGAGGTGCCGACCTCGACCATCTTGCCGTGCCGCAGCACCATGATGTGGTCGGCGATCTGCGCCACCACCGCGAGGTCGTGGGTGATGTAGATGGCGGCGGTGCCGCTTTCGCGGATGAGCTTGCGGAACGATGACAGCACCTCGACCTGCGTGGTGACGTCGAGCGCCGTGGTCGGCTCGTCGAACACCAGGATGTCCGGCCGCGCCGCCATCGCCATCGCCGCCATCGCGCGCTGCAGCTGCCCGCCGCTGACCTGGTGCGGGTAGCGGTCGCCGAAGCTGTCGGGATTGGGCAGCTCCAGTTCGCGGAACAGCTCCCGCGCCCGCGTCTCGGCCTGCGCCACGTTCATCAGGCCCTGGCGCAGCGGGATTTCGCAAACCTGGCGCATCAGCGTCATGGCGGGGTTGAAGCTGGCCGCCGCCGATTGCGCGATGTAGGCGATGCCCGGCCCGCGCAGGGCCCGCCGCTGCGCTGGCGACATGGCGCGGATGTCGCGGCCGTCGAAGGTGATGCTGCCGCCGACGATGGCGCAGCCGCCGCGGGTGTAGCCCATCGCCGCGAGGCCGATGGTGGACTTGCCGGCGCCGCTTTCGCCGATCAGGCCCAGCACCTCGCCGCGCCGCAGCGTGAAGCTCACGTCGTCGACCAGCACCGGCCCAATGCCGCGGTCGGTGCTGACCTGGACGCGCATCTTGTCGACCACGAGGATGTCCTGGCCGGCAACGCGCTGCGGCTTCATCATGCGCCCTCTCCGTGGCCACGCGAATGGATGGACAGCATCCAGTCGACGACGAAGTTGATCCCGATGGTCAGGATGGCGATGGCGGCGGCCGGGTACAGCGGCGCCGCCAGGTCGTAGGCGATCATGTCGCGGTAGTCGCGCACCATGCTGCCCCAGTCGGCCGCCGGCGGCTGCACGCCCAGGCCGAGGAACGACAACGCGGCGATGAACAGGAAGGCGAACGAGAACCGCAGGCCGAACTCGGCGATCAGCGGCGCCGCGGCGTTGGGCAGGATCTCCTTGCGGATGATCCACCACAAGCCTTCGCCGCGCACCTTCGCCACCTCGACGTATTCAAGCGCACCCAGGTTCATCGCCAGCGCCCGCGCCAGGCGGAACACCTTGACGCTGTCCAGCAGGGCGACGGTCACGATGATGACCGGCAGCTCGGTGCCGAGCACCGCCAGCACGATGAAGGCGAAGATCAGCGTCGGCATCGACAGGATCAAATCGACCACCCGCGACAGCACGGTGTCGATCCAGCCCCGGCTCAGCGCCGCCGTGAAGCCCGCGGTCACGCCCACGGTGAAGCTGAGGCAGGTGATGATGAGCGACAGGCCGATCGACATGCGCGCGCCGTAGATCAGCCGGCTGAACAGGTCGCGCCCGAGGTTGTCGAGGCCGAGCCAATGCTGCGGGTCGGGGTCGGCCCAGGCGTCGCCCAGCACGTCGGCCTGATCGAACGGCGCGATGATCGGAGCACCCAGGGCCGCCAGCACGTTGATTGCCACGATGAACAGGCCGATCGCCGCCGGGATGCTGAGCCGGTGCCCGAACAGGCGCAGCTGAAAGCCGCGCCGCCCCGCGACGGCGCTCATCGCGGCCTCCGCAGACGGGGGTTGCTCAGTATCGCCATGATGTCGGCCGTCATGTTCAGCATGATGAAGGCGGCCGCGAAGATCAGGCCGCACGCCTGCACCACCGGCACGTCGTGCTTGCTGACCGCGTCCACCATCAGCTGGCCGAGGCCGGGATAGACGAACACCGCCTCCACCACCACCACGCCGACGATGAGGTAGGCCATGTTGAGGGCGATCACGTTGATGATCGGCGCCAATGCGTTGGGGAAGGCGTGGCGCACCACGACCCGGGATTTTGGCAATCCCTTGAGGAACGCCATCTCGATGTACGGGCTGGCCATGACCTGCAGCACGCTGGCGCGGGTCATCCGCATCATGTGCGCCACCACCACCAGCACCAGCGTCACCATCGGCAGGAACGCGAGGTCGAGCCGCTCCAGCAGCGAGGTGTCGGGGGTGACGTTGGCTAGGCTCGGGAACCAGCCGAGCCGGACCGACAGGTATTTCACCAGCAGGTAGCCGACCAGGTACTCGGGCACCGATATCGTCAGCAGCGTCACGAAGTTGACCACGCGGTCATAGACGCTGCCCTGCCAGATCGCCGCCGCCAGACCCAAGGCGACTGCCAGCGGCACCGCGATCAGCGCCGCGTAGACCGCCAGGAACAGCGTGTTCTTGACCCGCGGCGCCAGTTCCTCCGCCACATCGCGATGGTTGGCGAGGCTGCGGCCCAGGTCGCCCTGCGCCGCGTTGCCCAGCCACTCGACATAGCGCACCGGCGCCGAGCGGTTGAGTCCCAGCTCGCTGCGCAACTCGGCCAGGCTCTCCGGCGTGGCCGAGTTCTGCAGGATCGCCGAGGCAAGGTCGCCCGGCAGGATCTCGGTGCCCGCGAAGATAAGCATTGAGGCCGCCAGCAGCGTCAGGACGCCGAGCCCCAGCCGCTGTGCGATGAGGCGCAGCAACGTTCAGGCCTTCAGCCAGGCTTTGTCGACGACGTAGCCGTTGTCCATGTCGAACAGCGAGTGCGGCGTGTGGCCGCCGACCTTGTCGCTGTGCGCGTCGATCCAGTCGCGGAACGCCGGCACGACGGTCGCCCCGTCGTCGCGCAGCAACGCCTGGCATTCGAACACCAACTGCTTGCGCTTGGCGTCGTCCAGTTCCATTTTCGCGGCGGTCAGCGCCTGGGTGAATCGCGGGTTCTTGTAGTGGCTCTCGTTCCACGGCGCGGTGGGGCCGTAGGCGATGTCCAGCATCTGCGTGGCGGTGGCGCGGCCGGCCCAGTAGCTGGTGACGCAGGGATTCTTCAGCCAGACGTTGTCCCAGAAACCGTCGGCCGGGTCCTTCTTCACGTCGATCTTGAGGCCCGCCTTGGCGGCGCTGGCCTGGAACAGCGTGCACATGTCGACCGCGCCGTTGAACGCGGCGTCGGAGGCGTCCAGCAGGATGGGGCCGGAGAAACCCGACTTCTTCAGGTAGAACTTGGTCTTGTCGGGGTCGTAGGCGATCTGCGACAGCTTGTTGTTGTAGTCCTTGTCGGCGCGCGAGATCGGGTGGTCGTTGCCGACCGAACCGTAGCCGCTGAACAGCGTCTTCACGATCTGGGCGCGGTCGACGCCGTATTTCATCGCCAGCCGCAGGTTGACGTCCTGGAACGGCGCGCGGTCCTGCATCATGGAAATGACCGCGTGCCAGCCGCCCGGCGCCACCACTAGCGACACGCCCGGATGGCGCTTGATGAGGCCGGCGGTCTTGGGATCGACGCGATTGATGGCGTCGACCTGGCCCGACACCATGGCGTTCATGCGCGCCGAGGTGTCGTTGATGACGGTGATGTCGAACGAGTCGACGTTGGCGCGGTCCGGCTTCCAATAGTTGGCGAACCGCTTGCCGGTGCTGCGTACGCCGGCGTCGTAATGATCGACCGTGTAGCCGCCGGTACCGACGGCGTGCGCCCAATCGGTGAACCCGTTTGGCACCATCTTGGCGTGATAGTCGGTCAGTATGGCCGGGAACTCGCTGTCGCCCGACGTTAGGGTAACCAGGATCTGGTTCGGACCCAGCTTCTTGACGTCGGCGATCTCCTTGAACGACCCGGCCGCGCCCGACTTCGTGTTGCCGCGATGCAGGTTGATCGAATAGATCGCGTCGTCCGCGTCGAAGGTCTTGCCGTTGTGGAAGGTGACGCCCTTGCGCAGGTTGAACACCCATTCCGCCGCGCCCGGCTTGGCCTCCCAGCTCTCCGCCAGCTCCGGCGTCGAGCTGCGGTCCGCCGCCGGCTCGACCAACGCGTTGTAGTGCGAGGCGCCGGCCACGACCATCACGCTGTCGGTCCAGACGCGAGGATCGAGGCTGTCGGTGGTGCTGCCGCCGCCGAGGCCGAGGCGCAGCGAACCGCCCTTGCGCGGCGTCGCGGCGGCGTGGGCATCGACGCTGGCGACCATGGTGCCGAGCAGCGCCGCGCCGGCGCCGGCAGCCGCGGCGCGGCCCAGGAACTCGCGGCGCGAAATCCGGCCGAGCTCGTGCTGACGCTTCAGGAACTCGAACTCGCTCATGCGGCTGGCCTCGTGTTGATGTCGGTTGATCCGTGATAATCGCGGGCCTGTGATGCGATCATCGCGGCGCTTCCGGCTTCGAGTCAACAGGAAGTGAATTGACCGCCAAAGTTGACGCGCGGCGGCCATTCCGGCAGCCTTTCGATCACCGGAACGAAGGACAGCATGGCCGAACGAGTGCGCGTGGTGGTGATTGGCGGCGGCGCGGTGGGATGCAGCGCGCTGTATCACCTGGCGCGGCGCGGCTGGACCGACGCCATCCTGCTGGAGCAGGACGAGCTGACCAGCGGCTCGACCTGGCACGCCGCCGGCAACTGCCCGACGTTCGCCACCGGCTGGGGCACCATGCGGCTGCAGGCCTACTCGGCGGCGCTCTACCGGACGCTGGGCGAAGCGGTCGGCTACCCCATCAACTACCACGTCACCGGCTCGGTGCGGCTCGCGCACACCCCGGCGCGCATGGACGAGTTCCGCCAGGTGCTCGGCATGGCGCACGCCCAGGGCCTGGCCTACGAACTCCTCTCGCCCGCCGAGTTGGCGCGGCGCTACCCGATCATCGCGTTGGATGGCCTGCTTGGCGCGCTGTGGGACCCAAACGACGGCGACATCGACCCGGCGCAACTGACGCAGGCGTTCGCCAAGGGCGCGCGCGACCTCGGCGCCACGGTGCGCCGGTTCAGCAAGGTCACCGGGCTGCAACAGGACGCCGGCGGCGCATGGCATGTGCGGACCGCGGCTGGCGAGATCGTGGCCGATGTCGTGGTCAACGCCGCCGGCTACCGCGCCGGCGAGGTGATGGCGCTGCTGGGCCGCACCTTGCCGATCGTGACGCTGCAACACCAGTATCTCGTGACCGAGGACAGCCCCGAACTGGCGGCGCGCGAGGGCCGGCTGCCGCTGCTGCGCGATCCCGACGCTTCCTATTACCTGCGCCAGGAGCGGCACGGCTTCATCCTCGGCCCTTACGAATGGCAGGCCACGCCGATGTGGCTCGACGGGCTGCCGGAGGATTTCGCCCATCGCCTGTGGCCCGACGACCTGGAGCGGCTGGAGCCGTGGATCGAGCAGGCCTGCGCGCGGGTGCCGCTGCTGGCCACCGCCGGCGTGCGGCGGGTGGTGAACGGGCCGATCCCCTACTCGCCCGACGGCAACCCGTATCTCGGCCCGGCGCACGGCTTGCGCGGCTTCTTCCATGCCAACACCTTCAGCTTCGGCATCGCCCAGGCCGGTGGCGCGGGCAAGGCGCTGGCCGAATGGGTGATCGACGGCGCGCCGGAGTGGGACCTCTGGCCGCTCGACCCGCGCCGCTACGGCGGCTACGCGACGCAGTCCTACACCGCCGCCCGCGCGGTCGAGGTGTATCAGAACGAGTATGCGCCGGCCTTTCCTAACGAGGAACGCCCGGCCGGCCGGCCGCTCGCCACTTCCACGCTATACGAGACGCTGGCGGCCAAGGGCGCGCACTTCGGCAGCCGTGGCGGCTGGGAGCGGCCGGTGTGGTTCGGCGCCGACGAGACGCCCGACGTGCCGTCGTTCCGCCGTTCGCGGGTGTGGTTCGACGCGGTGGGGCGTGAGGTGGAAGCGGTGCGCGAGCGGGTCGGCATCCTCGACCTGCCGGGCTTCACCAAGTTCATGGTGTGCGGGCGTGGCGCCGCCGCCTGGCTCGACCGCCTGACCTGCTCGCGGCTGCCGGCAGTCGGGCGCATCGGCCTGGCCTACGCGCTGGACCCGCGTGGCCGGGTGCTCAGCGAGTTCACCGTCACCCGCCTCGCCGCCGACCGCTTCTATCTCTGCTGCGCCGCCAGCGCCGAGGCGCACGACGACGATCTGCTGCGCGCGGCGTTGCCTGGCGACGGCAGCGTGGTGCTGCAGAGCGTCACCGCGCGGCT
>JAABUQ010006178.1_pt1 | contig 18404 bp, 20 predicted proteins | sample 5560001 | NCBI WGS metagenome assembly JAABUQ01 (sample SAMN10711888, study PRJNA513371) | rock metagenome | isolation source: Antarctica rocks | place: Antarctica: Victoria Land, Finger Mt nord | collected 2015-12-18
ACAATTACCAGCCGCTGTGGCTCTTTGCTCGCGATGAGGCAAACCGGGTGCAAGGGGGTCTTTATGCGCAGACATCGTGGTGCTGGCTGTTCGTAGATTGGCTTTGGGTGGCGCAAGTGTATCGCGGTCATAAAATAGGTCTGCGACTTTTACGGGGGGCCGAAAATGTGGCGTCTAAACGGGGTTGCGTCGGTGCTTTCGTTAATACGTATACGTTTCAAGCGCCGGGTTTCTATCGACGCAATGGCTACACGGAATTCGGCCGTATAGACGGATTCCCGCCAGGGCATTCGCGCATCTGGTTTAGCAAAGCTCTTCGCGCAAACGCGGAAACCGTATGATGCACGCTGGGCGCTACGATGCATCGCGCGAAGTTTTCCGTCGGGCGCAACAGGTCATTCCCGGCGGAATACACGTCTCAGGGACGCCGCTTGTAGATCTCGAACGCTCGCCGCTGTATTTTGAACGGGGCGCTGGTTCGCACATATGGGATGCGGATGGACACGAGTATATCGATTTCATCATGGCCTACGGGCCGTTCTTGCTCGGGTATGCGCATCCCGAAGTGGACGACGCTGCAATTGGGCAACTGCGTCGTGGCAATTTGCTCTCACTCAATCATCCATTGCACGTGCAATTCGCGGAAGCGGTTTTGCAACGCTTTCAGAATTCGGACATGGTCCTGTTCGTCAAAACGGGTTCTGAGGCAACTACGGCTGCATTGCGGGTCGCGCGGCGTGTTACGGGACGGCGGAAAATTGCGCGCGCCGGCTATCACGGATGGCATGATTGGTGCACCCCGGAAGCGGAGTTTGTGCCTGCCGGACTCGGCGATCAAGTTGTTTTTTACGACGCGATGCAGCCATCGACGTTGAAGACGATTTTAGACGAGCATCCCGGCGAGTTCGCGGCCGTTATTCTGGCACCCGAAATGGTGCATCCCCCGAGCCGCGCGACGGTGCTTGAGTTGATGGAAAGCACAGCGCGACATGGCGCGCTGTTTATCATGGATGAAGTAAAAACGGGTTTTCGTGCGCCGGGGGGATCGATGCAGGCGTACTACAACGTACGTCCCGACCTCACCACCTTAAGTAAAGCGTTGGGCAATGGCTGGCCGGTGGCAGCGGTGGTTGGAACCCGTTCGGTCATGCGCTACGCAGTGGATCTTCCCGTTTCTGCAACTTATCACGGTGAGACGGCCGCGATGGCTGCCGCGCTCGCGACGCTGACCGTCATCGAACGCGATAACGCAAGGGAGTATGTCGATGCCGCCGGTCAGCGGTTCATCGATGGTCTCAACGCGGCAGCCCGTCGCAACAACGTGATGGCCGTCGCCTACGGTGAACCTATTCCGGCGATGCCGTTCTTGGCGTTTGTACATCCCGACGCGGAAAAGAACGAGCGTCTGAAGGCGATGGTGTACGAACAGGCGATTGCCGCTGGAATATTGTTGCATCCACGCCACCTTTGGTATGTTAGCACCGCCCACACGCAGGCAGAGATCGACCGCGCCGTTGAGACAATCGACCGGGCAATGCACGCTGCGATATCCGCGTGTCCCGAATTGGGCGGCAACATCGACGCGCAGTCAAGGATGCAACTGGCGGCGTTCTGAATATCGTGGAGATGGCTCGCGTTACTGTGACTGATGAGGCCCAAATACGCGCGTTGATCGACGATCGCGTTAAAGCGGTGCACGGCAAGGACGCCCAGGCAGCTGTCAGGGACATCGCTCCAGATATCGTATCGTTTGACGTCGTGAACCCACTGCGGCGTGTAGGATCAGATGAGAATGAGCGGCGCGCGGAAGAGTGGTTCTCTTCGTTTCAAGGTCCAATCGGCTTCGAGATTCGAGACCTCAGCATAACTGCGAGCAACAACCTAGCTTTCAGCCATGCACTCCATCGGTACAGCGGAACAACAGTCAACGGGCAGCAACTGGGCATGTGGGTGCGCGCGACAGCGTGCTACCGTAAGATTGACGGCAAGTGGATGATGACTCACGAGCACCAATCGGTGCCTTTCAATCCGCAGACCGGTGACGCGTCGCTCAACTTGGAACCATCGGAACACTGACCAGCCAGAGCAGATTCTGAAATCAGCGGGCCACATTTTGGTCGTCGACTAGCCTTCCAGAGACGTTCCCCACACGTTCGGCGCAGCCGGATATGCGCTCATGGTTTGGTACCAATCCGGACTGACGAGCGATGGAATGAAGCATCCCAAGGGCTGGCCAACACTGGGTACCACTTGTCGAACGCCCGGCGTTGGCCGAGTTTCGTGAGTGCATCGGTGCGATCGTCGAACATAGCTAGCTCTTCCCCCAAGTTGCGATCCATTTCCGCAGCAGACCGGGAAGCGATTCCATCTTCGTTGTTCTGGTGTGCGCGAATGCCGACCGCTCGGGTGCGCAGCCACGAGGTATTTTCAGGATATGCAGCCGTAAGTCCGACATCGCGGAGCCCCTGATCTGTCACACAATCAACAAATTCGCGTCGCCGGACCGCAATGTCATACAGCACCGGCCGGAACTGCGGCCGCAAATCGAATAGCGTGTGAATTTCATCTTCGAAGTGTTTGCGGGCGTTGGCAGCCGCCACGCGAATCGTTGCATTGAGGTGAAGAAGGCCAAACTTTCCCGGCGGATTCCAGCGACCGCCTCGCTCTTTATTGAACGAAGTGTCTAAAGGGCCGGCCCACTCCGGGTCGCACACGCGAAAGTATAACCCGCCCCTGCGGACGAATTTCATCGACTGCTATAAGAATACAGTTCCTCCAAGTACCGGTAGACCCGATCCACGCCAAACTGCGCAAGCGTTTCGAGTACTGTGCGTCCCTGGAGCCCCTTGGCGGGCGTGCGAACTATTTGAGGTAATCGCGTTGGAATAAGCCGACGTTTGAGAACGCGCGCCAATTCGGCGATGCGATCGACGTCGGCGATCCGCTTATTGGGGACGCCACGCATGCGCCACTGCTGCACCGCCTGGCGAGTAAGACCGAATAGTTCGGCGAGCTCGCCTTCACTCAAACCAAAATTGTTCTGTATCTGCTCAAGCGATTGCGCCGCCGGGATTGAGCCGTCGTTGTGCTGCGCAAGTGATGCACTTCTCATATCATCATTATAATCCCTGAAAGCGAAACTGTGCAAGCGACCCGCAAGGCACTCCTGCAAGTGATATGCAAGGCCCCTATCGTTTAGCAAGGTGACCGGGGTCGTCAGGCGGTCGAGAACTTTCCGGTTGCCCTTGTAGGCGCCGCCGCGTTTGCGCGGATCGGCAATCAAGGAGCGGGCAAGCAAGGCACGGGCAGTTTCACCCGTCGACCCGCTGATAACCGCATCCAACTTTTTCAACACTTCTGTTATGGTGGACCGAATGTCACCGCTGAAGGTTAAGAGCGTGACCGGCTCACCCTCCGGTTCGGTCGGCTTGCCGTCGACCGGTCTGTGCCAAAAGCGGCGCGCCCGTGGGGAAGTTCCGCACGATCGCTCGCAGCGCTTTGCCGCGGATCGGGTGAGTTCGTACAGCCCCACCGCTGGCACAGATTGTAATCGTTAGAAGCGATCGCGCAGAAGACCGGTCGCAGCGTCCAACGCATCGGCGTTGGCGCGCTGGGCCCCAATCCCATTGAGGGCCTCACTCCCCTTGGGGCCGACGGCCCACAACTTTCAACTAAAAGTGGCGCAAGAAAGGCGGTTTCTTTGCCCGTGCAACGGCGCGCAGCCACCGGCTTGCGGAGATCGGCCTCAGCTTAATTTTCCCAGTTGCAACTGCGATATCTGCGACGTTCGTCATTATTAAGGTAACGCACCATATGACGGCCATCCAGGAATCCGTAGATTAGCAGATCGCCTGATTTAATGTGTGACGCCGGAATTCCAATGATTGTGTACCGGAAGGGGTGCTTCCGTTGTGAGTCTGTCAATATTTTCTGGTAGCAAGGCCCCGCCTTAACTGACACAACGACTTGCGCAACGCCCTTTTTGCTTACTTTGAATACTTCTCCAATTGCCTCAGGGGCATTCAGAAAATAGCGCGAAGTGTAGAAAAAGGTTCCAACGCCTTCTGACGCGCCCGCCATGGACACGATCAGAGGACTGATGGAACAGACGAGCAGACTCATGACTGCAAATGTAGCCAAACGCATCATAAATACAGCGTGCCGCTCGAGGAAGTGTCGGTGCGGGTCGATGTTGATCCGGGTGCCGTTCCGCAGTCGCCACCGCCTTGATTTTGCCCAGTAACCGCGAACGAATAATTGCCCGATGCCGCGGACGGAGCGTAATATGCCACGCCGCCCTTCGCGCCTACCGGCACAGTCGCCGACATGATAATGTTACTCGAGGGACCGCTAAGCGTAATGACGGTCGGGTGGTAACTTGGCTGGACAAAGAGCCCCACCGCTGACGTCGGCGTCCTTGGAGCAATTGAACCGGTTTGATACCCCACAACGGTGTCAGGTCCCAGGACGATTTGTGAATACCACTGAGGCGGAGGGGGGTCATTCCCCCGTTGGACAACGCTCAGTCCACGATTGATACGTTGCGCTCCCGGCAACCGGCTGTGTCAGCTCGTTGTTTGCGGGTACTGGCTGAATGTTGGCAATCAAATACTGTGCGACGCTGCTACTTACCCCTGCTGCTTGTAACGGATCCGTAGCGCCGAATTGTCCGCCAGACGCGAGCACCGTCTGCCATGAGCCTGAAGCCTTGGAAGCAAGGAGCTCTCCACCAGCGTTAACTCCATCGGTGTAAGTCACCAGCGCATAGCCGCTCATGATCGATATACCGGTCACATGCGCTTGGTTTGTAACCGCCTGGAGTGTTAGCGCGACAAGCTCCGCGCGATCCGGATCCAAACAGGCTGAGCTTCGAGAAGTCATGTTGCAGGCGAGCACCGCAGCGAGGATGCCAATGCGTGCCGCCAATAGCAATCGAACAAGTATCCTAACCAGCATTTATCCCAGCTCCCTATTTATGGTGCCAGAAACCCAGGCGGGTAATCCGCGTAACCATGGGAAATCCAATACTTCTGATAGGCTGCAGAATACTTCTGATAGGCTGCAGAAGGTGCGTCCCAAGTAAACGAGCCACCGCCACCCCAAATCCAGTTGGGCCTCCAATCCCAACTGATCCGCCGCCGGAATTTTTGAAGCCGTCAGGTCCTGACGCAACGGCACCTCCACAGACAACCTGCGGGGCGCCGCTACTCTGGAAATAGCCGACGCGCCCCGGAGCACCATATATTTGGCCGTCAGACAAAAATTGCATTGGTTGAGAGCTACGGTGGTTAACATGCTACCACAGGAAACTACTATTTGATGTGGTTACACGGGAACGGAGGTGTACCCCGTTGGGGGGTTATCCTCCGTCAATCAGGCGCCGCAGGATGCGCCAATAAGACTGCGTCGGGGCTGTGCCGCTGACCAAAGCCAAGAATTCTTACCCGCGGTTTCTCAAGGAGGCGATAGGCTATACGAAGGTCCGTGCCCCCGGACGACTCAAACGAGATGCGCCGCGGCCGTTATTGCTGTACATGAAACTGTTCTCCCGGCTTTTCGCTGGCGAGGATGCTTATGGGGACGGTTCGATGCGAGAGCAGATCATCGTGAAAAGTTGCAATGAAAAAGCGTTTCCTTTTGCAGTCGACGCTGCGAAATTCATAGCTCCACTTACAAAGCAAAGCGCACTATCCAGCAAGGCATGTGCATAAAGAAAGCGGAAAACACGCGGCTAGGGCCAAGGGCCGGCAAAACATGCTGGAGGAACGACTGTGAATACATCGGCTCCTATCAACATCGGTAACACCGCCTTTATGCTGATCTGCGCAAGCCTGGTCATGCTTATGACACCTGGGCTGGCGTTCTTCTACGGTGGACTGGTGGGCCGCAAGAACGTCTTGACCATCATGATTCAAAGCTTCATGTCGCTCGGGTGGACGACGGTGTTGTGGGTTGGATTCGGATATTCGATGTGCTTCGGCCCTGATTGGCACGGTGTCATCGGCAATCCCCTGACATACTTCTTCCTGCGAGGCGTGTCGCTGCACACAATGTTTGTAGGCAACGACGCCGGCATTCCGCTTGTCGTGCACATCGCCTATCAAATGATGTTCGCGATCATTACGCCGGCGCTCATTACCGGCGCTTTTGCCAACCGCATCACCTTTAAAGCATATTTTCTTTTTCTTACAGGCTGGCTAATCTTCGTCTACTTTCCGTTCGTGCATCTGTTATGGAGCCCGGACGGCGCGCTCGCAAAATGGGGTGTGCTCGATTTCGCCGGTGGCATCGTCGTGCACGCTTCCGCCGGCTTTGCGGCCCTGGCGTCGGTCCTTTTTATCGGGCGCCGTTATGTTATGGAAAACAAACCGCACAACGTTCCGCTTATCGCACTCGGAACCGGATTGCTGTGGTTCGGTTGGTACGGATTCAATGCGGGTTCGGAACTACGTGTCGACGCCGTGACGGCATCTGCGTTTTTGAATACCGACGTCGCCGCGTCGTTCGCTGCAATCGCCTGGTTATTCGTCGAATGGGCGCGCGGCCGTCAGCCCAAGTTCGTCGGATTACTGACTGGTGCGGTTGCTGGTCTGGCCACGATTACGCCGGCTGCGGGTTACGTCTCGCCCGTGACTGCGATTGTAATCGGCATCTTGGCGGGACTCGTCTGCTACTATGCCGTTGCGCTGAAGAATCGCTTGGGTTGGGACGATGCGCTGGACGTGTGGGGCGTGCACGGCGTCGGCGGATTTCTCGGCATCGTGCTGTTGGGTGTTTTTGCAACGAAGCTGTGGAACCCCAACGGCGCGGATGGGCTGTTGCACGGAGGTGCCGGTTTCTTAAGCAAGCAGCTTGTCGCGGCGATCGTCTGTAGCGCCTGGGCTTTTGGCTTCACCTACGGCATGCTGTGGCTCATCAGCCACGTAACGCAAACCAAGGTCGCCCGCGGTGCAGAGGAGCGCGGACTCGACATAGAGCTGCATGGAGAGGAAGCATATCCACTCGGCGTTATGTGAGCGCCACATCGTGGGGATGCTGGCAACTGTAGGTCGAAGTCTGGTTGCGGTGGCGGTTGGTGCCTTTCTTTGCTCGGCCGCAGCTGTCGCTCAGGCGGTGCCATCCCCGAGCCCCCTTCCATCCGCGACGCCGTCGGCGCCGGCTATCACCGTGGGCGGTGCACTTACCGGGTACTCAGTTCACACCTCAGGTGTCAATGCAACTGGAGCATTATTCAACGCTGGCGGAACCGACACGGCGTCGCGCACAGATCTAAGTAATGCTTTCGTGACGATTGCGAAAACATCCGGAACGTTCCGCTTCAACGTCTTGGCCGGAGCCTACGCCTTCCCGGTCGTCGGCGTCGCACTGAATCCGACGTTTCAAAAAAACGCCAACACCGATCTCTTCGGCATCGTTCCAAACGCTTATGTCCAGTACGTCCCGAACCCAAGCGTGACGTTTAGTGCAGGCATTCTTCCAACGCTCTTCGGACAAGAGAATGCCTTCACCACTCAAAATGTGACTATACAGCGAGGACTGGCCTGGAACGCCGAGCCTGTTGTCAGCCGCGGCATACGCGCAACGTGGACGCGTGGAAAGTTCGCTGCAAACCTTGAACTCAACGACGGCTTCTACTCAGGAAGCCATCCCGCCGTCGAGGGATTGTTCGGATGGCAGGCGGAGGCAAGCAGCAATTACCAACTTGCCTACATCGTTCCGAGCGCCTCGACGCCGCCAAACCGCACTGCCGCCGTCGCAAACCGTGCTGAGTACGAGCTGATGATTTCAAAACAATACGGAAAGCTCCAACTGCTACCGTATATTCTTTGGATGGATTCTCCGAGGAATACGGCGGCCGGATTCACCAAAAACCAAACAGCAGTTGGGGCTGTCATGCTTGCGAATTACGCGTTTAGTGCGCACTGGTCGCTGTCGGCCCGGTTCGAGTCGATCGGTAACAACAGTTCGGTGAGCGACACGAGCACCAATGCGGACGCGATCGGGTACGGTCCGGGAAGCACTGCCGACACCTTGACTGTTACGCCGCAGTACCGGTGCGGTCACCTCATCGCACGCGTCGAATATTCAAACGTTCACGCCAGCGACTTCACGACCGGACTTGCGTTCGGTACCTTCGGAACGGACAGCCGGCAAACGCGTTATGGTTTCGAGATGGGCCTAACGTATTGATTGATTTTGCTCGCCGAACGCGAATGTTCAGGGTGCTGGGGATTGATGGCTGGCTCCCTCGCGTTTGCTGCAAGTTACAGGTTTATCGCGCAACGTGAGGCGCATTTGTGCTCTTGGCCGGAATTGGCGCAGGGATCAGCCGTTAGCAGTGTATTAGAAGAAGGCCGCGTGGATGCTTCGAATCGTGAGCCGCGGTGCAGGCGTCGCTGCGAGCGACTCTGAACTTCTTTTCCAGGCGCATTTGCGGCCGTACTCGTAGCCGAGGGAGTCTGTTGTGCTTGTAAAAAAGCGACCGATCTTACCAGCGCTGCTGGTCTTCTCTTTTGTTTCGACGCTTGGCCTGGGCGATGCTTTGGCGCGTCAAACGGCAAAGGGCCATCCGGTCCCGTTACAACAGCTGTCGGGATATCATTGCAACGCCTTAAGTCCGGCTGGTTGGTCTGTGGTAGGCGGACGCGCTGAAGGCGACGCATTAGATGTCGCGCGCGGTGACCGCAAAGCTTTCGCTTCGTATGTCATTTTGGGAGTGACGTCCCTTATGCGGCCCAACCCCGCGTATGCCACACCTGAGAATACGGTCGCTACCGTTCTGACCCAAGTGGGGCAGAGCCCGGTTAGTTTTGGCGGTCGCCGACAAGCCTACGGTTATACCGTCGTGTCTTGGCGCAACGGCAGAGGAAAGGGAACAACGTTGTATCGCGTCTTCGCGCTTCCGAGTGATCCGAACGGTTTTATTATCGCGATGCGCAGCGGTGCCATTGCACCCTCGGAATCCAAACGTTCGTACAAGCAAGCAATGGCGGTTGCTACGTCGATTCGGTGTGCGGTTCAGCTGGTCGCTCATACTTCCGGATCCTCGGGCAGCGCTCAACGACATGCGCGCGACGAGAGTGACGAAGCTTCGTCCTATAATAAGGAACTGGGCATGGAATACGCGCACTCCGAGAAAACCGGTCAAAACTACTGGGTCAGTCCTAGCACCGACTTCACGCAAAACGGCTCGCAGGGGCCCGGTTTTTACGACAGCAGCGGCAATAAACTTCTCCCAGGCCGTTCGGATTGAGGGCGCATGCCATCGCGATGGTCTTCTTCTTTCCTCTCATCGGCCCTTAGACAACAAGTGTAGGAAGTACCAAAACGGCAAAAACGAAAAGACAGCCACGAGAGCCAGCGCACCTAAGAGTGATGCGCCTGGGAAATCTTCAAAGTGAGCGCCGACGACTCCAAGACATACCATCGCCACCAGGACGATGCAGAACGCCGAGAATACGCATAGCGTCTTGAGGATGATTAGGGCAAAGCGGCTTTTCGGGTCTTTGTACCAGCCTAATGCTCGGGCGAGATACCATGCCGGCAAAATTAAATATGCACAACAAACAGCGGTTGCCAGTAGACTAGCTGGGATTCCCGAGTTATGAATTCTCACTAGCGCAACAATAAGCCCAAGGACTGCCAGTACGTTGAGAACCGATGAAATGAAGCACACGACGTTTGAGAAGCGTGAGCTAAGTATCGTGCGCAGGCCGGTCATAGGCTATAGTCCACTAGCAGCCTCCCTTGTTTGGCAAACCTGCTTTCAAACAGAAAAATTCCCCCAAGCTATAATGCCGGGACCATGTCGGGTGCACTTGACCTTCTCTACCCACCGGGTGGGAGAAACCCTCTAAGCACTATCCTGGGCAATTCGTAAGACCGTCGCAGCCGGAAGGTTGGAAACCGCAGCACGTAGCAAGCCGCTCTGTAAAGCACATTAAGGAGGCAATTCATGCGATACAAAACCTCTCGATGTTTGATGATGCTCGGCCTATGGTTGGCCATTGGAATGACCGGTGCGAATGCGCAATCCTCGTTCAAGTTCCTGAACATACAAATGAAGCTCGAAGTGTCGGGAGCGCAGACAAAGGGGGCGAACTCCATAGTGCGAGCTGAAATCCCTCCCGGCGGCGGGCCGCCGGCGGGCCACATCCACTCCAGAGAAGACGAGACGTTTATCATCACTCGGGGACATTTTCGCTTTTGGCATGGCAACCAGGTTGTCGATGCAATGCCCGGCAGCGTCATTTTTCTACCTCGCCACGAGCCGCATCAGTTCCGCAACGTTGGGAGTACGGTGGGTGAACAGATTTTGATCATATCTCCCGCGGGTTTCGAACGATTCTTTATGATGGATGTGAGCAAACGCGGGATCGTGTTGCCCAGAGATGGCGCGCAGTTTGCACGCATTTCAACGCAGTACGGCATTCGATACGTCGCACCACTCTCGAAGCGCCAAAGCCCTTAACAGTGCTACATGTCATGCCGAGCCCCGTCCAAGCATGGGCGTTATCTACGGCGCGATCAAACTCCGCAACCGGGCCTCTCCGGCAACCACTTCGGATTGCAGATCCTCATAGGTTGCGTACTCGGCGGCGGTAGGTTTTTCGTAGGCGAGTTCCATTTGGTTCTGAAGAAAAGCGAGATGATCGCGCAGTCTGGATTCGTGAAGCAGGTCACCTTCGCTCGAGTGCATGTTGCGGTTGATGAGCATGTCGATAACCTGATACACCTGCGCGCGTTTCGCCGGCGCTAACCGGGGTGCGGCACCCATCGCGGCAATGACCGTTCTATCGAGCTGATCCAACGTCGTGTGCACGCGCATCTCGAGCGCGAAGCGTGCATCCAGGTCGGCTGCAGTGGCATGCAGGCGAGGATCGAGTTGGAAGCGCACCGGCTGCGTCATCTTCTTACCCCCGTACTGCAGCACCACGGTGTACGCGCCGGGCACGATCGTCGGCCCATCTACGCTGTCGCGGAAGTCGTTCGTCGTTGCCTCGCGCACGCCGGGAACTTCGGTCGCCGGTTGCGTCCGCATATCCCAATGGAAAAGGTTCATGCCCCGCTCGATGGCGGTCGCCTCGTCGAGTTGGAGCGCACGTTTGTGCACCGCGTCGAACTCAGCGCCCACCTCCGGCGCAATCTTCTTCACCTTCTTTTTCTTCAGATGTAAAGCGAAGCTACGAATCATAGCGCCCCGCGCATCTTGAAACGATAGTACCACCGGGGTCTTGCCATCATAACTCTGCGGGATGTTGAAAAATATGCTTGCGCCATAGGCGGGATTTTTGCCGGCGTCCGGAGGCGGGGAGTCATCCTGGCCATAGGAATGCGAAAGCCACGCCGTCTCCGGCGCAAAGACCTGCGCATCGGCCGTGCTGGGTTGGCTCCATCGTGCCAACTGCTCGAGCATTGCGAGGTTGTCCAAAATCCAGAATGCACGGCCATGTGTTGCCGCCAGGACTTCGCCTTGTCGGGCATCGATGGCAATATCGCGTATCTGCGCTCCTGGGAGATTGAGGCTCAACGGCTGCCACCGCGCACCACCGTTCAAACTGACGTACACGGTGCTGCGCGTGCCTGCAAACAGCAACTGCGGTTCGCGCGGATCCTGACGCACCACAAAGACGTAGTGATCGTTAGGCAGCCCCGCAGAGATGGAAGTCCAATGCGCGCCGTAGTCGTCTGTCTTATAGACGTACGGATGGAAATCGTCCCACATATATCGCGACGCCGTAACATATGCCGTGCTGGCAGCGGTGTGCGATGGCTCGATCGAACTGATCTGCGCCCACTGCGGCAACTGCGGCGGCGTTACGAGCGTCCAGTTGCCGCCGTGGTCTTGCGTAACGTGCACCAGCCCGTCGGCGGAACCTGCCCACATGACGGCAGCCTTCAGTGGTGAAACGCCAAGCGAAGCAATATCCGGAAATCGTTCCACGCCGGTTTGATCCAGATCGATCGGTCCGCCGCTTGGGCCCTCCGTGCTCTTATCGTTGCGCGTAAGATCGGGGCTGATGATCTTCCATGTTTTGCCATAATCGGTACTAGAAAACACATTTTGGGCGACAACCAACAGTTCGTGCGGATTAGCTGGTGAGAAAAGGAGCGGATGCGTCCAGCCGAAGCGATAGCGCTGTTCGCTTGCCGGCGCGCCCGACAGGTACGTCGGCCACGGGCTTACGTTGTGGGTTTGACCCACGTTATTATCCTGGCGGATCAGCGCGCTGTTGTACGCACCACCGAAGGTGACGCCGACCTCGTTTGGATCCGGCGCTACAAACGTGCTTTCTCCGGCGGCAACTTGATGCCAATCGCCCAGGGCGATACTCCCCTGCGCCGTTGCGCTCGGACCTTCGAAGGCACCTTCGTCTTGCGCCGCGCCGTACACGTGGAATGGAAATTGGTTGTCGATTGCGACGTGGTAGTATTGGCCCGTCGGCTGGTTGTTTTCGGTACTCCAGGTCTTACCGCCATCCGTTGACACCGCAGCGCCGCCGTCATTTCCTTCGAGCAAAATCTTTGGATTACGCGGATTGATCCAGATGATGTGATGATCGCCCGGACGCGTAAGGGCTTTCCAAACCTTGCCGCCGTCGGTTGTCTTGAAGACACCGTCGACCTGCGGCGCGTACGCGACTCGCGGGTTGGTCGGATCAACATAGATGCCCATGTAGTAGAAAGCGCGCTGGCGCAACTTCATCTGGTTATTCACGAGGCCCCACGTTGCCCCGCCGTTCGTTGAGCGGAATACGCCGCCCTGATGCGCCTGCACGATGGCATACACGATGCGCGGATTGCTCCCCGCGACGGAAACACCCATGCGTCCCAGCACGCCGCTGGGAAAACCCGGGTGCTTCGAAATGTTGGTCCAATGCCCGCCGCCGTCAGTCGTTTTGTACAGGCCGCTACCCGGGCCGCCGCTGGTGAGTTTCCACGGCACGCGCTGCGCCTGCCACATCGCCGCGTAGAGGGTGCGCGGATCGTGCGGATCCATGACCACGTCAATCGCGCCCGTGTTCGCGTCCACGAAGAGCACTTTGCGCCACGTTTTTCCGCCGTCCGTGGTCTTGAAAACGCCGCGCTCCGCATTGGACTTGAACACGTGGCCCATGGATGACGCATACACGATATTGGGATCGGAAGGGTGAATCACCAGCGCGCTCGTGGTGTGCGTCTGGCGCAGACCCGCATAGTGCCAGGTCTTGCCGGCGTCCATCGTTTTATAGACGCCGTCGCCGGTATCGAAATCGCCCCGAATGTCGCTCTCACCACTGCCCGCGTAAATCACCCGCGGATTGGACGGCGCCACCGCGAGCGCGCCAATCGAATCGGCAACGCCGGGTATCTTGCCATCGCTAATATTAGTCCACGCTTGGCCGTAGTCGCGACTGCGCCAAATGCCGCCCTGCACACCGCCGAAGTAAAACAAATTGGGATCGCTCGGCACACCCGCGATGGCTACGACGCGCCCGCCAATGAACGGCCCAATATTGCGCCATTGCAGTTTGCTCATGAGCTTCTGCGTCGGATCCGCGGACGCGGCGCGAGTTGGCGGCGACAACGCCAAGAGCAAAACAGTCAGGACCACGGCGAGCGATTGTTTCATGCACGGGCATTCGCGGACCGGCGTCGGGAAGCCCCGCGGAGTTAGCGGGGAGTGATGGCTATCTCGCGAGTGCGGCGAGCAGCGATAAATACCTCTTCACGCTTGGTACTGATAACTCGCATTGGTTAATTCTTAAGAACGGCGATCATGCAATCGGTCTTTTTCAGGGCATGTTGGTGCTCTTTACTAGACGCGATAGACTTGACCGATCTGCGCCTCTTCAACGCTCTGCTGAAGGCCAAAGCCACGCGCTTTGCCGGAACGGCTTCAGTACCGCGAAAATACGGGCCGCAGGTTTCAATCGATTCTTCAAGCAGGGTCGGGCCGACCACGTTTATTCGCATTCCGGCAGACAGTTCCAAGGCCGCGGCTTTTCCAACGCTCTCGAGAGCACCCGATAAACAAAATCTTCATGTGAAAATGCGCTCCGCCTCAGGTAAAAGCCCGTTTGGGTTCGCGAGGTGAAACAAAATTCCCGACTCGGCTCAGACGATGCTCATTAGGATGAAGGCGTAGCGCACGCATCGGGCCTAACCCTGTTTTGCTGTAAGCTCGTTCGCATAGCGAGCGACGGATCTGTTGTAACGGGGCAAATACTCAGAAAGCGCCGTAAGGGCAACGGCAACAGCTTCGCGCTCGCGCCCTACATCGACAAGCGCCAGCGCCAGGAAGGTCCGAAGCGCACCCGTTAGCGCATCGGTCTCGCCTTCGAGCTCAGCGCCGAGCAACGCAATTGCCTCGGGTGCTTTTCCAAGATTGCGCAGCGAACTGGACAGCTGAATGACCGCGCATCGACGACGTTCTGCCGGTAAGCCTGCGTCAAGCGCGGCTCTGTACAGCGGCACCGCGAGATCGGAGTGCCCGGTGGAATCGAACGCTGAAGCCCGCTCGAAGAGTCCAACGGCGCTCCCCCGCGGCAACTCCGCAACCAGACGGTCCATCTTCGCGATAAACTCTGTCTCGTCATAATCGTCAACCGCAGCCCAGAGATCCCGGACCCGCTTCTCCCAATCCGCATTCGTTCCGTTCATATCCGGAGCTTTACCCATTGTCACCCTGAGCCCGTCGAAAGGCCGCCCCCTGTCACCCTGAGCCCGTCGAAAGGCCGCCCCCTGTCACCCTGAGCCCGTCGAAAGGCCGCCCCCTGTCACCCTGAGCCCGTCGAAGGGCCGCCCCTCTATCACCCTGAGCCCGTCGAAGGGGCGCCATATTATCTTGACGCTTCTCCGGTTGGAACGATAACTCGGGCGTCGAGCGCGCGGCTTACGTCCACCAGCATCGCGGAATAGTGAGCTTGGGTTTGTAAATCGAGCTTGGAATTGCGAAGAGCGGGCTTGAGTTTTGCGCTGAGGTTGGTGAGCTCGTACCGCGCCAACGATTGCGCATCGTAGGGCGTGCCCTTGGGCGGCGCGAGCACGAGAGTACTCAGCACGTTGGCGTAACGCCGCTGCAAGTTTCGATGAACTTGCGTGCTGGCAGTCACACGACCGACGTCTCCGAAGATGCTGCTCTGCGTCCAGCTAAAGAGATCGGCCATCGACATCGTTGCGCCGTTTTCGCTTTTGCTCGGAAGATCGGCGATGCGCTGCAGCGTCAGCGGATTGAACATATACGCCAGGGCACGGTTTTGGAATCTTGCAGCTTGTTGCGCGATGGAAACGTCGTGGCGCGCCGACGGATCGTAGCCGAAGCTATTGAACCCGGAATGTTCTTCGTAGACCAGATGGCGCAACGTGTTGGGCGAGAAACGCCAGGCGGTATCTGAAAACAAATAGCGGTCCAGCATGCCATAGGCGCGGCGTTCTTCGGACCGGGAGATCGGTGTCAGCGGCGGCGTAGCACGCGGATCCCCGCGTCGAGCGCGGGAAAGATGCTCGCCGCCGATATAGTGCGACATGACCGTCGCACAGTGATTGTATCCGCCAAGCAACGTTCCGAACGACTCGCGTTCGCTTTGGTAAGGTTGCTGCGCGCGCGGAAATCGCTTGTCCAGCGATCCAATGAGGCCTCGATACAGGCTCAACTGCGAACCGCACCAAGAAATAGGATCGTTCGTCAGCATGAATTGCTCGACGCGCGGATCCACCGCGTGACCGCTGGACCAATCGACGTCTTCGTCGGAAGCAAAGCGATACATCGGGTTGCTCCATGCTGATGCCCAGCGGCTGAGGGTCGGCACTTCGTCCTGCGGAGATTTAGCGCCAGGCACGCGCGCGTAGCCCCAGTGAATAGCGTAATAATCATACGGCCCGAGCACCGTTTGCCAATACGAACCCTGGCGCGTATGCTTGGGCGACACGTTGACCGGCGCGTATTCCATCACCGAGCTTGCAACGCCGTAGCGTGAAGTAAAACGCTTATCGTGAATTTGGGCCGCAGTGTAGGCCATGTGTCCTATGAAGTTGTGCTGCAAGCCAAAGTCGTGGCCCACTTCATGCAGCACGATAGCCTTGAGGAAATCGTTAATGTAGTGCGGCGACGGTTCGCTGGGCCCTTGTAAAATATCCAGCGCAATGGCGCCTAAGAGGAATTGCTGATGGGCTTGCGCGCTGCCGCGAGCTTCCACTTCGGCAAAACTGAGAGGGCGGTTACTCGCCGCGGGGCCAACGACGTCCTCAAACTCAAATTTACCGTACGAAACGAGGTCGTTGTCGAGCAGTACGCCACTGCGGAACAGCTCGCCGGTACGCGGGTTCCAGAGCAACTGCGCTTCGGCGAAGCCTCCGCTGTTTGATTCGGTCAGCCAGCGAACCACGTTATAGCGAATGTCGTCGGGATCGAAATTCGGATCGTTGGGTTGATCCTGGACCTTTACCGCATCGCTGATTCCAATGCGCGCGAACGCCGCATTCCAGGCAAGGATTCCGGCCCGGACGGGAGCGCGGTACTGTTCGGGGATGGTGTTGCTCAAGGTATACACGATCGGTTTTACCGCCGGGGAAATCGCTTTGCTGGGATCTGAGGGTTTGAGGTTCCAGCGCGTAACGAAATGCTCGAACGGGTCATACCGCAGCTCGTGGGAAAAGTCAATGTGCGCGTCTTCGAAATATCCGACGCGATCGTCGATAAGGCGTGGCATGTAGTCCGGCGACGCCTGCAACTCGGCCACGTTATACTTGACGCGTAACTGCACGCTGCGCGGATCGACCACCGTATCGATAACCTTCGGCTGCATCGAGGCAAACGTCTGATCCGCCTCGACGATGACGTTCTTGGGAAACGCTTTGGCTGGGCCAAAGTGCGTGCGCGTCGGATCGAGATGATAGTCGCTCAGAGGGTTATGCGGCTCTGCCACGTTTTGATTGAGAACGTCGGTGAGATTCATCACATCGCCGAGCAGTGCCGACATCTCGATAACCAGTCCGTGCGTTACCGGATTCTCTGAAATGACCGGCGCCTCCCCAATGACTGAACTTGCCGTTGAGGCGGCAACCGCATTTGCAAGCGCGGTGTTGGGGGCTGCCAGAAATCGTGTTGGCGGCCAAATGAGCGACACGCGGGGCCCATCACGCTCGAAGCGAAAAATGCGCGCTTCCTGAAAGAAAACTTGGCCCGCGGTCACACCGTAACCGCCCAGTCCATTGGCCGGCACGGCGGTTTGGATGAAGTCTCGATTGAACTGCTCGGGCGTCAGTTCGAAGAATACCTTGCCTTTACTGCGCCAAATGGTAAAAAGACCGTCTTGTTTTTCCGCCGTTGCAATAAATTTCGGGTACGGCACGGCATCTTCTTTATCGGAAGGTGCGCCCAAAGGATTGGTAGTCAGCGCCGACGCGCCTGACGGTCCGTGCGATGATTTCGGCGTCGGTTCCGGCGGTTTTTGCGTGGGAACAGGATTGGGGCTTGGCTGAGCAGACGCCGTTGGAACGGGATTCGGCGAAGGGGGCGGCGGAGTTTGCGCCATCGCGCGCGCCGTCGCGAATACAAAAGTCAACGCGCTGCAAACAGCAACCAACCGAACCACGGACATCAAATACCTCGTGCTTTTAAGTGGGAATGTTGTTTTCTTCGGGATGACCCGCCGGGGACCCCGCGAAGCGTCCCATTTCCGCAGCCAGGCGATGATTTTCTTGGCGCGTAGTTTCGCGCAAGCCTTCGATCGCGCCCGGTTCCTTGTCACCCTGAGCTCGTCGAAGGGCGCTCTCCCCTATTGTCACCCTGAGCTCGTCGAAGGGCGGTTCAAATGTGCATCAATGTATGCGTTCTAACCAGCAATAGTTTTCGCGAAAAAGCTGCCGCCTTAAAATGTGGTTGCCAATTATGCGGCCGCCTTGGTCCTCGGTCGTCCTCCCTTGCGGCCGTTCTCACGCGAGGACGCCGCCTTTTGCTCGCTACTTCGACCTCGCGAACGCCTGCCCAACGCTTTCGCAAAAAGTGATCCGAGCTCGTCGGCGAGCAATCCCGGAACATAGATGTCGACGTTAATCGAGCGAAATGAGATGCCGTCGCCGCCGGGCTGAATTTCAACCTTCGCGACATCGGCTGGCTTCGATGTTGCCAGTACACGGATCTGTCGGCGAGGCAGCCGAAGCGTGATCCCCTTTCTCAACGTCAGGTCCAGTGTATCGGCTTTCCGATCATAGTGCGCTTTGACGACGTCCAGTGGCTCATCGCGCTTTGCGCTTTTGACCGCAGAGCGGTACATCGCGGCCGTAAGGGGCGAAACTGAAATCTTCCTCGGCTGTTTAGCCATTGTATTTAACCCACCACTCCATTAGTTCATCGAAATGCTCCGCTACGAGTTCACGCGCTCTCGCGACATCTCGCCGCCTCATATCCCTGAGCTTGTAAG
>JAABUQ010006183.1_pt1 | contig 18392 bp, 21 predicted proteins | sample 5560001 | NCBI WGS metagenome assembly JAABUQ01 (sample SAMN10711888, study PRJNA513371) | rock metagenome | isolation source: Antarctica rocks | place: Antarctica: Victoria Land, Finger Mt nord | collected 2015-12-18
CGGATGTAGAAGATAAAATCATCATCAACGCGGCAAAGGAAGGCAAGTCCATCGAGGACTATACGGCCGGGTTCACCAAGGCATTCTTCGAAGACGCGGCGGCGCTTCGCCTGGAACAGCCGGAGCACGTTGCTCCAGCGACGAAGCACATTCCGGAGATGGTGAAAGCGATTGAGCAGTTAGCGGCCAAGGGTTCGACGTATACCAGCGACGGCTCCATCTATTTCCGGATCTCGACGTTTCCGCAATACGGCGAGTTGTCCCACAACGACTTCAGCGGCATGCGAAGCGGCGCGCGCGTGGATGTGGACGAGTACGACAAGGCGGATGCGCGTGATTTCGTTTTGTGGAAGGCGCGCAAGGAGAGCGAACCGGCGTGGGACGCTCCGTTCGGCGCAGGGCGGCCGGGTTGGCACATCGAGTGCTCCGCGATGGCGATGAGCTATTTGGGCGAGACGCTGGACATTCACGCGGGCGGGATCGACTTGGTATTTCCGCACCATGAGAACGAGATTGCGCAATCGGAATCGATTACGGGGAAACCGTTCTCGCGCTTCTGGCTGCATTCCGAGCACCTTCACATTGAGTCGCAGAAGATGTCGAAGTCGCTAGGGAACTTTTATACGCTGCGCGATCTGTTGGCGATCGGGTACGATCCCGAAGCCATACGCTATCTGCTGGCGTCGGTTCCTTACCGCAAGAAACTGAATTTCACTTTCGACGGCCTGAAGGCGGCGGCAAAGAGCATTGAGCGGCTGCGCGATTTCGAGTTGCGCCTGACATCGGCTAAATTCCCGCCGGGGCGCGATGAAGCGCTGAGCGACCGGTCGCGCGAGGCGATCCGGCAGTTTGAAGAAGGGATGGACGACGATCTCAACACGGCCGAAGCGCTAGCCGCGATCTTCGAATACGTTCGGGCCGTCAACACCGCGATAGACGAAGACCAGTTCCGGGAAGAGAATCGTTGGGATGCGGCTCGCGTGTTGGAGGTATTCGACACTGTTTTCGACATCTTAAAGCCCAGCGAGAAGAGGGCGGTGCAGGCGACCTCCGGTGCGGAGGCATTGACGCTGTCCGAGCAAGAGGTGGAGACCTATATTGAGGAACGGACTCAGGCAAAGAGAGCACGCAATTTTGCGCGGTCCGATGAGATCCGGGCCTTCCTTCTGGAAAGAGGCGTTGTGCTGGAGGACACCAAGGACGGGGTGCGCTGGAAACGAAAATGAAGTTCGAATCTCAAGTTGTGCATGCGGGCGACCGGAAGCGGAAGCCGGGAACTCCGGTACCGTCCACCACGCCGATTCAGTTAGGTACAACGTATTTCTACGATTCGGCGGCGACTCTGGACCGTGTACTGGGGCACGAAGAGGAAGGGTTCTGCTACGCCCGGTATGCGAACCCGACCAATGAAGCGCTGGAAGAATTAGTGACGAGCCTGGAGCACGGGCATGGGGCGCTAGCGACCGCTTCGGGGATGGCCGCCGTGCAGATTGCGTTCCAAGCGGCTCTGCTGGACCGGCCGCATAGCGTGATTGCTTCGGCGTCCATTTATGGAGCAACCGTCGGGTTCCTGGACCAGGTGCTAAGCCCGTTTGGCGTGAAGGTGAAGTACGTGGATGTTTGCAACTTGCCGGAGCTGGAACAAGCGATTGCCGATCGGCAACCGGGATGTATCTTTCTGGAGGGGATATCGAATCCTCTGCTGCGTGTCGCCAGGATTGATCGAATTGCGGAGCTGGCGCGCGGTGCCGGTGCGTCGGTGATCGTCGATAGCACGTTCGCGACTCCGATGTTGATGCGTCCGCTCGAAATGGGAGCGAATATCGTGGTGCATAGCGCCACCAAGTATCTGGCCGGGCACGGTGACGTACTGGGCGGCGTAGTGGTGAGCGACGCGCCGCATCACGAGGCCGTGCGGAGGATTTCGCGCCTTGTTGGTCCGGTGCTGGGGCCGTTTGAGAGTTACCTGACGATGCGCGGCATTAAGACCTTAGCGGTGCGGTTCGAGCGGCAGTGCCAGAACGCGAAGAGCCTGGCGGAGTGGTTGAAGACGCATCCGTGCGTGGAGCGCGTTTACTACTGTTCGGACGCCGGTCATCCGGATGCGGCAGCTATTCAGCAGTTGTTCGCGCCCGGCCTTTTTGGAGCGATCCTGAGCTTTGAAATCAAGGATGCGAATAAGGAATCTGTTTTGGCGTTCATGGACCGGCTGAAAATGATCGTGCCGGGCACTTCGTTAGGAGATGTACACACGTTGTTGTTGTACCCGCTGATCGCATCGCACCGGAACGTATCGCCGAAGATGCGCGAGCGTACGGGGATTCGCGACAATCTGGTGCGCGTGGCGGCGGGTATCGAGAACATCGAAGACATCAAAGCGGATCTGGATAACGCATTGCGCTCGGCTTGATGGCGCCGGGGTTCATAGGCAGTTGATAGGCGGATTGATAGGCTAGGTTCGGTTCCTTGTTCGCGCATCATCGTAAGAAATTACGTTTACTGTTTGCGATTGCAGACGCCGTATTGACCGTTCTGGCATTCGAAACGGCTTACTTTACTCGAACCCGAGTGTCCGGGCTGGGGACGCTGTTCTTCCTGCGGCCCGAGCCGCACATCTTACTCCTGTGCTTTTGCGCGACGGTGTGGGTGGCGCTGGGGTCGCTGCAGCGCGTGTACGAGTACCTGGATTCGGCGCGGCCGACGCGGGTTGCGGTGAACACGGCGCGGCAAGCCGCCGCCGGAATCGTGCTGGTGATCTTGTTCCAATATTTGCTTCGGCTGGACCCACCGGTCAGCCGGAGCTTTCTCCTGCTCTTTTTTGTTTTCGACTTCATTCTGCTGGCAGTGTTCCGCTGGATGTCGCCGCGGCTGGTAGGCGCTTTTCAGCGGGGTTTTGGGAGCGCTTATCACATTGTGGTGGTGGGAAGCCCGGAGAAGACGGCCATACTTGCGCAACAGCTCTGCCATGGTTCGCCGTTTCGCATACACATCTCCGCGCAAATCAGCGAAGAAGAGTGTGCGGCGGAGCTTCCGAAGATGCTTGCCGAGCAGATTGTAGACGAGGTGATTTTCGACGTCGACAGCAGCAAATTGCCATCGTTTGAAGAGATTTTTCTCCGGTGCGATGAAGAAGGGGTTCGCACGCGAGTGGCGATCGGCTTCTTTCCTCACGTGAACAGCGATATGAGTCTTGACCGCGTGGGGGCCGCGCCGCTTCTGACGTTCTCGGCCGCACCCCTGGACGATCTGCGGCTGTTGTTGAAGCGGTTCTTCGACGTGGTGGGTTCGTTTGCGGCGCTGGTGCTGCTGTCGCCGTTTCTCCTAGCGGTAGTGGCGGCCATCAAGCTGACCTCGCCGGGGCCGATCATCTTCCGGCAGGCTCGTTGTGGGTTGAACGGCAGACGCTTCACGATGTACAAGTTCCGGTCCATGGTGGAAGAGGCCGCCAGCCTGAAGGGGCAGTTGGAGCATCTGAACGAGCGTGAGATCGTGTTCAAAATGACGCGAGACCCGCGCGTGACACCGGTTGGGCGGTGGATCCGTAAATTTTCGATTGATGAACTGCCGCAGCTTTACAACGTTCTGCGCGGCGATATGTCGATAGTGGGTCCGCGGCCGCCGTTGCCGGAAGAAGTGGAGCGGTACGAGCGGTGGCAGCGGCGACGGCTGCGGATGCGGCCGGGGCTGACGTGCTTGTGGGCGGTTTCGGGAAGAGACCTGATCGATTTCAACGCCTGGATGCGAATGGATATCAAATACATTGAGAACTGGTCGTTGAAGCTGGACTGGTCTATTATCTTGCGGACGATTCCCCATGTGTTAGCGGGAAAGGGGGCGCATTGAGGCTCATGGTAACCGTGAGATGACCCATCATGCAGTTGATACCGACTAACGAAGAAGTGATCGCCATGCTGCGCCAGACGGGCGCCTTGCGCGACGGGCATTTTGCGTATCCGGACGGAATGCACGCGGACGAAGCTCTGCAGGTAGCGCTGGCGTTTCGCTATTACCAATGGGCGAAGATTCTGAGCGTGGGCCTAAGCCGGCGATTGCGCGCGGATCCAGAGGTTCGCGCCATGATCAAGGAGTTGTCGATTGTGTGCCCGACAACCGGCGGTCTGCCGGTCGGCTACGGGGTGTGCGAAGCGCTGCGAGCGCGGCAGGTGTACTGGGCGGAAAAAGAGACGGACGCGAGCCCGATGCGCTTACGGCAATTCGTGGAGCCGGAGAAGGGTGAAAAAGTGCTGCTGGTCGACGACATTCTTCGCTCCGGCAGGCGATTTACCGAGCTTCGGACGCTAGTGGAAGCGAGGGGCGCACAAGTGGTTGGCCTGGCGGTGGCGGTTTACCAACCGAATCCGACTATCGCTAACTTCGGCAATCTGCCAATCTTCTATCTAGCGAAGATGGACGCGATGTACTACAAAAATTCGGCGAGTTGCGAGCTTTGTAAGAAGGGCGTACCGGTGGAGAAGATCTGGTCTTAGCGGAGATTGGGTAGCCAAACCCGTGGCAATCGGTAGACTGAATCATGCAACAGGTGCGACGGTTGACCGCCATTATCGAACGAGAAGACGAAGGATTCGTTGCGCTCTGTCCCGAACTGGACGTCGCGAGCCAGGGAACATCCATTGAGGAAGCACGAGCGAATCTCGTCGAGGCACTTACGTTGTTCTTCGAAGTTGCCGACGATACTGAGATCTCGCGCCGCATGCACGCCGAAGTTTTTGTGACCCAGGTTGGTACCACTTCACGGCGCGGTTCGCCGTGGCACGCTTCTCAGCATTATTAGACAGTCCGGAATTGCGAATCAGTATTCGAGTCCTAGAACTCACCTGCTAGAACCCCATAAGAGCGTTATTCTAAGGACATGGCTGCTGTTTACCCGGGGTACTTGGAGTTCATAGATTTCATTGCCGCAGGTACAACTCCGGAGCAAATCATCGCGTTTCGTCCTTCCGATATCGCTCAACAACGGGTCGAGGAATTGATCGCGCGAGAAAAAGAGGACGGCTTATCTCCGGACGAGAAGGCCGAATTAGATCACTTTTTGCAGCTCGAACATATCGTCCGCGTGGCGAAGTTGCGCGCCGAACAGATCCTAGCGCGTGCCTCGTGAACTGCCGGAAGCCTTACGGCGTGAAGTACTCGTTCGCGCCAAATTTCATTGCGAATACTGCCTTTACCCGGAGGGCTGGTCTAAATTCGCTCATCAAATCGATCACATCGTAAGTCGAAAACACGGCGGCAGCTCCGGTTTTGACAATTTGGCCTACTGCTGCATCTTCTGCAATCGTTATAAAGGCTCTGACGTTGCGGCGATCGAACCCCGAACAGGAGAAGCAGTCCGATTGTTTCATCCTTGACTGCATCGGTGGCCAGATCACTTTCGCATTTACGGAGCAATCATCGAACCATTTACACGGGAGGGAGAGTGACAGCACGTCTTCTGCGATTCAATGAGTCCGAGCGCGTAATCGAACGTACGCGTCTTCAGAAGGCGGGGCACTTTCCACGCGCGGGCACTTGAGTATCTGATTCGGCATCGCGGCGGCCCGGCGCGAGAGAATTCGGCCCGGTGGGACACTTCCGTACAGACACTCTTGTCGAAAGTATGAGCCGCTTCCGCCGATTACTTCCTCTTTTTCTTTTGTGCTCTTTGATCGCGACCGCGACCCGCTCCGGGAGCCGCGCCGAGTATGTGGGCGGCACGGCCCGATATTCCGGCCAAAAACTCAGGGCAAATCAAGGTTACCGACGACGTGTACTTTGAGTTTTTCTCCAGGCAGAGCCAAGTGAAGGTGCCGTATCAACGCATAAACCTGCTGGAGTACGGGCAGAAAGTCGACCGGCGGTACCTGGCGGCGGTAGTGATCTCACCACTGTTCCTGATGGCGAAGAAGCGGGAACACTTTTTGACGGTCGGGTTCCAGGATGACGATGGCCGACAGCAGGCCATGGTATTCCGCGTGGACAAGAACGATGTGCGATTGACTTTGGTGGCGCTGGAGGCACGCACGGGGCAGCAGGTGCAGTATCAGGATGAAGAGGCGCGGATTGCAGGGAAAGGGTGAAGACGCTTCGCTTTGTCCTCGCAATTCTGCTTGCTGGGACCGGTATTCGGGCACAAAATCCGGGCGCGGGACTGCTGAAGGTAAGGCGTATCTACGTGGAGCAACTGAAGGGCGGAGCGCAGGCTGCGGCGTTGCGCGAGTTGATCATTGCGAGCTTGGATTCAACAAAGCTGTTTACACTGACGGACAATCTGGAACGGGCGGACGCGGTGCTAAAAGGCGCCGCTGACGATCACGCCTTTACCGATACATTCGATTCCAACGAAAGCGTCAGTGCGCACGAAAGCGGCGGGAAATCGCGCTCCAGCGGCCAGTCTTCGAAGGGTGGCGGCGGTATCGGCGGCATAGCCGGGGGTATTGCCGGAAGCATAGCCGCCAGCGAAAACGAATCGCATCATATCAAGGAGCGCAAGCACGAGGCCTACGCGGCGGTTCGTCTCTGCAACCAGGATGGCGACGTGCTGTGGTCGACCACGCAGGAAAGCCTAGGCGCGAAGTTTCGCGGCGCCAGCGCCGATGTAGCGGCAAAAATCGCTCGCCAGCTTACGCTTGATCTGGATCGGGAACGCCGCGGCGTCGATACGGCTGAACCTGCGACCCGCTAAGAGCGGCTAATTCCGACTCGCTTGCGCTGAGAAGTCTCGCCTGAAAGGATCTGCACGTTGCCGCGAGCGTACCGTCTTCCAGGAGGCCCACAACTTCGCTTTGGGCGGCGCGAGGGACGACCTTGACATCCAAAACCAGGAGTCCCTCGCGGGAAAGCCTGTCACGCAAGCCGTCGATGGGAGACACGGGTCCGAGTGGCGACGGCATGGAGCTTCTGGATCAGGTCGGCGAAAGACGAGCCTTTTACTAGGATGTCGTCGACCAGAGTTCGCTCGGGCTGACGGGCGAAGCGAGTGGGATCGGCGCCCGTCAGAACGAAGATGCGGATGATGGGGTCGAGAGTCTTCAGGTCCCGTATGAGACGCAGACCGAGTTGCTCGGTCGGCAGCCGCAAGTCGAGAACGGCGCACTCCGGTTTGTAACTTGCGGCCGCTTCGAGAGCGGAAATGACATCGCGCTCTTCCAGCGTTTCGAATCCACTCTCGCGGAGCAACATGCCGCGCAACAGAAGCTGATCGGCATCATCGTCTACAACCAGAACTTTCATCCGGCGAAACCGATCTGGGCAACGACCATTTTCGGCAGGGCCTGATTCCAGCCATTTGGCAGGTTGTCGAACGGAAGACGGAAGTGGCGTGTCTCCCCCGGTTTGAGAGGCCTAGACTTTGCACTAATAACCGGCACTCTTTCACGATAGATCTCATGGCTATCGACGGCGTAGAACAGGCAATACACGTCGACCGATTGTAGAGGGCGTGGGCCTTTGTTGCCGAGATTGCCTTCAATTTCGATTACCTGCTGCTTCATGAAGTTTTCGCTGGCCTTCATATTGACATCGTTGAGTTCGAGATTAGCCAAGTACGCTTTTGCTTCGGGTGTCGCGGAGCCCGCAGTCGCTCGGGGCGCCGGTTTGTTAAGGTAGAAAATCGCCGCGATCAGCCCAACCGCGACGGCGGCCCCGACTAGGAGCGGGATGTGCGAGCGCTTTGTCGAAGTGGCGGCCGATGTCGGCATTGGTACAGCTTAGCGGCGCTTTTTGGCGGCGCTCTTTTTCTTTGCAGCTTTCTTTGCCGGTGCCTTCTTGGCAGCAACCTTTTTGGCTGAGCCCCGTTTGGAAGAAGAAGAGGATTTCTTGCTGGCAAAGCCGCGACCGGACGCCGACTTCTTGGCAGATGTTTTCTTGGCCACGGTTTTCTTTGCGGCAACCTTCTTGGTCGACGCAGCTTTCTTGGAAGACGCAGCTTTCTCCGAAGACTTTTTCGAAGCCGAGCGGCCGGACCGCTTGCCGCCGGACTTCGATTCGTTTTCTTCCGCAGTGGCGGCGCTTACAATCTTGTTGAAGTTGCTGCGTTCTCCGGCGGCGGTTTCTTCCCGGAAAATGAGAGAAAGGCCTCGCTCGTCGAATTTTTCGAAGAACTGGTCCCAGGTGATCTCTTCGAGACTTCCCTGCCCGCTGAAGCCAGGAAAATCGAGCCGCAGAATACCGATGTCGTCCTTTGAGCCGGTGCTGGCGACGTGTGAGGGCTTGCCGCCACGCTCCTCGGCCCATCTCCGGATCTCTTCGTGGTCACTCGTGGTTTTGGAAAGACTCGCCATCATTATCCTCGCTACCGTGATTAGATACCGCAGTCGGAAAGTCGTTTCCTTCGTAAGCCGCGCGTATCGCGGTGATGCGAAGCCGGCGGTAATCGGCATACCAGTGCCCTGCGCGAAACAGGACGGACCGAAGTTCCTCCACCACTCGCTGCAGCGCTTCTGCACGATGCGAGGCGGGGAGCGCCTCGAAGCGGTACCACGAGAACTGCCGCAGCCAGTTTTCCATGCCGCGCTCACCTTCAAGCAAAGTGGGCCGATCGAAGAGGACAGCGGATCGCACCTCGAGATGGTGCGCTTCGAGGATGCCGGCATATTCGCCGATAGACGGAAAGAACGTACGGCTGGGCGGGAGAGCATGCCCGAGAACGGTTGCAATGGCCGATTCGATGTGAAGAACGTTGCCGTTGCCGCCGAGTTCGGCCACCAACCGGCCGCCGTTGCGAAGAGCGCGCGCGATGGATTCCGCCACAGCGGACGCGTTCAGCATCCAATGCAAAGCTGCATTAGAGAACACGGCATCGAAATGCCCAGCGAAGTTCATGCGGGCCGCGTCTTCCAGAACGAAGCGGAGTTTGGGATAGTTCTGGCGCGCTTGGCCAATCATTTCGGGCGAGGCATCCAAGCCTATGACTTCCGCGCCGCGCTCCGCAATCTTCGCGGTTAGTTGTCCGGGCCCACAACCCAAATCGAGGATGCGTTCGCCGGGCTGAGGATCGAGCAGATTGACGAGTTCTTCGCCGAACTTGAAGACGAAGGAGTGACGCGCTTCGTACAACTCCGCATCCCACGCTGCTGTTCGTCCCATCTCTTCAGGGGACGATCAGGATCGTTGGCGCTCTAAGGCCGCCGTGTCTTTCAGCAGCGACGCCATGTCGTCCTGGTCAAAGGCAGAGTAATAACCGCGAATGTCGCCGCGTTTATCGACCAAGACAAACTTAGTGCTGTGCTCAATTTTTCCGATTACATCGCCGACGTGGAAAGTTTGATAGGCAATCAAGTGTACGGTTTCGGGGGAGCCCGTCAGAAATATCCATTGTGAAGTGGGGCCGCCGAAGTGGTGGGCGAATTTGTTCAGGACAGCGGGAGAATCGCGCTGGGGATCAACGGAGAACGAGACCAGCCATACATCGGGCCGACCTTGAAGCTGCCGCTCCAGTCTGTGCATCTGAGCGGTCATGCGCGGGCATTCGGCAGGGCAATTGGTGTAAATGACATCCGCAATCCACACTTTTCCGGCGAGCGTTTGGCCTGCGAATTTGCGGTCCTGGGAATCCGTCATGGTGAACGGCGGAACTGTGCCGTACTCGGGAAGCTTGCTGGCGGGATCGGTGCAAGCGGCGGAAAAACTCAACAGCGCGGCGCAAAAGAGAGAGAGCTTCACAAGCGGACGGGGTCAAGCACCATCAGCACGTAGAGCACGGGCAAGTAAACGACGGAGGCCAGTAGCACTTGGCGTGCGCGCACTTTCGTACGGTCGAGCGATACTCGAATCCCTGAGTAAAGGAACACGAGCCCGAGCGCGATGGCGCCTACCATGTAGATGGTGCCAGTCATGCCCATCCACTTCGGAAGAAGGCTAATAGGGATGAGGATCACCGAATAGAGCAGGATCTGCCGTGCGGTGGATGCGCCATCGGGCTCGACTACGGGGAGCATTTGGATGCCGGCGCGCGAATAGTCCTCGCGATACATCCAGGCGATGGCATAAAAATGGGGGAACTGCCAGAGGAACAGGATGGCGCCAAGTACCCAGGCCTCTGGCGTCAGCTTATTTGCGGCAGCGGCGTAGCCGATCAGCGGGGGCATGGCGCCCGGGAAAGCGCCAACCGTGGTGGACCACCAGGTCTTCTGCTTGAGCGGCGTGTACAGGAAGAGGTACATCATCAGCGTGGCGATGCCGAGCGCCGAGCACAGCCAGTTCACGCCGAAGCCTAATTCCAAACCGCCCGCTACTGATAGGGCGATGCCGAACCAAAGGGCCTGCGGCGGGGTGAGACGTCCGGATGGCAACGGACGCATTTGCGTGCGCCGCATGTGGCGATCCGCCTCGCGCTCATACCACTGATTCAATGCCGCAGTTCCGGAAGCAATCAGTGCCGTTCCGATAAGGACATGCAGGGTGGCCCAGAAGGACCAGCGGCCTGAGTGACCAAAGTAAAACCCGACCGCCGTGCTCATGACAATGAGCCACGTGATGCGGGGTTTCGTAAGCTCGATATAGGCTTTCACTTTAGACGAGATTTGAAGCCGGGGAGCGGAGGGGCCATGAAGCTCCTGGGCTGTCCTGAAACCAACACTGTAAGTGTACTCCTTCCGGTTTGGCAAGAATCCTTACCAATTAATTGGGCGGCTTTGATTTAATAATTCTGTGTCATCTAATAGCTCGGAAACAGTTCGCGTCACGGTCGCGCATGGGGATGGAATCGGCCCGGAGATTATGGCGGCCTCGCTCCAGATCATGAAAGAGGCCGGTGCGCGGATACAGGAGGAGACGATCGAGATCGGCGAGAAAGTGTATCTGCGCGGGATCAACGCCGGCATTGAACCGAGCGCCTGGGAATCGCTACGGCGGACCAAGGTGTTCTTCAAAGCGCCGATCACGACGCCACAGGGCGGTGGCTTCAAGTCACTCAACGTGACCACGCGCAAGACGCTGGGACTGTATGCGAACATTCGGCCTTGCGTTTCTTACCACCCCTACGTGCAGACAAAACATCCGGGCATGGACGTGGTCATTGTACGCGAGAACGAAGAAGATTTGTACGCCGGCATCGAACACCGTCAGACCGACGAAGTGTATCAATGCCTGAAGCTGATTAGCCGCCCGGGCTCAGAGAAGATTGTGCGCTATGCGTTCGAATATGCGCGACGGAATAATCGCAAGAAGGTGACTTGCTTCACGAAGGACAACATCATGAAGTTTACTGATGGCGTCTTTCACAAGGTGTTCGACGAGATCGGCGCGGAATATCCGGAGTTTGAGAAAGAACACTGGATTGTGGATATCGGAGCGGCGAAGCTGGCGGATACGCCGGAAGCGTTCGATGTGATCGTGATGCCGAACCTGTATGGCGACATTCTTTCGGATGTAGCGGCGCAGATTGCAGGATCGGTCGGCTTGGCGGGGTCGGCAAATATCGGCGAACAGTGCGCGATGTTCGAGGCCATTCATGGATCGGCGCCGCGCCGGGCAGGACAGAACATGGCGAATCCATCGGGGCTTTTGCAGGGTGGTTTGCTGATGTTGGTGCATATCGGACAGCCGGAGGTTGCCGAGCGGATTCACAATGCGTGGCTGCGCACGCTGGAGGACGGCGTTCACACTTACGACATTTTCAAAGAGGGCGTCAGCAAGCAGAAGGTGGGCACCAAGGAATTTGCGGAGGCGGTGGTGGCGCGCTTGGGGCAGGAGCCGCAGCAGCTTAAAAAGGCGTCGTATTCAAAAGAGCCGAAGCAGGGCACGCGAAAGGTGAGCGAGACCAAGCGCGCGCAGAAGGTGCTTGTGGGGGTGGATGTGTTTCTGCAATGGAACGAGCGTAATCCGCTGGAGTTCGGGAAGCGACTAGAGCAGTTTAATGGAGAGGGGATCAAGCTGACATCGCTCAGCAATCGTGGCGTGAAGGTGTATCCCGATGGATTCGAGGAGACGTTCTGCACGGATCACTGGCGGGCGGGTTTCCTGTCGGAGAAAGACGGTGGGCCAGTGACGCATGGGCAGATTGTGGGGTTGCTGGATCGCATTCAGAAGGCCGGGCTGGATTTCATCAAGATTGAGAATCTGTACACGTTCGATGGCCAAAAAGGGTACGTTGCTTCTCAGGGCGAATAGGGGCGCGAGTCGATGAGCACCGTGCCCGTCGCTGGAAACATGCCGCTAGTGGCTGTCATTATGGGCAGCAAATCAGACTGGGAGACGATGCAGCTTACCAGTGAGGCGCTGACGAAGCTTGGCGTTGCGCACGAGTGCCGAGTTATTTCGGCGCATCGAACGCCCGACCTAATGGCAGCATACGCCAAGGGAACTGCCGAGCGTGGCATTGAGGTGATTATTGCCGCAGCCGGCGGCGCGGCACATCTTCCGGGCATGGTGGCGGCGCACACGTTGCTGCCGGTGCTGGGCGTGCCGATCAAGAGCAGCGTGTTGAACGGTGTGGATTCCCTGCTCTCGATTGTGCAGATGCCGGCGGGAGTGCCGGTAGGAACACTCGCGATCGGGAATGCCGGGGCGACGAATGCGGCGCTTTTAGCGGCGAGCATTCTGGGTAACAAGCATGCCGAAATTCGCGGGCGACTGGAACAGTGGCGCCGGGAGCAAACCGAATCGGTTCTCAAAAGCGAGCTGCCATGAGTTGCAACGGCAGAGATGCTGTTTTGCCGGGCAGCGCGATCGGCGTGTTGGGGAGCGGGCAGTTAGGCCGGATGTTCGCGATTGCGGCGCGGCGCATGGGCTATCGCGTGCATACTTTTTCGCCTGACGAGGACACTCCCACCGGGCAGGTGGCGGGCTTGGAGATTCAGGCTTCCTATGAAGACCTCCATGCCGTTTGCAAATTCGCAAGCGGCGTCTCGGTGGTGACCTTTGAGTTTGAGAACGTTCCGGCTGAGACGGCGGCGGCTGCGGAGAGGTGCGCTCCGGTGCGCCCGAGCGGTCACGTGCTGCACACCACGCAGCACCGGCTGAGGGAGAAGAGCTTTCTATCGGGCGCGGGCTTGCCAGTCACACCGTTCCGGCGCATCTCCCAACGCGAGGAGCTAACGGCCGCAGCCCAGGAACTGGGCTTGCCCGCGATTCTGAAGACAGCGGATTTTGGCTACGACGGCAAGGGGCAGTACCGGATCAAGAGCGCGCGGGATTTCGACGCAGCGTGGCGCGCAGTGGGAGAGCGTGAAGCCGTGCTGGAGGCTTTCATTGACTTCGAGCGTGAGATTTCCGTGATAGCGGCGCGAACCATCGATGGCGACTTGATCGATTACGGCGCGGTGGAGAACCAGCATGTGAATGGCATTCTGGACCTGTCGATAGCGCCCGCGCGGATTCCCGAGCGCATGGCGCGCGAGGCGGTAGAGATGGCGCGAGCGGTGCTCGACAGACTGCAAGTTGTGGGCGTGTTGTGCGTGGAGTTTTTCGTTCGTAAAGATGGGCGGCTGCTGATCAATGAACTGGCGCCGCGGCCGCATAACTCAGGCCATTTCACGTTCGATGCGAACCTGACCAGCCAATTTGAGCAGCAACTGCGTGCCGTTTGCCTGCTGCCATTGGGCGCCGTGACGCAACTGAGGCCGGCCGCAATGGCGAACCTGCTGGGAGATATATGGAAGCGTGGCGAGCCGGATTGGTGCTCAGCGCTTCAGGCCCCGGACGTGAAGCTGCATCTGTACGGGAAGCTCACGCCGCGCGCGGGACGCAAGATGGGACACTTGACCGCTCTCGCCGAGACGGCCGAGCAGGCGCTGGTGAATGTACAGAGAGCGCGGGAGCTATTGAAAAACGACGGGCAGTAGCTCCGGCGTGGTTAGGGTGTCCGGGGAAGTTGGCCGGGGGGTTACGGGCAAGCGCAAAGTGAAAGCACTTCCCCGGCCCGCCTCGCTTTCCACCGTCAACTCTCCACCCATCTGCTTTGCCAAGCTGGCGGAAATGGAAAGGCCCAGACCGGTGCCGCCGTACTTCCTTGTAGTTGAACCGTCCGCTTGACGGAAGCGTTCGAAAATCGCGTCTTGCCGGTTGGCCGGGATGCCGATGCCGGTATCTCGCACGGTGAACCGTACCGTATCGTCCGTGAGGTTGTATTCGACATCGAGGTGTACCGATCCGCGCTCGGTAAACTTCAGTGCATTGCTGAACAGGTTGATCAGGATCTGTCCCACGCGTTGGGAGTCGCCCGGAATGACGGCGGGAACCTCGGATGCAACCTGAATCCCGAACTCAAGGCCTTTCGTCCGGGCGGCAACAGCGAAGGAAGCAGCCGCGGCTTCGACACATTCGCGAACCGAAAATGGCAGGCACTCAAGCGCCAGTTCGCCAGCTTCCATCTTTGAAAAGTCCAGGATTTCGTTTACCAGAGCGAGCAGTGAATTAGCGGAGGCTTCCGCGATCTGGAGATATTCACGCTGCTCGGGAGTCAACTCCGTCAGAAGGGTCAGTTCGGTCATACCGATCATGCCGTGCAAAGGAGTTCTGATCTCATGACTGATGTTGGCTAAAAACTCGTCTTTGGCGCGATTGCTGGCTTGCGCCTGTTTGAGCAGTTCCTCGATCTGCTGCTTTTGTTGTTCGACGATCTGTTTTTCGCGCCGGACCTCGCGCGTGTGGAGCATGATGGCCACAGCGAGTTGGTTGCGTTGTTGCTCCAGTCTTCGAAAGCTTCCGCGCCAGCGCCGGAGGAGGATGAGAGCGCCCAGCGCGATGGCGCCGCCTAGTGCCGCAATGAACTGAGGATAAGCAGGCGCGCTGGAGGAGGCACTTCCCGCCTGGCAGCAGTGAACGAGGGGCAACACTGCCGCGAGGTGAACACCTACGGACTGGGGCAGAGGCAACATCCAGCAAGATTTAAGGGCGGCCGAAGACGTAGCCGCTTATAAACGTATCGCCCAACATCAGTGTTCCTCTAGTATCCCGAGGGCGGCTAAGAGGCGTGGTTTGTAAACTGGAGGTGGCTCGGGGCATGAAAACCTGTTACTTCGACGCATTTTCCGGCATAAGCGGCGATATGACGGTAGGAGCGTTGGTGGACGCCGGGGCTGATTGGAAGGCGCTTGAAGAGGCACTCAAGAGCCTGAATCTCGGTGCGTCGTTCCGCATGGAGAAGACGGAGCGAAGGGGCATCGCAGCGTCGAAGTTCGTTGTGGAGAGCGACGCCCAGGAGAAACACAGGCATCTTCCGCAAATCCAAAAGATCATCGTTTCGGCCTTGCTTTCGCCCAAGAGCCAGACGAACGCGTTGGCCGTTTTCGATCGGCTGTCCAAGGCGGAAGCCAAATCGCACAGCGTTCCGATTGAGAAGGTTCATTTCCATGAAGTGGGCGCGGTGGATTCGATTTGCGACATTGTGGGGGCTTGTGTCGCGCTTGATCTGCTGGGAATAGAAGAGGTGCGGTGCTCGCGCATCAACGTGGGCAGTGGAACGGTGAACACCGAGCATGGGGTTCTTCCGGTACCCGCGCCGGCTACCACGGAACTGCTGCGAAACTGCCCGATCTATTCGGCGGGACCGGAGACGGAGCTGACCACGCCAACGGGCGCGGCGCTGATGAAGACGCTGGCCAGCGGTTTTGGAGGCGTTCCGCCGCTGCAACTGCTGTCACAAGGTTTTGGTGCCGGGGACAAAGATTTTCCGATGCAGGCAAATGTGCTGCGGGTGCTGATCGGTGAGCGGAGCGCCGCTCGGGAGTCGACGACAGTAAGTGTCATTGAGGCGAATATTGACGATTCGACTCCACAGGTGCTGGGCTATGCGATGGAGCGGCTGCTGGCTGCCGGCGCACTCGACGTGACTCTCACGCCTATTTTCATGAAGAAGAACCGGTCCGCCACGATGATTTCGGTGATCGCGGCGCCGGAAGCGACGGAACAGATGGCGGGCATCTTGTTTGCGGAGACTACCACCCTAGGCGTGCGCATCATGGAGGCGCAAAGGCGTGTTCTCCAGCGCAACATAGTGGAAGTGGAGACGCCTTACGGACCGGTGCGGGTGAAGTATACGGAGACGGGCAGTTTCGCGCCTGAATACGACGACTGCCGGAAGGCCGCGGCGGACCATAGCGTGCCGCTGCGTACGGTCATAGCCGAAGCGAGTGATGCGTTCCGCGGACGCGTACACTCGTAACGAGACCGCTTTAGACAATTGATGAGCACAGGCAAGTATTACCTCACTACGCCCATTTACTACGTAAACGCGGCGCCACACATTGGGCACGCCTATACGACCATTGCAGCGGAAGCGATTGCACGCATCGAGCGGATGAAGGGGTACGAGGTGGTGCTGACGAGCGGCACCGATGAGCACGGCACGAAGGTGGAACGGGCCGCGCGCGCGCAGGGCAAGACGCCGGAAGAGTTCGTGGACTTGATCTCAAACGAATTTCGGACGCAATGGCAGAAGCTGGATTTGCAGATTGACAGGTTCGAACGCACTACCGCGCCGAATCACGCCAAGCTGGTGAACGCCTTGTTCGATGCTTGCAACGCCAACGGCTACATCTACAAGGGAACGTACACCGGCCTTTACGCGGTGGTCAGCGAATCGTTTGTGAACGATGCGAAGCCGGGCGATGTGGATCCGGAGACGGGGAAGCCGTACGAAGAGGTCACGGAAGAGAATTACTTCTTCAAGCTGTCGGCCTTTACGGAGCGGCTACTGGAGTTTTACGAAACGAACCCAGACTTCATTCAGCCGGAGATCCGGCGCAACGAGGTTTTGTCATTCGTCAGGCAGGGACTATCCGATTTATCGATCACGCGCACGAGCATCAAGTGGGGCATACCGGTTAAAGCGGACCCTTCGCATGTGTTTTATGTGTGGTTCGATGCGCTTGCCACGTACATCAGCGCGGTAGAGGGAGAGAACCGCTGGCCGGCTGATTTGCACCTGATCGGAAAAGAGATTCTGCGCTTTCATGCGGTCTATTGGCCCGCGTTCCTGATGGCGGCAGGTTGGGAGTTGCCCAAGCGGATATTTGCGCACGGTTGGCTGCTGTTTGAAAACGACAAGATGAGCAAGTCCCGCGGCAACATTGTGCGCCCGACCCCGATTGTCGAGGTGATGGGCGTGGATGCGCTGCGGTATTTCCTGCTGCGCGAAATCGTTTTTGGTCAGGACGGCAGTTTCAGCTACGATGCGCTGGTCGGGCGGTACAATTCGGATCTGGCGAACGGGCTGGGTAACCTAGCGAGCCGCACGCTGAACATGATTCAACAGTACTTCGACGGCCGCTGTCTGGTGGCGGCGGGAGACGCTGAGGTCGTGCGCACGGCCGCGGAGATTCGGAGCGCGGTCGAGCAGGCCTATGAGAAATTTGATTTCTCGAGGGCGCTCGAAAGGATCTGGGCGCTGATTGGCACGGTGGATAAATTCATCGTGGAACGCGCGCCGTGGAAGCTGGCTAAATCACAGGAGGAAGCGGACTGCGAGCGGCTGCGCGAGACGATCTTCACGGCGGCCGAAGCGCTGCGAGTGGCGTGCGTGCTGGTCGCGCCGGTACTGCCGCATGCGGCCGCGAACATTTTGGGCCAGTTGGGCGTTGCGAAGGCGGATCTGACGCTTTCCGACGCAGGCTGGGGTGCGGTACCGCTGGGGGAGATCGGCACGATTGTCGCAGTGTTTCCGCGGCTGGACCCGAAACCGAGTATTCAGAAAATGCAAGAACTGGAAGAAGCCGAAAAGAACCGGCAAGCGGCGCTGGTTGGCAAGCCGGTTGAGGCTGCGGAGTCGATTGCCGTTAAGCAGGATTTCATTTCAATTGACGATTTCTCGAAAGTCGATTTGCGCGTGGGCGAAGTGAAGTTTGCAGAAGCCGTAAAGGGCGCCGACAAATTGCTGCACTTGAAGATCGATATTGGGGAGGCTGAGCCGCGTACGATCATTGCGGGAATTGCTCTGAAGTATCGGCCCGAGGAAATTGTCGGACGCAAGGTAGTGATTGTGGCGAATCTCGCGCCGCGCAAGCTGCGGGGCCTCACGTCACAAGGCATGATCGTGGCGGCGAGCCTTGAAGGCGGCTTGCCCGTGCTCGCGGGATTCCACGAGGACGTGCCGGTGGGCGCACGGCTGAAGTAGGACGCGGTAGACGCGCCAGTGCAACTAGCCGATTCTCACTGTCATCCCGACGATAGCCAATTCGACGGCGATCGCGAGGAGATGATCGAGCGGGCCCGTGAAGCGGGGCTGAAATACATGCTGGCGATCGGCACTGGAAACGGGCCGCCCGATCTGGAGGCCGCGGTACGAGTGGCCGAACGCTATTCGTTCGTCTATGCAACGGTAGGCGTACATCCGAACGATGCGCCTAAAGTGGATGCGAATACTTTCGAGATCCTGGAGACCCTGCTTCAGCATCCTAAGGTCGTGGGATTGGGCGAGATCGGGCTTGACTATCACTGGGGAGTGCCCAAAGAGTTGC
>JAABUQ010006184.1_pt1 | contig 18391 bp, 15 predicted proteins | sample 5560001 | NCBI WGS metagenome assembly JAABUQ01 (sample SAMN10711888, study PRJNA513371) | rock metagenome | isolation source: Antarctica rocks | place: Antarctica: Victoria Land, Finger Mt nord | collected 2015-12-18
GTTCGCCTCGTGGATGAGGAATTTCGCCTCACATCGGATCATCAGTTATCAAGGATGCTTTCCTTGTCAGCCATCCCCTCATCGCGAGATGAGTTTCGGCTGAACGGGTCGCACATACACCTCCTCATATTTCACACTTCGCCAGAAGCGTTCCACAAAAATGGTATCGAGTGCTCGTCCTCGACCATCTCGACTGATGCGAATATGAGCCGCTTCCAGCCGACTGCTAAACTCATGGCTGGTAAACTGAACCCCTTGATCGCTGTTAAAAATCTCAGGACGTGCCACCTTCAAGGCTCGATCTAACGCATCAAGACAGAAATTGACATCTAACGTCACCGAAATCTCCCAAGCGAGAATATAGCGACTAAACCAATCAATGATCGCCACGAGATAGACAAATCCACGAGTGGTGCGAATGTAGGTAATGTCTGTGCTCCAGACTTGATTCACTCGCTCAATGCTGAGTCCTTTTAATAAGTACGGATAGCGATGAGCGTTGGGATCAGGCAGACTCAAATGTGGCTTGGGATAGATGGCTTCAAGTCCCATCAGCCGCAAGAGTCGTGCGACGCGTTTCTCATTGACAACATACCCCTGTGTTCTCAGCCACGCCGTCATCCGCAAAATGCCGTAAAAAGGCGTTCTGGTGTATTGCTCATCAAGCAATCGCAGCAAATGCAGGGTTTCCTCCGTTTCTCCCACTGGCTGATAGTAATAACTGGAACGGGCCAGTCCCAGCAAATCGCATTGCTCAGCAATCGTGACCTCGGGATATTCTGGCTCGATTAAGTGGCGTTTGTCCTCACGAGAGCCGCCCTGATTTTTTTTTGAGCCAGTCCAACTGTACTTTGAGTTGTCCGATTTCTTGAGAGAGAGTATTGGTTAACGCTTCATCACTCTGCTTTTGCTCACTGCGTCCCGACGAGAAAATCTGTGGCAGTTCATCCAGAGCTTGTTTTTTCCATTGAGCAATTTGACTGGGATGAACTCCATATTCAGCAGCAATCTCATTGGTGGTTTTCTGCCCCTTAATGGCTTCTAAGGCAACCTTTGCTTTGACCTCAGCACTGTATCGTTTTCTTGGCATTGCCATCGTTTCCTCCTTTAACGGCTCTCTCTCGATACAGTCATTCTACCTTAGTGCCGTGTCCAGGTTCTGGGGGATATTATATGTAGTATCCGGTTGTCGTCATCTTGGATATGTTCTTACTTGCCCTACATACCTATGTGTGATATCTGCATGGTTGCCAATGAGTTGATTAATGTGCTCACCAAGTCCGAAAATGGCTAACTTTGGATTAAGACGACTTACCCTATACGACAGTTTGGCAATCTCCCTTTCAGATATAAAAGTCCAGCATTGCTCACCTGGCTGCCCAAGAGATCAAGTTCTTGTAGATTCCTAAGATTATGTAAAAAAATAAGTCCAGCATCACTGACTAGCGTAGCTCGCAACGAGAGGGTGCGTAAATTTACTAGTCCTTGAAGAGAGACCAAGCCTGCATCGCTGATCCTGGTTCCAGTAAGAGCTAGATACTGTAAACTAACCATTTGCTCCAGGCAAAGTAGTCCTCCATCACTAGTTTTGGTTCCTGAGAGATTTAAATACTGCAAGTTAGTTAATCCATGTAAGTTTCTTAAACCTACATCTCCTACACTGGTTCCCTCAAGTTGAAGATGCTGTAGATGACATAATGGTGTTAAGTGGAACAGGCTCGCATCCCCAATTTGAGTACATCTAAGGTCTAAGCCTTGTAAACTTGTCAAGCTAGATAGATAACTTAGACTGATATCTCCAATCTGGGTGTATCCCAAATCCAAGTTCTGCAAATTTGTTAAGCCAGATAGATAGCTTAAATCGCTGTCATCAATATTGGTTTCTTCAAGTTGAAGACGCTTTAGATGATGCAAATTTGCTATATACGATAGGTTTCTACCAAGAAACAGTGCATAGTTCAAATTGAGTTCTTGCAAAGCTGTTAATTTTTGTAAGCAAGCCCAATTTACTGTGCTAATGTAAGAATGGGAGAAATTGAGAGCCTGTATGTCATTCGGACCAAGCAGGGCAAGAGGGGAAGGTACAGTACTATCTTCTTTTATCTCTTGATCCCACGAATGAGGGAGGATATTCAGTTGCAACTCCTCGCGAGCGGGAACAACGACTACTCCTTGGGCTTCCCTGAAGTACTTCCATATTGAGATTGAGTGACTGCTCCAATTACGTATATAAAGTTGCCCTATTGAGTAATCTAACGGAAAGTGAAGATAGTGTACTGGTAGGCATAATTTTGCTGTAGAGATAGTGCTCTGAGTATTGTGGTTAGCATCGTCTAAAATTGACATCTAAGGCTTCCTCCTTATAGTTCTTTTTTATCAAAAGTTGAGAGTACACATGTGTTGTAGCCACATCACCTCACGCGGTAAACGATACATCGCTTCAACATTTAATACTTCTACTTACTTTGATACATCTCATAAAACGGGTGAAATATTATGGGATGAAGATTTCCAGGCTTTTCATGTAACTTACGGATTTCATCGTCAATTTCTTTTGAAGTATATGACGGTCTCCATCTCACGGTAGGACTAAATTCTGCATCAATAACACGAAAGCTAAGAAGGTCCAGTATATTGGGCAACCTTATTTCGACAAATATGTTTGGCAACATATTTTTAGTGTAAAAAGCTGCATATTCTTTTAATGCTGAGCGGGAAATAAAATAGATAGGTGCAAACGCATTAAAAATAGGTCGCTCTGGAGAAATGTGGAAATGTTCATCTCGCCAAGTAAGAAATCGTTTACTTGATGGTCTCTTTAACCAATCCCAATTGGGCGTTTTTATACTATCTGTCAAGCATGATGCAAAATCAAATTTGTTGTACTTAGATGATATCTGAGACAACGTGTCTGAAACAGAGTCGATTAACAACACATCATACTCAATATATAAAAGTACTTCAAATTTATATTCGTGCCCGTAGCGAGCAAACCAATCGGCAGGGAGGAGATCAATGTTGTACCATGGTTCTTTCACGGTAGTACATACAAAATTCACACTTCTTTCAATGTTCATCCCTAGCTCTGTTGAAAACTGTAACACATCCTTTACGGACTGATCAAATAGAGATGAAGGACCTCCATAGCAAGCTATTACCTGTATACTACCATTGAGTGCTAGCAACTGGACTAAGCGGTTAGCTGTTAGTTCTGGTCGATCATGAAACAAATAAAATATAATAACTTCTTCTTTAGAAATCATAAGTCTCCTCTTTTTGTGTCACGCCAACAAATAAGTCGGTGTAGTGCATCAAAGTTCCACGGTGTTTCTAAATCCAAGACGAAATGCGTTATACCTGCTTGAGCATAAGCGTTGTACTCGTTGCTCGTTGCTTCGTTGTTCACAGTAGTGGAACGCTCGATTTCATAGGGATTTCGCCCAGCCTCTAGGGACCATCTATCTAGTACTTGCATCTTGTGCACGATAGTAGCAACATCACCAAAACCATGCCACATATTGGCGTATTTACCAGCAAGACGCAATGTTCTCTTCTCACCGCCGCCTCCAATAAGAATAGGGATGGGGTAACGTATGGGCTTAGGTATATCAACTTCCCAGCGGTGAAGGATGATAGGTAGTGCCTCTTCTAAATCTGTGAGTCGACTTCCGGTTGTACCGAATTCATATCCATATTGTTCATAGTCATACTCACACCATCCTGCACCGATGCCTAGGATAAGACGACCATGACTTATATGATCAACGGTTTTTGCAATATTTGAGAGTAGTGCTGGGTTTCGATAGCTGTTACATGTCACAAGACAACCTATTTGTACACGTGTAGTGAGAGTTGCCATTGCAGTGAGCAACGTCCATCCTTCAAAATGCCCGCCTTGTGCATTCCCCCACAATGGAAAAAAATGATCCCAGTCCCAAATACTGTCAACTCCCATATCTTCAGCGCGACGCACTGTATCGGCAAAGCTTTGATAGGTAGTATGTTGAGGATGAATTTGAACACCCACTCTTATTGGATAACGTGTAGCAGTTTGCACCATGATTTGGACCCCTCTTTTCATACGCTAGATGACTACTTGATGAGGAAGACGCAAAAGTAAGCAGTCATACAAATTTTCCATTATCGCCCCTATATCCTACGTAACATTTTTTACAGGCGCCTATATGTTTTCCGTATCACAGTCCTCTCTTCCCTTTCTAACAATATATCTATAGCTCACTCTCCTTTTTCTTGCTGTACAATTCAGCTTGCTCCCAAATCTTGGCAATACTTTGTCCTGCCATATAAGCACGTTCGGTCGGTTTCAAAGTATTTAACTCAGCGTTGAATGGTTCGACAGCTACAGGTCCATCAAAGCCTATATGATCAAGTGCTTGTAGGAATCCCACGATATCGATGACGCCACTTGTTCCAGGAAGAAGTCTTTGCTCATCAACCTGTTCGTCAATGTTGCGATCAGCGGGTGCATCGTTCACATGTACGTAAACAACTTGATTAGCAGTTAAACACCTTAGCTCATCAACTGAGGCATGGGATGTATACCAATGCCAAGCATCAAGTAGAAGTCCCGTATTTCCTGTTTGAAGACGATCTCCGAGTTCTAACGCACCCGCGATGGTGGATATAAAAGGATATTTGTGATTCGCACGCAACATTTTTGGACCAAGGAACTCTAGTCCTAGGCGAGAGCCATGATCAGCAAGAATTTGTGCAACTGGGCGTAGACGATGGATGTGGAATTTCATGTTGATATCTTCATCTAACTCGTCGGAGAATGGTATAATCCAAGTAGCACACCATGAACTTCCTAATGCCTGTGCTAGTGCAGCATAACGTGGTAGTTCTGCCAAATCTTTTTGGTATATAGTATCAGTATTATAGAAATCGATAGGTAACATCCACCCTCCAGGTCGTATACCTACTTCCCGAAACCGATCTTTAACATCTTGGATAGACGTTTGTTGCACCTGTTGTATTAGCTCAGGGAAGGACAAATCTAAGCTGTCGAATCTGTTCGTGCTAGCTAGAGAAAGAGCTTCCTCAAATGGTGCTGAGAAAGACAATGCACCTAAGTTCAATGTTTTGAACACGTTTCACCTCGCCTTTTCCTAAAACTTTTGTTGTAAACGAAAAGCATCTTTTGCCTCCTTCTTAATAGGCTTTGTGCTATTAGAATGAGAACGATAGCTAATTTTTGTAGAGATATACTCACTTTAGAAGTGCTTTAATCTACGTCACACCATAGGCTCAAACTTATACCATCCTCTACGACAACGTAGTAGTCTTACGAGAAGAGGTGAGGGATGTCTTGTAGTGTTTCTACAAAATGCTGGTTTAACCTCTCTATCGTTGTTGACTGATAAAGGTTTGCCTGGTATTCCCATCTCAAGAACAGACGAGATGCAACGATAGACCCGAACACCTTGATACGCATAGGGTCAATTCTCCGCTTGCTTTCAGTATCCTTGACAAACTCTTTTGCAGGTCGTAATAGCGATGTGTCTGTGTTCTTCCTGTTTGGATATCTTCCTAGATAATTAAGATATAATTGAGGTGTAGGAAGGGAATATAAAATTTTCTTAGTATCGCTACTACCTAAATAACGAAGGAGACCATATCCAATTCCTTTGTTAGGAATATTTTGGTATTGTTCTTTAATAGCGAAAATAATCTCTTGTAAAGAAGATACTTGGTCTAAGTCTAGTAGAAAAGGAGTAATATGATTGAGCCAGCCAGCAGTTCTTAACAAGTTAACATCTTTGAATATTGAGTCACGTCCATGGTTGAGGAGTTCCACTAGCATAGTTCTTTTTCCAGTCCAACGTGTATAGGTCTGGAATAGGGCTGTCAGTAATATATCATGCATAGAAATCTGATACTTTGCGAGAGCAGAAAGTGCACGTGTTTCTGCTTCACTTAACACATCAGTAAAAAGGTGCCTTATGGCTGGTGTAGAAATACCGTCAGGATAATCTACGGGAATTGGGGTGATTTTCATGCGTGTTTCTGTTACCCAATAGCTCATCTCTTCGAGTAACGTATCCGACTGTGCATATGCAACAAGTCGTTCAGCATAATCTTTAATCGAAGTTGTTGTAGGAGGAAGACACAAGGGACTACTTTCACTTAGTTGCTGATAAGCCGCGAGAAAATCATCTTTAATGAAACTCCATGAAAAGGCATCACAAGCAAAATGATGAATAACAAACAACAAGCGACCAGGAAGAGCATCGCTGAGACGGAAATATACAACTCGCACAAGAGGACCAGTAAAAAGGTTCAACGAACCCTGATATTTAGCTGCCTCTATCTCTAAAACCGCAGATTGTTGGTCAGTTTTTACATTTGTAATATCTATACAAGAGATCGGTACTTGTTCGTAGCTATTAACAAGATACGTCTGCCAGTTAGTATTGGTATCACACCTAAATCGTAGGCGTAGTAAATCATGATGTGTTAATGTTGCGTTCACTGCATCTGAAAGCACTTTGTAGTCAAGCAGAGAATGCACTTCTAAAAACCACGAAAGATTGAAAATATGAGGGTCTACATCAGGTATAGCTAGGCAATGAAGATGAACAGGCAAGATGGGTATGAAATCAGTCCGCATACTCTGTTTTGCTTGAGTATTATAAACTGCAGGATTTCTCTCTTCATGATGCTGTAAGAAAAATGTTGGAATATGAAAATTTAAACTTTTTTTACAGAATTCTTGCCATTCAAGCGTTACAGCATCGAAGACTATCTCTTTATTTGGTACAGTACTTGTTCCTACAGTGAAATCATCCCAGAGGTAACAAATAGTATCGTCTAATAGCTCCTGATTACCATTCTCATGTGTCTCAATCCAACCACTAAAGCTGCGTAAATTGCTTAGGTTGTACGACTTACAAAATTTTTGCATCGTTCCTCTTCTCGATTTCAATTGCTGAGCAACATGTTACAAAACTTTGATGACACTTATCACAAATGATGCTAAACCGAGAGCTTTTGCAAGAAGAGCAAGTGTTTGCCCTATATAGCCTCTATCGATAAGAAATTTTCTACTTGTCTGTTCTAGTGAATTTATCAAACTAAACCGCTAACTAGAACGTGTGCCAGTGCTGCGTTAGCGTACTAGGGAAACGGCACATCTTCTCCTATCGCAAGCACTCTCAGTGCTTCAATGTGACTTAGAGCAAGCTTCTCTATCGTGGCGTGATGATATACAGATGAGCTATATTCCCACTTCAGACACAACTGATCGTTGGAAATACTACCAGCACAAAATAACTTTGCGTCTCTTTGTTCGTGTATGTCTTGTGATGAGCCTGGATATCCAGGAGCCATCCCTAAATACGTAGTTGATCCAGGTGCAGAGATGGGCATGTCTTGTGATGCTCCTAGATATCCATAAGTAGTTCGAGCAAGGGCACTCTCAGAAGTGTTTTGATATACTTGGCCTGTGTAATCTAAAACTACTTCTCTCCGCGGAAGAGGTATTGTGGTAAGTGATTCAACAATATTTGGCTCTGTACTAAAGTACCTGAGGAGGCTATAACCCATGCCTCGATTTGGCATATCCTTTAGCTGTTGTCTGACCAATGGCAATATCTCTCTCATTGTGTCGACTCCCTCTAAGTTAAGTAGTATATCTCTATAGAAAGCAACCCATCCTACTGTGCGAGAGAGATCTATATCATGGAAGATTGTCCATCTTCCATGATCCACAACAACAATATGGTGTAAAGGGGACCCTGTCCATTGTAAAAGGGCGCAGGCTAAGCTTGCTAACAACACGTCCAAAATCTGAACATCAGCATTTAGAACCTGTTCCAGAAGTTTGTTCGTCTCTGAGATACTCAATGACACTTTGACAACACGACTCGATTCTACGGTACCAAAGCCACTTTCTCCTACGAAATCTACTGGAAGCGGCACAAGGTTAGTCCAAGGTAACTTCAGCCAATAATTATCCAGTTCTTGCCGTAAAGCTGCCGATTCTGTATACACTCTTAGTCTTTCAGACCACTGTTTCAATGAGGTTGTCTTTAAAGGGAAACGGATTTCCTGGTTTTGACAGAACTGATTATAAACAGATACGAAGTCTTCCAATAAAATCCGTTTAGAGAAAGTATCGAAAATTAGATGATGAAATATCCACAGAAGTAGCCCTGGTTGTTGAGGTCCTAAGTCTATATAGGCAACTTGCCAAAGAGGTCCCTCAATCAGATTCAGGCTTGTCTGTAGTTGAGCCGCAGTCTTCTCAATAACCACAGCTTGCTCTGCCGCCGATAACGTAGCAACGTCTACCCATCTAATAGGGACTGCTATAGTATCTGGCCCTGCGATATATTGTCGCCAGCCTAATTTATCGTGCTCGAAGCCCAAACGGAGCGCATCGTGATGCCTAAGCAAGGAGTATATTGTCTTCTCTAACAAATCATGCTTCATAGGAGTTAGCACATCCCACAGTAGTATAGAGTTGTAGTAGTGGGGATTGGATGTGTTACGAATATTAAGAAACCAGTACTGACTAAGCATTAATGGTACAGAACCTAAGACGAGATCTTGTTCTGCTTGAATTGGGGAGGATGTAGTTGAAGCAGCTGCAAGCTCTGCAATGGTATGAAAATGAAATATCTGTTCTGGTGTTAGTCCCAACCCTTCATGAGTAGCTTGAGCAGCCATCGCAATAAGAGTGAATGAGTCCCCTCCTAGCTCAAAAAAGTTATCATGGATGCTAATCTGATCAATATCAAGCAGGTCCTGCCAGATAGTGGCAATGGTCAGCTCTGTCTGTGTACGCGGAAAAACGCGTCCATCTTGTATATCAGGTTTGGGACCATTCATCAGTATCCCCTTTCATGTCCTGAAATATTTACTTATCTTTTGCTCCGAGGATATCCTACGCTAAGTTGAGTTTCAGCTTTCTACAGCCATCTCATACACATCCGCATGATCTGTTATGTCTTGTTACTACGCCTTGCATCTATCAATAAGGTTGAAATAGACATGCCACTAAAGATCAACACAAAAGCACTCTTGCTATTTCCCTAATCTCTAAGCTCGACTTTGTACATTTCCTTTCAGGAAGTAGTGAGCTTTTCTCGGTATCGCAAGCTCGTAAGCACCTCAATATCTTTTCAGAAGGGAGTTTTTCAACATCACCGTGTGCGCAATGATGCCAGAAAACGTTGCGCTTTCACTCATGAGGCGACTCAACACTCTCTGGTGAGCACGGCGTGTCCTCTAGAAGGCTTCTCAAAGGCATTTGAGCAACATTGAAGACTTCGTTTCCCAACGGGAAATGTACAAAGTCGAGCTAAACTCCCGTTTGAAAAGGTTACATAGCAGCCAGCTAACGAAGCAACGCAATGATTTACACCACTTCACGGCTCTGTGTAAGCCCTCCATAAGTCTTTGCCTAAACAGCGACATTAGGGGTAATCCAAGCAAAGGTTAGTTACATCATCCAGTGTGGCGGAAGCACTACAAAGCCTTTTTGCTTCTCGCTTCGTAGGACAAGCTTGCAGTGCAAAAGCACCCATTCCACAGGGTGCCTTCAATACACTCCATCAACCCTGATACGACGCAGTTTTTGCAAGACCCTCCTAAGCGGCTCAGCAGCAATCGGGATTCTGTGGGGTCGGAAACGACTGCTGAGGTGGCAGCGACTGCCAGCAGCAGCAGTCCGCGTGTATCGACGAGAATGTGATGCTTCCGCCCTTTGACCTTTCTCCCCGCACCATGACCTCGTACATTAGAGATCGGGTCATTTTGACTATCTAATGCACCTACCGTAGGCGACCTACAGGCTTTCAAACTTGGGCACGAAGTGTGCTATAGAGCCATTGCCACGTCCCATCATCTCGAAACTAGGTAGAGACACTTTGCTAGGCTGGGTACTCACGTGGCAGCATAAGCCATTGGCATCCTGTCACAACAGTGTACATCATCCCCTTGGGGCTCGCTTGCATGTCTAGTTCTCGTGGGCGACCTCCTAGCATTACAGGAGAGATCAACTCTTTGATATAACTCCGCTGATGATCGGTCAGGTTGATTGTATACATTGGTTCTTTTTCATATCCCAAGTGTACTTCATCCCATTACTGATCGTCACCCCTTTTCAAGTATTTTATAATAAATGAAATAAAAGATTTATTTCATGCATCCTATTAGTTTGTAATTAGATAGTATATTATAAAATTTAACTTGTCAAGGGTGCTCAAAGTGCGATGTAATATTTTGGATTAATATTACTCTAAAAGAATTAATCCAGATTTAAAGACTTGACAAATGAGTAAAAATGTACAATACTATATTTATGGATTATCGTGATAGATGTTATTTATGCTCAAAGTAATTTTAAAAGAAGCGATTAGTACCCCTCTACCTTCGATTGTCTATCCATTTCCGTAGCTTGACTTAGTCAAGCTAAACCTTCTCAGAAAATGAGCAAGCTACCAGCCCATAGCATGAATAAAGGGGAATCGTAACTGCTGCTAATAGAGTGGTGGTACTAGATTAAGATTGTTATCCGAGCTGCTCAATGGTATATGTCTCACACTTTACTAGCTGGAGACGAATTTGCTAGAGGTGCTTGGTAAGCGTTACTATCCAACACAGTATTAATGCTACTTCGTCAGTTCTGATTTAGTTTGCTCTATAAATCAATTGGTAGAAGTAGCTCTTTGACAGTTGATGAAAAAGAAACGCTTTTGCTTGTGAGCCTTGATTAAATTTTTCTTTGATCTTCCACAAGAATAATTATGGCTGTTTCTTGTTCTTTTGTATCCCCGAGAGGAAATGCATGCCTAAGAGCGAGCAAAGTCAACAAGTAGAAGTAACACTGCGACGACTCATTAGTGGCAGTATCGGATCGAAACCTGAAGATATCATTCCTGATCTTCCCTTGTTAGAAGTTGGAGTTGATTCATTCGAATTGATGAAGTTGCTTGTTGAAATAGAAAATATTTTCGGCATAACAATGAGTGAGGAAGATCTTATGGATAGCTGGATGGATAGCTTACAGGATATTATTGGGCGTGTTGAGAAGCTTTTAGCATAAAAACTAAAATTTGCCATTTCTTGTTTGTCTCTGCGCTTAGACATCGTCTAGTTTCCACTCTGATCTATTCCGATTAAAGTTTAATCATTTTGCACATTAAGATGGGAGAAAAAGGGATGCCTTTTTTACTTTCGGATTTGCTCGTGCAGTCTTCGTTTCTCTATCCTGAAAAAGATGCTGTGTCATATGAAAGCGATAAGCTAACGTATGCTGAACTGAAGGTGTGTACAGACCGGGTAACAGGATCCCTTCTTCAAGCAGGTCTTCAACGAGGTGATCGAGTTGGCATCTACACATCAAAATCGGTTCGTACCGTCGCGGCGATATTGGGTGTGCTTCAAGCTGGTGGAGTCTATGTACCGATTGACCCAGCTTCCCCGACTTCCAGAACTAGTGCTATTTGTGTCAACTGCCGTATCTCTTTCTTACTGACGAGAACTTCTTTCGTTCCGGTATTGAAAACCGTCATGGTAGGGAATCCATTTCTGCACTGGATTGGTTTTCTTGATGATGAATCCACAGATGATGCGGCAAGTCTTCCTGTGACCTCACAATGCTGGAATACCTTTTCTTTATCTCCGTATTCATTTCGATCTAATGCTGTTGAGAGCGACCTTGCCTACATTTTCAACACTTCGGGATCTACCGGTACTCCTAAAGGTGTGATGATTACTCATCGTAACGCGTTATCATTTGTAGAATGGGCCATAAGTACTTTTTCTGTCTCGGCGCAAGACCGCCTTTCAAATCATGCGCCATTTCACTTTGACCTTTCCATTTTTGATATCTTTGTTTCCTTAGCCTGTGGAGCAACCCTTGTTCTAGTACCGCAGAAAATTGTGGCTTTCCCTCATGAATTGGTTAAATGGCTTGAAAAGGAACGCATAACCATCTGGTATTCAGTTCCTTCAATCCTCAAAATGATGCTGCAGCATGGGAAAATTGCCGAAGCTGATCTCTCCTGCTTACGTCTAGTGCTATTTGCAGGAGAAGTGTTCTCGGTGAAATACCTCCGAGTGCTCGTTGAGATGCTATCCGATACCCAATTTTGCAATCTTTATGGCCCGACAGAGACCAACGTCTGCACATACTATCGAGTACCACATGATACACAGGTGCTAACACAAGAAATTCCTATCGGGCAAGCATGCGAGCATAGTGACGTATTTGCTGTACGCGAAGACGATTCTATTGTTCGAGAAATTGGTGAGATAGGTGAACTCCATGTACGTGGGGCAACCGTGATGCGTGGTTATTGGGATAATGAAGAATTAACAAGGCAGGTTTTGTCTGTAGCATCCCTGGCCTCGAGCCCAATATATCGTACCGGTGACATAGTTCGTCTAAGACCAGATGGTCTATGGGATTTTCTTGGTCGGCGGGATCACTTGGTAAAAAGCCGTGGGTACCGTATCGAACTGGGTGAAGTTGAGGTTGCGCTTCATCGCCATCCAGAGATCGAGCAAGCTATCGTCATTCCCTTACCGGATGAGCAAATTGGCAATCGCCTTGTCGCCTGCCTCGTATCCATCCTCGGTAAAGAATTACGACCAGAAGACGTACGCCGTTATTGTGCACAACTTCTCCCGCACTATATGGTTCCGGAACAAATTCATATCTATCTTTCCCTACCTCTCACTAGTACTGGAAAAGTGGATCGTACCTTACTGCGTTCTCAACTTCTTGCTCAAGATGTGTAAAAAGAAAGCTTTAAAAGAAAAGAGGTGAAGGGATGAGCGTGATACAAGAACGAATAGAAAGTTATGGAGAAACGAAGAAAGAACAGAGAGTACTCTTCTACCTTCCAGGAACAGCGGGTTTAGGGCATTTAAGTCGTGCTATTACTTTAGCCACAGCATTACGACGTCTTGACCCAACTGTACAGATACTACTTATTACAGAAGCAGCAGACACGCGTTTAGCAAAGGAGGCACACTTTGTTTGTTTAAGCATTGCAAGTATTGCTCCATATATAGCCTTGCTTAGAGATGAAGAATCAAGTAATGGGTTGTCTGCACAGTATCGTTTATCAGTATGGCAATCTCTGATAGAAAGCGCCATGGCTTCTTTCCATCCAACTATTGTGGTTCATGATACCTATATCATGGAACCTGTAAAAAAAGCTGCTCAGAAGTGTAATGCTGTACAGATTGGAGTCCTACGGCAATCTGAGAAATGGCAATCGAAACGCAGAGATAATCACTGGCTGCAAGGGTTGGACCTTGTACTTATCCCACACTCGCTTGACGAGCATAAAGCAATTCATGTCCCTGGCTTTCCTCCAGAACGAGTCTACTATACAGGGAATCTCGTGCGACGTACAGGCAGTGAAATTACCCCTGCTGCGCTACGCATGCGCTACGACCTGAATGACGATGAGTTTGTTATCGTTGTAACCAATGGTGGTGGAAATCAACCTATCAAGAAACCATCTGGTGAGCCACGTCAGCAAGAAAATTTTTTGCAGTCAATAGTTCAGGCTGTAAGTATACTACGTACTATCCTGCCAGAGAATCAACGCCTCCGCATCATTTTCATCACAGGTCCTCTTGCATCGGGAGAACATTCATTCAAATATAATAGAAAAGATTTTAATACTACGTTTTCTGTTCAAGAGTATGAACCTTATCTTCCTGACCTTTTAGCTGCAGCACATGCAACGATCTGCCGTGGAGGGTACAACACAATTAGTGAAGTTATGGCTATTGGGGTTCCTACCCTAGTCATTCCTGTGTTGGATATTTTTGATGACCAAGAACAGAGGATTGCGTGGGCAATGACAAAACATTCTTACCTACAAGCCTGTTCCCTTGATCCCACCGATATTGCGACACGGCTTCAACTCTTAATAGAGCAACCATGGTGGCACTTTGCTCCAGTATCACCGGCGCAAGATTTACTTGTTCAATGGAAACTTGAAGCGGCAAAAAAAATTCTTAACTGCACGAAACTCACCAGTATTCACTGAGCGAGACAGAAAAAGGGACTAAAAGTATGAAGCCCAACAACCAAGAAAATAATGTGTCTCAGGAATTTCATATTCCTGTGTTGATGTACCATACTATTTCACCTGTAGCGCAGGATTACAATGCAGTAGCCACCGAAGCGTTTACTGAACAAATGTGTTGGTTAGCTTCAAATCGTCGTCCACTTACTCTTGCAGAAGCACAAATAGCATTGCAGAATAAGCAGGTGCCAGAGAACTCGGTGCTCGTGACTTTCGACGATGGATATCAGGAGCTGATCGAGCAAGCTATTCCTGTTTTGCTTAAGTACAGTATCCCGGCTGTCTTCTTCTTACTTATTGAGCCACTGGGTGGTGACGATCGTTGGAACCCGCGATCTCATGTCGTTAGACAGCATCTTTATCCTGAAGAAGTGCGCCATCTTGCTAATTTGCCAGCAATGACCATTGGGGCGCATGGGTTTACCCATCAACGTATTACTCGCCATGAAGCCTACCGAATTGTTGCAGAAATGGCTGGAGCAAAAGCTGGTCTGGAAGAATTGATCGGACAACAGATAAATTCCTATGCTTATCCCTATGGTAGTTTTACGCCTGAAGCCACCCAATTAGCAGCCCGATTTTTTTCTCTCGCTTTTGCATCTGATGGACTGGGCGCATGGAATTGGTCAGAAGATCCTTATGCCATTCGGCGTCTCAATGTTTCAAATCACCTCTCTCTTGAAGGATTTATGCGCCTCTTAGAGAGGGGGAAAACTGATTGTGTTGTTAGGTAGAGAATTGAAGACCTGATTCACCAATTTTTATTTTTCATCTTTATCCCTTCCTGAGGTAATGTGGGATACTGATTAGTCAAAGGAGGAGTACGTATGTCTATAGAGACTTCGCTGCGTACATATCTGTGCGAGATTAGCTTATTTCCCGAACTTGTAGATCAACTTACAATCCAAGACTCCTTATTTACAAGTGGAATTTTGGACTCACTTGGCTTAATACGCCTGATTTCCTTCTTAGAAGGAGAGTTTAGTGTGACCATACCCTTAGAAGCTGTATCTGCCGAACAGTTTAGTACAATAGCAGGAATTGCACGTTACATAGAAGCAAGAGATGGAAAGGATGATAACAGTGAATAGAAATGCTTCAGCAGGTGAGCGAGAGGCTTTCCCTTTGCTTCAAGATCGGATAGACGCCCAGGGTTTGGATGGATGGTGGTTACCATGCATGCATCATCTCTTCCGAGATGTGTTACGCTATCATCATGCTGCATCCCCTCTCCATGTCCTTTTTCGCCCTCTACATTTGGTCTTTTTCGTTGACAAGAATAGCTATCCTTGGCTATGGGACGGGCCGGAGGAGGAATTCTTACATCCAGAGTTTAATCAAGGAGTTAACGGACATTGGCAAGTAGAATACCGGGTAGAGGAGGCATGTCAGAGCATCCAGAAATGTTTGGACGAAGGGCGCATTCCACTTATTCATCTCGAGTGGTTCCATGTCCCTTTTGCTACACAGTATGGCAAAATGCGAGGCAATCTCCATGCGGTTGCGGTACTTGATTATCATCAGGAGAATGAGGCACTCTATATTGTGGATCGTACTGCACTACCAGCATCTCATGGAGGCTTTGAAAAAGATCGTGGGTGGGTACCGGTTGCAAGTTTGCGCTCAGCTATTTTGGAAGACTTTGGTTGGTTTGATTATCATTTAGAGAAAACAATGGTGACATGGCAAGTTGAGCTTCGCACGCTACTTCTCAAATCGGCTTTTCTTATGCGCGAAGGTCATCAGCTTTCTACATCAAGCAGCGATCACGGACTTCAAGCAATGCGTGGTTTCACGTATTTCATACAAAGCCTTACCGAAGCAGAAATTGCAACGAAGCGCTGTCGTACCATTTTATACTGGCATCTTCCTCCCTGTATCCGAAAGTTTATCGTTGGACAACGACAGGTACTCAACCTAGTTCTAATAGAATTAGGTGAACAATACAGCGACCTTGTAGCGCAGGTGCAAGTTCCCCTTCAAGAAACAATCGTACTTTGGAACCGTGTAGCCTCCTCATTATTTCGTCTTGGTTTTGAGCAAGAGATAAAATATCGACTTGTAATAGGTGAGCTGATAGCTCAACTTACGGAGCAGGAAGAGGCACTAGGGCACGCTCTTGAACGACTTGCCTTTGTATTGTAGCTGACTACTGGGTAGAATTGAAAAGTAGGTGTGGCTTTCATCGGTTTATGGCAAAAGCCAGCGAATTATGCTTGATAAGTCTGCAATTATAAGCAATTTAGCTTGTTCTACATGTACATCCTATGGCACAAAGATGATAATTGAGCGTGGTCATTGCCACAAAATCACAGTTCAACGTCATTTTCTGGCTATAAATGAGTCTTTTTAGCACAATGTGGAACTTCATCACTTTCAGTGAAGCTCGACTTGCTCCAGAAGCAGAAACGTAAGAAGTGTTCATAGTTCTGCAGTTATTGAATCACTAAAAGTGATGCTGATGGCGAACCTCAAAAGAGAGGAGAAACCTGAAATTTTCGGGACATTTCGCTTAACGTATGAGGATATCGGGCACTTTTTAAGCAGGGAAGAACATTGTTCTTCCCTACTAGAATGGGGTTCGCCACTAGCATCTATCTTCTGACCACATTTCGGGGTCATACGTAGTGGTGTGCCTCTGGCGGATGATGTTTCTTATGTAAGAGCCAATATATGGACAGAGAGCGGCATAATACATACTAAATTCAAGACATCTTATACATCTGTTGTTTTAGCTATTCTAGGCAAACGTCACGTAAACGTAGGTCGCAAGAGCATTTAACCATGAACTACTTGTGCCTACGTTACATGAAAACGCAAGAAATGAGTGTGTTTTTCTGTCATCCTTAACAGTCGATATATGTATAGAATGTCTTAAGCTGGTATAGCATAATATGCTCAAAGCCGTACACAGTAGGGTAGTAAGTTTTCTTGGGAAATGCCACAATTTGCAGAACAAGAAAGGGACTTTAATGGATAGTAAACAGATTAAATCACGCTTATGGAAGCATTTTGTTACCTTTGCCCAGACGGAGCTTGGCTCTGTAACCCAGATAGATCTGCATGCCCACTCGTTCTCTAGGCCGCGTTGGGAGAGGTGCGGCATTGCGGGTATACAAGGGCTACCTGTTCCAAAAGAGTATGGTGGACAAGGATATTCGGCAAGTGAAACGGCAGTAATTCTTGAAGCACTTGGCTATGGATGCCCTGACAATGGACTTCTTGCTGCAATTTCTGCTCACCTCCTCAGCTGTGTGGTTCCTGTTTGGAAGTTTGGTAGTGAAGAGCAAAAGAAACGCTATCTTCCCTCGCTCTGCAATGGAGTGTGGGTAGCGGCACATGGTGCTACAGAACCTGAAGCGGGATCGGATATTTTTCATTTGCAGACAAGTGCTGAGCGAAGAGGGGATAACTATATTTTGAGTGGGACAAAAATATATATCCTTAGTGCTCCAGTAGCTGATCTTTTTATTGTTTTCGCAAGACTTAATACAGAAAAGAGTCAAGATGGTCTTACAGCTTTCCTAGTAGAACGTGAAACGCCCGGCTTTTCCGTAGTCCGTACTATCGATACAATGGGTCTCAGGCACGCTCTTATGGGTGAGGTAACACTTGATCAATGTGCCGTGCCACAAGATCACCGCCTTGGTACGGAAGGATATGGGTCACTGATATTTCAAATGTCTATGGGCTGGGAACGAACATTGATCTTGGCTACTCATTTGGGCACAATGCGACGGGTACTTGAAAAGTGCGTGACGTATGCACAGAAGCGTGAACAGTTTGGTCAGCGGATTGGGAAGTTTCAGTCAGTATCAAATTCAATTGCTGACATGAGGGTAAGAATAGAAGCAGGCTCACTGTTACTTTATCGTGCCGCACAGCTCATAGACAAAGGAAATCCAGATATTCTGGAAGCTGCCACCGTAAAACTCTTTTTGAGCGAAGCTGCTGTCTCTACCTATCTTGAAGCTATCCGTATACATGGAGCTCTAGGTTATACCCACGATACAGAATTCGCTGAAGATCTACAAGACGCAGTAGGAACCCTCATTTTTTCTGGTACATCTGATATTCAGCGCCAAATCATCGGACGTTTACTTGGAATCTAAACAAAAGGTAGTCACTTCCTCCGTCCACTTGGTTTAAAAAGTGACCATGTTGTTAAAGACCTGATTTTTTAGTGTGACAAAGGATGAAACCATAGGGAGGTTTTATGAATGATTTGAAGAAAGACTCAGCTCAACAAGTCGATATGCAATACCTTCTCATCGCTGCTACATTTACTGCAGAACCAATTAAGGAATCTCTCA
>JAABUQ010006185.1_pt1 | contig 18390 bp, 18 predicted proteins | sample 5560001 | NCBI WGS metagenome assembly JAABUQ01 (sample SAMN10711888, study PRJNA513371) | rock metagenome | isolation source: Antarctica rocks | place: Antarctica: Victoria Land, Finger Mt nord | collected 2015-12-18
TACTTGCTAGCTCTGGTCTCTCTGTCAGCAGTACCTCGCGAATGACATTGGCGCGTTTCTCCGCCTGCTTCATACGCTCCTCAAACGTCTTCGCCAGGTGCTGATCGCGCTGGTTGAAAAATCCTCGCTGTTTACAACGCTCCCAATAGAACAGGAGCACATCGCGTATACCGCGCTTGCCTACCGGGTCCGCTCCTGGACCAGTCGAGCCGCAGTCGCGCGTCTGGGTGGATATACGGATATGGCGGTACGTAATCTCTCGCTGGCCCATGCACTCTGTCAGAAAGTGTTGAACGCGGTCCAGAACACAACCCTCTCCTGGGCGTTGCTCAATGAGGCCATACATATGTCGGGTCATGCTGCGCATACTCGGGCTCAATCCCCTGTGCGATTACCCGCTCACACCGCCGCTGAGATCACAGCCCGCCAGCCGTACGCGCTGACCGAAATCTTTTTGCCGCCGGAGAAGTGAATGAAGAGGTAGGTAGAAATGCGGTCGAGCCAGGCTTCGCGCAAGATTGTTATACTGTGGCCGATCAGTGCTTCGCAACGTCGCTCTGTGCTCATAAAGCGCAGTCACCAGATCCCGCACATGATCCAGGTTCCCTTGTGCGCCTTTACCAGCGCTATACTGCTATCCTTGAGCAGCGACTGGCTTTCGTGCCGACCGAAGAGACAGTACACACAGTGCTTCTTCTGCTGAAAGATGCATTGCTACACCTGCAAAATCCTCTCCCCTGCCCTCTAGCAGAACCACTTCTCTAATTAATAGTGCCAGTTACCACGTTGTGCAGATTTTTCTGCGCGAAGCCTGGACGAATATGCAGTGGTAGCTGCCGCCGTGTGCAGCAATGATATGATAAACTATACAAGAAATCGCGCTGAGAAGTGCGGCTCATAAGCCGTCTGTATTGCTTATCGCGGCTATGGCATGCTGCGCAGTGACAGGAGGGAGTGACATGGCGAGTAATCCTATATCGTGTCATTTTATTACGTGGGGGAATAATTTTGAGCAGGCGTTACGCGAGGTAGAGGAACTGGGCTTTCACGCGTGTGAACCCTCTCCCAACGACGCGCTTACGTACGAGCATAATCCCCAGCAGTTCGAAGAGCTGCTTGCCTCCCATCATCTCCGTATTTCAGCCCTCTACGGTGGCGGTCGCTTCAGCAATCCTGCCAGCCGTGAGGATATCATCGCGTATAATGTGCGCCTGGCGCGCTTCCTGGCGGCCATCGGCGTTGATCGCCTGGTCTTTGGTCCGGGCGGTCCGCGCAGAACCGGCGGGACCACTGATGAGGAATTGCACGCGGCCGCGCAGACCATCAATGAGGCGGCCCGCGCCTGCTACGATCTGGGCGTGCTGGCATGCGTGCACCCGCACCTGGGTACCGAGATCGAGACCCAGCACGAGGTAGATACGATCATGGCGCTGACCGATCCCGACTACGTCTTCTTGTGTCCCGATACTGCCCACCTGACGGGGGCCGAGATCGACGTGCCAGCTCTGATACGGCGTTATGGTTCACGGATGAAGTACATGCATATCAAGGATCTGCGGGCGGGCGCTATCGAAGAGCGGCGCAGCAAGCAAGGTGGCGGTGTACAGGTCTCATCAGGGACCGAGGCGCTGCCCATCTTCTGTGAGCTGGGAACGGGTGTTATTGATTATGGTCCGATTATGCACGCCTTGCGGGACGTTGGCTACACCGATTGGATTACCGTCGAGATCGACGTCTCTCTCTCTACACCCAAAGAAAGCTTAACCATCTGTCGGGATTATGTACAACACAGGCTCGGTTTGCAGATTTGATCAATAAAATGTTAGTTTCGCACCTGTTTTTGCTTTCGGCAAAAACAGGTGCGAAACTAACATTTTTTAAGTAGGGACAAGGAAAGGTAAAGACCAGGTTATGTTCAGATTAGATGGAAAGATTGCGTTGGTGACAGGGGCTGGTTCTGGTATTGGCCGAGAGATCGCGCTGCTCTACGCGCAACAGGGCGCGCGTGTGGTCATCGCTGATGTGCGCCTTGCTGCCTGTGAGCAGGTGGTCGCGGAGATCGCCGCTCAGGAAGGGGCTGCTCACGCGTTAAAGCTTGATGTATCCAACGAGGCAGAGGTACGCGCAGCCTTCGCACAGGTGGTACAGGATCATGGCCGTTTAGACATTCTGGTGAATAACGCGGGTGTCAGCCACGTTGGCAATATCCTGGAGACGAGCAGCGAAGACTGGGACCGGGTCATGGGCGTGAACGCGCGCGGCGTCTTCCTGTGCTCAAAATACGCGGTCGAGCGGATGGTGGAGCAGCGTCCACAGGGAGGCATCCTGGTCAATATAGCCTCAGTAGCTGGTATGATCGCTGTTGATCGGCGTCTGCCTTACGGTGCCAGTAAAGGCGCGGTGATAAGCCTGACGCGCTCGGTGGCGATGGATTTTGTGCAGCAGGGGATCAGAGCCAATGCCATCTGTCCCGGAACCGTACATACGCCTTTTGTCGAAGGATTTCTGGAGCGTAATTTTCCCACCACAAAGGATGAGGAGCGCAACAAGCTGCATGCGCGCCAGCCGATCGGACGCATGGGCCGCCCCGACGAGATCGCCAGCGCGGCGCTCTACCTGGCCTCCGCTGAAGCTGCCTTCATCACCGGCTCGACACTGGTTATTGACGGCGGCTGGACAGCGAAGTAGATCTACTTGCCCTGACAGGAGTACGTGGTAGATTGTACAAAGGAAGCAACATGTATAACGAGAGCAAGATACGCACTATTCTGGTAGGGTGTGGGAGTATGAGCGCGGCCTGGCTGGATGCAGCCCTCGCTTTGCCAGACGTGGAGATCGTGGGATTGGTGGACGTGATCGAGGCCGCCGCCCATAAAAAGGCTGCTGACTATCACCTGCACGAGGCGGTGATCAGTACAGACCTCACGACCGTCCTGGCGCAAACAGCGCCCCAGGCCGTCTTTAATTGTACTATCCCGGATGCGCACTACGAGGTAACCATGCTGGCCCTCCAGCATGGCTGTCATGTGCTGAGCGAAAAGCCGCTGGCCGATACGATGGAACATGCGCGTGAGATGGTCGCCGCCGCGCAACAGGCGAACAGGATATTCGCCGTCATCCAGAATCGCCGTTATGATCAGCACATGCGCCGCTTCCAGCACTTCCTTTCCTCGGGAGTGCTTGGTCCGTTGACAACCGTGAATAGCGATTTCTACGTCGGACCGCACTTTGGTGGTTTTCGTGACCATATGAAGCACGTGCTCTTGCTGGACATGGCGATACACACCTTCGATGCGGCCCGCCTGCTGACCGGGGCCGATCCCGTCTCCGTCTACTGTAAAGAGTGGAACCCCGCTGGCTCCTGGTATGACCATGACGCCTCGGCGATTGCCATTTTTGAGATGAGCGACGGTCTCGTCTATACCTATCGTGGGAGCTGGTGCGCCGATGGTCTGCCAACAACGTGGGAGGCGGATTGGCGCGTCATCGGTCAAAAGGGCAGCGCGAAATGGGATGGTGGTGGGCAGATGCAGGCTCAGGCGATAGCAGCAGAGGGCCAATTCCTCTCAAACTACCAGGATGTCGCCATTCCAGCCTATGAAGCGGGTCACGTTGGCGGTCATGGTGGTATCATTCGCGAGTTCTTCTCCTGTATCCAGCACGGCACACAGCCGGAAACTACAGCCTCAGACAACATCAAGAGCCTGGCAATGGTGCTGGGAGCCGTCGCAAGCGCCGAACAGGGGCGCAAGGTGGATATCCGTTGGTAGAAGGAAACCTTATATATATGTGCAGTATTGCTTCCGGCCGCAGGCCGGAAGCAATACTGCACATATATATAAGGTTTTTCTGCTGCGCCGCAGGCGCAGCAGCGAGTTGAGCAATGGCGTTATTCTTCTACCAGCGGCGAGGAGAAATCGATCTCCCGATAGATATCCTCCATCGGGATACGTACATCCAGGCTGGCAAACTCAACCTCTTCACCGGGACCATAGTGAGCGTAGTGCCATACCGTCTCATTCTCCTCATCGCGCCGCCAGATCTCAACGTAAGGGGCAAACTGGCTGACCAGCGCAATCTCGGCGATTGTCGGGTATGCCTGATACGTGAGAAGCTTCTCCGTGCGATCTGTCTTCTCCGTCGAAGGAGAGAATACTTCGACAACAAGCCGTAGCGACTGTACAGTCTTAACCCCTCGCTGGCGATCAGCAACGTTACAGGTGACGGAGACATCAGGGAAATAATACGTATTTTCTGTCACTTGCACGCGCATATCCGAGTTGTATACGGTGCATGGGCCTGAGCGAAACTGGAGCCGTAGCCCTATGTAGATGTTGCCGGCAATTGTCGCATGTTCCCCCGATCCAGCAGACCTGAGCCTGGCGATACCATCGTGATATTCGTATTTTTCGTTGGGAAAAAGCGCATCGAGCGTAAAGTACTCTTTCACGCTCATGCGTTTTTCGACTGGAGGATTGGCCCGTTGTGGATTGATAGTCATACTGAGCTCCTTCTACATCCCTTACAACAAATCAAAGTATCTTCATGCTCGATTCTATGCGCCGCTTTGCCTGCCGTCAATCCATCCAGGGCTGAGTTATTACGACGTTTCTGCTGTCACCACGCGGAAGCGCTCATATGCCCTCTCCCAGACCTCAGTATCTGTGGGGGTGTAGGTCTTGATCGGGAATGACTGTCGTACGACGCGGCGTGCATGCTGGATATTCTCCATATGCCCCAGCGCGATATGCTGTACGAGCAGGTTGCCGATCGCCGTCGCCTCGTAGGGACCTGCCCATACCGGTCGTGCCAGCGCGTTGGCCGTATACTGGCACAGGGCTATGTTTTGCGCGCCGCCTCCCACTATATGGAGTCCCGCGAAGCGCCTTTGCACCAGCGTCTCAATGCGTTCCAGCACAAAGCGATAGCGCAGCGCCAGGCTCTCTACGATACAACGCAGAAACTCTCCCTCGCTCTGCGGCTCGCGCTGTCCCGTCTCACGGCAGTACTGCTGGATCTGGCGCGGCATGTGCGCGGGGTTAAGAAACATTGGATGGTCGGGATTGACGAACGATTGAAAGGGAGATGCCTGTTCGATATGCATATGTTCTTCAGAATACGATATGCTTTTCCCTTCGTTCTTCCAGGCGCGCCGACACTCCTGGATCAGCCAGAGCCCTGTGACGTTTTTCAGCAGGCGCGTGGTGCCGTTTACGCCTCCCTCGTTGGTTACATTCAGGTCAAGCGCCTGCTCGTTCATAACTGGCTGCGGAAGTTCCGTTCCCAGCAGCGACCATGTCCCGCAGCTCAGATACGCGAACTCCGCTCCCTCCGCCGGGACAGCGACGACCGCTGAACCTGTATCGTGTTCGGCAACGGCGATCAGCGGCAGTGCCGGGACGCCCAGCTCTGCGCTTACCGCTGGTAGCAGTCGGCCGACCGCGCTCCCTGGCTCCTGTGGTTCGAGGAAGAGATGTGTGGGGAGTCCTAGCTGCGTTATCAAGTCCCTATCCCACGTACGTGTGCGTGGATCGCAGAGCTGTGTCGTGGAGGCGATGGTCCACTCGCTGTGTCGTTCACCGGTCAGGAAGTAGCGCAGCAGCTCCGGGATCAACAGGAGCGTCTCCGCCCTCTCTAACAGGGGGGAGTTTGCCTTTTTTAAGGCGTAAAGCTGGTAGAGGGTGTTGAAGGGGATGAACTGGATGCCTGTGCGCGCGAAGATGTCAGCGCGCGAAACAAGCTGGAAAACCTCCTCCATCACACCGAGCGTATGGGGATCGCGATAGTGATAGGGATTGCCAAGCAGCTCGCCGCTCGCGCTGAGCAGACCAAAATCGACGCCCCAGGTATCGATGCCAATACTTTCTATATCGTTGTACCCCTGCAGCCGCGTGGCGATCAGGCCCTGTTTGATTTCGTGTACGAGGCGCAGGATGTCCCAGTGCATGTGCTCCAGCACATGCACTGGCTCGTTGGCAAAGCGATGCGTATCCTTAACTGTCAGCCGTTCGCCAGCGAAGGTCCCAACAACGGCCCGCCCGCTACTGGCTCCCAGGTCAAAAGCCAGGGCGCTTACCAACTCGCACCACCTTTCCCACGCGCGAGGATGCGATCGCCATAGCCGCTTTCCAGATACGCCCGCATCGGATTGACGGGTACGCCCATCTCCTCGCGTACAGTGCGTAAGAGTGGGGTGACGTCGCATTCGAACGCCTCGCGTACCTCGTTCTCCGCCGCCAGCACATCCTGCTTTTCCTGCGCCTGCTTCACTCTGTCCAGGTTGACGAGCAGCGCTTTTGCATACTGTGTCTGGACGTTGAGCACAGAGCGAATCATGGCGGGGATCTTTGGCTCGATACAATGGCTCTGGTCGATCATATAGGCGATATGCTCAGCATTGCGTTGTACGCCGGCATCAGAAGATGCGGCGGCTTCGCAGATCTGGTAAAAGATGAGGAAGATCTCGTATGGGTTGATCGTTCCGACGATCAGGTCGTCATCGGCGTATTTGCGATTGTTGAAGTGGAAGCCGCCGAGCTTTTGTTCGTCCAACAGGTAGGCAACGATCTGCTCGACGTTCGTCCCCTGCGCGTGGTGACCGGTATCGACCAGCACTTCGGCCTGTTCGCCCAGCTTTTGCGCCATATTGTAGGCCATACCCCAGTCGCCCAGATCGGTATGATAAAAGGCTGGTTCGAAGAACTTATATTCAATCAGCAGGCGCATATGTGGATCAAGGGCCTGGTAGACCTCTTGCAGCGCCTCAAGCAGCCTGTGCTTCCGCTCGCGAATGCTGTCCTGTCCGGGGTAGTTGGTACCATCGGCCAACCACAGGCTGATGATGGAGGAACCTGTCGCTCGTGCGATCTCTACGCACTCCAGCATATGGTCGATCGCCCTACGCCGAATCTCCGCTCGTATGTTGCACAGACTGCCAAAAATATACTCGTCTTCTTGAAATAAATTGGGGTTGATCCCACCGGGTACGAGCCCCAGCGCTTCCGCGTGGCCGCGCAGTTTCCCGTAATCTTCTACCTTGTCCCAGGGTATATGCAGCGCGACCGAAGGACACATCCCTGTATATTTGTTCACCTGCGCCGCGTCCTCAAGCTTCTCAAAGGCATTGCGCGGAATGCCCGTCTGTTTGAAGACCTTGAAGCGTGTCCCCGAGTCTCCGTAGCCCCAGGAAGGGGTTTCGATTTTGAAGGCTTTCAGCCTTGCTTTTACCCCCTCCAGGTTGATGCCACGATCTTGCTGCTGCTGCTCAAAAAGCGCGTATGCCGAGTCTGTCATTGACTGTCACTCCTTCCAGATGCTGTGGAACGATACATACTCTATGCCAGTATCTCACAATATTCGTATGATATCAGCGAGATACTTCAGACCATCCAGACTTCTATACCCTTACTCCGTACCTGCTCAACCATTTTGGGAGGTGCTTTTGTATCGGTAATGATTAATTTGAGCCGTTCAAGGGAACAAAATGTCGCGAAGGCGAGCTGGCCCCACTTACTATGATCAAGAATGGCGATAACTTCTTTTGCCGACTCTACAATCGCGCGTTTTAGCTCGACTTCTTCACTGTTGACATCCGTCAGACCTTCATTGAGCGAGAAGCCGCGTGCCCCAACAAATGCCTTGCTGATATGTATTTGCTGCAAGACGGCTTTCCCCCACGTGCCGATCAGCGAAAAGGACTCCTGGCGCAACATCCCGCCTGGAATAAGCACTGAGATCCCCGGCGTATTGATCAGCTCCATACCGATGCGCAACCCGTTCGTCACGATTGTCAGCTCGCGTTTCGCCTTGAGAAACTGTGTCATAGCGTGCGCGGTCGTGCTTGCATCCAGCGCGATTGTTTCACCGTCCTGCACGCAGCTCGCGGCGGCGATGCCAATGCGCTCTTTCTCTGTATGCTGCAAGCGCTCTCGTACATCAAAGCCTATTTCGGTGCTATGCGTTGTTGCCAGGACCGCGCCGCCATGTGTTCGCACGGCGAGATTGTGCGCCTCCAGCCAGGCCAGGTCTTTACGAATCGTGACCTCGGAAACTGAGAAGAACTGGCTCAGCTCTGGCACCGTCACGCGCTGCTGCTCCCCCAGTATCTGTGCGATCTGCTGCCTGCGCTCATTGGTGAAAAGCGTAGAACCTCCTGTGACTGTGCCAGTCGGTGGGGATTTGCTATTTTCTATCTTCATATACTGTTTTCTCGTAAAGTTTCAGTTAGTTTCGATATGTTTCATTCACTTGTAACATATCCTGCCCGCTTTGTCAATAGGGTGTGATCACCGCTTCTTCTTTTCTTGTCTGCTGGACATGTTTTTGCCCTCAAGAGCGTTTGTTTCCCATGCTCTCCGCCTTCCGGCGCATGAACTTGTGCGACTTCGCCACTCACAAAAAAAATTCTGCGTTGCAAAACCTGTGCGAAGCACAGGTTTTGCACCATAGAAGAAAAAATGTATGCGAGCGCTACGCGTGAGCACACAAGGGAGAAGATGGCAGTTGTCTGGACGCAAAGCTGGTATATATACTATTATGTATGTATTCGAATGGTAGCGAAAGAGAGAACGATGATCACAAACGAACTTTTCACACGCTTTCAGCAGCGGCTTACTGCTGTTGGAGGCACCTGTTACCTTGTTAACGATCTGCCTGCGGCGGCGGAGCGTATCGCGCAGCATGAGGCGCTGGCGGAGAAGGATATCGTTGTGCCGCCGGATTTCTCCTCACGTCATCCCTGGGGCGCGCTTCTGCCCTTTTTGCGCGACAGGGGCATTCGTGTGTGGGAGGCCGAGAGTCCCGCCAGCGTCGCCGATGCGCCGGCCGGGCTATCTAACGCTGAACTTGCGGTCGCCGAGACCGGCTCTGTCCTGCTGGCAGAGAATTCGCTACAGGCGCGCGTTGTCAGCATGCTCACCCTCACCCACTTTGTGCTCGTCCAACTGGACGATCTGGTGCCCATGCTTGATGAAGCGGGCGCACGCCTTCAGCGCTTCACACGCCCTGGACCAGACCAGCGTCGTTACGTCTCTCTTGTGACTGGCCCTAGCCGTACTGCCGATATCGAACGGACGCTGACCGTCGGCGTGCAGGGACCAAAGGCAGTATGTGTTCTCTTTATTCAAGATGGGAAAGCGAACCTATGACTTCACGAGATACTACACCCTCTCAGCCGAAACGTCTCCTTGCACAACCGACAGCGCCCGCGCAGGACGTCCTGACGCGCACAGAATCGTTGTCGCAGGTGCTCACAGAGAGCGAGGCCAGCCCCACCGACGAGCACCAGCCTTTTGCGGAGCGCCTGGAGCACTCGCTGGCGGATGAAAATATACCACGTGCGTTGGGACGTTTTGCCTCCAACTGGCGCGAGTCCCGGCAGTCTGTATTTGCTCTTGAAGAAAATGATTATGGGTCCGACTACAACTTTGCCCATCTGCGTTCGACGCTGCGTCAGGCCAAGGACTATGCCATCGAGCATCAACCTGAGCTCCTCGCTCAGTTCAAGGCCAACGCTGAAGCAGCCGGCGCGATCGTCTACCAGGCGCGCACCGCTGATGATGTCAATCGCTATGTCTATGAGCTGTGTCAGCGTAAAGGGATCGAGCTGGTTGTCAAATCAAAGACGATGGTAAGTGAAGAGACCGAATTGAACCATTACCTGGAGGCACGCGGCATCAAGCCCGTGGAGACCGATCTGGGCGAATGGGTGGCCCAGCTCAATCACGAACGCCCCTCGCATATGGTGCTGCCCATCATTCACAAGACGCGCCAGCAGGTCGGCACGACGCTCTCCCAGGCCACAGGTCGGCAGATATCGCTGGAAGACGTCTCTGAACAGGTCTCCGTTATTCGTACCGAGCACCGCAAATCGTTTCTCAGCGCGGGTCTGGGGATCAGCGGAGCAAACGCGCTGATCGCGGAGAGCGGCACGGTGATGATGATGACCAACGAGGGCAATGGACGCCTGGTGACCTCGCTGCCCCCCGTTCACATCGTCCTCGCCGGCTATGACAAGCTGATCGGCACCTTCGCTGATGCCATGACCCAATTGCGCCTCCTGGCGCGCAGCGCTACGGCGCAGCATATCACCAGTTACAACACCTTTATCACCGGTCCGGCCACTCCTGAGAAGGAGATGCATATCATCCTGGTCGATAACGGTCGCAGCGAGATGCGCGCCGATCCTCGCTTCAAAGATGCCCTGCGTTGTATCCGCTGCGCCGCCTGCGCCAATATCTGTCCGCCCTATCAGCAGGTGGGTGGCCACTCCTTTGGCTATATCTACAGCGGCGCCATCGGCCTGGTCGTCACACCCTTTCACCATGGCATCGAGGCGGACGCTGGTCCGCAGAGCCTCTGTGTAAGCTGTAACGCCTGCGAGACCGTCTGCCCCGTCGAAATCCCCCTGCCCAGTCTCATCCTTGATGTTCGCAGCCGGACAATGGAGGCGAAGGGCCTGCCGTGGCTAAAGAAGGTGATTTTCGGCACCCTGGCGCGTCCACGTCTCTTTGGCCTGCTGGCGCGGCTGGCAAGCCTGGGACAACTCCCGGTTACGCGCGGCAGTCGCTACGTGCGAGCGCGCAATCTTGCTCCCTTCGCGAAACTGCCCCTGATGAACTCTATTACCTCACTGGCAGGCTGGCGTAGCCTCCCCGCGTTTGCCCTGCGACCACTGCGTGATAGAGTGAAGGCACAGCGGAATTCTTATAGTCTTGATAAGGCGCAAGGGCTTGATCTCACCATCTGTTACTTCGCCGGCTGTATGACTGATCGCCTCTATCCTGAGATGGGCGAGGCGGTGATCAAGGTGCTGGAGTCAATCGGCGCGCGCGTCGTCTACCCGCAGGACCAGAACTGCTGCGGCTTACCTGCACTGAACTCGGGTGATCGACGCGATGGCGTGGCGATGGCGAAACAGACCATTGTCATGCTGGAAAAAGCTCTGGCGGAGAGCAAGGCCGACTATATCCTCAGCGCTTCGACCAGTTGTGTCGTGACCATCGTGCAGGACTATATCAGGCTCTTTGAAGATTTAAAATACCAGGGCTGGCTCCAGCGCACGCAAAAATTGGCGGAGAAGGTTATTGACTTCGCGAGCTTCCTCGATCGTGTGGTCCTCGCCGCCGGTATTGCTTTGCCAGTACGCAAGCGGGCCGCTGCTGACAGCACGGTTACCTATCATGATTCCTGTCAGTCGGTCAATTGCCTGGGCCTGCGCTCGGAGGCGCGCCGTGTCATCGGGGATGTGCTGGGGCTGGAGTTTCGTGAGATGCCACAATCGGATGTCTGCTGCGGCTTCGGTGGTTCCACGTCCATCGAGCACCCTGAGATCGCGGAGAAGCTGCTCACCAACAAATTGAACAACGCGCAGAGCACGGGCGCGGCCATCCTCGTCGCCGACAACCCTGGCTGCCTGATGCACCTGCGCGGCGGCGTAGACGCCAGCGGTCGCCCCATCCGTGTGCTGCACCTGGCCCAGTTGATTGCTGAGCATCTGGAGTAGGAGTGGATCGTTGTTGTATGCATAAGGAGCAAATTCGATGACAACAGGGATACGGCGCTGGACGCAGGCGCGGGCATGGGAGTGGTATCGGCGCCAGCCTCAACCTTTCGGGTGTAATTTCTTGCCGAGCACAGCCGTCAATGCTACTGAGATGTGGCAGGAGCAAAGCTTTGACGAGGAGACTATCAGGCGCGAACTGAGCTGGGCCGCGCGCTACGGTATGAACAGTTGTCGGGTCTTTCTGCCATATCTTGTGTGGCAGAAAGATCCTGAGCGCTTTAAGGATCGTTTCGCTACATTCTTGCGTATTGCCGCACAGCACGCTCTTTCGGCGATGCCGATTCTCTTTGATGACTGTGCCTTCGCGGGCAAAGAACCCTATCCCGGTCGGCAGGATGCGCCGATTCCTGGTGTGCATAATAGCGGTTGGACTCCCAGCCCCGGTCCGACGATCGCCGATGATCGTACTCTCTGGCCGCAGTTGGAAGCCTATGTCAGGGATGTCATTGGCACCTTTGGGCAGGACCCACGGGTGTTGATCTGGGATCTCTATAATGAGCCGGGCAACAATGAGCGAGGGGCGAAGAGTCTTCCGCTCCTTGAACAGACATTCCTCTGGGCACGGGCCGCCAATCCCTCGCAGCCGCTGACTGCTGGTATCTGGGGCTGCAAGGAGACTGATATGCAGTGCCTGCATGCATCAGATATCGTGACCTTCCATCACTATGCTCCAGCCGATCAATTGCGGGCGCGTATTGTGGCACTACAACGCTATGGCTACCCTCTGCTCTGTACCGAATGGATGGCGCGGACCCTGGGCAGCCGTTTCTCTACGCATCTTCCCATCTTTTTAGAGACGGAGGTGGGATCGTATATGTGGGGGCTGGTCAGTGGCAAAACACAAACCAGCTTCCCCTGGGGATCACCTGCCGGAGCACAGGAGCCGGAGCTCTGGTTCCATGATCTGTTGCGCCCGGACGGCACTCCCTACGATCAGGAGGAGATCGCCACAATCGAGCAATTCTGTCGCGCACTACATGAGCGAAAAGGAGCATCGTGACGTCATCTTGTGCGTCAGGATAGCAGAATCTCTATGCCTATGTCCAGACTCCCGCGGGATCACAGGCGCGTATCAGGCGCAGCTCCTCGTCTGTAGGTGGGAGGGTTTCAGCGCAGTCAGGTGCAAGGCTCAGTTTCCAACCGGTCTGTTCCTGTACCTGCTCAATGCTGCTCCCTGGATGATACGAGTGCAAGATTGCCTCACCACTTTCGCGCTCGAAGCGAAAAACGGCAAGCGTAGTAATCAGCGTCGCGGGCCCACCACCTAGTAGGCCCACGCGCCGCCGCCAGGCCGCCCCAGCCGGACCCTGTTCATCGGGATAGCCAGAACCAGGACTGGTAATAAAATCTACACGTTCTCGTAAGCGGTGACGTTCATGGGGCATGATGATCGCTATACGTGCGGCCAGCGAGGCGATATCAGCGCCCCCGCCACTGCCAGGAAGGCGTACCGCAGGCTGCTGCCAATTTGTACCGATCAACGAGGTGTTGAGGTTCCCATAACGATCGATCTCCGCGCCGCCGATAAAACCCAGGTGCACCTCGCCAGTCGCCAGCAGGCCAATAACATTGCGCGTTCCCGTCGCCCAGAGCGCATCGCTAATGTTTGCGGGATCTCCCATGGTATACAATAATTCGGGCGCGGGCGTATCACGAAGAATACCCGTCTCGAAGATGCCAATGCTCGCTGGAGCGTGTGTACGCTTCGCCAGGGCAAATGCAAGCAGTGGTAGACGCATACCTACGAAGACACATTCCCCATCACGTATTTCACGTGCAGCGCATACAACCATTAATTCGCGTGCGGTAAAGTTCATCGCCTTCTTCTCCGTCAGTATCCATAATCGACAGGCACCGAGTAACGGTGTTCCTTCACACGCAAACCGTCCAGGCGTTCCTGCCCAAGCTTCTCAATATATGCCGCGCGGTCTGGGAGCTGGAAGACCCACTCGTCAAGCCAGTCCTGGTAGCCCTCTGCTGTACGTGTGCGCTGATGATAGTGCTGGAAAAACTGGTGGTCGCGGTTGTAGTACCCCTGCACGGGCGAGGGATGCGCGCCCCAGGGTTCATGGACGACGGCGCGTACCTTGAAGGATGGTCCGAGGACGCGGCCCGGATCGCTCACAATCACCTCGCGCGCAACAATCTCTTCCGCGACAAGAATAACGTCGCGCGTTGCCAGCATCGCTTCCTGGCTCACGCCCAGGCTGCCCCAGCTATGCGCGTTGCCCTCTTCATCGCAGCGCTGCACGTGAATAATCGCCACATCTGGTCGCAGGGCGGGTACCAGCACGAGTGGTTCATGCGCAAAGGGAGATTGCTCCTGGCGAAAGGTTGGATTCTGACGGATGATATCGCTGCCCAATAGGGAACGTGTGGGAATATATGGAGAGCCAAGGCTGGCGGCCAGCAGGGCCAGTGACAGCGTAAAATTGCTATGCTCCTCAACGCGCACAGATCGTGGTACGTTTGTCTCGACTGCCCGGCGATAACAGTGCCCCAGCCCTGCGCTGACATTGCCCACCCAGGCGGCAACAATTTTCTCTACGCAACCGGCTCCAATCATTTCGTCAAAGAGGATATCCGAAATAGGACCTATCAGTGTCAGCCCTCGTCTTCGCTGACGTATCATTTCATGCCCGGCCGCAAAGGGGATGAGAGGCTCCAGCGCCAGGCCACATGCTACCGCAGCACCGTCGGGAACAAAGCGCGCAATGGCATCGCTCATCGTGATCAGTTTGCTCATCAAGTCTCCGTCTCTGGATACTCTACGTGAACATATTCTCCATTCCTACCTGCTCAACACTCTCTCAGTGCTTGTCGTGCTAGAAAATGTGAAGCGGAAAAGAAGAAATGGGCCACCCCAGGATAATTCTGCCTTTTCAATAATATCATCTTTCTGTCGCGTTGTAAAAAAAAACTGACAAAAAACCTTGACTTACGTGCTCGCTTTGTTTATGATTCTGTCAGATGATAAAAATCTTTGCCTCCCTGGCCTCCTGTTGCATAGCAACTAGAAAAAACATACTTACACTACGCTTCCTGCGGCCTTCAGTGGCAGGAAGTGTGGTGCAAGTCTAAAAAGCTATCGGTTGCCGAAGGCGGCGAGTGGAGGTAAGGGGCTGAGAAGTGTCTGAAATGCTACGTTTTGCCAGGGGAGAGAGTGCGCCAGCGGGACACGAGGAGTATTACAGCCATGATTTCGACTATCGTTGGCATGTTACAGAGCGAAGAGGCTCTGCTTGAGCGTTTGCGCAAGCAGCAACTTGTGGAGACGCTTGAGCATATGAGCCCCATCTATTTAGAAGGCATCAAGCGTATACTGACCGTTTCGGCGGATACCGAGCTGATCAGCGCGCCCGCCTACTACAACGCGGCTGTCCATGCGCCGACGCTGAACAACTTTGGATCGGCGATCTCGATCATTCAAGATGAACTGGCGCACGCGCATATCGCCTTTCGCCTGCTGCGCGATCTGGGTGTCGATACCGATCACTTGATTTACGAACGCGAACCGCGCGCATTTAAATACCCCTACGCCTTTGATGTACCGCTTGAAAGCTGGGTAGAGCTCGTTGTCGCCAATGCTTTTTACGACCGCGCCGGCTATACCCTGCTCGGCGACATCCATCGCAGCACCACCTTTGGCCCCTGGAAACGGGCGCTGGTCAAGGTTGATAAAGAGGAGACCTTCCACCTGCGTCATGGCGAACAGAATATGCGCAAGATCAATCAGACGCAGGCAGGCCATGAATTGTTGCAACAGGCGGTAGATTGGATGTTCCTCCTGACCGTCGAGTGGTTCGGGCTGCCGGATGATATGAAAAAGCATAGCGAACAGCTCGCTTATGGCTTCAAAGGCCACAGTAACGATGAGCTGCGCCAGATCTGGCTGTCTACCGCTGTTCCCCTCTGCCACGAGCTTCATCTCTCCGTTCCCGCTCATTATGACGAGGAAGAGAAAAAATATGTGCTTGACTGTGCTTTTCCCGCGCACTTTGATGCCCAACGCAAGCGCTGGCTGCTGGAGGATGGTTCTTGTAGCTGGCACGACGTCATGAAGCGCTGGAAAGCGCGTGGTCCAAAGAATGAAGAATTTGTAGCGTGTATCCAGCGTGGCAAGCAAGAGATGCTGCGCCTTCTGGAGCAGGAAGCATGACGACAACATATCCCTCACTTCAGACGCATGATCGTTACGATGCCTCGTGCCCGGCTCTGTGGGACGCTCTGCGCAACGTGACCGATCCAGAGATCCCTGTTAGCGTTGTAGATATGGGCCTGATTGTCGATCTCTCGCAGCATGATGACAGCGTTACTGTACAGCTTACCTTTACCGCCATGGGCTGCCCGGCGACCGAATTTATTATGGACGATATCCGCGCTCGCCTGTTGCAGGAGCCCGGGATACGGGAGGTGCGTATCGATGTTGTCTGGCAGCCCGCCTGGACGAAGGCGCGGCTCAGCGAGGAAGGGGTTGAAGTAATGCGCACATGGGGGGTATCGGCATGAGCGATGTGGAGACGGATGCGATAGACCGTCGTCCCGCACGACGGGAAGCGCTTAACGAGACGTGTGTCTGGCATGTCTACGCTCGTCGTCAATATGACGAACCCCTGCACGAAATTGGCAATCTGCTGGCCGATGACGAAGAACTGGCCAGGGTATACGCGCGCAGCATTTATGATGAATTTAGCTGGATCGAGATGATCATTGTCCCGCGCGCCTGCATCGTCTCGGTTATTGCTTCCTGAAGTGGAGGTCAGAACCCTGGAAACGCGCATCGATCATGCAGCCCTTTTCGCGCTGCTCTCATCGCTCGCCGATAACAAGCAGGCTATCGGCCGACAGTACGCGTCCTGGTGCAGCGGGGCGCCCGCGCTGGAAGCGGCCGTCGCGGCAGCAGCTATGGCGCAAGATGAGTTGGGACACGCACGCACGCTCTATCCTTTGCTTGCGGATTTCGCGCAAGCCGATCCCGCTCAGGTCATGCCAACAACACGCACGCTTCACTATCACCTGGCCGCCTTTGACAGCGGTCCGGGCGGCTGGTCAGATTTTGTTGCGCTCAACTTTTTATTTGATACAGCGTTAACAACGTTCTTTGAGGCCGCGCAAGATTCGCACTATGAGCCACTGGGCCAGCGCGCGCGGAAAATTGTGCAGGAAGAGCGTACGCACTTTGTCTATGGCGCAGGCTGGGTACGCCGCCTGGCCGGGGTAGGCGGTGCGGTGCGTTCTGCCCTGGCCGCAGCGCTTCTGACGCTCTGGGACGAAACGCTCTGCTGGTTTGGACCCGATGATGACCCGTACATGCTGCAACTGCATCATGAGGAGGTCATCGCTGTAACACCCGCCCAACTGCGGACGCGTTACCTTGGCACAATTATGCTCGTGTTAAGCAAGTTGGAGATAGCTGTCCCCGCCGCTTTTGACGAGACCACCCGGACCTGGAAGCTGACGCGTCCGCTTCCCTGGTCCTCGTGGGACACGGAGAGCAGAAGATTGAGAGCCGTATCATGAAAGAGCAGCATGCAGAGCAAACAGACGACAGCATTGATGTCACCTGCCCATACTGCCGCTCCACGGATACAGAATTCTTTTCGCTTTTTGGTCAGCAGTTATTGACTATGCAGTACTATTGTAACGCCTGTCATACACCATTTGAGCATGTCAAAGATCATGAAATTCTTTATACAAAAGAAGTGGTCGAGAAAACCTCTTCTCTTTAGCTTCAATGCGAATCCTATATACAGTAAGGGTAACCCCCTGCGCTTGTCCGTCAATGCAGAAAGGAAACAAAATGACAACGACGACAGAGCAAACGTTAGTAAACTATACAGTGACTGATGGCGTTGCGATGATTGAACTGAGCAACGCGCCTGCCAACACGTACAGCTACGAAATGATGCGTCAACTCGATGAAGCGATCCTGCGTGCGCGCTTTGATGACACCGTTCATGTCCTCTTGCTGCGTGGGGCTGGCGATAAATTCTTTAGCGCGGGAGCCGATATCAGCATGTTGAACACGGTCACCCCCGAGTTCAAATACTATTTCTGTCTCCACGCCAATGAGACTCTGGCACGACTGGAGCAGACGCCCAAGCTGGTAATTGCGGCGCTGAATGGGCATACGGTTGGTGGTGGCCTGGAGATTGCGCTGGCGTGTGATCTGCGTGTTGCGCGTCGGGGGGCGGGCAAGATAGGTTTACCGGAGATTAATCTGGGCGTTCTTCCGGGTACGGGCGGCACACAGCGGCTGGCGCGCGCGCTGCCAAAGAACAAAGCTATTGAATTGATGGCCGAGGGGAAGCTTATCAGCTTCGAAGACGCGCAGGCGTTGGGCCTTATTAACTATATCTACGAGCCTGCCAGTTATTGGGAAGAGGTGATGAACTTCGCTCGCAGCTTCTGCCCGCCACATAAGGCGGCTAAGGCGGTTGGTCGCCTCAAGCGCTCTGTCCAATCGGGGGCCGAGATACCATTTCTAGAGGCCCTCGCGCTCGAACGTGAATTGCAGCAGCTTTGTTTCCAGAGCGAGGATGCGAAAGAGGGTATTGCGGCTTATACCGAGAAGCGCCAGGCTCACTTTACTGCTCGCTAGCCTCTTGCTGCGCCTCCGGCGCAGAAAAGAAATTTTCATGTGTATGCTACATGTTCTGTGGCCTTCGGCCGCAGAACATGTAGCATACACATAAGAAAAGGATATGAGCTGCCGAAGAGGGTGTTTGATCCGTATGTTCTCCGCCTGCTAGGCGCATGAGCTTGTGCGGCTTCGCCGCACACAAGTTTTCTTCTGTGGTGCAAAATCTGTGCGAAGCACAGATTTT
>JAABUQ010006186.1_pt1 | contig 18385 bp, 18 predicted proteins | sample 5560001 | NCBI WGS metagenome assembly JAABUQ01 (sample SAMN10711888, study PRJNA513371) | rock metagenome | isolation source: Antarctica rocks | place: Antarctica: Victoria Land, Finger Mt nord | collected 2015-12-18
GACACGCCCGCTGCAACGACCGCGGGCGTCGAGTTGCCCTTTAAGGCGATGTCTTGAAAGGCGCGGATAATGCCGAGCACGGTGCCGAAGAGTCCCACGAACGGTGCGATAACGGCGATGGTACCGATGACGCCGAGGTTGCGTTCGAGGGAATTCAAATGTTCCATCAATGCAATGGACAGGGCGTCGGTGATGTCAGCCCGGTTCTTTTCGCCGCGCTCGAGACCGAACTCGAGAATGCGCGGCAGCATGCCTTTGTTCGTGTTGCAGACATTCTTTGCACCCTCAATATCGTCTGCCTGAATTTTTTGACCGATCGCGCGCAACAGGCCCTTTGTGTCCCCGTGCTGCTGAGCGAAAAAGACTAACCGCTCGATGACGATTGCAAGCGCTACGACGGAGCACACCAGGAGCGCCCACATCGCTGGTCCACCCTGCTTGATGAAGGAAAGAAATCCGCTGAAGATATCCACTATATTTGACCCCTCCCGAAATGGGACGTTGTGTGCGCGTAACGTTGAATCCCCGCCGTAGGCCACGTCGCGAAGGCCAGCCTATTTGGCCCACCTTCACGGCTTTTCCTCGTATTAATACGACTTGCCCGTCGCGGTGAACGCTTTGATCGCATCCTCAATGTTTTTGACCAAGGCAGCGCTGTTGGGCCCTGCCGCGTTCTTAGCCTCACCGTCGGCTTTGTTCAGATAATCCAGCGCCTGTTTCTTCTTCGCGGCATCGTTGTTCTTGTTTGCTATGTTCGCCAGTGCAACGCCCTCCGCAAAGTTCGCTTGGGGGTCATTCGGGTCGATTGCGAGTGCCTTGTCAGCATCCGCCTTCATCCGGTCGAAGTCCGGTTTATCCAGCCTCGTCATTTCAAACGCTGCGTTGGCATAGTTTGTGACTGCATATTTTGGAGAGGCAGCGGCGGCGCTTTCCAACGCCGCCACGGCTTCCGTGTATTTCTTGGCGGCGTCAAAATCGTGACTTTGTTGCTGATAGTAGGCAACAAACTGCGCTCCCAGATCCCCCTTTGGGTCAAGACTGGCGTCTTCTTGCCTAACTTGCGCCGCCTTGTCGACCTGATTGTTCTTTAAATATGCCGTGATGAGATTGCCGTCGAGCGTGAGCCTTGCTTTAGGGTCCAGCTTGGCGACCGAGGCTGCCATGCTGTGGGCTCGTTCGAAAGACGTCACCGCACCCGCGTAATCCTTGCCGGCCATTTGAGCGCTGCCCAGTGCATTGAGCGTTTCCACGTCTTGCGATATGGCGACCCCACGCTGCGCCAGCTTTAAGGAAGCTGCCGGATCGCTCTGAGCAAGGCTCACAGCTTGACTAGCGTAAGCATGAGCAGCGACGCTTTGATAGACCTTCGGAATCGTACCGGCTTTGTCGAAAGCGGCGACCGCGCCCGCGTAGTCGTTCGTGAAGGTATCAGCGACCCCCAACTGGGCCTGAACGATTCGATTCTCCGGATGTGCCGCCAGGAATGTCGCGGCAGCGGTTTTCGCGCCTGCATAGTTGCTGGAATGCAACATGCGCCCGATGCTGGCTGCACCCGTACCGCCGCCGGCACCCGCTGACCCGGAGTTACTTTCATCGGACGATGCGACGCTGCCGTTCCCAAACTTCAGCGTAAAATCGTAAAAAGCTGTCATGCGTTTGCCGCCGCGGGTTGCCGGTTTGTAGGCGGAACGGCGAGCGATATCGAGCGCGGCGGCGTCGTCGCCGTGATTGGTCGATTTGATGATACGGGTGACCTGAAAAGTGCCATTCGCATTAACCTGGACTTGAACGATCACTTTCCCCGGTCCGGCCGCAGGCACGCTCGGCGAAGCACGCTTAACAAGTTTTGGCGGAAAGTAATAGTTGAACTTGGCCTCGTTCGAGGTTGCAGCGGCGGCCGGGAGCGCGTAGGCGACCGCGGCGATCGCCAGCGAAGCTTTAAGGAAACGACTCATCAACTAAACCCCTTTTGCAAAAGTTCCTGAGTGATGTAACAACGTATCGGGAAGCGCTTTCGTCGTTGCACGCCTCAGGCGGCAACAGTTGCTGCCGGTAAGGTTCGTCCAACCGCTCGGGCGATTCCCGGCAAACGAGTCATCAATTCCCCGAACGCAGCGAAGGTTAGAGACTGGCCGCCGTCCGACACAGCAACGGCTGGGTTGGGGTGCACCTCAACAAGCAAACCATCGGCGCCTGCGGCGATCCCAGCGATCGCCATCGGCGGCACAAGCCGTGCCACGCCCGTCCCATGTGAGGGATCTACAATGACAGGCAGGTGCGTCAGCGAGGCCAGCAACGGGATCACTGCCAGATCCAGCACGTTGCGGGTCGCCGAATCAAATGAACGGACCCCCCGTTCGCACAGGACAACGTCCTTGTTGCCCGCGAGCAGCAGATACTCGGCGGCCATAAGCCACTCTTCGACGGTTGCGGCAATGCCGCGCTTCAAGAGTACGGGCACGTGCAGTTCACCCGCTTCGCGCAACAAGCTAAAGTTTTGCATATTGCGCGCGCCAATCTGCAACATGTCGGCATATCGCGCCACTAACTCGACGTCCCGCACGTCCAGGACCTCGGTAAGTACCGCTAGCCCGTGTGCATTTGCGTGCTCGCGCAACAGCTTGAGCCCTTCCTCGCCCAAGCCTTGAAATGCATAGGGCGATGTGCGGGGTTTAAAAGCGCCGCCCCTCAGGACGTTCGCGCCGCGCTGGGCAACAGCTTTGGCCGTCGCGCAGAGTTGCTCGCGCGATTCAACGCTACAGGGACCGGCGCAGATGGCAAGCGCTTCTCCGCCGAACGTGGCGCCGTTCGCTAGCCGGACAACGGTTGGCTCGCGGCGCGTCTCAAGGCTCACTAACTTGTAAGGTATCATTCTTGGCGGGGCAGTTTCTTCGCCGCTAGGACGCGCAGCGCCGCTATTTCACGTTCGCTTGCCGGCCGAATCCCGCCGGCCGGGAGTTGCCCAATCCGTAAGGGCCCAAACCGCATGCGCACGAGCGTCAGTACTGGATGACCGAGCACTTCGAACATCCGCCGAACTTGCCGGTTTCTGCCTTCGTGAATGGTAAGATCCATGATGGAGGCACCACTTCGCACTGCCACGGCACGCAGTTGCGCACCGGCGGACTTTACGCCATCCAAAGAGAGGCCTTCGCGAAGCCGCTTTACATCGTCACGTTGCAAGCGCCCATGCACGGTGACCCGATAGGTCTTCTGCACCCCGAATTTTGGATGGGTCAAAATATGTGCGAGATCGCCGTCGTTGGTCAGCAGCAAAACGCCGGAAGTATCGTAATCCAAACGTCCAACCGGAACGACGCGCGGCATATCTTTGGGCAGCAGCGATACGATGGTGCGGCGCCCCTGGGGATCGCGCATCGTCGTCATGACGTTGACCGGTTTGTGAAGCACGAGGTACTGAAATTCGCCCGTTAGTTCGATCTGACGACCTCGAACCGAAACGACATCTCGCTCCTCAACGCTGGTGCCCAATTCACGTCGCACTCTGCCGTTGACCGCGATCTCTCCGCGCAGAATCATTTCTTCAGCCCGCCGCCGGGACGCGACCCCCGCATGCGCTAAATATTTCTGAAGCCTCATGTCAGCATGTCCCTGGTAAAACGCCACCCACAACGAGCGTCACGTGAGCGTTTTAAAAGATGGCGCTAGATTGATGCCATCATTTCAATGCGGCCCAAACCAACGCTGGGAATATAGAGCAGCGCCAAAATAATGCGTCTACCGATCCAAGACTGCATTCCCGCTGCGCAGTCTTATCGCTCATAAAAATCTAATGCAGCCTTGTAGCTTTCCGGCGAAGTTGTGGAACTCCAAAATCGATGCTTCGATTCCGCTCAGCGTAAGACGCATTTCTCATCCTGACGTGCCGCAAGTGTCACGTTTGAACTGCAGCCGCGGCGTTAGCCGCGGCCGTTGCCGTCCTCATAACCGCGCGATAGTGACAAAGCTTCCTTGGTGACCGTTTCCAAAAATTCATCATTGGTGCGCGTCTGCGCCATGCGGTCGAGGATGAGTTCGGTAATGTCGCCGGTATTGAGAACCGTTGTTGCCCGCCGGAGCATCCAAATTTTGCGCAGCTCGTTTTCACTGAGCAACAATTCTTCGTGCCGCGTTCCCGAACGCTTGACATCGACTGCAGGGAACACGCGCGACTCCGCGAGTTTGCGCGAAAGGTTGAGTTCCATATTGCCGGTGCCCTTGAACTCTTCAAAAATGACATCGTCCATTTTGGATCCGGTTTCCACCAGGGCCGTGGCAACGATGGTCAAGGAGCCCCCTTCCTCGATCTTTCTGGCGGCACCGAAGAAGCGCTTGGGTTTGTGCAACGATGCGGTATCCAAACCACCGGATAGCGTGCGTCCCGACGTTGGAATGACCTGGTTATAAGCGCGCGCAAGGCGCGTGATCGAGTCCAACAAAATAACGACGTCTTTTCCGAGTTCCACTAAACGCTTAGCCCGCTCCATGGTGAGCTCCGCGACCGCCGTGTGATTCTCGGGATGTTCATCGAACGTCGAGGCCACGACCTCGCCGTCAATGGTGCGCTGCATGTCGGTGACTTCTTCGGGGCGCTCGTCAACTAAGAGCGCAATAATGTGCGCCTGAGGATGATTGATCGAAATCGAATTGGCGATTTGCTTCAAAAGAGTCGTTTTGCCGGCTTTGGGGGGAGACACGATCAGGGCGCGCTGCCCTCTGCCGATAGGACTAAACAAGTCGATGAGCCGGGTGGAAAGCTGCGTTGAGCGCACTTCGAGCTTGAAACGCTCCGTCGGATAGACCGGAGTTAATTTTTCGAAAACCCGCCGCCCGCGAATCGCCTCCGGATCGAATCCGTTGACCGTTTCCACCTTGATTATGCCGTAGTATTTTTCATTGTCTTTAGGACGGCGAACCTGGCCTTCGATTAAATCGCCACGCCGAAGTTCGAAACGGCGAATTTGCGACTGGCTGATGTAGATATCATCCGGGCCCAGCAAGTATCCGTCCCGACGCAAGAAGCCGTAGCCTTCAGGCAGGACGTCCAGTACGCCGTTTGCCATTTCCAAACCCGAGCGCTGCGACTGGATTTCTAGAATCTTGGGAATTAATTCGTCTTTTTTCAGCTTCAGAGGCGTCGTTATATCAAAGGTCTTTGCAAGTTCGTTGAGCTCGGTTTTGCTTTTTTCTTCCAGCTGCACCGCCGTCATAAGTGGTGGACCAGCGGCCTGCGGAAATTCTGGCTGCGAGAAATGTTCGTTATGTTGCTGGTTGAAGCGCGGATGATGACCGCGACGCGGACGACGGCGCCGGTTATTAATGTCGGGGGGACGCCCATTTTGGGGAGGTCGATTATCGAATTGCAGCGGACTTCTCTCTTGTAGGGACGCGTACCTCATACTGCAACACAGTACCGGCGAGGCTGCCTGGCACGGGTGCGATGATGAAAACGCGGGGGGAGCAATTACTGCCGCTGCGGTCCATAAACCGCACCAGCGCTACTGCAAAATATAGCACAGCGGCCCTACGGTGACAAGGCCCGCGGTCCGCTCAGGTATGGGCTGCCGGCCTCGTAAAACCGTAAATGCCTGCGGCCCGCTTTGCTTATCCCGATTCGCTTACTCTTACCGATGCGCTCCATCGAACGCGCGCCCCGAGCCAACCAAAGGTCGCGGTGATTCAAAACGTCCAGTCCGTCCTGACCTAAATCGATGTTCAAAGCTTTACACAGACGCCCGGGTCCCCGGCATAAATCCGAAACTTTACTCAGGCCGCGTCGCGATTGCATCAGCGGTATCCCCGCCAACGGCTCCAGTGCCCGCACCAGCACCGCCGCGCCCACGGACTCCGTTTCACTGGTTACATTCAAACAAAAGGCCGTGCCATAAATTTGATACACGTAAGAGTGGAACGGCCCCAGAAACATGCTGGCATTGCGCGCGGTCCGACCCGCGAACGCATGGGAGGCAGGGTCATTCACGATATAGGCTTCAACTTCAACGATGCGGCCGGCGCACTGGCCTTCCGGCAAGTCGCGCACGATCACAAGGCCCAGAAGCGCTCGAGCCAACGCCACAGTTTGCGTTGGAAGTTCGCCAGGCGCGATGCGCCGGAATGAATACGCCGAGGCGCTCACGCCGCCACGGTGAGATTCACCTCCGCACGGGCCCGGGCGGTGAGATCCGCCGCCTCGTCGCCGGCCTTCTCCAGACGGTGTGCTGCGAGCGCATTGAGCGCACATCCTAAACGGACGTAGGAAAGACACAGCGACGCGGGGACATCGCGGTGCCCGCGGACGTCCTCGATCAGAGAGTCGTCGTCCAGACGGATAATCACCCGGTCGACTTGTTTTTGCGCCAGCTTTCTGCCGACGGCTATCAGCGCAGCGTAAGCGGTCTCGCGTGCAAACAGCGTCGGACCGGACTGCACCCGGAAAGGTACCCGCAGAATGCCGGAGGACCCTAAGCAGTCGCAGCGCAGGTAGGCCACACCGCTTCCGCTGGGATTGGCGGCGTAGCCAACCACGGCGGTCCTAAACGGCGATTCGTGATGCTTCTTTGTTCGGCCGCTCATTATCCAATTATAAATCGAACGTATGTTCGAGTCAACGGGAAACCACCGTCTCCCGGCTGCGCAGACCTTCGTACAACGCCACCATGCGTGAGCTTTGCAGTCCCATGCCGAATGCGCTGGCCGCCGACCTCGCGCGCAGACGCCGTTCACCGCTGGGTTGGGTAGTCGCCCGCAGCACCGCTGCCGAAAGGTCTCCCGCGGTGCCCTCGACCAACTCGCCGCCATCCCGCACCACCTCGCGGGTTTGCGGAGTATCCACGGCTACAATGGGGCATCCTGACGCCATGGCTTCCGCTAATACCAAGCCTTGCGTTTCGGTCGTGCTAGGAAACAAGAATACGTCGGAGGAGGCATAGACGTCCGGCAAGGCCGTGCGCGGCAGTTCGCCGGCAAAAATGACGCGCTGCGCCAAACCCAGCTGGGCAGCCTGCCGTTGCAGGTCGCCGCGAGCAGGGCCATCGCCGACAATGAGCAGGCGGAGGGCAGGGTCACTGGTGTGGGCGAGCGTTGCCAAGGCCAGTCCTGCGTTCTTTTCAGCAGCTAAGCGCGAAACGAAAAGAATGAGCCGCTCTCCTTCGCCCACGCCAAAACTCGAGCGCAGCTGCTCCCTGCGCCGGCCCGCTGCGAAAGCATCGACGTCGATGGCGCTGGGAACCACCTCGATAGGGGAGGTCACGGCCAGTTCGCGCAGGCGATCGCGCATCGTTTGCGTCGGCACGACGACGGCATCCGCCGCATTTGCATACAAGCGGGTCAGCGAATTCGCGGCCCGCCGGGTAGTTTTTTGATCGAACGGGATGTAGTGAGCATACTTTTCTAGCTGGGTGTGATACGTGTAGACCAGCGGGATATCGAACCGGCGTGCATAGCGCAGCCCCATCCAGCCCGTGACGAACGGGGAGTGCGTATGAATGATCGAGAGCCGTTTAATGACACCGTTGAGATTACGAGGGCTGACCAGCGGTATCGTTAGCCGATAGGGCGTACGCATCGGCAAGCGCCAGGACGGCATTCTGAAAACGGGGCCATCGCGCTCAACGTAGCCCGGTGCGCGCGGCGCAAAACAGAAAACCTCATGCCCGGCAAAGCGCAAGGCGCGTGCCAGCGTATCGATGGACTCCACAACCCCGTTGACGATCGGGCGATAACATTCGGTAAAGAAACCCACCCGCAAAGAGTCCACCCCCCAGGCTTTGCGGTTGTAAAAACGCCTCCCTTGCGCGCCTGCGCCCATTAAAAAGAATGGGATCGGGACAGGTGTGACTTTTGCGGTACGCCCGTTCGTGCCCATGTGTGCTATGGTACGCGGGTCCCGGGGAGCTTCGGCCGCCCGGGTTTCGCGTTGGATCGCGACATGTCGCCGTGCGGCGCACTACGGTTTATGGCGGTCCTGCAATGGATTCGTCAACCAATTACTGCCTTCCAAGATGCCTTCGGTTAGCGATCACGCCCGTGTGGTTGGCGAACGTACTTACGGCATTCTTAGGAAAGGAGTTGGATTGATACGGGGCCACTTGAAAACACCTTTAAGACTTCCCTCCGTCGTTCTCTTGGCTGCACTCACAGCCGCCCTTTGCACTAGCACAAGCAACGTTGCTTTCGCCTCCCCAGCAATGGTCGAACCGGGTGCGCACATCGTCACCTTCGTATCGAATGGGTCGACCACCCAACACGCCACGAGCGCCAAAACCGTGGGGGATTTCCTGCGCGAGCGCGGACTCTTGACGGTTACCGCAGACTTCGTGCGCCCAGGCGTCGATACCGTACTCGAAGATAACACGGTCATCGAATACCGGCCCGCGGTCCCGGTTACCGTAATTATCAGAAATACGAAGCATGCCATTATGACGGCGGCAACCGATGTCGGCGCTTTGCTGGAAGAACAAAAAATTTGGCTGGGAACCCGCGATGAAGTGTATCCATCGCTTGCCGAACCAATCGTCGGAAACCAAACGATTAAGGTGGTCCACATAAGTGCGTGGACTAGAGTCGTTCACCAGAAAATTTCAGAAAAAGTCATCCATCGCATCGACTTTTCACTTGCTCCCGGAGCTACAAAGATTCTTTCCCGCGGCATGCATGGTCTGCGAGAAACCATGGTGCGTTATACCACGCGTGACGACGGCAAGCCCGAGAAAACGATCATCGCCACAAGGATTTTGCGAAATCCGAGGGCACGAGTGATCGCTCGCGGCGTCAGCGAATACGCAGCCTTCGCGAGCGTTGCTCTGCACGGTCTGCAACATACTTCATACATCGCGGCGAGCGCCGTAAGCATGGTCGCCACAGCATACACAGCCGGCTGTGCAGGATGCTCCGGCATAACCGCATTAGGATATCGTGCGGGACACGGAGTAGTCGCGGTAGATCCGCGCGTGATTCCGCTCGGTACCCGCGTATATATTCCTGGATACGGAATCGCTGTCGCGGGAGATACCGGCGGAGCCATCACGGGCCGCCGCATCGACCTCGGCTTTAATTCGCTGAACGACGCCTTATTGTTCGGTCGTCGTCCGGTGCGAGTGTACCGATTGCGCTGAACCATCCGCGTGCGCTGTTATCCGCTTTTGGGTACCGGCCGAGGAAACGGTTTGGTCAACATTTTCTTCTCGATGCGAGCGCAGCTTCACGAATCGCGCATCTTGTCGGGCAGGGATTTTTGCAAGGCCAGGCCTTTGGGGTGGTGGAGATAGGTGCCGGCACGGGCGCCCTGACCGAGGCGCTGTTGCGCCGTGGCCTGCGCGTGACCGCGCTGGAAATCGATCCAAGACTCATCCAGATTCTGCGCTCGCGCGCAGACTTACGGTCAGGAAACTTTATCAATGCCGATGCGCTGAGCTTTGATTACGCGACGCTATCGCACGACGGCGCATGGGCAGTTGCCGGAAACTTGCCCTACAACATAGCTACGCCGTTGATCGAGCGGTTTGCCTACATGGCGAGTGGGCCGTCTGAATTGGTGGTGATGGTGCAGAAAGACATGGCGGATCGTTTTGTCGCGTCTCCCGGAACCCGCGCATACGGAAGTATCACGGTTGCCGTGAACTATTGGTTTAAAATCAGGCGCGAGTTTATTCTGCGACCTGCAGCTTTCTACCCCAGGCCGAAAGTCGATTCTGCGGTGGTACGCTTAACGCGGCATTCGGCGCCGCCGATTACCACGCGGGATGCAGATTTCATGCTGCAGGTTAGTCGCGCGGCCTTCGCGTACCGCCGCAAAACCCTTGCCAACAGCCTCGCCCTAGCACTCCGATTGGATCGAAGCCGAATCAACGAGGCGATGTTGCAAACCGGCCTTGATACGGAGATACGTGGAGAACAACTCAGCCTCGCGCAGTTTGCCGCTCTGGCCGATCGACTGGCCGGCTGAATCCTTCCCCGTCGTCGCCTCGTTGCTCACGGCATTCGGAACGCTTCTGGTCATATTCGTTTTTGCCACCGCAGCTCTGGCGATCTTTTACGTGCTGGGCTTGCACGATTTCAAGCGCGCCTCCATGGATCAACTACTGGAAATACAGGCTGTTATCGAGTTGCCGGTGCTGCCCTACCTCTTGCTTGTGCTCCCCGGGCTGAGCGGTTTTTCGCTTCGCCAACTTGGCTTCAGTAAGCCCTGCCTGCGCAAAATCGCAATTGCTTTCGCCGGCGCGATCGTGATGATCGTCGTCGTGCAAGGTTCGGCGAACATCATCGAGCACTTGAGCAAAGCGCATCACGAACAAGACGCGATGAGATTGCTAAAAAAAGTGCACGGTACAACAGCGTATTCGTTGTTTATCCTCACGGCGGTTTTCATCGCTCCGCTGGTCGAAGAGTTGACGTTCCGCGTGTTCGTTTTCAACGCCGTACTGCGGCGCGCTCCGTTCTTAGTCGCTGCGGTGTGCAGCGGCGTTTTGTTCGCAGCCGCGCATGCCGACGTGTATGCTTTGGCACCTTTGGCGCTCGGCGGCGTGGTGCTCGCGGAAGTATATTATCGCACGCGCAACGCTTGGTGCTCCATGATCACGCACGCTCTGTTTAACGGGGCGACCGTAGCAGCCGTTTTCCTTGCCAAAGCGTCAATACAGTGACGCTGCGTGTTGGCGTCGATGGCTGGAATTTATGCAGCGACCGGCGCGGTATGGGGAGATTTACTCGCCAGGTGCTTCAAGCGGCGTACGATGCGCCGGACTTTTCCGTAACGCTGATTGCACCGCAGCCGCAAGCTGCAAAATATTCGGCAATCCTGGAGCGCGATGTGCGTGAGGTGGTTTCGGTGCGTGAGATGGGCGCTCGAATCTTGGACGTGGTGTGGTATCCCTGGAATGGAATGCGGTTCGTTCATGCAGCACCGAAGGTGGTCACCATCCACGACGTTTTTGCCTTTTCGCAGCCGCGTCGCAACCTTGTGGCGCGTCTGCGCGAACAGCAGCCCATACGTCGAGCCGCATCTCGCGCCGATTGCGTCGCGACCGTTTCCCAGTGGTCTGCCGGCCAAATAGCGCACGCTTTAGGAATCGCAGCCGCTAACATTCGCGTTATTCCGCATGCTCCCGCGACGTTTTGGCGGCCGGCGCAATCGCCCGCGCCGCGTTCGCGCTATTTTTTGTTCGTCAGCGGTCCCGAGCGGCGCAAAAATGCGGCGCTGCTCTTTGCCGCTTTTCAGGAAGCATTTTCCGCGGGAGAGGTAGAGCTGATTATTGCCGGGACGCTCTCGGAAAGGGACCGCAAGGTGCTGGAGCAGACACGAATATCTTTCCGCCACCTCCAGCCTGACGACGAACAGTTGCGCACGCTCTACACCGGCGCACTCGCGGTTACAGTCCCGTCAGTGGCCGAAGGATTTGGGCTTGTGGCTGTGGAGGCAATGGCCTGCGGAGCTGCGGTACTGGCCGCGGACGCTGCAGCGCTGCCGGAAGCCTGCGGCGAAGGCGCCGAACTTCTGAGTCCGCACAGTCGGGAAGCGTGGAGTTCGGCGCTGCGCAGAGTTTGGGAGGATGCGGCGTTTCGTGAAGAGCTACAAATTCGCGCGGCGCGGCGCATGGCGCAATTCGAGCGCGCCGGGCCGGCGCGTGAAATGCTCGCACTGCTGCGGGAAATTGCGGCGCTTAGGAACGATCGACAATCGCACGCAAGCGTTCTTTGAACTGCTGCGGCCCGAAACGTTCGGCGTGCGCGCGGAGCGCTTGCGGCTCAAAGGTGTGCGAACGCAAACGTTGGATGGCGCCGGCCAGCGACTGCGCCGATGGTTCGTCGAAAAAAAGCCCCGTTTTGCCCTCGATCACCGTTTCAAGCGCACCGCCGCCTCTCCATGCGATCGTGGGACGCCCGCACGCGGCGGCCTCAAGCGGTACTAATCCGAAATCTTCCTCTCCGGGCAATATCGCTGCCTTGGCTGTGGCCAGTAAGGGATTCAAGTCGCAATCGGGGACGAATCCGAGCATCTTTGTGGTGGTACCTCGCGCCAGCCGCTGCAATACTCGCCGCGCCGGGCCATCGCCGGCGACGTACAGCGGCACCCGGGCGAGTGCGCACGCAGCAATCGCAAGCTCGATGCGTTTATACGACAGCAAGCGTGAAATTACGATAAAATGGTCGCCTTGCGCCGCTCCGGGCGTAAACCGCTCCAATTCAACTGGGCAATGCAGCACGTAGGCATTGCGCCCGTAATACTGTTTCACCGCGTTCGCGACGTTCTGGGAATTGGCGATGTACGCGGTGGGACGCTGTGCGGCGCGCCGATCCCACTCAATGAGTTTGCGCATGAAGGGCCGCGCCAGTTGGTGCATGTGCAATCCGCCCACATACGAGTCGTATGAAAAAGCAAAACGGCTCACCGCGTTGATGTAGCACACGTGCTTGGCTCCGGGTGCGGCGCGAACGCCCTTGGCCCAAGCCGTGGTCGAGCTTACGACGGTATCGAAGGCAGAGAGATCGAACGATTCAAAAGCCCGCGGATACAGCGGCGCCAGTGCCCGAAAGTAACGGTCGTGCAACGGCAAGAGCTGCAGGAACGAGGTGTGCACGCGTTCCGGCGCAATGAGATCACCCGTCGCCTGCAGGTTGAAGAGCGCAGTAAAAATGGGCGCTTCCGGATAGGTCTGCGCGATTTGTGCAAAAACGCGCTCCGCGCCGCCGCGTTGATTAAGATAATCGTGAACGAGTGCGGTGGCTATCGGTTGCTGTCGCGAGGCAATACGTAAGCCAGGGTTGGGTTTTGCAAATAATGCGTCCCAACGCGCTGCACGTCGGCTGCCGAAGTCTTTGCAATGGCCTCCAGCGCACGCCGTAAATAATCGGGCCGCAATCCCTGAGTAACGAAGTTTGCAGCAAGCCATGATCGATCTTCAAGGGTAACGGCGGCGTTAGCAAAAGATCCGGCGGCGATGGCCTTGGTGCGCTCGAGCGCCTGTTTGTTCAGAGGGCTATGTGAAAAGACTGTCAAGACGGAAAACACCGTTGCGAGCGTCTTGCTGGGATCACCCGTAGCGCCGTTCGCATAGATCACAAAGGTGGCCGGACTCTGATCGAAGTTGTACAAGGCACCGAAAGAGCGTTCGGTCAGGGGACGCGTCGTAATGCCTCGATTTTCTAGCATGTTGTCAACTACCGATGCGAGCAGCAGCATCGCCCCGAAGTCGCGGCTTTGCGGCGGAGGTGCGCGAAAACCAGCTACGATCCAGGGCACCCCGATATCCCGCCGGGCCACCACACGATGCGAGTTACCGCTCAGCGGCACGAGTTTGGCGGACACCGGATGAGAACTGCCCGCGGGCAACGCCTCGACGAGGCTAGCAAAATCCTCGCTGTGCAGGCCGGTCAGATTACCCACCGCACTGATCACGGCTCCTTCCCTGCGGTAGTACGCGCTGTAAAAACTTTGTGCATCGGCGCTACTTACACTCGCGAGCGTTGCGGCAGAACCAAACTGCGGCAAACCTGCGTTGGAATCGCTAAAAAACGTCGCATTCAAAATCTCGAGCCCAACGGTCAGCGGTATTTTTTGGCTTTCGGTTGACTTTTCGTAGAGAACCGCACGCGCTGCATTCAGCGTTTGCGCACTCAGATCCGGGTGGCGTAGAACGGCCTGCAGAGCGCTGAGCGACGCGCGGAAGCTCGGCGTGGTGCCTTCAAGATAAAAGCGCACGTATTGCCCGTCAACCTCGTACGATATTGAACCGCCCAGCGCCGCGACGCGCGAGCGCAAGGAGTCGCCTCCGGGCGAGGGAGCGGAACGCAGAAGGCACTCGGCAACCAGGGCGGCGATCCCACTTTGCGCCGGAGTTTGACGATCTAATCCGGCTCGTAGAAAGAGGTGCAGTCCGGTGAGCGCACTCACCGCATCGTTCTGCTCGACGATTTTCGCCGATAAGTACGTACTCAATTTTGGAGCCGCAAAGCGCGGACCGAGTGAGGCCGCTCGCACCGACGCTGTCAGCAGCGCGAGCAATGTCACGAGGATACCTAGACGGCGCATCATCGCGTTTCAGTCGCTGTCAGCGTGACTACGGACGGATCCCTTAAATACTTACGGGCCACGTCTGCCACGTATTGCGGAGTTAGCCCATCCAATGCCGCGAAATAACGGTTCGTTGAAGAATCGGGCGCGTACGCTGCATTGCCTTCTACTGCGTACCAACCCATGTTATCCGCCTGGCTGAGCGGCGTCTCAAGATCGCTCAGGATATGATACCGAAAAGCCGCCGCAGCCGCCGCAAAGACTTGCCCGTCAAGCGGCTGCATCATCTTCGCGATGAAATCTTCGACGATTTTCCGGGCCGCAGCCTGATGTTTGCCGGCAATGGACACCAACATAACACCCGGATTGTGCAGCGTAACGAACTGGCCGGAAATATAGACGTCGGGATTGCCGGCCAGGACCGCCGTATCGGCCATGCCCGTCTCCGAGCGAAACAAATAGTCGGCGATAAAATCGAGCGCCGTTGCGGCGCGCTCGTCACTGATCGGTGGACCTACCCAGCCCAGACCAAGGCCGTCTTCGGGAAACGGACGCGCAGTTTGTGTCTTTACGCCGGCGAGTGAAGAGTCATACGGCGCGTCCAAACCGCGCAGCGATACCGGCACATTGCCGATTCCGGCATTGACACTGTTCAGGAACGAGGAATCGATGTTGCCGGCGACGGTCAAGACCGCGTTCTGCGCGCGGAAAGCGCGCTGCGCAAAATGCTGCACTTGGGGCATCCCGACTTTTTGGAGATCGGCGAGATTTCCGGGAAGTGTTGCGTAATGTGCCGGACCTGCTGAAAAAATTTGCTCGAACAGAAGGTCGTGCAGCGTTTCCTCCGGCTTGAAGTGTTTTTCCAACGACGCGCGCGCTATATCTTGCAACGCTCGGGTCAAACCGTCGGAAGTGAGCACGGGCGAAAAATACGCCGTTGTCATGGCGCGCACAACGTCGCGCACTTGATTGGCCGGTACCGAAATTCCAATGGCCACCGCGTCCGGATAAATGGTGATCGCGATTCGGCCGCCGTACTGGGCGACTCTGGAACTGAGCGAATCGCCCAAGAGCGGTTTAGAGGCCGCAATGGCCGTCGCGGCGAGCCTGGAGACCCCGGGAACCGGAGTGGCGCCGAATCCAACCGCCGGGACTCTGAACCACAGATCAACCGCGGCAGTCGGCACGCTCGAGTCCGGCCGCATCGCGTACGAGCCGCCGTGCGGTAAGGGCCCGTTTTGCTCGGCCAAAGCCGGCGCGCCGCAGAGCAGCGACATGCCAAAGCACATCGCGGCTATCTTCAAGCTCACGCTGGTTCTGGCGAAATGTTCGGCAGTCGTTTTGGTTTATCGGCTCGGGGAGTCTGCGGTTCAGGGGGTACCGACGCGGCAGCGGGAACCTCGCGCTTCACGCTGGGGATGTACGGAACGCCCGACAGGATGGCGCGCACTTCTTCGGTATCCACCGTTTCGTTTTCCAGCAGCGAATTGACCATGCGCTCCAGCTTATCCCAATTGGAAACCAGAATTTCCTTGCCTCGTTCGTAACAGGTACTGATAATCGTGCGCACCTCGGCGTCGATTCTGCTGGCAATTTCTTCCGAATAATTGCGTTCTTCGCCGAAGTCGCGGCCCAGGAAAACCTGATGGTTACCACGGCCATATTGGATCGGACCCAGCGACGACATCCCATATTGGGTCACCATGCGGCGCGCGAGTTCGGTGGCTTTCTCGAAATCGTTGCTCGCGCCGGTGGTGACGTCCTTAAACTTCATTTCTTCGGCAATGCGGCCGCCGAGCGACATCGTGATTTGGGCCAGCAACTCTTCCTTGGTTTGACTGTGCCGGTCGTCCTCGGGCAGGGACCAGGTGATTCCCAGTGCCATTCCGCGGGGGATAATAGTCACTTTGTGCACCGGATTTGCATTGGGAATTAGTCCCCCGATGACCGCGTGCCCCGATTCGTGATACGCCGTGCATTCTTTTTCTTTTTGCGACATCACCAAAGACTTGCGTTCCGGGCCGGCCACGACGCGGTCGATGGCTTCTTCGCAATCATCCATCTCGATCAGCGACTTGTCCTGGCGCGCAGCCAGCAGTGCGGCCTCGTTCAATAAATTTTCCAAATCGGCGCCGGAAAAGCCGGGGGTTCGCTTTGCGAGCACTTCCAACGAGATTTCCTTGTGGAGCGGCTTGTTCTTGGCGTGCACCGCAAGAATCGCAGCGCGTCCTTTGATGTCGGAGCGGTCGACGATGATTTGCCGGTCAAACCGGCCCGGACGCAAGAGCGCCGGATCAAGCACGTCGGGGCGGTTCGTTGCGGCAATCAAAATGACGCCGGTATTCTGGTCGAACCCGTCCATCTCGACGAGCAATTGATTGAGCGTCTGTTCGCGTTCATCGTGTCCACCGCCGAGGCCGGCTCCCCGCTGACGGCCAACCGCGTCGATTTCATCGATGAACACGATGCACGGCGCAGATTTTTTCGCCTGCTCGAAGAGGTCGCGTACCCTGGAGGCGCCGACGCCCACGAACATTTCAACGAAGTCGGATCCGGAGATGGAAAAGAACGGGACGCCCGCTTCACCGGCTATGGCGCGCGCCAGCAGCGTCTTGCCTGATCCCGGCGGACCCAGCAGTAAGACGCCTTTGGGAATTCGGGCACCAAGAGCTTGAAATTTTTTCGGATATTTCAGGAACTCGACAACTTCGCCCAGCTCTTGTTTGGCCTCGTCCACTCCGGCCACATCGTTGAAGGTGACTTTGGGCCGATTTTCGGAGAGCATCTTCGCGCGCGAACGGCCGAAGGACAGCGCCTGACTGCCCCCACTCTGCGCCTGGCGCAGGATGAACATCAGAAATAACCCCATGATGATGAACGGAACGAAGGAAACGATGTTGGAGATCAGAGCCCCGTTGCTCGGCTGTTCCGCGGTGACGCCGACGTGATGCGCAAGCAACAGCGGCACCAAGTCCTTGTCTTCCGGCGTGGTCGTGGTGAAGCGTTCACCGCTATTCAATTCACCGCTAACCTCATGACCAACGATGGTGACCTTCTTGATTTTTTTCTGCTCGATTTTCGAGTAGAACTCGCTGTACGTCAACTTTGAGGAGTTGCCGGGCGGCAAAACCACCTTTTGCACGATGACGAACACGACCACGATGGCGAGGCCAATAAAGAGGAGGGTCCGGAGATGCTTACCCAATTGCGTTCGAAGACCTTACTCGGAAAATACCTGGGGACGGAGTTTGGCCAGGTACGGGAGGTTGCGATATTTTTCTTGGTAGTCCAAACCGTACCCTACGATGAACGCGTCCGGAACGGTTAGACCTACGTAATGAACGGTGACATCGGCGCGGCGGTTGTACGGCTTGTCCAACAAGACACAAGATCGAAGCGATTTCGGATGCCGCGACCTGCATAACGTCTGAAGGTGGGCCAGCGTCAGACCGTTGTCGATAATGTCTTCTACAATAACGACATTCTGACCACTAATGTTTACCTCAATGTTCTTTTCCAGGCAAACCCGGCCGCTCGAGCGGCTGGAGGTACCATAACTCGAAACACCCGCGAAGTCCACCGTAATTGGGGAAGGACCGGCCGGCAAACGAATGAGAGCGCGGGTCAAGTCGGCAGTGAGGCACAGCGCTCCCTTCAACACCCCAATTAACACCAAGGGTTGCCGCGCGTAATCCCGGCCGATAGCCGCCGCCAAGTTTTCAATCGCTTGTGCGATCTCTTGGGCGGAATAGAGCATTTCCTCAATATCTGCCTCGTACTCATTGCCCGGGCTCATTCTGCGCGGCGCAACCGGAACTGGCCACCTTCCACCTGCAGTTCAAGGCCGCTGCGCATGAAGAAACGGCCCGAGCGGCTGGTTTCGATGGCCTCGACCGCCGCTTCAACGTGTCCGAATGAGACGTCGGCAAGCGAATCTGCCTCGCGCAACGCCTCGCGCACGCGGCGCCGCAGATCGGCCCGCCGGCTGCCGGCGGCTTCCCGGCGGACGATGTCGGCCGCCCGTGCGACCGCCCGATCCAACTCGGGAAACACGACCCGCAACTCCTCCAAAGCCGCGCGAACCGCATTGCGCCGCACGCTGCGGTCGGCGTTGCCGGGGTCGAGGGCGTAGGGCAACATGCGGCGATGACAGTACCGGCGCAAGCTGCTGCGCTCGACGTGGAGCAGCGGACGCACCAGTGTCAGGCTCGGCAACAGCGCACGACGCTCGGGCATCCCGCCGAGTCCTTCTAAACCCGTTCCGCGGAAGAGGGCCAACAGCACGGTTTCCGTCTGATCCTGCGCGGTGTGGCCGGTGGCGACGGCAGTCGCGCCGCAGGCCGAGGCCAGCTCGCCGAGCATGCGGTAGCGGCCTTT
>JAABUQ010006187.1_pt1 | contig 18379 bp, 21 predicted proteins | sample 5560001 | NCBI WGS metagenome assembly JAABUQ01 (sample SAMN10711888, study PRJNA513371) | rock metagenome | isolation source: Antarctica rocks | place: Antarctica: Victoria Land, Finger Mt nord | collected 2015-12-18
ACCCGCCGCAGCCTGAACCCCAAATCACCACCCCAAAACCCAGAATCGACCCCTACCATGTTCCGCCCTGGGCCGTCGCGAAGCGCTCACGGCTATTCACACCTCAGGTGGCCCGGGTGTCATCCCGCGTTCCGTCGGTCAGGTGGTCGCGGCTGCCCTGGCTCCGTCGGGGCTTGTCGGGCCGGTCGGGGCTTGTCGGGCCGGTCGGGGCTTGTCGGGCCGGTCGGGGCCTTCCCGACCGGCCGGGGCCGAACTTGGCTGCGCTCAGCCACACGGAGGTGGGTTTCCGCAGCCAAGTTGGGATTCGATGCCCGTCGGGCCCTGCCCGTGGTCTCGGTCCACCGCCGCCCACTGCCGATCCCGTGGCGGCTGTCGTGTACGTTGGTCGTTCGCATCTGCGGGGCTATAGCTCAGCTGGTTAGAGCGCAGCACTGATAATGCTGAGGTCCCTGGTTCGACTCCAGGTAGCCCCACAAGAAACCCCTGCTCAGAGGGGTGGTTTGGCGGATACTCTCCCGGTGATGGGACCGGGAGAGCCAACGGGAGAGCCGAACCATTGCGCTGCGGAGCGTCTCTCGGGTGCAACCAGGACATGAACGCACGCTCTGTATCCGTGGACCCGGAGACCGTCGTCCGGGAACTTGTATTGCAGGCGGAGGCCCGCATCACCGATGCGGAAGCGGCGCTGGCCGGCCTTGCCGGGGCGCGAGCCCTCCTCGACCAGCTTCGTGACGCGGTGGCCCAGGTCACCGACGCCAGGGCGAACCACTTCGAGCGCCCCCGGCTCTACACCGTCGCCCAGGCCGCCGCAGCGCTCGCCCTCTCCGAGTCGAAGGTGGTCAAGATGGTCGGCTCCGGCGAGCTGGCCTCGGTCAAGATCGGGGCCGCCCGGCGCATCCCGGCCGTAGTCATCGACGCCTACCTCGACGGGCTGGCGGCATGAGCGAGCGTCAGCGCACGCCGCGGGGCAAGGGCGAGGGGTCGATCTACGAGGACTGGAAGCAACCCGGCCGGTGGAAGGCATCGCTCGACTTCGGCGTGGTGGCCGGGCGGCGGGTCCGCAAGGTCCGCAACGCCCGCACCAAGACCGAGGCGGGAAAGCTGTTGAAGGCGATGCTGGCCGAGCGCGACGCCCTGGCCGCCGAGACCGGGCGGACTCCTACAGTGGCCGGCTGGATGCGGACCTGGCTCGACATCTGCGGGCGCAAGCTGCGCGACCAGACCGTGAGCGGCTACGAGCAGTACAACCGGCTGTACATCACCCCCGAGCTTGGACGCCTGCGCCTGAGCGCGCTGCGCGTCGAGCACATCGAAGCCCTCTACACCAGCATGGACCGGGCCGGGAAATCGTCTGGCACCGTCCACTCCTGCCACCGCATCCTCCGGGCCAGCCTGAACGCCGCGACCAGGCGTGGTCTGATCCGAGCCAACCCCGCCGCCCTGGCCGAACCGGGCCGCCTGGTGGTCAAAGAGTTCGAGCCACTCTCCGCCGAGGAGGCCCGAGCGGTGCTGGAGGCCGCCCAGGGCCGGCGCAACGGGGCGCGCTGGAGCGTGGCTCTCGCCCTCGGGCTCAGGCAGGGCGAGGCCCTCGGTCTCATGTGGGCCGACGTGGACCTCGAAACCGGGGAGCTGTGGGTACGTCGGTCGGTGCACCGCTCCGCCTGGACGCACGGCTGCCGGGTCCCGGAGCGCTGCACGTACGTGAACTCCAAAGGAGCGCGGGTAGCGGCCAAGCGCGGCACCGACTGCCCCAAGCGGGTCGGTGGCGGGTACCGCATGGACCAACCCAAGACCGCCAAATCCCGCCGGCCCCTGGCCCTGTCCGAGCGCATGGTCGCCCAACTGAAGGCGCACCGGACGGCCCAGACCGCTGAGCGCCTGGCCGCCGGGTCGATGTGGCGCGGAGGTCCCCACGGCGGGCTGGTGTTCGCCACCGTGACTGGCCTGCCCGTGGCTCGCAGAGACGACTGGGCCGACTGGGCCGACCTGCTGATCGAAGCTCGGGTGCCGCATCGCCGGGTGCATGATGCCCGCCACACCGCCGCCACCCTGGCGCTGCTCCAGGGACTCCCTGAGCAGACGGTGATGATGATGTTCGGCTGGTCCCAGCCGGCCATGCTCGCCCGCTACCAGCACTTCGTCGGCCCCGTCGCCCGCCAGGCCGCCCAGGCCATGGACGACGCCCTCTTCGGCGGGTCCAAGCCTGTGGCGGAACCGAAGAAGCGACGGCGACGCAGCGGGTAGGCGCAAGACCGCCATCGCGCGGTGCCGGTCCGCCCCGGGTACAACCCAGCATGGACCCTGACACCGCGCTCGCGGAGGCTCTCGACCTGGCTCTCCGGCTGATCGACGAGGAGGCTGAGGCCGGCGATGATGTCCACCTCGCCGCGCTGGTCCTCGCTATGGACCGCTGGCTGACCCGTGGCGGGTTCATGCCGGCGGCCTGGGCTCGGCCGACCAACGGGGCTCATCAGCGGGCGTGAGCAACGCCCTGGTAGCCGTCGCCCACGGGCCGATGCGGCTGCGAGGGCGAGACGAGCGCACCGCGGTCCTCCACCCGGCCGGGCCGGTGCTGGAGCAGACCATCGGTTGGGCTCACCAACCGCTACCCAGGCGACGGTCGCTGGCCTACGTCGTTCTCGATTGCGAGGTCGAGGCGCCGCCGGGGATGTACCTGTGCGGGGGTGACGGCGGGCTCAAGTTGCTCGGCCTGGTTCGGCCGGGGCACGCCGTCCGAGGTAATGGTTGCCCTGACTCATGGCTGGTGTTCCTTCCGACGTTGCGTAGGAGGTTCGAGACGCCCACGACTGGTCCGTGGTGTCAACTGCTCGACGATCACAGGCCGTTCATCTCGGCCGCTGTCCCGACAGCAAAATGGGGTTGAGCGGCAGGGTTGAGCCATCCAAGGACCGCGTCCAGCTCCCCCGGAGGCAGGGCCACGCACCCGGCGGTGTGACCGGAGGTGGTGTTGTCATGGAGGAAGATTCCTGCGACGTTCTGCGGAGGATGAGGCATGAGAATCTCCGCGAAGTGCACGTAAGCCACGGTCTCCGTCCACAGTGCCTCGGCGCTGTAGGCGAACGCAGGAGTGACTCCGCAGGGGTACTGCTGGAAGGAATCGTAGGTGGGGCTACCAGGCGCCTCATCCCACCAGCTCCCGCAGGTCAGATGTCGGTAGGCGTAGGCTGGGTTGGGGGATGCGCCCGACAGCCCGTACATGGTGGACCCGACCCCGAAGACCCCGGATGGGGTAGAACCGTCACCCGGGACCCGGGCACTGACGGGCTTGATGCCCCCGTACCCGGTCTCCACCCGGTATGGCTGCGATGGCTGGCCACCAAAGGCCATCGGCGTCCAACATCCACCTGGCTGCCGACTCCATGCAGTGAACGTCCCTGCCAAAGCGGAAGAATCGGGGTCGGAGACGGTTATCAACTGGGTGCCGCCACCGTCGTTGGCCATCACGTTCGGGTCGACCCCGAAGCGACCAGGGTCGTTCGGGGCGCAGGCCGCACCACCGAAGGTCGGCGCTGCACCGAAGGGGTACACATCGCCCTGTGCGTCCATCATGTAGTAGCCGGTGCCCGTCGGGGTGACGGCCAGGCCGACCACCGAGGTTGGCGGCGGGTTGCCACCGAGCGAGCCGTAGAACGGGGCAGCGCCGAACGTGAACACCCCACCGTCGGCGGCGACCATCCGGTAGCCGCCGCCATCAGGGGTGGCCAGGATGCCGACCACCGGACGGTTGAGCGGCCTGCCGCCCATGGACCCGTAGAACCGGGCGCCGCCGAAGCTGAAGATGCCGCCGTCCGACGCCACGAGCCAGTAGCCGCCGCCGGGGGTGGCGGCCATACCCACCACGGGCCGGTTGAGTGGCCTGCCGCCCATGGACCCGTAGAACCGGGCGTCTCCGAAGCTGAACACGCCACCGTCCGACGCCACGAGCCAGTAGCCGCCGCCGTCGGGGGTGACCGCCATGGACACCACCGGCTGGTTGAGTCGTTGACCGCCGGTCGACCCGAAGAACCGGGCACCGCCGAACGAGAAGATGCCACCGTCCGCCGCCAGCAGGTAGTAGCCGCGACCACCGGGGGTGGCGGTTATGCCGATGACGGGGGCGTTGAGGTGCTGCCCGCTCATGTCGCCGGACGTGACGGCGGAGCCGAAACCGGACACCTGACCGCTGCTGTTGGCGACCAGGTAGCCACCGCAACCGCCACCGTCGTCGGTGCTGGTGATACCGGCCGGGTGTGCCAGCGCTGCCCCGTGGTTGCTCGGGCACCCAGCAGCCGCAGCAGTAGCGGGCAGGGCGGCGGCACCCTCGGGGACGGCGTACGCCACGACGCCGGACAGCCCCACCAACGTCGCCACCCCCAGGAGGGCTGATACGACCCTCCTGGTCGGGACCTGCGTCATCGGTCGCCTACGACCGCGAGGACCTCGATGCTCGCTCATTCAGAACGGCCTCTCTCGTCGATGGTCAGGAATATAGCGTGGCTCAGACGGGCCTGGATGGGCTGCTCGACGTGGACACCGTGGCCGACGAGGCGCTCGATGCCGCCTGGTCGTACTGGACGAGGGCGACGATGCCGCCGCAGGGGTGCTGGCCCGGCGGACCCTGACGCTCAACGCCTGGCTGTCCAGGCTCGGGCGCGCCCGGCCGTCTGGACTCGCTGAGCAGCCCCGGGCACGTCCTCGGTGTGGAGGACGACCGCACACCGCTCCGGGATGCCTGGCGCGGCCCTGCCCGCCTGTGACGAGGCGGCCAGGCGGGCGGCGTCGGGCAGGAGTGGGGTGGCCGCCTTCCAGGTAGCTGCTGCCTCACGGGCTGCTCGACGAATGTCTGGTCGTGCGTGGGCGGTGCGGGTGAAGGCTCCGGGTCGCCCGGTTCGCTGTCCACACCGCCGGTTCCCGCTCCGGCGTGCAAAAGGGATGCTGCCAGCGTCTACGGGACCGGGGGTAGGGGTTCGGTGGCCGGGAGCCACACCTGGGTTGGGTGGCCCGACTCGTTGAGGAGCCAAACCTCGAGGGGATCCACGAGCGGGTGTGTTGGCACGGTTCCGAGCGCTTCGGTCAGTTGGTGGAGACGGGGCAGGGCGTACTTGTTTCGAGCCCCGGCTCCGATGGCGACGACCGGGGTGACAGTGAACCCGTCTGGAAGCGGGTCGGTCCAGCGCTGGTCGAGGAGGCCCAATGCGTGGCGTTGGGCGGCCATGGCCGCCAAAGACTGGGACGCCAATGCCGGATCCTGGGCGGCCCAGCGGGCGAACAGCTCTGCGTAGACCAGCACCTGGGCCGCAGACCACACGATGCCCTCGACTGCCACGGCCGGTTTGACCTCGATGCAGAGGAGCCGGTGGCCGTCGACAGCGATGGCGTCGACCTCGTCTCCCATGCCCGGGCGGAGCCCGTGGCCCCGCACCGCAGGCCACCACGGATCGGACCGATTCGCGGCTTTCACCGCCGCCCACACGTGGTCGGACGTCGCGGCGACTAGTTGGGCGACGCTCGGCTCGCCGTCAGCCCACACGACGGCTTCGCGTTGCACCGGCCCGTAGGCGGACGACGCCCCTGACGCCACAGCGGTCTGGACCATGCCCTCCCGCCGATACCAGCGGGGTTCGATCTTCCCGTCGGAGAGGATGCGGTCGAGGTACTGCTCGACCGCTGGCCAGTCGGCGGCCAGGGCCGCAGCGGGGCGAAAGGTGGCCCAAGCCGCGTCGAAGTCGGCTGCGGCCCGGTGGGTGGCGCGCGCACGGAGGGCAAACTCGCCGGCGCGCTCCCGTACGTCAAGAACGGACGTCAGCCCGATGTAGAGGCTGGCGTGGGATTCGTTGCCTCGCGCTCTCCGCAACTGGACGTCCGCCACGTCGGGCCGGGTGTTGCGACGGGCGACCAAGCCAGCAAACCGTCCGGTCGGACGTAACTCCTCCAATAAATTGTCGGACATCACTCGGTGGAAATGCAACACCATGCCAGTGACGGTAGACCGACCGCGCGACCGCCCGCTGTGCTCGGCGGGCGAGCCAGAGCCATATCGGCAAATCCAGAACGCCGGACCTCGCGACGAATCAGCCTTGAGCGCCGGCCAGTCGGGTGATGCGGGTCACGACTTCGGAGAACTCTTCGGTGAAGGGGCCCGGAAGCCGGGCGACGAAGATCGCAGCCAATTCCTGGTAGCACCAGAGTTGACTGTCCACTCCGACGTTGAACCGGTCCCACAGCGCTGGACCGATGTCCTCGAGGTCCCGGAGGATGCTTCTCCCATTGTGCAACTTGTCGGCAAGGGAGACGCAAAGCACCCCCGGCGGCGCGGAGCGCAAATGGTCGAGGTACGCCTCCTTCCGTTGACGCCACGGGGGTTTGGGCTGCTGGTCGGTGTCCGAGCATGCGTCGACGATGTCGGCCAGCCCGGGTCATCACCGCTGCTCCCATCGCCGGGCGCCCGGTCACGGGAGCGCAGTCAGGCGCCGGACCGCTCAGTCCCCGATTCGACACCGCCTTGGTGCTGTCCGCCGACCTTCACCGTCGGCAGGTGCGGAAGGGAAGCCAGACGCCGTACCTCGCCCATCTCCTGGCCGTCGCCGGCTTGGTCCTGGAACAGGGCGGCAGCGAGGACGAAGCCATCGCCGGGCTGCTCCACGACGCGGTCGAGGACCAAGGCGGCCCGCCGACCCTCGCCCGGATCCGCTCCACCTTCGGTGACAGGGTGACGACCACAGCCTTGTGACCGCGGCGGCGAAGGCCGGGTTCGGGTCGCTGCCCGGCAACGCCCGGCGCACCGCCCCAAGCGCGTCGGTCCCCGCCAGCCCGAAACGCTCGGCCAGGTATCCCTGTAGTAGCCCTGCAGCGTCTTGGCGGCCGGCCAGCCCGTCGGGTCCGGGTGACCGCCCCGAGCGGCGAGCACCCCGAGGCGGACCAGATCGCCGGCGCCGTAGCCGGGCCACCCGTGAATTAACGCCTTCCACGACAGGGGCACCGCAGAAGCCCCCCACCGGGCACCGAGGAGAGCGCCAGCGATGGCGGCGACAGTGTCGGTATCGTTACCCACCCGGACTGCGGCGGCCAGCGCGTCCTGCAAATGCCGGCACGGCTGATCGGCAGGGACGGGCGTCTGGACGATCGCCGCGTACGCCGCTTGCATGTGGTGACAACGAACCCGTTGGGATTGAACCTCCCCGGTGGCGACGCCTCGGCCTCATCGAGACGGTCGGACCAGAATGACCGCCGGTCCTCCGCCAACAGCGCCACGCCGTCCCTGACCCCGTCGAGGCGCCCGACCCGGACAGCCCGGTCGATGCCGATCGACCACAGAGCGCACGCCTCGCCGGCCAGGGGATCGCCATGCGTCAGCGCCGACACCCGCGTCGCCGCCTCAACGATGGCGGCGTCGTCGCCCAAATGGGGGAGCGCCACCGGCCCCGTCCGCATCAGGCTGCCGTTGCCAGCGGCGTTGCGAGGGTTGGCCGCGAAGTACACGGCAGCCTGGGCGGGCAGACCGACGCCGTCGTCAGCCGCGGACAGCACCCGGGCTGTCTGGATCCCCACGTCCTTCTGGCCAGCACGGAACCAGCCGAGGAAGCGCTCACCGATGCCCACCCGGTCGAGGGTCCCCTTGGCCGCTTCCTCAGCGATACACACCGCCATCTGGGTGTCGTCGGTCATTCCCCGCGCTGCCACCCACCCAAGCCGCCACCGATCATCTCCGGCTGCTCGGGTGCCGGCGCGCCGAACTCGTAGCCGGCCCCCAAGGCGTCCCCGGCGGCACTCCCGAGCAAAACGCCGGCGACACGGTCGAGTTGGGTCGGGTCCAGTTGCAGGTACGTTCTCCTCAGCTGCGGTGCCGGCGTGGCATGGGCTCAGTTGCCCCTGAACAGGTTGACCGAGACGAGATCGTTCCGGCGGCAACCAACGCTAACGGCAGGCTGATAAGCAGCCGACAGAACGCGTCGTGAGCGAGTATCGCCCGACCCTCCATGACCATCCGGTAGTTCCCACCGGGCTCAGGCGGGGGCCAGCCCAGATGCTGGAGAGCCTTCGACTCGAACGGCGACAGCCCGGGCTGCCAGCCGCCATCGGCTGCCGGCTGCCGGCTGGTGACACCGGCGGGGAGGAAATCCCCGCCGGTGTCTGAGCGGCTTCGTGCGGGACCGGGCGCCCGGTCCGGCGGGGGAAGCCCCGCCGGTGCCCGAGCTGCTACTTGTGGGCCGGGGCGCCTGGGCTGGCGGGGACGTCCTGGGCGTCGGGGCCGTCCTGGGCGCCGGACTGGACGTCTGGGCCACCAGGGGCTTCGTTGGCGGCGCCGACCTCGGGGCCATCGGGACCCTCCGCAGTGCCGTTGTCCCCGGAGTCCTGGTTGGCCGACGGCGTTGCCGGCGTCGTGATCGACGGCGCCGGGGCGGAGGGAGCGCTCTGGGCGTGAGCGATGCCGAGCCCGAGGGATCCGACGGCGAGTCCGCCGACACCGGTGGCGAGTATGGCTAGCTTCTGTTTGAGTCTCACATGGGTTCCTTTGCTGGGGGGAGTCATCCCGATTGGGACGCTTCGAGCATGCCGGTGCCACCCTGAAGTGACGCTGAACCCAGCAGAATCTCAGTTTCAGCGTTGGCTCAGAATCACCCGGGTAGTACAGGAACCTCCGGCGCCAGTGACCGGCGCATCCGAAGAAACACCCCCGAAAGGCTTCTGTGAGCATCGATCAGCATCGAATCGCCGCCATTGCCCCCCGTCCCAACCACCGCCCTCCCAACCACCGCCGGCCCGGTGCGCCGATCGGCCCACCTGCGTCCTGGTCGCCCCTGACACGTCGGTCACCCCTCTTTCACCCTCGTACCCCCATCTGAGGTGGTTCCAGGTGCCCTCGACGACGGCCGCGATAAGCGACGGAGCCCCGATCCTCCCGGCGCGGGGGCCGGTTGTCCGGTGTCGACGCCCCTTCAGGTTGGCTTCAGCTCCAGGCGGCATACTCGCCGCGTGAGGGTCTTGGTCGTCGAGGACGAGAAGGGGCTGGCGGCGGCTCTGAAACGGGGTCTGGAGTCGGAGGGCTTTGCCGTCGACGTCGCTCTCGACGGCCACGAAGGTGCCTGGTTGGCCTCCGAGCAGGACTATGACGCCATGATCCTCGACATCATGCTGCCCGGGATCAACGGGTTCCAGCTCTGCGCCCGCCTGCGCCAGGCAGGCAACTGGACCCCCATCTTGATGCTCACCGCCAAGGACGGTGAGCTCGACGAGGCCGAGGCCCTCGATACCGGGGCCGACGACTTCTTGTCCAAGCCATTCTCCTATGTCGTGCTGGTGGCCCGCTTGAGGGCCCTGCTGCGCCGGGGAGCTACCGAGAGGCCGCCGATCCTGGCCTGCGGTGATCTCGAGTTGGATCCCGCTGCGCACCGCTGCGCCCGGGGCGGGGCCACGATCGATCTCACCGCCAAGGAGTTCAACGTCCTCGAGTACCTGCTCCGCCGGGCCGGGCAGGTGGTGACCAAGACCGAGCTGCTCGAACACCTCTGGGACTTCAGCTTCGAGGGCGGCCCGAACCTCGTCGAGGTCCACGTCAGCGCCCTGCGCCGCAAGATCGACGCCCCGTTCCATCGCCAGAGCATCCAGACCGTTCGGGGGGCCGGCTACCGGTTGGCCGACACCAGTGGCTAGGGCCAGGAGGAACGGATCGCCGGCGGCCACGGCGTTGGGATCGGTCCGGGTCCGCACCACCTTGGCGGCCACTGCGGTGGTGGCCGTGGCCCTGGCTCTGGCCGGCGTGGCCTTGGTCCACGTGCTGCGAGTGTCGCTGCAGCAGAACCGCGAGAGCGCGGCCGCCACCCAGGCGGCCAACATCGCCGCCCTGGCTTCGTCGGGCCGGCTCTTACCCACACTGGCATCACCCAACGAGGACGCCTCCCTCTCGCAGGTGATCGACCCCAGCAACCAAGTGCTCGCCGCCTCCGCCAACATCATCGGCGAGCCTGCCGTGGCGCCCTTCGCCCCCCTCGGGGATGGCCACGCCGTACGCCAGGTCAAGCACCTCCCGGTGGGCGAAGGCGGCCCGGCGCTGGTCTACCTCCTGGGAGGACATCTCGGGGGCAGGCCGGTGACCATCCTCACAGTGGTGTCACTCAACGCCACCGAGCAGGCCGTGCAGACCGTGGTGGTCGGCCTGGCCATCGGCCTCCCCCTGCTGCTGGCCGTGGTCGGAGCCATGGCCTGGGTGATCGTCGGCCGGGCTCTGAGGCCCATCGACGCCATCCGCGCCGAGGTCTCCGAGATCACCAACCACGACCTGCACCGTCGGGTCCCCGAGCCGGCGGTGGCCGACGAGGTGGGACGGCTGGCCCGGACCATGAACTCCATGCTCGAGCGCCTGGAGGCGTCGTCACAACGGCAGCGCCGCTTCGTGGCCGACGCCTCCCACGAGCTGCGCAGTCCCCTGAGTGCCATCCGAACCCAACTGGAGGTGGGGGTGGCCCGCGGCGATGCCACCGACTGGCCGACCACCGCGCAGGAGGTCCTGGTCGACGAAGGGCGCATGGAGCGCCTGGTCAAGAACCTCTTGGTCCTGGCCCGCCTCGAGGTGAGCGGAGAGGCCGAGGAGAGCGAGACCGTGGATCTGGGCGAGGTCGTTCGCCACGATTTGGCCGCCCGGGTCGAGCGCCGGGGTGTCGCCCTGCGAGCGGAGGTAGCTTCGCCGGCCCGCGCCACCATCGGCCCCGAAGCGGCCCGCCAGATCGTCACCAACCTGGTCGACAACGCGCAACGCCACGCCCGCCACCACGTGGTGATCACGGTGAGGACCGATGACCGCGTCGGTGTCACCCTGGTGGTGGATGACGACGGGCCCGGAGTCGACCCGAGCGAGCGGGAGGTTATCTTCGAACGCTTCGCCCGCCTCGACCAGGCCCGCAGCCCGCGCGACGGCGGCGCCGGGCTCGGCCTAGCCATCGTGCGCGACGTCGTCGTGCGCCACGGGGGCTCGGTGGCCTTCACCGATGGCGCCACCGGGGCCCGCGTCGTGGTGGCCCTCCCGGCCCCTTCGCCCCCTCCCCCGACCTGAGTATCGATCTCTGCCGGCGGCCAGGGCCTTCGCTAGCCCGGCGTTTGGCGGCGATGACGCCCAGGCGTTCGTTGACTTCGGTGACCGTCGGGTGGTAGGGGTGTCAGTAGTATCCGCCCCGAAACCAACGGATATGAACGGTGAGACGCTGAGCGCTGGTGACGAGGATCGACTCAGCATCCTGAAGGGTCCGGGGGTTGACGGCCGACCGACGTCGCCGGCTGACGGGGACTCTGGCGCCGCCAGCGGGCTTTGGCTCGCGAACGGCCGGCAGCCGGCGGAGTCCAGCTTGGCAAGCTCACGCTCGATGTCCACTGGGATGAGCCGAAGATGTTCACGTTCTCGCTGTGCGCTGGCGAGATGTGCCCCAAGATCTCGTCTTCGATGTTGCGGCCCTCGGCGCGCATCTGCTCGACAGCCAGGCCGTAGTACTCGGTCGTCCACGTGACCATGGCATTGATCGCCAGGGTCAGGCACCACGCCTGCTCAGTCTGCTGCTCAAGTTGACGGCGCCGAATCCCCCTTGGTGTGCATAGAGCAGCTCCCGGCGCCGGGCGTGCAGGCTCTCCCCTTTGTTGAGCTGACGGGCGATCTTGCGCCGGTAGGCTCGTCGGCCATGTAGTGGGCTGCGTAGATGGTGCGGCGCAGCACCCCGTACTCCTTGAGCGCCGAGGCGAGCGTGTTTTGTCGGTCCGAGCGCGACAGCTTGCGACGAGCAGTGACGCGGTGGCGTGGCGGAACTTGAGCGAGCCGGCCAGGCGAAGAAGATCGTCCCAGTGCTCCGCGATCAGGCGCGTGTCGAGCCGACGGGTGAGCAGCGGCCCGGCGTGTGGGAACGCCCTCAGGAAGTCAGTCTTCGGGCCGGTGCGGTACAGGGTGATCTTGCCCAGGTCACGGATGCTGGGCGATAGCTGCAGGCCGAGCAGGTCGAATAGGGCGAAGTTGACCAGGTGGCCCCGTGGGTATCGGTGGCGTGCTCGGGTGATGGGCAGTCAAACCGGTTGCCGTGCACCGTTCGGCTTGTGGTGATCGGCGGGGTCGATGATTCCGTATCGGTAGCGTCTGAGGTGTGAATAGGCAAAATGTTGACGCAGAGCGCGCAACTCGCGCCGAGCGTGGCCGATTCTCATCCGCCGAGGGCGGCCCCGCCAGGGGCCATGGGAGCTAAGGCGTGGATGAGCCAGCTCACTTGAGCGCCACGAGGGCGACCTACGACACGGTCGCCGTCGATTACGCCCGCCTCCTTCCCGACCTCCGGGCAGAGACCCATCCGGACCAGGCGATGCTGGCCACCTTTGCCGAACTGACCACCGCAGCAGGCCTCGGGCCGGTCGCCGACCTCGGCTGCGGTACTGGCCGCATCACAGCCCACCTGGACTCCTTGGGCGTGGACGCATTCGGCGTCGACCTGTCTCCGGCCATGGTCGATCTCGCCCGCCGTGCTCACCCGAATCTACGCTTTGACGTCGGCTCGATCACCGCCCTTGACCTGTCGGACGCCACTGCGGGAGGCGTCCTGGCTTGGTACTCGACCATCCACACCCCACCTCAGGATCTGTCTGGCGTCTTCACCGAGATTTCCCGCGTGCTGGCGCCAGGCGGGTACCTGCTAGTCGGCTTCCACCTAGCTTCCTCCCGGTCCGAACCGGCATGCTGCCCTCCGGGGCGAACGGGCCCCGACTGTCGGTACCGCTCGCCCGGCCAGCGTTGTCACGGGCGTCACTCGGCGTGCCTGGCGATGGCGAAGGTGGCGGCTATGGCCGCGTCGGTTAGCGCCACGCGCCGCCAGCTGGCGTCGAAGAGGCCGAGGGCGGCGGCGGTAAGGCTGTGGGCGGCGTCGATCATGGAGCCGGCGTGACGCCAACGGGAGCCGGTCACCACCTCGAGTGCGCCTTGGGCGGCGTGGCGGGCCCCGAGGATGCGGGCCACGGCCACCGACTTCGAGTCGACTTGGCCGCCCATCCGGGGGATGACAGCCTGGGGAACGGCGAGGAGAGCGGCGGCCCAGCCGAGACGAACCACGCCGAGTACGCGGCCCGGCAGGGGCGGGCGAGAAGAGACGGATGGCATCGAGAGGCTCCTTGGTCAGCTCGGGAGGGACGGATGTGGGTTGCCGGCCCGGTCGAGGGTGAACGCCGCGTTGATGAGCGCCAGATGGGACAGGCCTTGGGGGATGTTGCCCAAAAAGGCGCCGGTGTCGGGGTCGATCTGCTCGGAGAGGAGACCGAGGTCGTTGGTGAGAGCCACGGTCTCGTCCATGAGCCGGCGGGCCCGGTCGACCTGACCGGTCCAGACGAGGGCGTCGACCATCCAGAAGCTGCAGGCCACGAACGCTCCTTCCTCTTTGTCCATGCCGGTGTAGCGGTAGATGAGCGGTCCTCGGCCGAGCTCGACGGCGACGGCGTCGATGGTCGATATCAGGCGGGGGCCGCACTCGAAGCCGGTGCGCCCGGCGAGGAGAACCGCGGCGTCGAGGTCGTCGGTGCCAGCGAAGAAGGTGTAGGCCTGTTTGGCCTCCGACCAGCAGTGGGTGTTGACCCAGGCCCGGATCTCGTCGGCGCTCGCCCGCCAGCGGTCGGCTCGGGTTGCGGGGATCTGGCCGGCGTCGGCGAGGCGGGCGGCTCGGTCGAGCGCCACCCAGCAGCCGATCTTGGAGATGGTGTAATGCTCGAGGGTTCCGAGTTCCCAGATGCCCGAGTCGCGGTGGCGCCACCGGTCGCAGCACCGGTCGGCCAGATCGGCGAGCATCCGGCCGGTGGTCGGGTCGATGAGGTGTCCTTCGCCGTAGTAGCGGTGAATGGTGTCTAACAGGTCGCCGTAGTTGCCGAGCTGGGTCTGGCCGGAGGCGGAGTTCCCGGCCCGGACCGGCCGGCTGCGCCGGTAGCCGGGGATGTCGAGCTCGTCTTGTTGGTCGGCGACGGTCCCGTTGAGGGTGTAGAAGACGCGTAGGTCGCCGCCGTTGTCTCGGATGGCGGCCAGCAGCCAGGACACGGCCCCGTGGACTTCTTCGTGGAGGCCGAGGTTGATGAGGGCATCGAGCGCGAAGGAGGAGTCGCGGGTCCACGAGTACCGGTAGTCCCAGTTCTTGGTCCCGCCGATGCCTTCGGGCAGCGACGTGGTGGCGGCGGCGATCGCCCCGGACGCCTCGGTGAGCAGGGTCTTGAGGGCCAGCGCGGATCGGCGCACGGCTCGGTCCCACGGTCCGTGGCTGTTGAGCAGCGCCGCCCATCGCCGCCACAAGTCGATGGTGCGGTCCAGTCGGGCGTCGATGGCCGCGGCGGTGGGCACGAACAGCGGTTCGCGGTCGGTGGCGACCACCGCCAGAAGCGCCCGTGCCCCTTCATGAAGCATGCCCCGGCCGGTCACGCCGTGCGGGCCGACGACTCCCGGAGGGAGACCGTCAAGGACGATCCCGATGGTCTGGTCCTCGATAGTCGCCACTGGTGTGCCGTGACGGTCGGTGACCCACGGGTCGGCCCGGCGGAACCGGTCGCCGGGCACGAACTCCCAGACCAGCCCGACGATCCCGGAGACACCTTCGACTCGTTGGGCCAGTTCGGTCCACGGGAGCCGCCCGGCGGACCCGACATTGAGCGCAGAGGTGACCTGAATGACGCCGGTAGGGGTGGTGCACCGGGTCTCGACGACGTTGGTGTCGTCGAGGTAGCGGCGGGTGACCTCGTAGTCGCCTGAGGGTGCGAGGGCGAGGTGCCCGCCCCGGTCAGGGTCGAGGAGGGCGGCCAGGACCGGAGCCGAGTCGAGGGCCGGGAACGGCCACCAGTCGATTCGGCCGTCGGAGGCGAGGAGGGCGACTGTGCGGCCGTCGCCGAGCACCGCGTAGTCCTCGATGGGGGCGTACCTGTCGATGCGGTAGACAGTGTTGTTCATGTGTTGGTCGTCGCGTTCCGGTTGGGTGCTGGGCGGCCGGTTAGCTCTCCAGTGATGGTTTGCTCCGCGGTGCTGGCCCGGCGGGCGAGGGGGACCCGGCCGATGAGCGGGCCGAGGGCGATGACGATGGCCAGTCCGAGGACCAAGCCGATGAGCGGGGCGCCGGCCTTGGCCAGGCCGGTGGCGATGAGCAGGGCGGTGGCCGCGGCGGGGGCGTGGTGGCAGCCGACCACCTCGAGCACCGCCACGGTTACGCCAGCAGCCACGGCGGCCGCAGCGGCCTGGGTGAAGCTCGGCGCCCCGGTCGCACTGACCGAGGGATGCTGCACCAGCCCGAAGACGGCCACCGCAGCGAGGCCGGTGCCGACAGCGACGGTGTGGCCGATCACGGCGTTTTTGAACCGGGAGGCTTCGGTTTCGGGGTGGGCGACGAACATGTAGGCGGTGGGGCCGACCGTGCTGGTGATCAGCGGCCACGCCAGCCAGTGTCCGGCCACGCCGACCACCCCGACGACGGTCGCGGTGAGCAGCAGGTAGCGCAGCGCGATCTCGGCTCGAACCTCACCACCGTGGGGCGACGCCGGGCCAGCCGTCGGAGTCATGACCCGTCTCCAATCGAGTCGGCGACGTCGGGGTCGGCCATGGGGGTGCTGTCCGCCCAGGGGAAGCCGCGGAGATGGTCGTAGCGGGCGTGGACGCGGACCAGGACCGGGATGCGGTCGTACCAGCGTTCCTGGTTCCCCGGGTGGGTGGGGGCGTGATGGTGGACCCACCGGGCGCTGCGAAGCCTGGCCCGGTGGTCGCCGAGCGCGACGGTGATGGCGGGGAGCATCCGGTCGGGTTCGGCCTGAAGGTCGGCGCGGATCAGCGCCGCGAGCTCTCCGACGGCGCCGGCGAAACCGGTCGAGGCGGCGACACCCATCACCTCGACGCCTCGGGCGAACTCGTCGAGACGGTCGAGGAGACGGCGGGCTTCGGGCAGGTGGCGGGTGAGGTCGTCGCCGAGTCCGTCGCAGCCGATGTCGTGGAGGACCCGGGCGATGTCGGTCTTGGCCGCCACCCGAATGGCGGTGTGTTGGATCAGCAGCTTGCCGTAGGTACCCCGCTCGTAGTTGGAGCGCACCACCGTCCTGGTGTCGGCCTCGGCCGGCGGGGTGGTTGCGTCCCACCCGTTGAAAATGTGGACGAGAACCCGGTTCTGTTCGCCGAGCAGTTCTAGGGAGTCGTCGGGGGTGTCACCGTTACGACCGTCGCCCTCCTGCCCCGACCCGGTCACCGGTTGACCTTCCGCTCGGTGCTGATCGCCCTGTAGGTCCGGGCCTTCTCCGCGGCGGTCCGGCCGAGGGCGGCGGCGAAGGTGCCGGCCGTGGTGGGCAGGCTTTTCAAGAAGCTGCGATCGAGGACGCCTCCGGCCTGGTTGTCGAAGATCCCGTGGGCGCCGTTGTCGACCTCATCGTCCGCCGGTTTGTACAGGTTGTCGGGACGGCTCGGGGAGACCTTCTCTTGGGTGAGCTGGGTGTCCCAGGCGCCGATGGCGGCGTACTGGTTCCCAAACCCGGGGAAGAGGCGGCCGGCGAGGACCAGCATCTTGTTCCACGAGCCGATTACCTTGGTGCGGCGGCCGTCGAGGGCGGCGGCGAGAATGAACCATGCGGGGATCTCCGGTTGGTAGATTGGTGGGACGGGCTGGGGGTGGTGGTCGAGGGTGGTCTCACACCAGTCGAACTGGGGGGTGTTGACCGCCGGCAGGTGCACCATCGACAACCGCACGCGGCTGCCCTCGTGCAACAACTCTGCCCGGGTCGACTCGAAAAAGCCCCGGCAGGCGAACTTCGACGAACAGTAGGCGGACTGCAGGGGGATACCAATGAACGCCAGAGCTGACCCGACGTTCACGATCGAACCGCGGTCCCGGGGGCGCATCCGGGCCAGCGCCGCAGTCGTGCCCCATACCTGACCGAGGAAGGTGACCTCGATGGCCCGGGCGAAGTCGGCCGGCTTGACGTCCCAGGCCGGCGCGAACACCGTGGTCATGGCGTCGTTGACCCACACGTCGATAGGCCCCCACTCGGTCTCCACCCGGCTGGCGGCCGCGTCGACCTCATCGAAGCTCGCTACGTCCGTCGGGATCGCCAGCGCCCGCCCCCCGGCCGCCTCGACATCCGCGGCGGCTCCTGCCAGACCGGCCGCGCCTCGGGCGAGTAAGGCGACATCGAACCCGTGTTTTGCGAAGGCCCGGGCGGTCGCCCGCCCGACCCCTGCGGATGCACCGGTGATCACCGCGATGTGGCGTGATGGCACGAAGTTCTCCCTTGATACAAGTGATCGGTATCCGCCGAACAGCTGAGGCGTACTGCTATTATTGCACTGTGCACGCTGTCGTCAAACCATCTCGCCGGCGTGCTGCCGAGCGTGATCGGTGATCTGTCCGCCCCGACCGGCCGGCTGCTGACGTGGCGTGGCAGCCTGCAATGATGTGGCTATGACCGAGTTGGGGAGCTCACCATTATCGGGTCCGTCTGTCACCGGCGCCATTGATCGGGGTCTGGTGGACGCGTTCATCGACGCCAGCCGGGCACTGGTGGCGGTGGCGGCGCGCAGCCTCGCTGATCTGGGCGAGGACGTGACGTTGCCGCAGTACCGGGCGTTGGTCGTCGTGCGCACCCGGGGCCCGCAGCGGGCCGCCGATCTGGCGGGGCTGCTCGACGTGACCCCGTCGACGGCCAGCCGGATGATCGAGCGCCTGGTCCGCAAACACCTGGTCAACCGGGTCCGGGCCAAAGACGACCGGCGGACCGTCCGGGTGCACCTGACCGCCGCCGGCCATCAGGTGGTGTCCCAGGTCACCGACCGCCGCCGCGCCGAGATTGAGCGCATCCTCGAGCACATGCCGACCCGGGGTCGCAAAGCCCTGACCGTGGCGTTGCGCGCCTTCGCCGACGCCGCCGGGGAGGCACCCGAGCAGGACTGGGCGCTCGGGTGGGACGAATGAGAGCGACCGACGCGGCCGCCGAAACACGCGACGGCGCCTGAGGTACGATATTTGGACGAGCACCTTGCGTCGGTGAAACTGGCGCTGCCGGCGGCGGCGTCTGATCTTGAGTCGCAATCGACTATTCTCATTGCGGTGCTGCTTCGTGCTCCGTTACCGCTTGAACCCAGCGAAGAGGCCCCTGGGTAGCGAAGGTGTGCGGGTTGAGGGGTGTGCTTCCTACGGCGGCGGAATAGGGAGCGTGACAGCACCCTGATGGCACATCGGTGCCCTACGCTGCCAGCCGGCGCCCGTTTGACATACCTCCTGAAGAGCCCAATCGGTTCCCTAGGAGGCCTCTGAAGTAATAGCCAGGATCCACCACCCGAGCACGGCTAGCGGTGAGGCTTGGGCATGGCTTTGGGTGTGGTGCCAAGAGCGCAGCGGTTCGAGAATCCGAGGGAGTTGCTGGG
>JAABUQ010006188.1_pt1 | contig 18376 bp, 12 predicted proteins | sample 5560001 | NCBI WGS metagenome assembly JAABUQ01 (sample SAMN10711888, study PRJNA513371) | rock metagenome | isolation source: Antarctica rocks | place: Antarctica: Victoria Land, Finger Mt nord | collected 2015-12-18
TTGGCTTCCAGACAAAGAAGCCGCGAAACAAGGATGGGCCTTGCTTGGGACGCTGACGCATAAACTCGCCATGTTTGGCTACTGACGCATTAAGCCCCGTTTCGGCAGGAAATTAAGTCAAATGACAATAATGCAGGGAATGAGTGTCTAGCGAGCCTTTTAACTTTTTAGACGCTTGTTCCTCTGGCCGATGTTGGTAGCATCGGCCATTCTACCCTACAGATTTCGCACTACGTCTACTTGGCTAATGTCGGAATGATTTTAATAGGTAGTCTTGCCTTTTTCCTACTTGCCTTTTACTCTCGTTGTCATTCCCATATTTAGGATTTAGATTTGAGAATATTTAGCTTGTAATTTTATTGAAAGCAAGTTCTCAATCACTAAAAAGATAATAACACGATGAAAATGAGAATGTCAATGTCTTTTGCATGAATTTATCAAGCAAGGGGCGATATTCGCATTCTCTTTATCATTTTCAAATCATAATGACTCACAAAGGATAATTGAGATTGATTTTCAAAATATTGTCAAATAACGTTTCTTATGTTATACTCATTCTCATGGAGAAGAATTCTGCAGTAAATGAGAGAGCATAAATGGTAGAAAATAAAGAAGAGATAACTAGGCCATATTATTGGGCTTCTGAAATTCCAACTTTGATTAGTTCAACAACGCCTTCTTTAAGCTCTTTTTATAGATGTGTGGCTAAGAACCAAATTCGTAAGGTTGATAATCAAGGAAAACCTGATGCTGCGTACAATGGGGAAGATGTACAGCGTTTCCTTTCCGGCGAGCTGACTCGACGGAAAGGAGAAGCCGGTCGGGAAAAGTTGTCTAGCAAACAGAAAAATGTATCTATTCATGAGGGAAATTTGAGAGTATCTGGTACTTCTGTTGCATTGCAGCCTTTAACGATTGATGTGGCTCAGTATGATGACTTATATGATCTTTATGGGCTTGAAATTAATCAGGTTGGACTTATGGATGCTATTGCACCACCAACCTATATACCATGGTTGCAAGCAAACGACCATGCTTATTGGATGTTGTTCGATTCTAAGAATCGGAAGAATATCATAGCAATGCTTGGTGTCTTGCCTCTTCGGGAAGATATAATTCGTCGATTAATCGATAAGGAGATAGTGCCTTCACAGATTACTGCTCAAGATGTACTTAGCTATACCTCTGATGGCAAGTTCAGTGTTTATATTATCTCGGCTATTACAAAGCCAGAGCAAAAAGATACAATAATAGCTCTTATACAACATCTATTCTCATATTGGTGTGAGCATTTTATCTCGGTTGAGTCTGTTTACGCGTCAGTAGCAGATAGCAATGAAGATACTCCCCTTATGCGTATTATGACAGAATGCTTTTTTGTGCCATTAAACCATGAAAAAGACCAATGGGAGCTTCGGCCTTTAGAGAGATCATATCAACCATTGTTTATTAAAAATTATCAAGAATGTATTCAGGGACATAATGAGAAGGTAAAAAAGGAGAAATCTTCAATGCTTGTTTTGGATAGGCCCACTACTCCATCATTGGACGATCTACGTGCTATATACACAAAAAGTTTGACAAGAAAGGGTAATGAGGACTATACAGCGAAAGTGCATGGAATTGTGGATGTGGATGAGAATGGATATGTTACTCGACGAGATGGTTATAACCAGCGTAAGGTGTGGGTAGGTCGGGTTAGAGATGATGATGATATTCGTGCTACATTGCGAATTAATGCATCACTTTTTGGATCTTCAAAGAAGTTTACTGAAGATCAACTTGTAGAATTTCGTCGTGCTTGGTTAAGAAAAAATCCTGACATTTACCGTGTGCTTGAGATAGATGGAGAGGTAGTTGGGTTCATTTTCGCCATACCCCTTCCCATGCCTGTCATAGATCGCATTTTGCTTGGTGAGATCAAGGTAGGTGATGTTTCTATGGAGGACCTTCAAGAATATAAGCCTGGACAGCCTCCAGTGAACATCTACCTTCAGACATTGGGGCTTCATGCCAAGATACAGGGGGGAGAGAAATACTTTGCGGGTTCTTACCTCATTGCTGGTACGGAGCGTCTGATTACAGATGTTGGAAGACAGGGCGGAGAGGTTAGTGGAATATTCACCCGTAGTGATGAGTCAGATGGCCTTAAAATGATTGGTGCTATGGCTTTTGATGAGATGCCAAACTTTTCAGAGCGAGTTGGTAAGTTAGTGTTCTCTCTTGACTTTTCACAAGATAAGCCTAGCCTAAGGGCCTACAAGCAGGCTCTTGAGTCGTACAAAAGTCATCATGTGGTAGAGGGAGGCGTCTAATATTACCTTTTCGCGGAAACGAACGTTAGATAATGTTCGTTTCCGCATTTTTATTTAAGGGAAAAAGCGATGGTTGTACCTTCTATAGACTTTGATGTGCTATTTCGTATTGAGCAGTATCTTGTCAATTTTTGTCGTGATCTCTCTCTTCCGGGCCTTGCAATAGCAATTGTGCAGGATCATGAGATCATCTACCAGCACGGCTTCGGCAAAGCAGCTCCTGGTCGGCCCACGACTTCCGCAACACCATTTATCCTCGGAAGCCTCTCCAAGTCCTTCACAGCATTGGCGGTCATGCAACTCATCGAAGCGGGCAAACTTGCCCTAGATGCTCCGGTACAGCACTATATTCCCTGGTTTCGTGTAAGCGGTCATACTGGTTCTGTGAGTAGTGATAGTCTCTCGGCCCAGATTACCGTTCGGCATTTGCTCTGTCATATCAGTGGTCTTCCACGCTACGACGGGCGCGATCTGCTGAGTGGTTCCGGGGGAAAGACGCTTGAGCAAGTAGTACACGAACTCCGTTTTGTAAAGCTCATCACGCCTATAGGTATCACAGAGTCGGTGGGCAATACCTTCCAGTATTCCAATCTCAATTATGCGGTGTTAGGCTATCTCATCGAGGTCGTTTCCGGTCAATCCTACGGCGACTATATTCAACAGCACATCTTCAGTCCACTCGACATGCACAAAAGTTTTACCAACGAGCAGAAGGCGATCCAGCATGGACTCGCACAGGGGTATCGCTGGTGGTTCGGCTGGCCTGTGCCTTTTACAGCACCTTATTTGAAAGAAGCAGCACCGGCGGCGTTCATTGCATCTACTGCGGAAGACATGGCGAAGTATTTAATTGCCTGCCTGGATGCTGGAACGTCCAATGGTGCGCTACTCTCTCGTAAAGGATTTGGGGAGATGTACGCGCCACAAGGTTTGATGAAGCGGCGAGATGAGTTCAACTATGGCTTCGGTTGGCGCACTGGTCGCTATTGTGGCGAAGAGATGCTGCGGCATGGGGGCGAGGTAAGCAACTTCCGTGCTGATATGATACTGCTCTCCGAACGCAAGCTCGGCGTGGTTGTGCTGGCGAATTGCAACAACGGGATGGTCGCGCGGCTCGGCCTGGACCAAATTGCAATGAATGTAGTCCGGCTCCTGCTCGGCCAACCATTGCCTCAAAAGAGGCTCACGTTTCGCGGCTTCTACGTCCTAGTTGATCTCCTAGTCGTGGTGATCTCGCTGCTGCAGGTTGGTTCACTCGTGCAGCTCCTTCGCTCACCTTCTCGACGCCCTGTAAGGATTGGCTCGATCTTGGCACTGCTGGGCGATGTGATCGGCCCAATGGTACTTCTCTGGCGGTTGCCGAAGTGGGCTGATATGTCCTGGCGAGGGTTGCTGCTCTATGTGCCAGATGTGTCTCGATGGATCGTGGGGATGATGATGGTTTCTTTTGTGAAAAGTGTAGTGCGTCTTTCTAAATGGTTCTTTTTATTGATAAGGGAAATAGTATGAAAACAATGCAACAAGTTCGTGATTACCTCAATCAAGAGCAGTCAATTGCTCGTGACCCTGCAACTCCCGAATGGCAGATATTTACTTCTTTACTCACTCTTGCTAAATCTTGTGACTCAATTGAACAGTTCGTCTCTCAAGCACAATGGTTGCCAATTGAAGGTCCTGTAGAAGAAGTGAAAGAGGCTAAAGAATGGCTTACTATTGCTTTAGATAGGATTCGAGGACAATAGAATGAGCGTGTGATACTCTCATTTTGATGGTATTGATTGTTGTAATGACACCAACTGTTATTATTATGCTAACGGTTGGTGCCAGAAGCAGATAAGCCTTATTTCTAGCAGGTCAACCATGTTCATGATGAACACGGTTGGGGAAGAGGAGTTTTTTATGAGTACTGAAAAGGCACTGGTTCCTCATAGGTTGCAAGAAGTGAACTTCTACGACGACACACTAGCCGTCGCTGTTGTTGACGACAATGCCTACATCGCGCTTAGGCCAATCGCCGATTATCTTGGTCTTGAGTGGAGTTCTCAGCGTTTGCGTATTTTGCGCGATGAAGTTCTTGCAAGACATAGTTCAAATGTAGTAATGACTGGTGCTGATAATCGAAAAAGAGAAATGCTGTGTTTGGAATTGGAATACCTTCCGGGATGGCTCTTTGGGCTGAACGTAAGCCGTGTGAAACCTGAGATTGCCCCGAAATTAACTCGTTATAGGGAAGAATGTTTTAAGATATTATGGCGTGCCTTTCAAGCAGAGTTGAAGCCTTCAACACCTTCTCCAGCTTCTTCTACTTCTCTCACCCAAGTTCGTGATCTTGCACTTGCAGTGGCACAAATGGCAGAACAACAGATAGAACTACAAGGGCAAGTTATTACGGTCAATGCACGAGTAGACCGGGCTGCGGTTGTTGTAAGTGATTTGCAGCGACGGCTTTCCTCAGTCGAACGTCGAGTATTACCACCTGCCGTGATTTCAGAAGAACAAGCAGCAGAGATTTCCACAACGGTCAAGGCACTTGCTGAGCTGATGGCGGGGAAGGATGCAGGGAAGAATCACTACCAGGGGATATTTGGAGAACTCTACCGCCGCTTCGGAATCAGCAGTTATAAGATTATCCGACAAGAAGACTATCAATCGGTTTTGGCCTTTTTGTCTGATTGGCGCATGTCCCTCTAGCATAGTAATGAATATTTGGGGCGAAAAAGAGCATAGGTGCGCTATAGCTACGTAGATACAAAATGGAGACTTTTCGTTGTTCTCTCTTTCCGAGAACATTGATACCTATCTTCGTTTTCCTTGACGATACAGGAAAGCTATGGTTGTATATCTCTGTAGAAATTCATTGGCTCACGTGAGCCAATACTGTACGCTTGCTAGTGATCCAACAAGAACAGGAGTTTTCTGTGCTAACCATTGCATATACCAGTGAAAAAGGTGGAGTTGTCAAAACCGGCTCTACGACCATGCACGCGGTGCTACTTGCAACCGCCCTTGCAGCAGTAGGCAAGCATGTCCTTGTCTTTGACATCGATCCCCAGGGACATACAGGAAAATTGCTTGGGCATCCTCGCGAGAAGCATGTTGGCCCCACGATTAAAGATGTGATTCTCGATGAGACAGGGGCAGTCACGATTAAAGATGTGATTGTTCCCACGTACATCGACCCTGAGACAGCCCGGTTTGTCGATGTGAAGCAGGCAACAGGAAAACTGGTACGAGGACCAGATCTCGTTCCAATTACATTGGCCGCCAATACCCTTGATTTTGATATGAAATCGAAACTCGATTATTGGCCGGACCGCATTCATGAAATCCTTCAACCACTTCAAGAGGACTATGCCTATGGCCTTTTCGATTGTCCTCCAGGCTTACTTGCTCCAACGATGAGTGTCTACTCTGCAGTCAACTTCTTGGCATTTCCAATTACGCCTGATGTTTTAGGAGTCGAAGGCTTTCAGGGTGCAGTGAGCGCAATGCAGAGGGCACAAAAACGGAATACGACCTTACGGGCAGCAGGGGCTTTTTTTACGAAAGTTCACACCTGGCGTACCGATAAAGATGTGATGGAGCAGGTAGCTTCATTGATACAACAAAGTAAACTCGACGTTCCTCTGTTTGAGACAACTGTTCCCGAATCAAAAGACTATAATGAGGCGATCACAGAAGATGGCTCACTCGTAGTACTTTCTCGGCCCGACAGTAAATGTGCGAGAGCGTACTGGTATATCCTCGACAACCTTTTGGAGCGCGTTGGTGGACCAGCGCAGCCGCTTATCAAAAGCGCGGTAACAGCAATGAGGGAAGAAGAACAGAAAGCCGAAGAAGAACGCAAACTCAGTCGAAAAGTGGCGAGGAAAGGAGTGTAGTAAATGCCCCCCAAAAGACCAAAAACCAACCTGTTTTCGGGTGGCCTTCTTGCAAATGCAGCAACAGATGCCATTCCACAAGAAGATGTGGAGATACGGCAAGGGCAGCAAACAACTTCCGATGGAGAGGACGACCCCTTATTCGGAAACACACAACGGGTACGTGAGATCACACAAAAGATAACTAGTATTACTGACAACAGTATGTACCCAAAGATTGCCCTTGAACATCTCGACGATAACCCCTATCAGCCACGCCGACGAATGAACCAGAAGCGATTAGAAGCCCTTGCCAAAGAGATCGGCACGTATGGCTTTAAAGGTGTTTTGTTGGCACGGGTTCATCCAACACAACCACAGCACTACCAACTGGTGTATGGGCATCGACGACGAGAAGCCTCAAAGCTCGCAGGACTCACAGAGATACCCGTCATGGTTGACACCATCAACGACGACGAAATGAAGTTTCTCTCGGTCAATGAGAATGTGCTTCGAGACGACCTTACGCCACTCGATGAAGCCTATGCCTACGCGTCCATGCTGGAAGAGATGAGCCAGGATGCTATCGCTGAACGCTTAGGTGTGTCGAGGGGATATATCCGCAATCGCCTTGATATTCTGAAAGCACCGGATGATGTGCAGGATATGGTCGAGGAAAAGTCGGATACGATGAAAGCAGTGGTCTATCTCAAAGACGTGCAGGAAGCTGATATTAGAAAAACGGCTATTCAAGCTCTCAAAAATGAAGAAGTGACAATCAACCAACTCAAGTTGTTCATCGAGAACTTACGAAGAGCAAGAGTGCAGATAGAGGCAATGCCTGTTCCGATGCAGGGAGAGAGAACGCCTATTTCTCCTGAGCCTAGAGAGGCAAATGATCAGTCCTCTCCTCACTATGCGACAGAAGCGCAACCAGAGAAGCAGGTTTCATCTTTGCCTTCACCAGTACAAACGGCAGGAGAAACACCTCTAAATAAGACTCAGCCATCACTGCTTCAGCAAAGCAAAGAGCAGACAGAGGCAGCGACCGATAGAACAAAAGTGGAAACCTTTATCAAATACGTGCAGAAGTACGAGCAACGCCTGAAGAGTCGTACTATGACGATAGAAGAGAAAACATCTCTTGAAGCACTCGTTGCATGTGTACAAAGCATTCTTGGTCACTATTCAAAAGTACAATGAGAGAGACAAAAGCAACTTTCTCCCCTTCTTGCAGCTTACTAGAAGAAATGGTTGGCTCACGTGAGCCAATACCGTATACTTGCTCTCTTTTCGGCTCACGTGAGCCAGTACTGTGTGCTTGCTCATAGAAAGATATGAAATAGGACCCAAGCCTTTGGGAAAGATATAATTGTAGCTATCCCCTGTGGATACAATAACGAAGGGGTAGCTAAACTGGCTACCCGTTGCTGATGAGACAACGTACCTGTTTTGAATAACAGAAGTACCTATGATATTTCTTTGGTCGTGTGAGTGAGAGCAAAATGCGTACCATACAGGAGTCACCAAAATGGTGACCCCTTTGTAATAGACATAAAAGTAAACGCTTGGTCAATTTGTTCTGGATTAGCTTCGCAAGCACCTGACAAGGAGTAGGTAAAACGAATACTCCTTTGAGCAACGAAAAGGCAAGGGGTATGTAAAACGCGAGAGAGGTTCACCGCCGTGGTAGAAGACATCAAAACAGCAGTCAGCAGGCTCTAGTGCCTGTAGAACAGAAAGAGATTTCATCCAACGCTACAACTTGATCCACAAAATACATTCGTCAAGCAAGAGGGCTGTAGAAGAACTACGGAGGAACCGAGCATGGAAGAGGAGACCATACTAGTCACGCACAAGCAGTACATTGAGATGCTGATTGAAGAATCGTTGCGCGAAGCCGCGGAGATGGAGGCAGGCTTCATGAGTTGGAGTGAACACCATGTCCCCATGTGGCGGTTACAGGGACATGATGAGCATTGGATTCGTCAGCGTATTGAAACAGCGCAGAGTACACGTCGTTTGCATCGCACATTCAAAGAACAAGGCTTGACCATACTTGGGATATGTGAAGAGCTTCGCAACACCTACGCGAATGCACCGGAACTCTATGATTTGGCAGCAGAACGCGAACGTCGTCACCCAGGCTCTCTTCGCTATCGCGGAAATACGAGCGATCTTCGGCAACGCTACACACTTCGTGTCCTCATTTATGAAACCGATAAATTGTCTTACGAGCGATATCGTCGTTGGAGGGGACAGCCCGCACCAGGGCCAGATGAGCCTTTTTTCGAGCAACCCGATGAAATACGAGTGGTGCGAGATTTGAGTACCGTCGAGGAACTAGAACTGATGCTGACCTTGAGTCGATATACCCTCCAGCTTCTTGACACAGCAGACCCCCTCACACATGCTGAGATAGCAGCACGGATGGAAACGTATGGCAAGCAACTCCGCGCGGCCTTTTTCTCCACGAGTGGCTATTTGCCGGAAGACTCGACAACTCCGTATGTTCCCGTGACGATAGATGGTCCACAGGATCACGATGTCTACTATGCCAAAGAATATCAGTGAGGATCCAATCTTAAAGGAGGAGAGAAGAAGTGACTCATCATAAGGCGAATACATGAATGAGGAGACAAGCCAATGATTACCGATGATCCACAAGAGATGAAGCAACGATTAACAGCATATATCAACAATGCAAGTAGTGCCTTAGAAACACTAGCATCCCTTGACCCATCCGATTTTGACCTCTCCAAACGACCAGAGCCAGGATCAATGCACGAGCAGTACCTTCAGGCATTGAATGATCTCAATACCGCACGGACATGGCTTGGTATCGCAAGTGAGCAGCTACACGACCTATTGAACCAGTACAACGATTCCTTGATTGAGGCAGCTCAGGAACAGAGGAAACAAGAGCATCCTGGGGATATTGCTGAGTGAGACACCTACCTGGATACACAAAGGTGATGCTCGGCTCAAAAAGCGTGCCGTCACGGTCGCGGAAAGCGGTGCAGTTGTGCGCGGGAAGATCACCGCGATCTTAAAATACAGCGATGGTGCAGAACGGATCGAGATCAGGAGTGGAACGCCCAGAACAGGAACTACAACCGTCTGGGCTAATCCAGTAGATGTTGAGATAGTGGAAGAACATCACAAGGAGTAATATAAGCATACCGTTAGCAGAATAGTATCTCAAAACAAATGGGGATGATCCAAATTGGACCAAGATTGTTGTCGATCCAGTTACGGTTGCAGGGCAGAAAGGCACCTTTGGTCAAGCACTCTTTATATGGTCAAACTGCGTTTCACCGGTGGAGCTGACAACTTCATCGCTTGACGGATCGCAGGTGCTTCAGGGTATTGTTTGGCTATCGGACCACCATATTGCGGCTTGTCGAATACCTCTTGAGCCACAATGTCAGCTATTTGCAATCGTGTATGAATCAATGCCATCTCTGATGCATGCTTCTTCTCATCTCTATATTGCAAAAGTAGAGAACCCACACCGAGTACAAAGGTCACAGCACCGGGCCAGAAACTATACCAGATTCCAATAAAACTGACAACAGTTATCAATCCTGAGCAAATCATTGCAGCATGTGATGTTACTGCACTCCAAAGTCTTTTCATAGGTTCACCTCAATAATCTAGCGCGGTGACACGGTACTACTGTGTTGATTGACAAATAAAATGATTCTGGCCCACTTTAGGTGATGAGAAGATGCTCTCACCCCGCTCCTCACCTGGCAAGAGACTCCTTTTCTCATTCGTCCATCGGCTTTGCTGTCGTTGCGCTCCTGGCCTGGCTTGAAGCCATAAGTCATCACCTAAAGCGGGCCAGAACCAAAGTATTTCGACAAACAACAGTTACGCTATCCCTGCTCTTCAAGAACACTCAGATTCTTTTGAGTCGCCTCCCTCAAATACTGCTCTTGTAACTCTGGGTGCCAAATCATTTCATAATGACCTTTGTTGGCATCACTTCCTTTGATGATGCAGTACGTCATGTTACTTGCAGCAGCAGTCTTCTCAGCGAAGGTTTGTTTGGCGACGACGACGGGGGCATCAAGTTGGTTGTCTGCTTTTACTTCGACGATGACATACTGATCGTCTGCTTTTTGGAGCAGAAAATCAGGATAGTAGCTACGGATGGTGTGCGATTCCGGGTCAATGTACTGCACGAAAAAGTCTGATTGGTTATGGGTGAGCATTCCCGTAAAATAAACCTTTTTCACGCGACTGTCACCCAGAAGAGAGTTGAAAAGATTCTGTTCTGGTAAGGAGTCAAAACAATAGGCATCCAGGTGAAAGCTTTTCTCTGCATACTGTGTGCGTTCCTGTTCTCGGACGAGGAGCGTGGGTTTTGCGTTGATCTCATAGTAACCACGTTCTGGCACTTTGACAAGATCAATGATCTGTTCTTCTGGAAGTTCGTACTTGATAATTTCATAGATTTCTTGGAAGAGCTGCGGAATGACGCAGTCGTAGAGCAGTTCGTTAAATTCGTTCACTCGCGTGACAATCGTGTCCATTCCATCAACCGTGCTGATGAGTATCTCTTCGATTTCTATGCAGGAGCGGTTCAGATACCGTGCGACTTCGGCCACGAGGGTGAGTGGACTAAAGGTGCGCCGCTCTCTCGACTCAGAAATGTCCTCCGTCCTCGAACGGGTCTGCGCGGAAAGCCCTTCTCGCTCTTCGTGCATCAAACGGTAGTGCTCGGTCTGAATATCATCTATTCCCAGGTTCACATGGGGAGGAAGTTGCTTTTCCCGCATCCGAAAGAGGCTTCGTATCCGTGTCAGACGCACTTTTTCGACAGGGCGCTTGACGTGGACTTCGACACGCTGTGTATCAGTACTGTTTGAGTGTAGATTGTCCACGGTGACACGGAAATTCTGTTGAAGCTCATCCTCTAGAATAGCCATATTCTCGCTACTCAAGTAGACGTGGCCGGTGCGCTGCACCTCACCAATGGCACGAAGGCAGCGCATAGAGGCTTGCAGGACAAAAATCTTGGATTTTGGCTTGCGATAGAGCGCGACCGCAAACAGGGAACGGCAGTTCCAGCCTTCACGTCCTTTATTGACGAGCAGAATGAATTGCTTTTCCGAGCCAGGAGTATCAAGACGGTTGAACTCACGAATGTCCTCATTTGAGGTAAGTTTGGGATCACCAACATTGATAAGAATTTTATTTGTGGAGATGCCCCGTTTCACAAGAGCTTGCTCAAGCGCAGGGAGCAGTTCGTTCTGGAGTTCGTCGATGGTAGTGGCGAAGAAGGCCATCTTGGGGCGCATCCCCTCATGGCGGTCTTCAAGGGTATTGTTCGAGAGAAAATCTTGGACGGCGATCTCTGTGAACTCTGAGGTGCGAGCGTTGCTGTAGCCGTGAATGCGTACCTGCTTGAGGTACTGCTTATGAATAGCCTCAGCAAGACCAAATGCATAGACGACTTCTGGAAGGACGCGGTTTTGTACATAGGGTGTGCCTGTGTAGTTGAAACAGGCGACGACGTGTGAGCCAGCACGTTTGAGGCTCGCTGCGAGTTCGTCAATGGTTAGTCGCAGGCTTGTCCGGCTACTGTCAGTTCCCATATCATCGGCGAGCTGCTTGCCAAAGGCATGATGCGCCTCGTCCACATAAATTCCAAGTTGGCTGAGTCGCTGAAGCTTCTGGAACCGTTGGTTGGAGGTCAGAGCCTCCTCGCTGTCCAGGTCATCGTTTGCATAGAGGTCGCTGTATTGATCATAGACAGTTCCGGTGGCGAAGGTGGTCTGACGACTCGACATGAAGCGTTCAGCTGGTGACTTCGATGTGTGCTGGCGTTTCAGGATCACTTTTTGTGTATTGGAGACAATCAGGTTGAAGCGAGAGCGATCAAGGACATTGAGCGTCATGCCTGCCTCGTCCAGAAAGTGGAAGCGGATATTGGCATCAAGCCAACTAACGTATTCAGGGGGGACCACACGCGATTTGTCGAAGGTCTGAATTTCACGCAGGGCCTGGAGAACGGTGGTATCAGGTGCAAAGACCAACACATTATGGCAGTATTTGGCATCTTTGGGAAATTTATTGGCAAGGATGAACTCGTAGAAGATGCAGGTCGCCATAAGAATGGTTTTGCCTGTTCCCATAGTGAGCGCAAAGATGTAGTTAGGATAGGCACGCATATAGCTCTTCAGGTGAGTATGGATACGCTCGAAGTCCTCTTTTGTCCGTTCCTCGAAAATGCCGAGCTGGGCAACCTGACCGAATGCTTGGAACTCACCTACAACACTTCGGCCTGAGAACTCGGCAGTCTGATCTGACCACTCTTTGAAGAGTTGGTGGACGGGCTTATTATCAAGGAACTCTTTGAGAAAGATATACATTTCTAGTGCTTCAAACTGCGGCTGGCGCAAAAAGGCATTTGCGTTCGCGGGGCTATTGAAGTCAAGATATTTCTTGGTAAGCTCACGATAGTGCTGACGGATACGACCACGGTTCTGAACATAGAAATGCTGGAGATGAGAGTAGAAAGGAAAATCATATTGTATTGCAACGGACTTAGCCATACATCAGCTCCGTTTCTAGAGACTCGGAGAGCAGATCAGTGATCTTGACACGGATGGTGCCAGCATCGGCTGGGATAGAGTAGCGGCCCACAACGAGTTTGCCGTCTTCAGGCACGTCGGTTATAGCAGGTTGTAGGACGGCACCATCATAGTTCCAATCAATCATGATCGAGTCTACCAGTTCGCGCCAGTCTTCTACGTATTCCTGTTGAAGACTGAGCTTGGCAAGAAGATTCATAGGATAGAATCTGTCGATGACGAGGAAGCCATCACGAAGAACAATTTTTGCCTCGGCGTCGTGCCTGAACTGGAGATCCTGCTTATCACGGAGGATATCAACAACATCCACATCGATTTTATAGGGGCGCACCTCACTTTGGAGTTGGGCCGCAAGATCAGGTTCATGGCCCATACAGACAAGCGTGATCTTCTCTACTGATTGGTTTGGATGTTCAGCTTGTCGCTTCTCAAAGGCCCTATAGTCCAGGCCAGTGATAAGCTCATTGAGGTCCTGGCGGGTTGCAATACGGTTGATAGGCATAATTTTGACCATGCGTCCATCCTTCTCGCCGTCGAACAAGCTCCCAGCTTGAAGTGAGCTGACTTCTAGGGCTTGAATGAGCAATTCTCTTGCCTGTACTGGATTGCGAAAAATGTCATAGTTGTTGACGTTGTACACGTCAAAGCCTGTATAAAATGTGGTTGTGTTTTCTTTATCAAGCTCTAAAGTGAATGGTTTTGCTTGAAACTCTGAGGCGACAGACAACAAACGTTTTGTCGTAGTCTGCACCGCGCCTAAGTTGATATCAGCACCGATGAAACGGCGACCTAGTTTCATTGCTACTGCCTGAGTTGTGCCACTACCCATAAAGCAGTCAAATATAATATCATCAGGATTGGAAGAGGCTTTAATGATTCGCTGCAAAAGTGCTTCAGGTTTTTGTGTTGGATAATTTAATAATTCATCCCTATATCTATCTCCCGACCATATATCTATCCACCAATCCTCAAGCTTCTTACCTTCTGCTTCAAGTCTATCCTTTATTTCTTGATCACTTTTCTCTGTTGAGCCAAATACTTGTCCTGTGTTATGGACTCCACTCTTATGAGCAATACGTGGTTGATTAAAAATATTATGATCACTCTTAGAATAAAAGAGTATAGTATCATGCTTTCTAGGGTAAAAGTTTGTGCTTGCTGCCGGACCAGTGTAACACCAGGCAATTTCATTGCGAAAATTAGACAATCCATATATCTCATCTAAAATTGAACGAATATAATGCGACTTATGCCAATCGCAATGTACATAAATTACACCATCCACTGCTAGTAGCTCTTTGATGAGAATTAACCTCTCGTAAATAAACTGCAAGTAATCATCATTAGCCCAAATATCGGTATATTGTTTTTCTTCAAACGTGCTTTGATCATTCCTAGTTTCTTTACCTCTTACTCTGATAGTTCTTTTGTAGTCTGCTTTAGAGTCAAAGGGAGGGTCGATATATATTAACTTGACTTTGCTGCGATACTCTTTGAGCAAGTGACTCATGACTTGGAGGTTGTCCCCCCAGTAGATTTTGTTGCGCCATCCGTCTACCTCGGGGCCAAAGGTTTCTTTGTGTTGGGCAGGATAGTATTGCGTGGAGGTAAAGGGGCGCTTGCCCGCCCACTGAAGCATAGGAAAGCCATGGATTGGTGCAAATGTATATTCCTCGACGCGCTTCACGGGACCATTCTCACGCAAGCCCAGTTCCTGCTGGTGCTGCTCAGTGCTCATATGGTGGTACTCCTAAATTTCCAGTTTTTTGCATCGCAGTAGTGGTGTATATCGCAGTCACGACAGAGCTTGGTTGGACGTGCCGAAATCGCAAAATCGTGTGCTTCGATGCGACTGACGACAGTATCAAAGATGTTGATCGTGTGTTCAATGGATTGCCCATCTCTACGAAACGTGATATATGGGGAGCCTGACTCCTCACCTGTATAGTAAAGATGTGTTTTGCTGATTTTCTGGCCTGTTCGTTGTTCGACAATGTGGGCATAGACCTCGAGTTGGCGACGATACTGATTCAGCTTTTCGCGATCTCTAGGGTCATTGACATCAAGCTTCCGCTCTGACTTGAAGTCTACCAGTTCTACCGTATCGCCTACGCCTGCGATGAGATCAACTTTGCCTGCGAGGATGTAGTGCTCTTTGACCAGCGATACCGCAACCTCGGCCTCACGAATGTGGGACCAGTTTCCATTGTGGCGGTGATAGTAGCGGAGCACTTGTTCTATCGCTAAGGTGCGGGGGGCAGGGGCGAGATAGACACGCTCACGTCTCGTGAGTTGGACATAGTTGGTGTCGAACCAGGTACGTATCTGGTCTTCTGAAAGACGATGTTGCTCGCCCCGCAGGACGGTTCTATGAATATCCTCAATGGTTTGATGCACCAGGGTTCCGAAGAGGATAGAGTTACGGCGTACCGGTACAAAGTCTAACTCACGAAAAAAGCGATACTGCTCCGCACAGTTCTCGTACACGGTAATGTGCGACGTGAAGGAGTATTCGCGCTTGAGGTGAGCCTGTTTTACAACCTCTAATGGCAGTTCCGAGAGACGAAGTGCTGGATCGCGCCAGGAAGGGAGGTCCTGGTAGTAATCCTTAAAATATGCGGAAGGAGTACGACCCTGTCCTTGCTTCTCGGAAGCAGTAAGAACAAGGAGATTTTGCGCACGTGAGAAGGCAGTGTAGTAGAGCCGACGAAAATCATAGTACTTGGTTTGTTCAAGCGGCTCAAATGGTGGGCGGACAAGATAGCCCTGTTCGAGTATTTCATCGAGCGGAGTGTACTGCTTCCGAGGGACGGAATTCAGAGAGCCGACCATGACGATTGGAAATTCAAGCCCCTTTGCCTGGTGGATCGTCAGAAAGGAGACATAGCCACTCGGGGCATACTCGGCCTCGTCCTCATACTCGTTGATGCCACCGTCCTTCAGAAAGCGCAGAAAACGATTGAACAGGTGCCGAAGGTTCTGGTCGAGGTACTCGGGTAGGAACACGGTGATGTGATGCAGGTACTCAAATTTGTTGAGAAGCTGCGAGAAGAGGCCCAGATTACGCATTGCACGGCTCTGTTGCAAGCCCCCTTTAAGGAGGTCTTCCTCCAAATAACGAGAGAAAAGGGGGAAGCGCAACAACTCGTAGAATAAGCCAGAGAAGGCGTAGTCAGTGTTTTCGAGCAGCGTGTCATGCTGTCTCCTCTTGAGTTGGCACCAACGCAACAGGTCTGCGTGTTCGGGCTTACGGAGTGTCTCGGCAAAGGAGGCAAAGCACTCGGTGTCGTAGTAGTCCCAGATATCGAGGTGGGCGTCGGTAGACCACTTCCGCGCTTGAGGGAACTGGGGGAAGAGGAAGATGAGGGCACCGAGGATGAGACGCACTTCCTCGCGGTCAAAGAACTGATTAGCACGCGGAGAATAGACGGGGATACCATGGTGCTCGAGGTAGACCGCTAAGGCACGAACTTTGGGGTTCTTGACAGAGTGGAAAAGAAATGCAACCTGGTTCCAGTTCGTCAACTGCCCTTTCGTCCTCAGTGCTTGCAGAAACGCAAGAACTTCCTCTTGCCAGGCTTCATCCGATTGGGCCGAGACGCGTACTACGGCGGGAAGCGGTGGAAAGTCAGCTGGTCGTGGCGTTATGTGTTTGGGATAGCGAAAATTTTGCGCGTCATGCGTCCATTCCTGGCCCGCCATCCAGCGTGAACAGAAGGTGATGATATCTTCGTGCGACCGATAGTTAGTCTCTAAAGAGACACGCGTACAAGGAGCGGTGAAGGCTGACCCAAATTGCAAGATATTCCGTATCGTGGCCCCGCGGAAGCGGTAGATGCCTTGATCGTCATCTCCTACGACGCAAAGGTTGGGCGTGTCGGTTCCAACGAGTTCTAACAGGATCTGCTCCTGAATCGTGTTCGTGTCCTGGTATTCGTCTACCATAACGTAGGCAATATGCTCTTGTAGAGCTGTACGAACAGATGGGTGCTCTCGGAGCAGTTGTAGGGCCTCACTTTGAATAGTTGAGAAGTCGAGTGCATTTGCCTCTTCTAGCTGAGTACGATAGAGCTGTGTACAAAGGCCCAAGGCACGAATGCTTTCATCTGGAGCAGTGAGGAGAGTTTCTACATCGAGGGCTTCTTCGGCGACCATGTTGATGCGCTTCACCAGGTCTTCGCTGCGATCCCAAGTACTTCTTTTCTCGGAAGTGCCAGTGATGGAAGCAATACCGGGGAGTGCTTCGAACGCTGTGAAGTGCTGATAGACAAAATAGTGCTGGTCAAACTCATCGAAGACCGTAAAGTTATGTTTCAGGCGAGTATATTCCCGATGGTCTTGTAACCATCGCAGGCAAATCGCGTGAAAGGTTCCAAGATACATTTCGTTCAGATTAAATTGCACGTTGAGGGTATCAAGGCGGTTGGAAATACGGGTTGTCAGTTCTTGAGCCGCCTTATCGGTGAATGTCACGACCATGATGCGATCTGGAGTGATACTTTTTTGCGTCAAGAGCGAGACGATACGCTCCACCAGGGTAAAGGTCTTCCCAGAGCCAGGGCCAGCAATAATAAGCAATGGCCCTTCTGACGTGGTGATTGCTTCCAATTGCTGGGCATTTGCAGATGAGTTCACAAGTGATTCTACCATACACTACTATCTTTCTCAATTACTGTCATCACTTCAATCTCATAATTATATAGTATACCGTATAGAGGGTAAATACGGTGAGCATCGCCTCAATGACTGTAGAGGATAGCAGACGGCCCTCCATCGCGGCTACACGCGCCCCGGACTCCACCCGAATGCGAATAGAGACCATTGGCACATTCGACCACATAGCCATGAGTCGCGGTCCAGAACGTCGAGACACACGAGAAATACTGCCCACAGAACGCCGACGGCGGCGAATAAATCAGGTTGCCCGTCACAAAATTAAAGCCCCAAGGGTTGCCATTGGTTCCCGTAGGCGGGGGCTGCGTCGGTTGAGGCGGCTGCGTGGGCGCAACGGTTGGGACCGGGGCCTGGGTCGGAACAGGCGTTGGCACAGGCCGTTGGGTCGGAGCAACCGTTGGCACAGGTGTCTCGATAGGGGCAGTCGTCGAGGTTGGGACAATGTTGGGCGAGACGGTTGGAGTCTCGACTGCGTTTGAGGTGGTCGATGAGGCCGTGGGTGCAGGAGTGGCACTCTGCACGTCCGATGTTGGAGTATCTGAGAGGAGACCGGTCGTCGTTGTTGGCAGGAGTGTTGCGGTTCGTTGGGGACCGAGGGCAGCCCCTACACTGCCACAGGTACACAACGACAGCAACACGATCAGGGTCGCGATGCCGCAGCCAATGCCCCACTGGGTTCGCTTGTGGGCGGCCCGATATCTTTGCCACAGTGTTGGCTTGTGTGGAGGTCGTACAGGAATAGGTGGTCTGGGTGGCGGTGGAAGAAATGGCTGCTGAAACGGTGGCTGCTGCATAGTGCTCCCCTTCCTCGACAAATACAAACGATCATGGTGCTTGAATGCACAGCATACCCCCAAACAAGTAGGAGTCCTCCGCAGTTCAGGTAATGATTGGGTTGTCGTTGCGGGAAAAAGGGAAAGAT
>JAABUQ010006189.1_pt1 | contig 18376 bp, 18 predicted proteins | sample 5560001 | NCBI WGS metagenome assembly JAABUQ01 (sample SAMN10711888, study PRJNA513371) | rock metagenome | isolation source: Antarctica rocks | place: Antarctica: Victoria Land, Finger Mt nord | collected 2015-12-18
AACCAGGCTGGCAGCGCCCACCAGGGCCCAACCGCTCCCGGTGACGACACAGTGCGCCTCCCGACAGCGAGCGAAGTTGGCCAAGCAGTAGGCGGCGAACGCCAGGAAGTAGACGGCGCTCAGCCATTGGCTGGCGGGAGCACCGAGGAGAAGGCTAGCGACGAAGACGGCGCCGGCGAAGAAGACGGAGTAGCAGCCACGGAGGATTGGTGCGGTCATCCCGATGAACGCGTCCAGCATCCGCTCAAAACCGTTCCGGGCTGGCGACGCCTCGGGAGCGCAGGTGCCACCGACACACGTCCACTGCTGACGCCAGGAGGACATGCGCCGCTGCGTCATCAGGCGAGCATCACCCATCAATGTGCAGCAGTTCGAGCATCCGGGCCCAATCTTCGGCTGTCGTCGCGGTCGCAGTCCAGTCCTGTCGGCCGCTCCAGTGCAGCCAACACCTGCTCCTCAGTGGGAAGGTCGAGCCGGCATGAGGACGTCTGGGTCGCCGGCCGTCGCCCGATGACGTCGATGCCGTTGATGAGCAGGGTTGGTGAGGCGTACTCGCCCTCCAGGTCCTCGAGGACGGCACGGAGCCCGGATCGAGCCAGGCTCCGACGCAGTGTCTCGCGGACCCGATCCACCAGGGTGCAACCGGGGACATGCAGGAACTGAACCTTGACCGGCTTCGACTCGAGACTAGTGCGCACGATTCATTACTTCTTGGCGCGCCTGATGGCTCGCGATCCTAACTGACGCCTGGGGCCAGTTCCGCCTACGACAAGATGAAGTATATGCCTCTCCGTATAGGTCACCCGCGCCCCCGGAGAGGAAGGACGAGAATCAGGTTCCGCGAACAGAGGGCGTATCGATCGCGGCTTGGTGCGGCGTCTTCCTGGCCGACCTGCTCTTGCGTCACCGCGACTACTACGCCGACGCGGATCTGTACGATCCGCGCGGCCGTTATGGGTGGATCAACCCTGTGACACTGGGAAGTACGGTTGTCGCCAGCCTGCTCGGCTGCCCCTCAGTCGTTCGCGAGTACGTCAGCAGGAGGAGGCCGACGTCCAGGCCCGGGCTGCTGCGCCGACTGGAGCGGCCGCCGCCCGTCGCTAGCCCGGCCTGCGCTGAGGTCACAGGTGGAGACGGATGCCGACCGCTCCCTCTCCAAGGCGACCCGTGCCTCAAGGATCTTGCCGACGGGCTGCGCCTCGGCCGCCAGCTCGGCCCGCTGGCCCGGTCGAGAGCGGACGGAAGGCTTCCGCCCGAAAGCCTCACCGGTTTGCCTTCCCCACGCCGCTCCCAAACTCCGGCGACAGTCCCGTCGACGACAAGTGTGGGGATGACTACCCCGCAGAGGCGTCCGAGCCGCAGCGACGTGCCGGGGAGGGTCGCCTGACGATCGCGTGAGCAGCTCGCTCCAGATCCTCGGCTGCCAATTGGTCGCGATCGTCGAACTGAAGGCGCTCCATGTCAAGCGCTGTGAGGGGACCCTTTCGCGTCTGGAGGGCCGTCCGGATCTCCGCCGCCCGGTAGCCGGGGTCAAAATCGTTTTGAGAAGTGCCTGTGTAATAGGGGTAGTCCCCGCCGACCGGGCGCTGATTCGCGGAGACCACCATGTGGATGGGCGGGTCGTAAGCCTGCGGTACCTGCTCCAGCGGTACTGTGCCGACCACGTCTGCCTCGCCGGTGCCGGGCAGGGGAAGGTCCGGCCGAGCGGCGTTCACGATCGGATAGAGCCCGGGAGCATAGATGCCGATGTGGCCGGCGGCGTCGGCGTAGATCCAGTTCTGCGTCGGCGAGGTCCAATCTGTCAGCGCCGACTTGAAGCTCGGCCAGTCTCCCGCCCGCATCATCCTGAGGATCGAGCCCAGGCCGCTGGAGGGGACGTTGCCCATCCAATCCACTGCCAGCGCCTGGCCCTGCTGCGTCAGGATCGGCCCGTGCACAGTCAGCCTCAGCTCATGGTGGTCCACCGCGCCACCCTTGACAGGGATGTCGTAGGAGATCTTGTCCATTCGATGCCAGGCTTCCTGCCAGAAATACTGGTCGGGGTGCGCTGGGTCGGTCTTTTCGGCGTAGTAGAGCGTCGCCTGGTTCTGGGTGTCGGTGGCCCCCCAGCTGATCTGTTTGTTGCGACCAATCGGCACCACCGGGGCGCCGGGGAAGGTGACCCCGCGGACGTGATAGGAGGGCGACTCCAGATCCACCTGAAACCACACTGAGGGCAGGTTCAGCGCCAGGTGAGGATCGTTGGCCATGAGCGGCTTGCCGGAGGCGGTCAGGGTCCCGTCGACAGCCCAGTTGTTGCTGGCGCCGGTCTCCGAAGCCAGCTTCGGCAGGCCGGCGGTTCGGCTGAGCAGTGAGGCCGCTGCCACATCCGCTCCATCGCTTACGACCGCCGCTGGCAGCGGTGCCGCAGCGGCTGTCTGGTAGGGCCCGGGATCGTAGGGGGTGTCGCGGTTGGACGCCGGCACAACGGGGAACCAGCGGCTCGCCCGATCGGCGCCAAGCGCTTTCACCAGGCGGGCGTTTGTCAGCGGGTTGGTCTGATAGGCGAGATCCTGAGCCTGGATGCCCTTGATTACAGCCGTGTCCAGGACCTGCCAGTCGGCCGGCTCATAGCCGAGGAGCTTGAAGAAAGCCGGCAGGTTGCGCTCTGTCTTGGCCTCGTGGATGCGGGCGTTGACACCGTCTGCGTAGGCCTGCAACACCGCGCGCTCATCGGGCGCCAGGCGCTTCAGATCCTTCAGCGCAGTGCGGCTCAGCCCCAGGTCCAGCTCGAACTCGTCGACGGGGAGCAGTTTGCCGCCCAGCACCTGAGCCAGGCGGCCCTCGCCCTGGCGCCGGATCAAGTCCATCTCGAAGAGGCGGTGGCGGGCGTGCACGTAGCCCAGGGCGAGGAAGAGGTCGTGATCGTCCCGGGCCCGGATGTGCGGCACGCCCTCAGCGTCGAAGGTGACCGAGGTTTGGGCGTGCAGGCCGGTCAGCTGCAGGGTCTGATCGTGCGGTGGAGCGGCATCCCGCCCGGCGGTCCAGAAACCGGTTGCGGGGTCGAGGAGAGGACCGACACCTGTCAGCGGACCCACGCCGTTGGTGCCGGAGTAGAGGAGCACGGCGCAGACCAAGGTGGCCAGGATCGCGTTTAGCAGCGCACCCGATCTGCGGACCACCCGCCGAAGGCTAGCATCGCGTCGACGCTGCGCACGACGCCCTGCCCGGAAGGCAACGCGATGCCGAACTGTTCGCTCAGCGCTGAACTCAGCGTCCTGTGAACTCTGGCTCCTGCTTCTGGAAGAACGAGACAATTCCGAGGAGTGCGTCCTGACTCAACGCCGCGCGGGCGAAGTTCCGAGCTTCCAGCTCCAGTGCCGCTGCCAGGGGCAGGTCCTCGCCCTCGTTCAGTGACTGTTTTATGAGCCCCAGGGCGAGCGTCGGCGCCCGCGCCAGCCGCTCAGCCAGCTCTCGCACCGCCTGCTCCAGCCGCTGCGGCGGCACCGCCTGGTTGACCAGACCGATTCCCTCCGCCTCGACCGCTGAGAGCCTCCTCGCTTCGAAGAGCAGGGGCAGAGCCCGCGCCCTGCCGATCAGGCGCGGCAGCCTCTGGCTGCCGCCGGCGCCGGGCATGATGCCGAGGGCCGCCTCCGTCTGGCCGATCCGGGCGCGGCCGTCCTGGACCATGATCCGGTAGTCGCAGCAGAGCGCCAGCTCGCAGCCGCCGCCCAGCGCATGGCCGCTCAAGCGAGCGATGACAGGCTTGGGGCAGGCCGCGATGGCGGCAAAGCCGGCAGCAGAGCGAGCAAGCAGGCGCACCACCTGCTCTTCCGCGTCCGGCGCCTCCCGGTCCAAGCTGCCCATCTCGCTCAGGTCCGCGCCGACGCTGAAGTAGCGCTCGTAGGCGCTCTCCAGCACCACCGCGCGGACCTCGACATCGGCGCCCAGTGCAGTGAACGCGGCGGCCAGCTCCTGCATCAGATCGGGCGCTATCGCGTTGTTGCCGCCGCGGTGCATGACCACGCGGGCAACAGAGCCTGATAACCGGACGTCTACAAAGTCAGCCACCTCAGGCGGTGAAGAGCGGGATGCCGCCGGCGATCTCCAGCGCCGCTCCGGTTATGTAACCTGCCTCTTCGCTGCAGAGAAACGCGATAGCGGCGGCGACCTCCGACGGCTCCCCGAAGCGCTTGAACACAGTGCGGTTCCGGAAGCGCTCGTAGAGCGGGTTCACGGCGGCCGCGGCGCTGCCCGCCTCGCTGAGCACGATGCCGGGCACCACTGCGTTGGCGGTGATGCCATGCCTGCCGCCCTCCAGCGCCGCCGTCCGCGCCAGCCCGATCAGCCCCGCCTTGGTGGCGGCGTAGCTGGCCTGTCCGAAGCCACCCATAGTGCCGGCCACGCTGGACATGTAGATGATCCGACCCCAACCGCGCTCGACGAGGTGGGGCCAAACCTCCTTCGTGCAGTTGAAAGCCCCCGTCAAGTTGACAGCGATGTCGCGGTCCCAGAGTGCGTAGTCCTGCTGCGGAATCTGCGCTGTGTGGTCAAGCGTGGCGGCGTTGTTGATCAGAATGTCGATGCCGCCGAACTGCTCTTTGACCTGAGCGAACACATCTCGCACCTGTTCGCGGTTGGTCACGTCCATCTTCACAGCCGTCGAGCGCCGGCCCAGAGAGCGGATCTCCTCGGCGGTGGCGTGGGAGTGCACCCAGCCCTGGCTGGCCGCAACCTGGGCCAGCACACTGTTGGCGCCTTCGGCGGTGGTGGCCAACTGCGGATCGTCCTCCAGCAGGATGTCAGTGATGACCACGTCGGCTCCCTGCCTGGCCAGGGTGAGGGCGTCCTCCCGGCCCAAACCGCGGGAAGCGCCCGTGACTACGGCGACCCGACCGCTGAGATCAAACATGTCTGCCGCCATCTGTGACCCGCCTCAATCGTTGAGCCGGATGGTGGCGCGCTGGCCGCTGATGGCGCGGGCGATCACCAAGCGCTGGATTTCGGCAGTGCCCTCCCAGATCTGGTAGATCTTCGCATCGCGCATCCACTTCTCGACCGGGTACTCCTTGATGTAGCCGTAGCCGCCCAGCACCTGGATCGCGTCGACTGTCACCTGCATCGCCACGTCGGCCGCGAAGAGCTTGGCCATGGAGCCCTCCGCCCGCTCGAAAGGCCGCCGGTTGACTGCCATCCAGCCGGCGCGCCAGATGAGCAGCCGGGCGGCGTCGATGCTGGTCGCCATGTCGGCCAGCTTGAAGCCGATCGCCTCGTGCTGAACGAGCGGCCGGCCGAACTGGTGTCGCTCACAGGCGTAGTCAAGCGCGAACTCGTAGGCCGCCCGAGCGATGCCAAGGGCCCCCGCCGCCACGCCCGGTCGGGTCGCCTCCAGGGTGGTCAACGCCCCCAGCGCCCCGGGTCCGGCGGCATCGCTCTCCGGCTCACCGCCCAAGCGGTGGTCCTCTGGCACGAAGCACTCTTCCAAGATGAGCTGCGCGGTGTGGCTGGCCCGGACACCGAGCTTCTGCTCTTTGCGGCCCATGACGAGGCCTAAGGTGTCCTTTTCGACCAGGAAGGCGGCTATGCCGCCGGGTCCGGCGGCGGGATTGGTGTTGGCGAAGATCACGTGGTAGTCGGCGATGCCGCCGTTGGTGCAGAACTGTTTGGTGCCGCTCAGCACGTAGCCGGGCTCGCCGCGCTCAGCAGTGCGCCGGGCGGTTGCTTTCAACGCCAGCGCATCGGAGCCCGAATCGGGCTCGGTCAGACCCAGGCCGCCCAGCACCAGCCGCTCGGGATCGGTGAACTGCGGCAGCCAGCGACGCTTCTGCTCCTCATTGCCCATGGAACGGATGCCGGCGATGGCAAGGCCCATGCTCTGGATGCAAACACCTATGCCTGCGCAGCCCCAGTGCAGCTCTTCGTTGAGGATCAGCTCAGTCAGGAAGTCAAGGCCCTGGCCCCCGTACTCCTCGGGCAGAAAGGCGGCCGGACTCAGCCCCAGGCGGTGGGCTTTGCGGACCACCTCGTAGGGGAACTCCTCGCTCTCGTCGTAGCGTGCCGCCACGGGGCGGATCTCCTTTTCAGCGAAGGTGTGCGCGAGCTGCCGGATCTCCTCCTGCTCGGGGCTCAGGGAAAAGTCGAGGGGCATGCGATTTCTCCTTTGGGCGCCTGCCCCGCTCAGTAGTTGGCGCTCGCCCTGGAGAGGACGGCTTCGCCGTTCTGGTTGACCGCCGAAAGTTTGAGGCCGCCGTCGTTTGCTTCGGCGCGGTAGGTGATCTCGTCGCCGGGCCTCACCATCCCGGCGAAGCGGCACGATAGGCGGGTCAACCGTCGGGGATCGCCCGCCTCCTCCACTGCGACGCTGGCCAGCAGACCCATTTGGAGCATGCCGTGCGCGATCACGCCGGGCAGCCCCACCGAACGGGCGAACTTCTCGTCCAGGTGGATCGGATTGTGATCGCCCGATGCTTCGGCGTAGGCCACGATCTGCTCCCGGGTGACCGTGACTCTGCGTTCCCTCATGCCGCCTCCCGGATGATGAAGAGTGCCTTCGAGCGACAGATCAGCTCGTCGCCGCTGTTGACGGAGGTTTCGAAGCCCAAGAAGCGCATGCCCCGCCGGCGCTGGTCGGAAACTATGCGGCCCCGCGAGACCACTGTTTCGCCCACCTCCGGATGGCGGCTCCACTCGAACTCCTGCTCAGCATGGAGGAGATTGGCCACGTCCACAGCTGCCTCCGCGTCTTGGAACAGCTGGGGCGCAGTAGCGAACAATCCGTATACGGCTGCGAATGTGGGCGGAACTCCCTGCGCCGGGTCCGCGCCAACCGCCCGGGCAAATGCCTCGACACGCTCGCGCTCGATGGTGAGTTCGACCGGCGGGTACTCCCGGCCGATCAGTGGTGGAACTCCCGGGAGCGCGCCATCGCCTCCAGGTCCCGCTGCTTACGCTCAGCCTGCTCGCGGTCTGGGAAGAAGAGGAAGTGTCCGCGCCCGTGGACGTAGTAGCCCCCTCCCTGGTCACGGGTCACCTTCACCTGCGCCAGTTCCGCGTCGTAGACCTGGCCCGAGGCTGACACCTTGAGAAGCGTCATGCCGAGTAGGCTACTCGCCGCCGCGTCAATCTGTCCTTGAGCCGCCTCAAGAGAAGCGGCCGCAGCTCGAGCCATGCCTCCAGCGCCGCGTCCTCGGCCGCTTCGGCCAGCTGCCGCGGGGCGTAGGCGGCCAGTGTGAAACGATCGGCCAAGCGGCCGGCCGGGCCGGCCGCCTCCGGCATCTCCCGCGCCAGCCGCCGGCCGAACTCGAGGGGCGTTTCACCGGGGGAACCGCGGATGCCTGCCAGTGCCGCCAGCCGCCGCGTCCGGGACCAGGCGCCGTCCGCCGTCCCGGGCCGCAGATAGCGCGACAGGAAGAGTAAGCCCAAGGCCAGGAGCAGGGCCAGCAGGAGCAGCAATAGCGGCGAGGCGGCTGGCAGCCGTGAGGCGCCCGCGCCGCCAGTGCCTGCCACGCCGTTCAGATTGGGATCAAGCAGGCCCGGCGCGATCCGCGGCGTGGACCCTACGCCCCCGTTGCCCGCGCCCACGGCGTTGGGATCGCAGGCGATCGAGCCGGGAGCGCAGCCGGCGCCGGCGCCGCTCCGCTGGATCGGGAAGTACTGGCCGTCCGGCGTGGGCTCGAAGGGGATCCAGCCGTAACTCGGGAAGTACACCTCGACCCAGGTGTGCGCGTCTGACTCCTTCACGACGAAGCGGTCGAGCTTTTCGTCATAGGTGCCAGGGCCATAGCCATTGACCAAGCGGGTGGGCAGGCCGAGGGAGCGCAGCATGTCGCCCATGGCGCTCGCGAAGTACTCGCAGTAGCCCTGCTTGCCGGTGAACAGGAAGTAGTCCAGCGGGTCATCGCTGCCCGGCGATGGCGGACTCAGGGTGTAGGTGTAGGTGCTTCGCAGGTAGGCCTCTATGGCCTGCGCCTGGTCATACGGGTTCGTCTTGCCAGTTGTCACCTGCTGGGCCAGCTGGGCGATGCGCTGCAGCACCTCTGGCCGCCGGTAACCCTGCGCGGGCAGGGTGGCTGCCTGGCTGGGCTGGTAGGCGTTGGAGAAGGCTCGGTAAGGTTCCAGCCAGGCAGGATAGTCAGTGCCAGCGGCCCGCAGCTGATCCTCCCCGGCCGTCGAGTAGGCGGTGTTCACATGGTAGCTGCCGGAGCCGCCCTGGCCATCGAGGCCCGAGAGGCGGTCGAGCGTATAGAGACCGCGGCTGGGGACTGGCTGGCCGTAGCCCCGGCTGGAACGTGCTACGGCCGCGCGGTCGAGCTTCTGCAGTTGACCCGTATAGAAGATGACGTCCTGTGCCGCGCCAGGTGGCTTCAGCATCTGGATCCGCACGCCGGCCTGGACTTGGTCCTGGTAGCTCTCCGCGTAGGAAATCGCTGTGTCCTTGGCGATCGGCACCGGTGGCTGGACTATCTCGTTGTATTTCCACTCGGGACCGGTGGGGCCGCGACCCGTCCGGCTCAGGTTGAGACCGCGGAAGTAGGCAGGACCGCCGTAAGCGTTGTCGAACTTGTAGGTGAAGACGACTCCGCTGGTGCGCTGGATGGGTCCGCCCATCCTGACGTCGCTGGTGAATCCTATCGAGTTCCCGGTGGCGGCCCCCGCTCCAAGCGGGACCGGATGGTTCAAGCGTTCCTGGAGGTCGGCCCAGCCGCGAAAGGCTGAGTTCTGGAGGTCGATGGTGCGATCAGTGGTGGAGAGTGGAGGCAGGAACAGACCGAGCAGTACAAGCCCTACCAGCACCAGCACCCCGCTTTCCCAGAAGTCCCAGCGGGCGTCACCGCTGAGGCGCACCTGCCGCCGTCCCGCCGATTCCAGCGAGCGCTGGTAGGTGGTCCAGAGCAGCAGGCTCAGCGTCAGGATGAGAAAGCTGAGGACATAACCGTTCTGCTGGTCGGGGAAGTTGAGCAGGTTGCCGGCGAAGACGACAGCCCCAGGCGCTACGCCGAGCAGCGGCTGCCGCCAGCGCAGCGAGCACCAGGCGAGCCAGCCGCCGATCAGCCAGAAGCCCAGGTTCAGCAGGTAGAGGTAGGAGACGTTGTCGAGCGCCGCATCCCCGCTCAGCAGCCGCGGCCACCAGGCGCGGGCCAGCCCGAGCAAATCGCCTGGGTCGGTCGGATGGGCGTGGACCAGGGCGCCGTGGCTGGCCCACACCGCTACGAGTGGAGCCGCCAGCAGCCCCACCAGCAGGGCCACGCCGGCCGGCAGCGGGCGGATCAGGGCGGCCAGCCCGAAGAGCAGGCCGGCGCCCAGCGCCACCAACGTGAGAGAGCTCGAATCCGGCACCCAGTTGGCGGTCACTGTGGAGTTGGCCAGAGCCAAGGTCAGCAGGAGGACCAGGCAGGCAGTGACCCAGACGCCGCGCGGCAGCCGGACGGTGCCCCTGACGCGGTCAGACCAGACGGACTGCATCACGCGTGCTCATCAGGCGGGAGAAATCGTCGCCCCGGCGCACCACATAGAGCTCGGTCTCGGAGCCAAGATCAAAGCTCAGGTTGCTGCCGGCGGCGCCAAAGCTGCAGGCGTCCAGGTAGAAGACTATCAACGCGGCGCCCGGCGCTCTGACGGTCTGGAGGCTGCCGAGCCAGGCCGGATCGGCGCTGGGTGTGATGACGGCCACGGCCCGTCGGGGGAGCCGGCGCAGCTTCTCCCAGACGCTGGCGCGGGCGAGCGGCAGACTCCCGTCCGCTCGGCAGAGTGCGAAATAGTCAAGCAGCGCCCGGTCCTTCCGGCCGGTGCGGCTGGGCTCGATCAGCGTCCCGCGATCGTCGGTGGCGACCAGGCCGACCTGGCGCCCGTTCTCCTGCACCTGGACGCAGAGGGAGGCAGCCAGGCTGACGGCGTATTCAAGAGTCGACTCCAGGCCTTCGCCATAGTGGACGCTGCCTTCCAAGTCCAGCACCACCCAGACGTCGGCTGTGAGCGGCTGCTCAAAAGTCTTGCTCATGAGCTGGCCGTGCTTGTGGCTGAGCGGCCAGTGGATGCGGCCGAAAGAGTCGCCGGGCACGTAGTCGCGGACACCTGAGCTCTCCGGCGGGTAGTCGGACCAGTTGCCTGTGCGGGGCGCGATGCCGGCATGCTGGCTGGCCGGCACCACCAACTCGGGCAGCGGCCAGATGCGCGGGTAGACGAGGGCTTCGTTGAGTGCCTCGACCCGAACCTGCCGGCGGAACAATCCAAAGGGCTCGCTCACCACGACCTGGGTCGGGCCGAAACGCACTCGGCCACGCTGCTTGTAGACACCTTGGCTGGTCCAGAGAACCGGCCTCTTGCCCAGCGAAACCACGCGACTTGGCTGGTAGTCGCGCAGGCCGCTCAGGTCCTGCACCTCGACCCAGGGCGCGGGCAGGCGGCTCTGCTTCCGCACGCTGAACGTCTCCTCGAACGGCTCACCCACGCTCGAGCGGCCGGCGTCGAGCGAGCGCTGAAGGTGGACTCCCCGGGCCACCAGCCGGGGCCAGGCCCAAGCCAGGAGGAGCAGGCCCCCCAGGGCGTACGCGACAGCGAAAGCGGGCCTTATGGCAGTGAGGTAGGCGAGGAACAGAAGCACTCCGATCCCGGCAGCAAGAAGCACCCGGGTCATCGGCCGCCCCTCCCCGCCAGCGGAACCGATGACATGTCTTCCGAACCCTAGTCGTGCAGCCGGGAAACCGTTGACATCAGCGCCGGCCGGTCAGGATTCGTAGGCCAGCTGGGGCACTGGTTCGTGCTCCAGCAGCTGGCTCAGGATCCGGCTCGCCGTGCTGCCCTGCATCTCCGCGTTGGGCCTGAGGATGATGCGGTGACCCAGGATGGGCTCAGCCAGCGCCTTCACATCATCTGGCAGGACGAAGGAGCGGCCGAGAACCGCCGCTCTGGCCTGGACCCCGTGAAAGAGATTCAGCGTGCCGCGGGTGCTGGCTCCCAGCGCGATTTCGCGATGGCTGCGAGTTTTCTGGACCAGCCGGGCGATGTACTCCTTCAGGGCCGGCTTGACGTAGACCTGGCGGCAGTGGCTCTGCGCATCGCGCAGCTCGTGGGGCGCGATGACAGGCTGCAGCTCATCGAAGGGTGACTCGACCTTGTCCTGGTCCAGCAGCTGAGTCTCCTGCTCGGTGCTCAGATAGCCGAGCCGGACCTTCATGAAGAAGCGGTCAAGCTGGGCCTCAGGCAGGGGGAAGGTGCCCGAGTACTCGATGGGATTCTGGGTGGCCATGACCATGAACGGTCGGGGCAGCAGGTGAGTGTCGCCGTCGACTGTGACTGTGTGCTCCTCCATCGCCTCGAGCAGGGCTGCCTGGGTCTTCGGCGTGGCACGGTTGATCTCGTCCGCCAGCAGCACCTGAGCGAAGACCGGGCCGGGCCGGAACTCAAAGTCATCCTGCTTCTGATTGAAGGCGCGGACGCCCGTCACATCGGAGGGCAGCAGGTCAGGGGTGAACTGGATGCGGCGGAAGCTGCAGTCCAGCGAGCGAGCCAGCGCCTTGGCCAGCATCGTCTTGCCCACACCCGGCACGTCCTCGATCAGGAGGTGGCCCTGACAGAGCAAGGTGACGAGACACTGGCGGACCTCGTCGTCCTTGCCGACGATGGCACGGCCCACGTTGGCCAGGACCGCTTCGGCGACTTGCTGGACGTCGTCGAACGCGGCGGCGTCTCTCAACGCACTCTGACCGTGGCGGGTCGGCAGCGAGCGCACTGGCTAAAGCTCGGCATCTCTCCGGTCTCGGGATTATAGAACTGGAGCCGAGGCGCAGCTTGGATTCGAACCGAAAGAGTCCGGAGGCTTGGCAGGCTGAGAAGTCCTGGGCACGCTTGACTTCCCGGTCGCGGATTGGGTAGGGTGACTCCCGACAAGCAATGTCCCGCGGCAGGGGCAAATTTCGGGGGTAGCTCGGTAGTTGGCGGTAATCAGTCGATTCTTCGCGCACGCCATCGTTTTGGTGATCGCGATCTCATTGGCAGGTTACGCGACTGTGAACCAGGATTTCCGGTCCAGCGCGAACCTGCGGCTCGGCGTGGTCAACGCCCAGGGCCTGGCGCTGGGCGAGGGTGGCCAGAGCGGCAGCGTCGAGCTCGGCCGCTCGGGCACCATAGTGAAGCCGGCCGGCCTTCCCAACGGTCCGCAGCTGCAGCACCAGCCGATCCGCTATACGGCGAAAGACGGCGACGACATCTACTCGGTCGCCAAGCGGTTTCAGGTCTCCAGCAACGAGATCCGCTGGTCCAATCCGACGCTGCTGGCCAAGAGCGACAGGATTGCCGGGGGCGAGCAGCTGATTGTGCCGCCGCTGCACGGGGTGGTGGTCACTGTCAAAGCCGGCGACACGCTGAGTGACCTCGCTGCCCGTTATCACGCCTCCGCCCAGACCATCGCCGACTTCAACTACCTTCGGACCGCCGACCAGCTGCCGGCTGGCAACCAGCTGATCATTCCTGGCGGGATCGGCCCCCAACTCTGGCCTCGACGCTTCTCGGATGAGGCGCCCCACATGGGCACGTTCAGCAATTCGAAGTTCGTCTACGGCCAGTGCACCTGGTACGCCGCCAGCCGCCGCTACGTGCCCTGGACCGGTGACGCGCATGCCTGGTACGACAACGCGCGGGCGTTGGGCTATCCGGTGGGACAGACTCCTCAGCCGGGCTCTTTCATGATCACCTGGGAAAGCGTCTATTACGGCCACGTAGCCTTTGTGGAGCAGGTCAACGAGGACGGTTCCTTCCAGATCTCGGAGATGAACTACAAGGGCTGGAACGAGATCGACACCCGATGGCTGAGCCCCACCGACTACAGCAAGATCCACCTGATCGGCTTCATCTATTAGTCAGTCGCTGCCCGATTCGGCCGAACGAGTGTCCCGGAACCGAAGTTCCTTGCATCGTCCCGGGCTGGGCGGCCGGGCGCCTGAGGCACTGAAGCCGGCGTCAAGAGGCCCGGCGCGGCGCCGCACGCTCCCGCTGCGCGGGGCCCCCGGCTGGAAGTGCGCTCCTCCTTGCACCACCTCCCGATGACCTACCGGAACGACGACGCGTACCGCTTGAGCCAGGTCAGGTAACCGGTTGCCGGCCGGCCGAGCAGTTGTTCAACATCACTCGTGACCACGTCAGCGGTCCCGGCCTTCACGGCGGCGTAATACTTCAGCTGCGCATCGACAAGGGTGGGAGGAAGTCCAGACTTGAGCAGCCGGGCCGAGAATTCGGCCGCCGGAATGTCGATGTGTCGGATCGACCGGCCGAGGATGTCGGTCAGGTGCGCAGCGATATCGGCAGTTGTCATCGCCTCAGGTCCAGTCAACCGGTAGATCTTCCCGTCTTGCTGGGGTGTTGTCAGAACGTGGGCCGCGACCTCGGCGATGTCGGTGGGATCGATCAATGCCACCCGGCCCGTTCCCGAGGGCACGAAGATGGCGCTGGCTGCTGCGATCGAGTCGGCCCACCACGTGGTGTTGGTCATGAACTCGCTCGGGTGCAGGATGGCCCAAGGCAGGCCCGATTCACGTAACAGGACCTCTCCCGGAAGATGCTGGCTCCCGCCGCCGATCCCGCCCAGCTCGGCACCCAACGAAGAAACAAAACAACCTGGCGAACCCTGGCCCGCTCGGCGGCACGCAACAGATTGGCGTCCTGGAGCGGTACGTCTGGGCCCGGGGACAGGGCGAACAGCCTTGTCACCCCGTCGAGAGCGCGGTCCAGGGTATCCGGGCGGTCAAGGTCGCCTTGAATTACCTGAACGGTGCCGGCAGCGGAACTTTCTCGGCTGGATCGCGGCTGAGGATCCGGATCTCGAGACCCATGGCGACGAGCCTCCTCACCAGCGGGCCGCCAATGTTTCCGCCGGCGCCCGTCACGAGGATCAAATCGGTCATGTTTCCTCCAACTCGCGGCACAGACGTTCGAGCTCGGCCACCGCGTCAGGGTCACGAAGCCCGCCCTCGCCTTCCCGCCTCCCACTGCTGTAACGTCCCGTGGCTTGTTCTAGCTGGGGTGCGGTGGCGACCCAACCTGATCTGCGGCTGCTTTCGGTTCCGAGACCTGCGCCCGAGCCTACTGGTTTCTTCTCTGCCCAACGTCATTCATGCGCGTGACGCGGGCGGTGAGGTTGGAGCATGGCTGGCTCAGACGCTGCGTTTATTAAGCTACGAGTCACAGCCCGATCGTCCGGGCAAGAGCACTGTTAGGACCTGCCGACTGCGGAAACTGGCGCGCCGCCAAACATCCACTGCAGCTCGCGGGGGCCGCTCCAGCCTGCCGAACGGCAACCACACAATCGGCAAGCGTACTGCCGGCCAATCGTCGAGGTTGCTGCTCAGCGCCTCAGCCTTCGACAACGTTCGCCAGCGCTGGCGGAGGCCTGGTTGACCTCCTGCGATGGACGAAACATGATAGAGGTGCTAGCATATTTCTAAGGGCAAGAACTGCCAGCCTAATCCACTTCTGGAGTAATTTAGATGGGAACCCTCCTGCTGATCGTCCTGGTCGCCCTCTTCCTAGCCCTGATCTTCGGCGGTGGTGGCTACACCTACCGCCGCTACTACCGCCACCCGATGACCGGTGATGAGATAGTTGAGGAACAGCCGGGTGACAGCCCGATTGGAATGATCCTCGGCCTCGTCATCCTGGGCGTTATCCTGCTTTTCCTCATCTATGGCGGCTTCAATTTCTGGCATTGGTTCAACGTAGCGGTGGGCCAACCTGGCGCTGCGCCCACGCCCTGAGAGGTCCCGCAGTTTCGGCTTCAGGGCGAGGTGGCCACCTCCGAAGCAGCGACGGTTCTGCAACTACCAGCCAGCGGCGTTAGCCGACTGGCCTCACTGGCTATACCTCGACCAGGCCCTTGCGAACGGCATAGAGAACCGCCTGGGCGCGGTCGAAGATCTGCAGCTTCTCGTACATGTTGCTGACGTGATTGCGCACAGTCTTTTCGCTGATGCCCAGCTTGTAGGCGATCTGTTTGTTGGCCATGCCAGTCGCGAGTAGCTTCAGGATCTCTATCTCTCTGGGGGTCAGCCCATCGTAGAACTCGTTTCGGGTGCTGGTGCCGGTCAGCATGTCGAGCACCCGCGTCGCCACGGTGCTGGCCATCACCCGCTCGCCGGCCATCACGGCCAGAATGCTGGAGACGATGGCGTCGGCGCGCGAGTCCTTGAGCACATAGCCCGAAGCCCCGGCCTGCAGGGCCTGAATGATGCTGGAGTCGGTGTCGAAGGTGGTGAGGATCAGCACCTTCATTTCCCGGTTGGCGGTCAGTATGCGCCGGGTGGCCTCGATGCCGTCCAGCTCCGGCATCTTTACGTCCATCAGGACCACATCGGGCTTGAGTGAGGCAATCAGATCAATGGCAGCCAGTCCGCTGCCGGCCTGACCGACGACCTCGATCCGAGGATCCTCGCCCAGCAGCAGGGCGAGCCCACTGCGAAACAGGGTCTGATCGTCGACGACGACTACCTTCACGGTCTCGGTGGTAACGCTCATATCAGCTTCTCCTTGGGAATCAGGGCCGCAAGCTCGGTGCGGTGCGGGCTCACGGGTTTGATAGTCAATTCGCCGCCCAGCAGCAGGGCACGCTCCCTCATTCCGAGCCTGCCCAGCCCGATGTCGTCCACCAGGCCAGATTGCAAGCCCTGCCCATCGTCGACGACGCTGACCACTGCCAGACCCCCCTCCGCTATCCCCAAGAAAACCTCGACCAGCTTTGCGCCGCTGTGCCGGCGGACGTTGTTGAGCGCCTCTTCCAGCATCCGGTAAAGGTTGATCGACGCCATGATGGCCAGCCGCGACGGCCAGGTCGCTGAGACAGTGAACCGGGTGAGGATGCCGGTTTGGGCCTGGAACCGGTCCAGCATCCGGCCGACCCAGGCGGGAAAGTCCCGGCCGAGATCCTCCTGGCCCCGGAGCTCGTAGAGAATCTCGCGGATGTTGCCCAGCACGTGCCGGATTGCGTCCTGGTAGAGAGTCACCTCGGCCAGCATGCGCTCGCGTTCGAACTCGAGCAAATTGACGGTCTCCATCTCGACGAGCATCGCCGCAAGGGGCTGCGCGACCCGGTCTTGGAGCTCGCGCGCAACGTCTTTCTTGATGCGCACCTCGGTCAACTGCGCATCTGCCAGCCGGGCTTCGCCGTCGTCCGAGAGCGTGTCGAGGGTCACCAGTTCCGTTTCCGGTCCTCCAAGAGCTGTGTAATCAACTGACGACCTCCGGCAGGGCCTGTTAGTCCAGGCCGTTAGGTCAGCCCGGATGGATGTTCCGAGTAAACTGACCATAACTCCTTTGAAAAGACAAGTCAAGAGCCTCATTTCAATAGGCTACCTGTACCAGCTCCGCCCAATGCTTGGGAACACGGACTATGCGAGTCCCGGGACATCCCGACCGCCGCTGGAGCTGGGCTGGGGTTGCCGCCTTTCTGACCCCAGGTGGAGCGGTCGGATGGTATGGCCAGCTGTGAGACGGCAGGCGCCTACGAAAGCGCCCGGCGCCGCGCGCACCGGGGATGACCGTCCCGGTCGCCTGGGCCTCACGCTCATGGGGGCACAAACGTCCTATTGGCTGCAACTGCCGGCGCGTGCGATTCTCGGCATACAGGCCGGCTGACTTCCGCCGGTTCCGACATGTGGAGGAGGGAACACAATCGAATGGGAGGCAAGAGGAATCACCGTCGTCGCTTCTTCCGGGTCATGCCGCGCGCGCTGCTGGCTGATCTGGTGCCCATGGCGCCGAGTCGGCTGGGCTGGATCAGGGACCGCCATTGCCACCAGCGCCCCGCTCGCGTGCTGTGGCTGGCGGCGTGTCTGTGACCGTCGTACTGAGCCCGGCCGGCGGAGCCCGCGGGCGACCGACTGCACCGGCTCCCGGAACCGTCGGCACGTGCGCCCCCAGCCTTCTGCTGGTGGATCGCCAACCCTCTTCCTGGAGGCGCTTGGCTCGCTGCTTCGGCAGCCGCCGCTGAGCGCTCGGACCCGGGCGACGACCGGCTCTGACCTCACCGCTCAGATGGTCGAGGCGGCCCGGCCCAATCTCGTCGTATGCGACCTGAACGCGGAGCCGCTCGACGGCCGCGCCGTCCTCCGAGCCATGCGGGAGCTCCGGCCGCCAGTCCCGGTGATCATCCTCGGCGAGCTGGTTGAGATGGTGCTGGCCGTGGGGCTGATGCTGGAGGGCGCGGCTGGCCTCTTCATCAAAGAGTGCGCGCAGGCGGAGCTTGTCACTGGAGTGGTCGCAGTACTCGACGGCCACCGGGCGGTCAGCGCTGAACTGCTTGAGGCGGCCATCGCCGGTCCCCATCGGCGGGGCCCGGTGCCTGGTTCACCGGCCGAGAATCTATCCCCCACCGAACTCGAAGTGCTTGCCCAGCTAGGGCAGGCACGGTCGGTGGCGGCGATCGCCCGCGCGCGTGCTGTCAGCGAGAAGACCGTCCGCAACCATATCGCGGCGATCTACCGGAAGCTCAGCCTGCGCAACCGCACGGAGGCGGTGTTGCTGGCTGCGCGATGGGGCCTGATCCCCAATTCATGACGCATCGGAACTATGGTCCGCGGGGGCGACCCGGGCAAGTTCGCCCCGGCGCCTGGGCGTTGCCGCACGGTTCCTGGGTAGTTTGGCCGTCAATCGGGACAATCGCCCATTGCTATGGGTATCTGCCCTTCTCCTGACAAGTGACGCTGTCTTTATCCTCGAGTTTCCCGAGCACCCGGAGGCGCCAGACAGGTATCTCGCCTACTTCAGGACTTAGACCGGCTGCTGGTTGATCGCCTTTACGGCGTCCAGGTTGCCGGGCAGCGTCCGGATGTCCACTCCGTCGGCATCCCACGCGTACAGCCAGTAGCCGGAGGCGCCCTGGCCCTGCCAGTGCCCGTACATCTGGGTCAGCTCGCCCGGGGTCGGCTGCCGCCAAGACGGCTCGTTGAAGTCCGGCAGGATGAACTGCCAAGACTTCACTCCCGCCTGGTGGATGCGCAGGACCGCCTCGTCGATCAGGTTGTAGCGGCACGGCTGGGCCGGCTGGCAGGGGTAGACGTCGAACGCGAGGATGTCGACGGTGCCCTGCATGGGCAGGCCCGACGGCCAGGCGGCGAGGTTGGGGTCGTTGAACTGATCGTCGGCAACCCAAGTCTGGGCGGTCGGGTCGTGCAGGTGGACGAGAGCGGTCGCCTGGCGGTAGGCCGCCGGTGCCCCTGGGCACTTCTGCACGTTGGGTTCGTCGCCGAGTTGAAAGTACGAATTCACGCCTCGGTTGTGGTCCACCCGCGCAGCCATCTGCTCGGGGCTCAACTCGAAGGCGCATCGGTCCTCGCTCCAGCTGCCCATCCAGACCATCCCGGCCAGGCGGGCTGCGGTCTGGGCCGGGCCGAAGCTGTTGCCGTCGGTCACAGCG